>ERZ773056.931-NODE-931-length-15188-cov-41.509945_pt1 | contig 15188 bp, 16 predicted proteins | sample MGYA00580857_ERZ773056 | MGnify/ENA primary metagenome ERZ773056 (study PRJEB29015, sample SAMEA2737996) | human oral metagenome | biome: human oral; feature: human-associated habitat; material: dental | place: China | collected 2114 ... | reverse complement strand
TGACTAAATTAATTTAGTTGACTAAAAATAATTTTTTCATTTTAATCACGAAATGACTGTCTCGGAATCGATTTTTTGAGATAGTCATTTTTATTTAATCATATTTTAATTGATACTGAACTCTATTAAAAAATAGCAATAAAATTTTATAACAATTAATTTTGCAATTTATGATAATGAAAACGATAGAAAAAAATTTGAAAAAGAGGCTAATCAAAAAGGAGATTATAATATTGACATAAAACCTGATTCCAAAGGAGAACAGATTAAAACAAATAATATTAGATATTTAGAGCTGATAAAGAATAAAACAAAATAACATTTTTTGAAAGGACATTTATGAAGATAAAGTTAAAGTTACAAAATGGTTGGAATAATGAATTAGAAGTATTAGGTGCTTATTGTAGTATTCCATATATATATGATGATAAAAGACTTCTCATGTTTAATGGAAAAAATATTGGTATTGAAATTAATAAAAACATATGGATTCAATTACCAGAAAGTTTAAAAAAAGAAATATACAAAACTTCTTTTGAATATTTAGTAGCTAAAAATTTTTTATATTTGAAAAATGCTCTAGTAAAAATAAATGGGATAACAGCATATCAATTAATTAGTTCAGATATACAAATGGAAAAAATTTTTGAAGATTTTAATAGAAATGAAACAATGATGATGTTTGAAACACATGGAATATTTCCAAATGAGGTATTTTCATTATACGTACAAACTAAAGAAGATATTTATATTGAATTTGATATAGATGATATAATAAAGGAAAATTTTTTTCAAAGAAAAGAAAAAATAGAAAAAGAATTAAATGAAAGTTATAGAATCGGTAGATTAAAAGATATCTATAATCAAATTGAAAATGATGAAATCAAATTAATAAATACTAGTATTACAGAAAATAATATTTCAAGAGAAGAATGGAAAGAAAGAATATTAAAGATTTTATCTTATCAACCTTCAGAAATTGATAATTTTTTTGAAGCATTAACTGAGTTGTGGAACTTAATATCTATTGATAAATATTTATCATGCAATGTAGAAAATTTAAAAGAAAAATTGGGATATTGGGTTTTAAATATATCTTATTATTTAAATACAGAAAAAGAAAAAAGTATAATCTCAAATATAAAAAAAAGGTTAAATATTAAAAGTTTAGATTATATTAGGATATAGAGATACTGAAATGTAAATAGACTGAAAATATATTAGTTTCGATGCCAATAGATATGATAGTAAGTGCTGCAACTTCTAAAATACCTGTAGGAAAAATAAGTCTAAAAATCCTGCTACACGGATGACAGCTGCAGAAAGTAGGATTGCAAAACAGGGAGCAATAATTCTTGAAGAGGGGACTGATGGAGTATTCCGAGTTCCTGAAAATGCAGTAATATCTTCAAAAAATATTCCGAAAAGTCTACCTCATACTACAGCATCAAGCACAACAGAAGCTATATCTTATACAAGAAATGTTGAAAGAATTGCACAGACAGCAGGAAATGTGGCTAAAAATTTAAAAGCTCCTGTCATAGAATACAAAGTTCCTTCCAAACCAAATACTGTTGAAAAAATAACAACAAATATAGAGATAACTGGTTCAAAAGGCAAAAATGTTGAAATCATAAAAAAAATAGATGGGAACACTACCATAACAATAGAAAAACATATACCAGACATACCGCCAGCATACATAATCGACGATATGGCAAAAGGCGGAATGGGAAGAACTTCAGGAATAGGAAGTGGAAGTTATTTTGAAAGTTATCGTGGTGGAAAAACTTCTGGTAGTAAAGAGAGTGGTTATAGAGGCAATGATGAAGGGTATAAGTTTAATGGAAATAGTGGTTCTAGTGGTAATGGTAATAGTTCTAATTCTAGTAAAAATCAAGATTCATACTATGAAGGACGAAAAATTTATACTGAAAGTGAATTAAATCAATTAGGAAGAGGAAGCAATGCTACTCCTAACAGAGGAGTTGAGTATATATTTGAAACCCCTGCAGGAAAGCCTAAAGCACAAGAATTTCAGTGGGGAACAGCGGGAAGTATGATGCAGCAGACCCCAGATGGACCGAAAAATATAATTCCGGCTTTAAGATATGACAATAGAAACCCCAGAGGAATGAATTTCATAAAATTTGATGGAATTGAAGTAAGGGATGGTAAAACTTATCTGATTGATGCGAAAAGAAATATTCCTTATTGGATACCAGAAGCAATGGAAGGCTACAAAAATACATTTGAAAGAATAAAAAAAGCTAAACTTCAAAACCCAGAAATTAAAGTGATATATGAATTTCCAAAGGAAGAGGCAAAGACCAAATTTACTGACTGGTTGGATATAAATCCAGAATATCAAAATATAATAGATGAAATCAGGATTAGACCAGAAAAATAAAGTTGAAAGGATATTTAAATTTATGCAAAATAAAGAAAGAAGCATTAGAATGTATAGAAAAATCAATAAAAATGAATCAATGGAAGAAAGACATAAGAAAGTTATGGAAGGACTGTCAAAACTGGAAGCACCTTTAGGATTGAAAGATAGTGAGATTCCAGAAGTGCCGGATTTCGGTGTAGAAATAAGAGCGCATTATCGTACAAAAAATTCTAAAACAAAAGGAGTTTCGATATCAGGAGATTATATATGGAGAGATGAAAGTTCAGAGAAAGAAAGATGGGATTCTCTGGAGTATGATTTTAAAATAACATATAGGTTGATAAATTATAAGAAAATAATATATGAAGACCTTCCAAAAGTGATAAATATTTTTGATCCTTATGTTGCTGATTTATATGTAGCTTATAATGGTGCTTATGAGGAAGGAAGAACTCCGGAAACAAGAACTTATGGAGAAAGTATAAATCCTGAATTTTTAAAACTGAAGGAGAAAAATTGTAATATAGGAATGTTGGAAGATGTATTATTTACATTATCTCCGGTGATGTATTTCAATGAAGAAAGTTATAATAAGCTAATAAAAGTACCAAAGGAAAAGTTATTGGAAAGACTTAAGGGAAAAGCGAAGGAAGTTCTGTTACTTGAAAAGGGTATATATATTATCTTTAATGACAAGGCGGATATTACTTATGAAGAATTTGTGGAAATGAACAATACGTTTAAGCCGTTATTAGGACTAAATTAACTTAATATCAGAATTGGAGTGTAGCAAAAATCTTGGATAAGTAATTTGAAGACTAGTTTTCTATTTTTAAATAATCGTTGCTGTAAAAGACAGCGGTTATTTTTTTCTATATTTCATATAATTTGAATTTTTAAAACAATTTTTTACTCAACAGATCCTATAGCAGTAAAAAAAAATGAAACAATATTGATAGAGTGTCCAGAGAAATATATAATTTTTTGGAAGCATAAATTTTTTTATATAAATTCCCAAAATTATAAATGGACACTCTCCTTTTTTATTTATCTTTCCAAAAATTTTGAAATTAAATCTTTAACTTTTTCATTAAATTCTTTACTTAAAAAATAGTCTTTTACTTCTTTCTGAATACTGGAAAGTCTAGTTGCAGATTCCATAATTTTAGTAACAGGATTTTCTTTTCCTGAACTGAATTTCTTTATATTCTTTTCTTCTAATTTAAATTGCTTTTCAAATTTAAAATATTGTTTTTTTAAAGTCAGTTCTTCTTCGAAATTTAACAATTCTTCAAAATTAATTATTGGATAAAACTTATTTTTATACATTCCATAAAGATAAGATTTCTGATTAAATTTCTTAGATTTTAGATTACTTTTTTCTTCCATAGTTATTACTCCTTTTTTTATATTTATTTATAAAATTTCTTATTTAATTTTGTAAAAATAATATTTTTTAGCTCTCTGCAAGAGCGAGTGAACCAACAAATGATATGCCGATTTTCGGTAATGTTATTTTTGGTGTAACGAGCTATAACTTACAAAGTAAATGTGAAAGATTAATTCTAAATTTAACTAATCTATATTAAATATAATATAATATAATAAAAATATAAATAAATCAAGTATGAAAGGAGAAATTTTTTTATGGAAAAAGCACATAACCTTATTAATATAAAAAAGTCAAAAATGTCAAATTATACTTCAATTATTGACCATATTTTTAGAAAACATAGGCAGTATAAAAATCAAAATATTAATTCTGAAAAAACTGAATTAAATACAATAATTTTAGATAAATTTGGATATAAAAATGGTGATTTTGAGCTATCAGAATACTTTAAAAAAAATGGAATTAAAACCAAAAAAGATAGCATTGTTCTAGTAAATTTTCTTTGCAACCTTGATGAAAAAATTTTTGAAAATATGAGTCAAGAAGAGATGACAGAAGTGTTCAAAAAAAATTTAAACTGGCTAAAAAAAGAATACCCAAAAACGAGCTTTATTTCTGCTGTAATTCATTACGATGAGAAAAAACCGCATATGCATGTTTGTGCAATTCCTTTAGCAGTTAAGGAAAAAAACTTACTCAAAGAGAAGTTTTAAAAGAGCTTACAAAATTAAATTTAAGTGATCTATTCAATCAGGGATTCTATGAACTTGTGGATTTTGTTAAAACAAAAGTAAAAAATTTTTCTATAAACAAACAGATTGAAGAGAAAATGTCTGAAAATGATGAAATATTTTTTGGTTTAGCAGAAGATTACAAGAATTGCGAAAAAGAGGAAAAAATTGAAAAATTAAGAAAGATGTTAGTAATTAATGAAATAACTGAAAAATTTGAAAACATTAAAAGAGATTCAGTTGATTATTATTCGCTTCCTGAAATAAAAACAAAAACGATTTTTTCCGAATATATAGTTATAAAGTTGCCAGAACTATCCTATCCATTTGTTTTAGACTTCAAGGATGTTAAAAAAAGAATTTCAGATTATGAAAAATACAAAGGCAAAAATATAGATGAATTATACAGTTATTTGGTAAATACAACTCATAATAATACTAAAATTACAGAAAAAGAGTATGAGAAATATTACGAATTTATAGAAAAAGAAATACTATATTCAACTTTTTATCAAGAATTAAATAAGGAAGTTTTTGAGTTAATTAAAGATTTGAATTTAAATTAAAAAAGAAAGGATTATTAAAATGTCAGATAAAAGCCATAGATTGTATAATATATTGCGACAAACTGAAAAAATACATTCATATAAAAAACTAAAAAATAATTATTTTAAAAATTGAAACAAAACTTAAATTATGCTATAATTAAAATTGATTTTAAAATTATAGAAGGAGGAAAGTATAAGTTAAATTATACGGAATAAAAATGGATAAAAACACAATTGGGATAATATTAATTTATGTAGCATTCATGGCAATATTAATTTTACCAACATATTTTGCAAACAAAAAGAAAAAAAGACAGAAGGCTGAAATGCTAGAAAGCTTGAAAGTCGGAGATAAAATAACGACGGTTGGAGGAATACAAGGAACAATCGTAAATATTTTTACGGAAACTGTGGAAATGAAGATAGATAAGAATGCAAGAATGACAGTTCTAAAATCTGCAATAGACAGAAATGAAAGAAAATAAAATTAGTATTAGATATTTATAATAAAAAAATAGGAGGAAAAAATGAAAAGAATATTGTTATTTCTGTTATTTTTTGTAAGTGCAGTTACATTTTCTGAAACTTTGGAAAATGTATCGTATAATAACGGAAAAGTTATAGGGACATTTAGGGAACAAGGGCAGATTAAGCCAAATGCGTCAGTTACAAAGGTAGGTGCAGAGGAAATATTGATGTTGAGCTTTCCAGATAGTGAAATAGGGTTAGGAGTGCCTACGTACATAACTAGGAATGACCAGTATATAAGCAGAATATATACAGTAAAAAATAATGGAATGGTTGTTGTATATGTTTATTTGAAACCGTCTGTTACTTATCAAGTTGCAAGCGGAAATGGAGAATTTCAGGTAACACTCAGCGGAGGAAGAGAAGCAACGCAAAACAGCTACTCACAGCAGCCGCAAAGACAGTCAGGATATTACAATTCAAATACAAGACAGCAGGCACAGACACCATCTCAGCCTCAAAGAACAACAGCTCCAAGAGGAAACAGAAAATACACGATAGTTGTGGATGCGGGACATGGAGGACATGATTCAGGTGCAAGAGGAAATGGCTACAATGAAAAGGATATAGCGTTACAAGTAGCAACAAAACTGGCTAACAATTTAAAACAAGATTATAACGTTATAATGACAAGAAATTCAGACTTTTTTGTACCATTAGATACAAGAGCGAAAATCGGAAATGATGCAAATGCAGACTTTTTTATAAGTATCCATTTGAACTCAAGTTCAAGCTCGTCAGCGAACGGAACAGAAGTTTACTATTTTAGCAAGAAAGATCAGGGAAGTTATGCCGCGCAAGTAGCAAAATTTGAAAATAGAGTTGACGGAAGTTATGGGGATGTTCCGTTTTCAGACTATATACTAAATGATATTTTTTATAGAAAAAATCAAAAAACAAGTCAAGCTATAGCAGAATCTGTACTAGATGGACTTATAAATTTAACAGGACTTAGAAGAAGAGGAGTTTTTGGAGCAAACTTTGCAGTGCTTCGTGGGAGTAACTCGCCGTCAATACTTGTAGAATTAGGATTTATGAATAATTATTCTGATTTATCGCATTACTTGACATCGGAAGGACAGGAAAGAGCGGCAAGCACTATTGGTGATGCAATAAGAAAATTTTTTAGATAATTTATAAAACATTTTAAAATCAAACTAAAAAGTTTTGTTTATGTTACTTAATCTCAAATGTTATTTAAATTTATTAGTTAAAATGCAGGAGATTAAAGTATATTATCCAAATTAGGAGAAATTTATGCAAAAACAAGAAAATTTAAATGAGGAAAAAACTAAAAAGAAAAAAAGTAACTTTCGAAAAAATCTTTTTGTAACATTACTTTTTTTTGGAACAGTAGCAGTTGTTCTTGTAAATCGTTATGACAGAAGGCATAGAAGCAAGATTCATGTAGAGGTGGATAAAAACCTGGTGCAGGAAACGACACAAGAAGAAGAAGCTCAGAATAAAATTTCCATCTTTGTGTATGATCCTGCTGCAAAGACAGTTAATGAAAGGGAAATTACAGTCCCACGGCAAATGAACCTTATAGAAGGTGACTTTATAAATGGAATCATAAGAAATTCCAGCTATATTACGGAAGACATGAAATTTAGAAGCGCATACAATCTTAGAATTGATAATGTAAATACAACAGTTGTGAAGTTAAATGCGCCATTTGCCAACTTAAAAAAAGATACCGAATTGTTTAACGGATTTTCTCAGGCTGTGACAAATACAATATTAAAGAACTTTCCAAATATTCAAAGTGTAATAATTCAGATAGACGGGGAGACAAATACAAGATAATCCACTAATTAAAGAGTTAATAAAAAAATAAGCTATTCTAATATCCAGTAATAATCTAGGTGTCAGAATAGCTTTTTCGTTTTATGACAGCAATAAACCAATAGATTAAAATTACTTTAGTACCAATGCAAATAAGTGAAAATTAGGAAAAGAGCTTCGCAATTCTTGTTTTTTAGACTAAAAAGAGTATTCTGAAAAAAAAGGTTGACAAATAAGGGAAAATACTATATAATGTTATTTGTAAGTTTACTTTTTAAGTAAAATAAGCCTTGGTGGCGAAATCGGTAGACGCACAGGACTTAAAATCCTGTGGGAATTTATCCCGTGCCGGTTCAAGTCCGGCCCGAGGCACCACTTAATAACAAACTTTCATTGTCGCGGGATAGAGCAGTATGGTAGCTCGTCGGGCTCATAACCCGAAGGTCGTTGGTTCAAATCCAGCTCCCGCCACCAAATGCCTAGATAGCTCAGTTGGCTAGAGCATACGGTTCATACCCGTAGGGTCGGAAGTTCGAATCTTCTTCTAGGCACCACTATATTAATTAAGTCATACTTGCGATTATTGTAGGTATTTTTTTTTATAAATAATGTCTTTAATAAAAAATTTTAGAGAGGAGCAGTTTATGATTCATATATTAGCAAGTTTTGAAGTGAAAAATGATAAATTGTCTGATTTTATCAAACTTTGTAATGAACTTATAAAGGAAAGCCGTGCAGAAGAGGGATGTGTTTCTTATCATTTGCAGCAAAATACAGAAAAGGAAAACCATTTGGTATTTGTTGAAGAATGGAAGTCTAACGAAGCTATTGAAAAGCATAATGCAAGCGAGCATTTTACTAGAATTGTACCATTATTAGTAGAAATGTGTGAAAATGCTCCGGTTATTCAGACATTTAGCAGATTAGTTTAAAAATTATTGAAATGTAGTTAGTTTATTGACTGCATTTTTTTTGTTTTATAATAATGCACTTTAAAATCGAACTTAAAAGTTACGACTATGCTGCTCAAATCCGAACATTACTTGATTTTATTGGTTTGATATTAAAATAGATTCGGGCATATAACGAAAAATGCTTGACTAATAGCAGGTTTAAATTATAAAATATGAATAAAGCAAAATCAAACTTAAAATATACGGCTATTTTACTCAAATTTTGCATTTGCTTTTATTAAAGGAACTGAGTGAAATGCCAGATTTATTTAGAAAAGGAAAAATATGAAAATATTAATAATAAGATTTAGTTCATTTGGAGATGTGGTGCTTACAAGTCCAGTGATAAGGGCAATTAAGGAGAAATATCCAGAGGCTGTAATAGATTTTATAGTTTATAATACTTTTTCTGAAGCAATTTCATTAAATCCTGAAATTAGGAATTTGGTAATTTTTGAGAAAAAGAAAAGCAAAGATAGAAACTATATAAAAGATATTGTAAATAAACTGAAAATAGAGAATTATGACTATGTTATTGATTTACATTCCAAATTTCTTTCCAGAATTATTGGAAAAAGCCTTGAAAACAAGAATACTCAGTATTGTCGATATAAAAAGAGAAAATGGTGGAAAACTATACTTGTGAAAGCGAAACTTATTACATATAATGCAGATTGTACAATTGTTGAGAGTTATTTTACTGCATTAAAAAAACTGGGAATAAGTTTTTCTGATAAAAATATAAAAAATGGTCTTGGGGATAATCTGGAATTTTATATTGATAAAGAAATGGAAGAAAAATTTGTACAAAAATATGATTTGAAAGATGGAAGTTATTTTGTGTTGGCTCCAGGAGCCTCTAAATTTACGAAAAAGTGGCCTTATTATGATGAACTGGCAAAAAAAATTCTTGAAAATGAAAGTAAATTTGTAAAAAATAATGAAAAATTGAGAATTTTTGTAATTGGTGGAAAAGAAGATGAGAATGTTGTAAAAGCTCATGGAGATAGACGAGTGATTGATTTGTGTGGAAAAATTTCTTTTAAGGAAAGTGGTATATTGTTAAAATACGCCAAAGTGGCAGTCGTAAACGATTCAGGTCCTTTCCATATAGCTAGAGCCGTAAAAGCCAAAACTTTTGTATTTTTTGGACCAACTGATCCAAAATTATTTTCCTTTGAAAAAAGTACATTTTTGCTAAATAATCTAGACTGTCCGCCACATTCACTTTATGGAGATGACAAATTTCCTAAGAAATATGCAGATTGTATGACGGGAATTTCAGTAAAAACTGTATTTGACAAAATTGTTAAGGAATATGACAATTAAAAATTGAAGAAAAAATGAAAAACGAAAAGAAGAAAGAGAGAAAAACTATGAAAATACTTGCATTTGAAACATCCTGTGATGAAACTTCCGTTGCAGTTGTAGAAGATGGGAAAAAGATTTTAAGCAATATTATTTCTACTCAGATTGATATTCATAAGGAATTTGGCGGAGTAGTTCCTGAAATTGCCTCACGGCATCACATTGAAAATATTTTACCAGTATTTACCGAAGCTCTGGAAAAAGCAAACTGTGAATTAAGTAACATTGATTACATCGCTGTAACAAATACTCCCGGGCTTATCGGTTCCCTGCTTGTGGGCTTAATGTTTGCAAAATCCTTGAGTTATGCCAACAACATTCCACTACTTCCAGTAAATCACATTAATGGACATATTTTCTCAAGTTTTATTGATAACGATGTAAAATTACCTGCAATATCGCTAGTTGTGTCAGGCGGGCATACAAACTTGTATTATATTTATGAAGAGAATGGGAAAATAATTACTGATTTGCTTGGCGAAACATTAGACGATGCTGTTGGAGAAACTTATGACAAAATTGCAAGAATATTGGGATTAGAGTATCCAGGAGGGCCACATATTGATAGACTATCAGTAAATGGAGAAGATATTTTAAAAATAAAAAAACCAAAAGTTGACGGCTATAACTTCAGTTTTAGTGGAATAAAGACTTTTATAACTAATTATGTAAATAACCAAAAGATGAAGGGTAACGCTATTTCAAAAGAAGATATTGCAAAATCTCTTCAGGAAATTATTGTAAATGTCTTATATGATAAAATATTGATGGCTGTAAAAGAAAAAGACGTGAAAACAATACTTGTCGCAGGTGGTGTTTCAGCAAACAGACGGCTTCGTGAGAAATTTTCGGAATTTAAAAATATCCAAACTAATGAAGGTAATCAAATAGAAGTTTATTTTCCAAAAATGGAATATTGCACTGATAATGCGGCTATGATAGGTGTTGCGGCTTATTATGACTTGAAGAATAATTCTCAAATTGAGCTGGGAAAACAGTATGATGTGGATGCGATTTCTACTAAAAATTAGAAAAACACTAATGGCACAATCAATAGGAAATATTGTTTTGGTTGTGCCACAATAATAAAAAAATAATCGCTACTATTTATTATAATAACGATCATTTCAAAATTTATTTAGAACTTTTTTGTCAAACAAAGACTATTTTAACACTAATTTTACTCTTCTTCCAGAAAAATTAAATATTTTTCGCTCTTTCAAAAAACAGTTCCTGCAATTTCACAGCTTCCCCGTCTTCCGTATTTTCTCCAACAAATTCAAAATCTTTTGGTAACAGTTTTCTTAGCCTGTCGATGGAATTTCCCATTGCATAGCCTTTTCCAACCATTGTAAGCATTTCAAAGTCATTTTCACCATCACCAAAGGCTATTGCATCCTTTAGTTCCAAGCCTTCCCTTTCTAGCAGGAATTTTGCCGCCGCTCCTTTGTTTGCACCTTTTGCCATAATTTCCATGCAGTAATCACTGACAAAGATGACATTTACATCGTCTGTTATTTTCAAGATAGCTTTTTCCAAGTTGGTAAGCTGTTCATGGTCTCCAATGTAAAATATTTTTAATATATCCAAGTTTTCTAGTTCATCTTTTGGAACTTCCTTAAAGTCAACTTTTACATCTCTCGAAATCCTGTCATACACTTTTTGAGCCGTTCCTTTTGTGATAATCCAGTCATTTCCTGAAAAAATATTTAGGTGTGAACCTTCGGCAATATTTTCATAATCAAGTCCCAATATTGCTTTTGCTGCCTTACTTGACAATCCTTTTTCATATATCATATTTCCATCTGCATCAAAAATTCTTGCACCATTTGCCGCTATAACTGGAATCTTTACTTCAAGCTGTTCAGTCACATATCCGATCTGATCATAGCTTCTGCCTGAGGCAATATAAAAATTTATTCCTTTTTTTATTATTTCCTTTATTACATTTTTAGTAAATTTAGTAACGTGATGACCTCTGCTTAGCAAAGTTCCGTCCAAATCACTGATAACTGCTTTATACATAAGTTTTCCTTCTTTCTTCAATCTTATAAATCAAATATTTCTCGAACTTTTTTAGCCATCCCATCATTTGCATTGCTTTCAATAACCTCTGTATCTGTTAATTTTTCAAGCAATAAATAAATCGAATTTTCCATTGCAAATCCAAGCCCTGTTTGAGTTATCAAGTCATAGTCATTCAGTCCATCCCCAAATGAAACAGCGTCCTTCAATGTTAATCCATCTCTTTCCAGCACCACTTCCGCTGCTTTCGCTTTATTACAATCTGCAGGAAAAACCTCCAGACTTCCTTCATTTGCAAATAAAAGACTTATATTCTCCTCACCCACCACTCTTTTTATCTCATTTTCCAGTTCCAGTAATTCGTCGTGATCTTCTCCAAGGAAAAAGATTTTTGTAAAGTCTTGTTTTTTAAATTCTTTAGGAGCAATCTGTTGTGGGTATCTAGTTCTGTCAGGCTTCTTATTATAAAAATATTCCCTCAAATCTTCTGTAACAAACCAGTTTGGTCCGGCATACCCAGTTATAATAATGTCTTTCCCAAATGACTTATAATCAATATTCAGAACTTTATCCAAATATTCTCTTTTTAGTTTATTTGAAAAAATCTCATTTCCGTTTTCATCAAAAGCAACAGATCCATGTGAAGTAATCAAAGGGACTTGTACACCAAGCTCATCCATAGCCTCCTTTGCTCCTAAATAATTTCTTCCAGTTGCAATATAAAACTTAATTCCTTTTTTTAACAGCAGTTTTACTGTTTTCCTAGTAAATTCACTTACTTTATGCTCTTCATTTAAAAGTGTTCCGTCCAAATCAGTTACAACAGCCTTAAACATTTGATTTTTTCTCCTTTTCTAAGTTTACATATTTTATCTTACTAAACTATTTTCTATAAATACTAAAACAAATAAAAAATCATTATATTTAAAAAATTTATAAAGACAAAAAACAAACTACAAAAATAATTTTGAAAATTCATTCATAAATTCATCTTCATCAAAAGGTTTTGATAAAAACGCCTTTGCTCCAGCTTCTTTTCCCATTTTCATATAATTTGGAAACATAACCATTGTACTGCAAATCATAATTTTGGCTTCCTTGTCAAAGTCTGTAATTACTTGTGTGGCTTTTAATCCATGCATTCTTGGCATATTTATATCCATTGTTACAATTGCAGGATTTATCTTTTTATACATTTCCACAGCTTCCAAGCCATCATTTGCCTCGTATACTTCGTACCCTTGATCTTCCAGAATATCCTTTATATCCTCTCTAATAAATGGCGTATCATCTACAACCAATGCAATTTTACTCATTATTTCCCTTCACTTTCTATTTTATTTCTTTAAATAATTTTATTAAATATTAAATAATTCCCTTACTTTTTTAGCCATCCCATCTTCAGCATTGCTTTCGATAATTTCAGTGTCTGTTAATTTTTCAAGCAATCTGTAAATTGAGTTTTTCATTGCAAATCCAAGTCCAGTCTGAGTTATTAAATCATAATCGTTAAATCCATCTCCAAATGAAACAGCATCTTTTAATGCAAGTCCATCTCTTAATAGTAAAAAACCTGCAGCTACAGCCTTATCGCAATCTTTTGAAAAAATTTCCAGACTTTTTTCATTTACAAATACGATATTGACTTCTCCATTCGTAACTTTTCTGACTTCCTTTTCAATTTCCAGCAATTTTTCGTGTTCGCCTAGAAAAAATATTTTTGTAAAAGCAAGTTTTTTAAACTCTTTCCACTCAATCTGCTCTGGATATTGCTTTCTATTTGGCTTTTGTGTATAAAAATAATCTCTGGCATCTTCTGTTACGTACCAATGATTACCTGAGAATCCATTTAAAATTATTCCTTTATCGAATGATTTGTAATTAATTGAAAAAATTTTATCCACATATTTCTGCTCAATATTGTTGACGTAAATTTCTGCTCCATTTTCATCTACAATTCTGGCACCGTTTGATGTAATCAAAGGAATCTTCAATCCAATTTCATCCATTATTTCCTTTGCTCCAACATAACCCCGTCCAGTTGCAATATAAAATTTTATCCCTTTTTCCAGTAACAATTCAATCGTTTCCTTTGTGAACGGACTAACCTTATGCTCTTCATTCAAAAGCGTCCCATCCAGATCACTTACAACAGCCTTATACATAAAATTTCCTCCTACAATGATTTTAGCACATTACCCCCCAAATTTGAATTAAAATTTTTTTATGTTACTTTGAATCTTTATTTTAATGGATATACAATTCTTACCCGTATTTTTATGGAAATTTAAATTAGGTTGTTATGTTTTATGTAAATAAAAGCATAAAAGAGGCTAATGCCCCTTTTAAAAATTATGTTTTAATCAAAATTGATAAAAATTAACTAATTTTAATTTTTATTATCCACTGTTACGAAGTCCTGTTGCCAGTCCATTTATTGAAATATGGATTGCTTTTCGAAGTTCTTCAGAATTATCTCCAGCTCTTGAACGTTTTATTAGCTCAATTTGCAAGTAGTTCATTGAATCGAAATATGGCAAACGGTTTCTTAAACTGCTGACAAGTTCTAGATTATCTGCAAGAAGAACATCTTTTTTTGTAATTTTTTTCAAAATATCAATTGTCAAGATCCATTCTTTTTCTATTTCTTTAAAAATTCTTTGTGCAGTTTCCTGATCACTTGCAAGTTTTACGTATTCACGAAAAATTGATAAATCTGATTTTGAAAGAACCATTTCAACATTTGAAATTGTTGATTTGAAAAATGGCCATTCATTATACATTTCTTGTAAAATTTCCAGCTTTTCATCATTATTATCAATCCATTTTGTAAAAGCAGTTCCGACACCATACCATCCTGGCAGCATTATTCTTGCCTGAGACCACGAAAATACCCATGGAATCGCTCTTAAACTTTCTAATGTCTGAGTTTTTTTACGCGAAGAAGGTCTTGAACCTATATTTAGCCCTGCAATAAAGTTTATCGGAGTAACTTCAAAGAAAAAGTTTGAAAAACCTTCAGTATTATAAACTAAATCACGGTAGGCATAATAGCTTAAATTTGAAACTTCTTCAATAATCTGCTCATATTCTTCCCAGTTTGCATCTTCAGTTGTCAAGGCGCAGGATTCTAAAGCTGCAGAAACTAGTGCTTCTAAATTTTTAAATCCTAAATCAGGATTTCCGTATTTTGCTCCGATTACTTCTCCCTGTTCTGTAAGTCTGATTGTTCCGTGTGTGCTTCCTTCAGGCTGTGCTAAAATAGCTTCGTAACTTGGACCACCGCCACGTCCGACAGTTCCACCACGTCCATGGAAGAATGAAATTTCCACGTCAAATTCACGTCCGATAGCAGTTAGCTCTTTTTGTGCCTTATATAAAGACCAGCTTGAGCTTAAATATCCACCATCTTTGTTACTATCTGAATATCCCAGCATAACTTCCTGTTTTCTTCCGTTTTTTTCC
>ERZ773056.926-NODE-926-length-15219-cov-11.198299_pt1 | contig 15219 bp, 10 predicted proteins | sample MGYA00580857_ERZ773056 | MGnify/ENA primary metagenome ERZ773056 (study PRJEB29015, sample SAMEA2737996) | human oral metagenome | biome: human oral; feature: human-associated habitat; material: dental | place: China | collected 2114 ... | reverse complement strand
TAGATTCTCGTGCAGCTTTAAAAACAGGAAAAGTTACCCTTGAACTTTCAGAATTGAATTTTGAAGTAAAAGAAGATGAAAACGCCATCTATTTTACAAATTTGAATGAAAAAACCCAAATTTTTTCTAATTACAAGTTAGTTTATTCATTTGACAAGAAAAACAGACCTAAAATGTCTATAAACCGTATTTCAGATAATAAAAAAATTTGTAACCTTTCAACAAATTAAATTATCACAAATACAAAAGATAATTAATAATTTTTAAGCAACGATTTTTTAGTGATTTTCGTTGCTTAATTTTTTTCCGACGGTTTTACAATTGGTTTTTCCCGACGGTTTTTTTACCAATTGAATTTAATAATATTTTCTCAAAAATCCCTATCTTTAAGTATTTGAAGCAATTTGTTTATATCATTTTTCCGACGGTCTTTATATATCTGATATTTCTAGTTGCTCCTATTTTTTGTAACATATTATTTTTCACCAAATATCTTAACAAATCTCTAGCACGACTTTCTTTTACATTCAAAAGTTTTTCTAATTTCGATCGTGTAAGTTCATCATTAGTTTCAAAAAACTCCATTATTTTTTGAATTTGCACTTCTAAAATCTTTCTTTTTTTGATTTCAGTTTTAATTGTAGATTCCCTATTATTTAAATTTTTTATAAAATCATAATTTAAGTTTTTCATTACTACTCTAAATCCATTAAAATTTGAAAAAATTCAACTAATTTTGTTTTCTGTATAATCATAGATTTATAATATAATTCTATATACTTTTATTTTTTATATATTCCTCAACATAAAAGTTACCAAATTCTTCCATTGTATCGAGGACAGGAATCAATTTTTTTCCTTTCTCTGTCAAAAAATATTCAACTCTAGGAGGAACTTCAGGATAAACTTTTCTTCTCACGATACCGTCTTCTTCAAGTTCCCTTAACTGTTTAGTAAGTGAACCTTGAGAAATATTCGATAAAAACTTTTTGATTTCACTATATCTTCTGGCTTCATTTTTTAAAAACCAGATAATTGTTATTTTCCATTTTCCTGCAAAAATTTTTTGAGTATAATTTATTCCACATATTCTATTATTCTTTTCAATATTCTTTATTTTGTATTTTTTTAAATCTTTCATTATAAAACCTCCTCATATCACAAAAGTACATTTTTTAATACTATGTTATTTTTTATTGCCTACTTTAAAAATTAATCTTTATATATTATAATATACAAACAATAAAAAAAGCAATAAGATAAAAATTATTTGAAAATAATGGAAAACCTGTATTTATACTAGGTCATAGTATGGGAGGACATGTCGTGGTACTTTATGGTATCCAGTCATCTCATCAAGTTAATGGATATATTTTTGCTGCAGCTGTGCCAAATTATAGTAAAATAGATATTAATTCTACTCTATTATCAGATGACTCTAAAAAATTTGTAAATATTTTATCTGAAATGCATAAAACTCTAAATCTGCCAGAACCAAAAACAGAATCAAGTTTATCATTACCAAATGATTCTTTAATGCTTGAAAAAATTTCAGTTTCATTTTTTAATGGATAAAAAGAAGAATATAAAAATAATTATAGAAAGGGATGATAATAATGAAAGAAAACAGAATAACAAAAATTCTAGGAATCAAATATCCGATAATACAAGGATCAATGGCATGGCTAACAGATGCAAAATTGGTAACTGCAGTGAGTAATGCCGGTGGACTAGGAATTTTAGGACCTAGTGCAGGTCAAACAACAATGACGCCTTCTCCACAGGAAACAATGGAAAGTGAATTTTTTGAAGAATGGTTCAGGGAAATACTTTTAAGAGATATTGAAAAATTAGGGAAGAGAGTTCTAATAGTGATGGATAATGCCAGATTTCATAGAAAGAATACGTTAGAAAAGATAATTAAGGAAACGGGGCATTGTCTATTATTTCTTCCGTCATATTCGCTGGATTTAAATCCAATAGAAAAATTATGGGCTAATATGAAGAAAAAATTAAAAGACATAGCCTATAATTTTAATACACTAGAAGAAGCAGTTACTTCTGTTTTATTTAATAAATTAGTTCAGTTTTAAATAGGTTTTACTATACAAAAAATCTTAATCATATATTTTATAAGAGAAAAAGGCTTTAAGTATTGAAAAATAGGAGATGCAAGAGAATAAATTATATAAAGAAATTAATTATAAAAAAATTAATTTTGAAATTCCTTAGAATTCGGTTTAATAACTAGGTAAAAATATACAAAATATAAATAGAAATCCGGTATATATACATTATTAAACGTTTAGAAATAAATTCTTTTAGTATAGCTATATAAAAAAATCTATAATTAAATATAGCCCAAAATTCAAAAATACAAAATGATATAAAAAATATAAACAAAAATAAAAATAATTTCTAAAAATATTTAAAGAAAACAGAGATTAATAAAATATATGTTATAAGAAATAAAATCATTTGCATCCTTACGTAATATCTGTTATAATTCTATAACAATTAGAATAAACTTACAAAAATATATGAAAATAACCTATGAAAGGTTAGAAGAACGTTTTAAAAGTCTTGTAGCGATTAAAGGGAAACAAATAAACATTGATAGTGACTGAACTAAGATTTTATAGTTAGGAATGCTACATGTCAAACAATCGTATATGTTAACAAATAACAATAAATCCTGTACTTTTTCAGAAATTTTTTAGGTTTTACTCTGAATTAAAAGATACAGAGGAAATCTTATAATAAGGAGGTATGATAGCAGTTATTAATTAATATAAGCAATTAAAACGGAAACGTGAGAAAAAAGTATGTAAATTGCGTAAAAAGTATTTAAATTTAAAAAATGGAAGGAGAAAAGGAATGAAAAAATCGTTATTATTTGCAGCAGTCCTGATAGGAATAAGTGCTATAGGATATTCAGACTCAAAGTCCAAGAGCCTTGGAACGTCTAAGCTGGAAAGTAGTCTGGAAGCAATTGAAAACAGATTTGCCAACCTGATGGAAAGAGAAGAGGCACAGAGACAACAATATCGTTCCGAAAAAGCTAAGCTGGAATCAGAAATTGAAGAGCTGAAAGCGGCAGGAGGAAAAAAGGAAAAATTATTTAAAAAATTACAGGTAGATTCTGAAGTAAGATGGCATAGAGATAAGTATAAAATGTTACTGGATGAATATGAAAAATATCATAAAAACATAGGAAAAATGATAGCTGAAAAAGAACAAAAGATAGCTGAACTAGATTATCTTCTGACATTACTTGGAGACTAGAAATCAGTTAATAAGGTATATTAAAATTGTTAATATAAATAAAAATATGGAAGGAAAGGTGAACATCTTGAAGAGTAAATTCATAGCTTTGGGGTTACTGCTGACACTTGGTGTATCAGTTTCAGCTCGTGACATGCAGGAAACACTTAACAAGGCAAGAACAGATTTCTACCAGCATGAAGGAGCCGAAACTAAAACTAAGGTTGAGCAAGACTTCGTGACAGGAGAATTTTATGAAATTGATTCAGAAGAATCAATAGACTACAAGACACCTGTTCAGATAGTTGAGGACAATCTTGATGAAGCGAGAAACAGGGCAAACTTCTTTGAAAGAGTTGTAAGAAGTATTCGAAGAGAAGAAAATGAACTGGGAGCTTTAGGAGTAGTAATAGGAAGAGAAAAAAGAACAGCAAAGAAAGAAAGAGAAGAAAAAGCTAAAGAAAGAGAAAAAGAAAGAGCAGAAAAGAAAGCTAAAGAAAAAAGTGTTAAAAACACTAAAATTAAAAAGCTGAAAAAATAAGAAAATAATAATTTAGAGGGAGAAAAAGAATGAAGGCTAAAAAATTATTAATAGTGATGGCAACTATGCTAGCAGCAGGTCAGCTTACATCCTCCCAGCAGAAGGATGCAAACATGGAAAGACTTGTAAAGCTTGCAAAGCAGAAAAAAGCTGCACAGGCAAAGGAAGCTGAAAGAATGGCCAAAATGGGACCTCAAATAGAAGTGGAAGAAACAGTTCCTGTAGTAGAAGTAGAACCATATCAAATAAGTCCTGTTCCTGAATCAATAACTAGACCAGTTATGACAGGAAAGACATCAAAAAGTACATCTACAAAGACTGCGGTAGCAAAACCTAAGTCTTCAAAACCTCAGATGACAGAAGCGCAAAAAGCTGAGATGGAAGAAAGAAAGGCAAGGGCAACTGAAAGAAAAAGAAAACGTGAAGAATACAAAGCTACAAGGCTGAGATACAGAAATATGAGTGAAACAGATAAAATGGATGCAGAAGTTCAAAAAATACAGAAAAGATTAAACCAGATAGCAGACAATATCGAAAAATACCATGAAACAAACAGCATGCTGGAAAAAATGGAAAAAAGATTGGACGCTATCGAAGAAAGTTACGGAACTAAATTAAAATAATTTATACAGATGTAGATATTCTGAAAAATTACTAGGAGGAAAAAATATATGAAACATCTTTTTATTGCCCTTGTTTTGGGTGTAATGGCAATGTCATGTACTAATGCCAAGCTAGTACAGTATAATACTGACAGACTGGATACTATAGAAGATTACTTAAGAGAGAATAAGTTTATAAAACCATCTGAAAATGTGGAAAAACTGAAAGAGGAGGGTAAAATAAACTACTCCAAAGAGTACAGATCACTTGAGAAGGAGGCCGAACAATGGCTAGAAGATCAGCAGTAATCATCTTTATACTGATGTTGGGTCTGTCTTCACTTGCGTTTTCAGCAAGAAAGCTGACAACTCCCCAAATCAGAAGAAACACTATAAGAATAAATGCTTTGGAAATAGAAAAGATAGACATTACTGAGATTATCGAGGATCCTAAGCAGGAAGGACCAAAAGATGTTATCGTAGTAATGGATGAAAGATCACTTCTATTTGACTTTGACAAGTCAGATGTAAAGCCACAGTATTATGAAATGCTTCACAAGTTTATCGAATATGTGAACTATAACAACTACAATGTAGTTATAGAAGGGCATACAGATTCAAAAGGTACAAATGAATATAACATGAAACTTGGTATGAGAAGGGCCGTAAGCGTAAGAGATAAATTACTTGAATTTGGAATGGATCCTTCAAGAATAGTGGGAGTGACATCAAAAGGGGAAGAACAGCCTGTTGCCCTTAATTCAACTGATGAGGGAAGAGCACTCAACAGAAGAATCGAGTTTATACTGTCAAAACAGGACTAGTTTTTATATTTTAAATAAGGAGATTATCTATGAACAATACTTTAAGACAACTTGAAAAGAATCTTAGAACCTTTGCAAAAAGATGTAAAGGCATAAGTTATAATAAGACCCTGCTTTTCACATTTCTTTTCACAGGGCTTACAGGATATGTACTAAAAGCAGCTCCTTCAGATGCAGAAGAAACTCTTCAGAAGGATGTAAATGCAACTATCCTAGATCTGCGTCAGTCGTTTAAACGTACTAAAGAGCAGAATGAGAAATTTTTAGAAAATGCAAATATTGAAATGGCACAGCTAATGATGCAGGGAGAACAAGTAATAAAATCTAACTGGACATCATGGCAATTTGGATTTGGTGGAATGTTCAATACACAGCTTTCACGTTACAGAGGATTTGGTGGAAAGTCTGATGATATAAAATATTCAAGAACAAACGACCTTACAAAATATGTGTTTGATGCAAACCAAAATCACTGGAATGCAACAACATTAGATATAAAGAAAAACAAAGAGCCTGATTCAAAATCAATAGATCCGGCAGATATTCATCAAGGATATGAGCCTAATACAGTAACAAAGCTGGAAAGAGTTAGACTGCTGGATGATGCTAACTTTAATGTATCTGTAACAGCTCCAACTGCTGGGTATTATACTGCTACTCATCCATTTGGTGGATTAAGAGGGTATACTGGTGTTACTGGTTTTGAACAAGAGTTTGATGTAGCAAGACAAGATAATAATGTATACAGTACTTATGATACTACTGCCAATAATTTTACTAATACCCATACTGGTATGGCAGTTGCTACAGTTACTCCAACTGGTGGCTCTTCAGCTACTTCACAGGGGATAGGATCAGGAAGTAGTTTTTCATCAGCAAATACCGAATATCATTCGCTTCCAGCATCTACACATACATTAGGAATTATTGACAGTAGTGGAGGTAGAAATACGGCTCTTTCTGTAACAAATGGTTCTACAATAACTCTTAGTGGAACAGTGGGGATTTCAGACGCAGGTGATATAGGTGTTCGTCTGACTAATGGTACTATCTATCAGAATGGTACTATCAGTGGTACACAAGGAAAAGGTGTCGATGTATCGGGAGGAAATTACTATCAAAGAGGAGCAATTAGTCTAGGAAATAACAGTGTAGGGGTATACCAGAGTGGAACTGCTTCAGTTGAGAGCAAGGGTGATATTACTGTAGGAGATAACAGTGTGGGAATCAATCATGCTGGAGGTACACTTGATGCAACAACTTTACAAAATATTAATATAGGGAAAAACAGTACAGGAATTTCGACTGCAGGAGCTACTGATATAAGAAGGACTATTACCTCTACTTCTTATGGGACACAGACAGGAATAAAAAGTTCAGGAAATGTCACTACAAACTCAGGTTCAATAAACCTTACAAATGTTAATAAAGGTACCGGAATAGTGAGTAGCGGTACTGTAGGTACGACAAGTACTCCTATAACTGTTAGCGGAGTTGGTTCCAATTTTGGAATAGACGCTACAGGTAATGTTACTGCTTCTAGAGGAAATATAACTGTTTCAGGTAGTAATGGAGGTAACTATGGAATAAAATCAGGAGGAGTAGCAAATGTAGAAAGATTAACTATAACAGCAAGAGGAGGAACTTCTGGAAATACTGCTATCAGTGGAGGGACAGGTGTTGTATTAGATCATGTTACTGCAGCAACAGATGGTCAAGATGGAAACGTAGTATATGCAGTTTCTGGAAATATTACAGGTGGTAGTTATAGCTCTATAACAGCTGAAGGATATAGAAGTAATGCAGTACGTGCAAATAATGGTTCAGTAAGTCTTTCAACAAGTACTACTGTAACGACAAATATAAATGAAAGTACTGCAATTAAAGCAACTCAAGGTGTAAGTTTAGATCAGAGTTCTAGTGCAACAGCAAAAGGTTCTAGCAGTTATGCAATATATAATAATGGTTCAGGAAATGTGAGCTTAAATAGAAGTAGTAGTGCAACAGCAGAACAAAACTACAGTCTTGCAATATATAATAATGGTGGAGCTACAAGTAGTGTATTTTTACAGAACAGTTCCAGTGCGACAGCAAAAGGAAGTCATAGCCATGCAATTTATGCAAAAACAGGAAGTGTAAGTTTAAGTAGTTCCAGTGCGACAGCAGAAGGTGACTACAGTAATGCAATATTTGCTGAAGCAGGAAATATAACATTAAATAGTTCTCATGCAACAGCAAAAGGGTACCACAGCAATGCGATACATACAATGAGTGGTAGTACAAGTATGACAAATGGAAGTGTAACAACAGGTACAGGAAGCAGAATTAATGGTATACTTTTAAAAAGTACATCTACTGGAACAACTAATAATATCCAAAGTGTACAATTCTATGTAAAAGGAGATAACAATAACGGGATTTATCTTAACGACCATCCTTCAGCAACATCAACAAGTATTACTTACAATAACTTTGAATTAAATGATGGTGTTGACGGTGTAACAGGAAGCAATGGTATCTTGATTGCACCGGGGAAGCAGCTTACGACAGCACTAGATCATAACAGTACTACAAGTTATGGTACATACAATACAGGAATTTTGGTAGGATTAGATGCTAATGTTCCTACTATTACTAATGGATCTCATACTGTACATGGTTCAAACAGTACAGGTATAGCATTACATACAGATAAGTCTACAAGTATAAGCAATGTATATTTTACAGTAACAGGACAAAGTTCAACAGGGCTATCAGCAGGAAAGACATATGTAAATACAGCTGCGATGCCAACATTAACAATAGCTGGGAGTACTTTTGATGTTTATGGAGGTATAAATAATGCTACAAGTGCACTGTATATTAAAAATGTCGATAAAACTATAATTAATGCACAGACACTTTTCCATATTGACAATACTTCGACAGGGATAGAACTAGATAATAATGGTTATAATACTGCTAATGTAAGAGAAATAGAGTTCAATGGAGTTCCAAGCTTTACAGGAGGAAGTCAGTCAGTAACTATGGTTCTGGGAAGAAAGACTGCAGATACTTATACTAAAATGGGTGACAATAACATAGGGATAAATATTATAAATGGAAGTTTTGGTACTAATTCGTCAAAAAGAAGCATAAAATTTGGTAAATATCTTGATATATATGTTGAATCAAATAAAAATACATTAATTAATAACCAGGCATTTGCTGAAAAACTTGATATTCAAATTTCTGATAAAATGTGGCATGATTCAAAGAGAAATAGAGGTATTATAAAAATAGGAAGAGTAGCTACTAATGACTATTCACAGTCTTCGTATCATGATAATACAATATTTGCTAATAATGGGTATGTAAGGGATGCTGCAAGTAAAGTTGATTTGAAACATATAGAGATAGATGGAAATAGAAATAAGATAGCTTTCTTTAATACTACAAATAATAACTATGATCATGGAAATAACTACTATGGATGGAATGCTGCCAAATCTGCAAAAATAGGATGGTACAATGGTACATTACATCTTCAGGGAGTAATAGGTTACGCAGAAGGAAATTTAGATAATCCTAGTTATGCTTCTGATGGAAATGTGGCAGTTTATGCAATTTCAGGACAAAGAGATGAGATACAGCCAAGCGTATTTATAGAAGCTCCGGATCATGCTACAGGTTTAGCTCCTACTCCAGGTGCTTTGCATAAATTTAAAAATCTGAGGGTAGATGATATAAATATAGGATTTAGCCGTAGATCATCTAACGGAATGCTTGTATATGCCAATAATGGAACAGTTGTAGAAGTTAAAAATGGTAGAACAATAGCTGATGGAATGCAGGTAGCTGATACAATTACAGATGGTACTTATATGGTAGGAAATAGTCATACATGGGGTTATGCAATACCTTATGAATTTACATCATACAGAACTACCCTTATGCGTGCTGATGGAATATGGGATAAAGATATTCATAATATTAAAACAACAACAAATGGAAGAAACTTTGATCATAACCCTACAGAGATAATGGTAATGTCACATGTAGACATGGTTTCAAGAGAAGGAACAGCTTATCTTGCAGTCAATGGTGGGAGAGTAACAGTAGGAACAGAAGCGAAAACAGATCCAGCAGTTACTGCAAAAACTGTAAATACAAGAATGGGAGGATATAATTCCATAATTGCACGTGCTGACGGGGTGCACACAAATTCCAAGGCAGTTAAAGGACTCCGAACTGTTGACGAAGATCCTAATGATAAATTACCTAAAATAAACGATGAAAATTTCACAGATAAGGGATCAAGAGTAATAATAAAAGGTGGAATAACAGCTGCTGATAATGAAATATTTAAACGTGATGGTGGAGTACTGTCACCTAACAAAGCAAATACATATAATAATATAGCAGCTTACGCAACTAATAATGGAGACATTATAATAAAAGATGCTAATAGGAATATGAATACTGCAGGTACTAAGTCAACTGTAGAAGAAGGATCTGACACAGCAGCAAATGGAAATAAGTCATTGATATATGGAATAGCAGCATATGCTACAGGAGAAGGATCAAACATAATATATAGAAATACTGCTGATGGAACAACATCAGTTTCCAAAATAACAGTAGTTTCAGGTGAAAATGGAGCACTTTATGCCACAGACAAGGGGTATATAGAATTTGCAGGAGATGTTGTACATCAGAATAATTACACTAAACGTCTAGATGGAAAAATTACTCAGGATAGCAATGGTGCAATTGAAGGAACAAGAATTGCTAGAGGTATAAGCAATACTGACAATGACCATACAGGAACACCTGTATTTTATGTACATCGTAATTCTGCTACAGATAACTCTGCTATAGCATTTACTAATGAAACAAACATAGATATTTATGATGGTAAACTTCTTGCAGGAAATGAGTATTATCATTATCCAACAAATTCATCTTTAAACAAAGATTATAACAGAGGATACTCAGATTATTATAAAGGAAAGACAGCAACAGTAGGAGAGGAAACAGATTATGCAGCTGCTAAATATCGTGGAATGGGTCAGTTGAAAGTAAAAATTCTTCCTACACCTGGTTATGCTACATATGATGGAGTAAATGGAGTAGATCTTGGGCTGATAAATCAGGCTAAAGAAGAACTTAACTGGGATTCAAGTCGTGATGGATCAGGTAGTGCAACAGGAACAAACTATCTATCAGGTGTAGGTAAATACGCAGGTGGAATGACAATATTTAACCCAGTAACTGGAAATACAAAAAGTTTGTCAGGTTATACAGGATTTAAGAGTACTATAATAAATAGTAAGCTTAAGATAAAAGAAGATGTTAATTTAGAGGACAAAGTTCAAAATCAGAATGTTTCATTGAACGGGCAAAATGATCCATTTACTAATATAGCAATGGAAGGTGTACTCGTAACAAATGAAGGTAAGACAATATCTGGAGATGTTGCTAACAGTTTCCGTAAAGGTCAAGGTCTGAGCATGGCAAATTCACTTTATCGTTATGATCTTCTTGAACTTACTACAAATCCTGGTACTGCAACATACAGAAGAAGTAAAAACGATGAAGCAGGATATAACAACTATGGTGGAACTATAAATGTATGGGGAGGTACTGCCAGAGGTAATGTACAGATTACAGGAATTAACATAGCAAATGCCACTGTAAACAATGGAGATGGAACAACTGCTAAAAAGGGTAAAATAACGATAGATCATGGATATGGTATAGCAGGTAGTGATAATTCCGTAATCAAAAATAAGAAAGATTCTGAAATTACAGTAACAGGTAAATATAATCCAACTACAATATCTGAATTAAGAGCTCAGAACAGTTATGCTGCAGAAACAGAAGCAACAGGAGAAAACTACGGTATCGTAGGACTTTCTACAAATAATGCAAGAGATCATAGAAACTATGGATCAGGAAGATATGGTGAAAATGCCATAGCTATAGAAAACATCGAAGGAAAAATTAAAGTAGATGGAGATCTTGCAGTAGGTATTTATGCAGCAAATAAAAAATATGATGATGGAACAGACGGTGCTGATCAGAACAGAGTTACAATAAAATACGATAACAAAAATGCAGCTGCTCCAAATCTTATTGATCTGAACAACGGAAGCACTGACAAAGAAAAGAGAGATATCGGTATAGCACTTGTAAACGAAGTGAAGGATATGGCAAATCCTGCAAACAGAGGAGGAATAATCACTCTGAATACTAAGAATACAGTTGGTACGCCTGACTTTGTAACTAAGTATAGAGGTATCGGTATTTATGGTGAAAGTACTGACATCAAGTTCCAAAATGGATCTACAGGACTTACTGTAGAAACTAAGAATGACGGTGCAGGAATCTGGCTGACAGATGATTCACATGTTGGAGTTACTGGAGACCATAATTCAAGAACTTACAACTATACTTATACAGGAGATAATGATAAAAAAGGATTTGGAATGGTATTCAGCAGTACAATGGCTGGAAGCAACACTGTTGCAGAAAACCACCTGAATATCAAGTTTAAAAATACAGGAGCTACTACTGAAGGTATAGCAGGTATACTTGTAAATACTGATGCAGGCGACTGGGTTAAAAACTATGGTAAAATCACAGAAGATCCTTTACAAACTACTGCTAAGTCATTTGGAGCAGTTGTAAATAAAGGAACATTTGAAAACCATGGAGACATTACTTTACATGATTCTGCAGATATTAAGAAAGCAAATGTCGGAATATTTGCAAATAGTCATGATAATCCTGTTGAAAATATTCAAACTCATATTATCAACTATGGAGACATTAAAGTAGGAACTCCTGGACAGACACAATCATTTGGTATCTACGGATATAACATTACTCACGATAAGAGAGCTGACGGTACAGGTGGAACAATCACTATAGGTAAGGAAAGCTACGGAGTTTATTCAGGTGATGGAAACGTAAATATCAAAGGTGGTAAATTTACTGTAGGAACTAACACTGTAACTACTGCAGACGAAAGAGCTACAGGAGTGTACATAGAAGATAACTCTAGATTGACAAGAATGGCAAGAACAAGTGAAATAAGTGCAGACATGGAAATTGATGATTATTCATTCGGTATAGTTGTTAAGAAAAATACAAATGCTGAACTTCCAGGTGCGGCAAATACTCACGCTATAACAATAGGAGCTGGATCATATGGTCTTGATGCAAACGGAAAAGTAAATTCACTTATAAGAACTAAAATACCTGAAATTACTTTAGGACGTGCAGCTTCTACAGACCCTGTGTCTCCTTCAAGCCCTACAAACCTTCTGACAAATGCAGTATACTATCATTCACAAGATAAACTAAGTACTCTTGATTCATTTGCAGACATCAAGATGAACGGTGACTATAACTATGCATACTATACAGCAGGATCAGTAAACAACTATGGAAATATTGACTTAAGAAGTAATGTAGATCTTCTTGCAAACGGTGGACTTGGAAACCGTAACGCAGAAGGAAGTATAAAAGGATACGGAAACGTGGGAATCTACTCTACAAACTATAACGTACCTTCTACAAACTTCGGAACTATAACTACAGGAGCATCTGACCTCGTAAACGAAGAATATTCAGCTGCGATGGCTGCAGGACACTATATCCCTGGAGTAAGTGCAAACAGTGGAAGAGCTGAAAAAGAAGGATACATAATAAATAGAGGTATCATAAACGTTCAGGAACATAACGGTATTGGAATGTTCGCAGTAGGTGCAAACTCAATTGCTAAAAACTATGGAACAATCAACCTTGTAGGAAACAACAGTATAGGAATGTACCTTGACCAGAGAGCTAAAGGGGAAAACTACGGAACAATCGTATCTGAAGCTGGAAGCGGAACAGGTATTAAAGGTGTTGTAGCTATAAATGGAGCATATATTAAAAACTATGGAACAATTAAGATATTGTCACCATTTGGTAAAGGTATAGTAACAAGTAACAGACAAGTTCTTAATGACAATGAAAATTCAGATGTTACAGGAACTCAGGAAAATATCCAGCTAATTGCAGGAACTTATGAAAAGACTACAGGAGACGGTTCTACAATTAAAGTACCTGATCTTGTACCATTGACAGAAGTTACTATAAACGGTGTAAACACACCAATATTCAAGCTTGATACAAATGCTACTGTTGCATCACCTATAGCAAGCCAAATTACAGTAAAAGGAAGCATTCAGACAGGTGGAACACGTATAATAGATCTTAGTACTTGGGGTAACTTCGGAGCTGCTTCAAGATCAGAAATAACAAGAATAGGAATGTACATTGATACATCAGGTGTAAGATACACTAACCCTATAGACGGAATTGAAAATCTGCATCACCTGAATGAAATAGACCTTCTATTTGGTACTGAAGCTACTCAATACACAAATGCTAAAGCTATAGAACTTGGAGAAAATATCTTAAAACCATACAATGATGCATTAAGAGATGCGGTAGCAGGAGGAGCAATCCTGAACCCTATATCAGCTAACATTACTTGGATGGCTAAAGATATCAAAGATCCTTTAACAAAACTTCTGAAATCAGTTTACTTAGTAAAAGTTCCTTATACTTCATTTGCATTAAAAGGTGACGAAAATACTTATATCTTTGCTGAAAACTTAGAAGAAAAATATGAAACTGCAAAAGGTAATGATAAAATAATCTTCAATAAGGTAAACGACATAGGAAACGGAGAAGGACATATTTTAGCACAAGCATTTGATGAAATGAAAGGACATCAATACTCAAATATCCAACAAAGAATGCAGAAGACAAGCGATCTTTTAGGAACAGAACTTGATCAGTTGAAGAATGTATGGTACAATTCTTCAAAAGACAGTAACAAGATAAAATCATTCGGAATGAAGGGTGAATACAAGACAGACAGTGCAACTGTAAGAGATTATTCTAATAACGCTTATGGAGTTGCTTATGTTCATGAGTTTGAAACAATACGTCTTGGAGAAAGAACTGGATTCTACGCAGGAGCAATCTATAATAGATATAACTTCAAAGATATTGGACATTCAAAAGAAGATCAATATATGATGAAGGCTGGATTGTTCAGAACAACACCATTTGACGAAAATGGAACACTTACATGGACAATTTCAGGAGATGGATTTATTTCCATAAATGAAATGAAACGTAGATTCTGGATAGTTGATGATACATTCAAGGCACATTCAAACTATGCGGCATATGGAGTAACAGTTAATAACGAAATTGGAAAAGAATTTGGATCAATTGCTAATGGATTTGATGGATTTGGTGTAAGATTATACGGTGGATTGAAACTTGAATACGGAAGATTCACAAAAATAAAAGAAAAAGGAGATATGCCGTTAGAATTAAAAGCAAACGGATACTACTCTGCAAGACCTGAAGTAGGAGTTCAGTTCAAATATAGACAACCTATATTCAGAGGTAAGACAGACTTTATCGCAGGATTAGGATTTGCATTTGAAAATGAACTTGGAAAAACAGGAGATGTTCATAACAAAGCTAGAATTAGAGATACATTCAAGAATTATTACAGCTTGACAGGAGAAAAAGACAACAAGAAAGGAAACTTCAAGTCAGATCTTCAGTTAGGACTGGATAATCAAAGATTAGGATTCACAGTTAACTTTGGATATGATACAAAAGGTAACAACATGAGAGGTGGACTAGGTTTCAGAGCAATATACTAATTAGTGTATAAATTATAAGCCTAGCAATTTATAAAATCTTTTATAAGACTTTCTTTATGACAGTCTGACAACCTTCTTTAACATCAGGAAATCCCGGAAAATGGTAAAAAGTTGTGGTAATTACAGCAACTGGCCATTGACCGGGATTTTTATATTGTAATATTAGAACAAATAAAATATATTGGAAATTTGAAAGCTTTTAAGTTCTAATAAATATTTTTCTTCATTTTTTTTTCCTTATTTGATATAATGTAAGTATAAAA
>ERZ773056.923-NODE-923-length-15251-cov-7.300737_pt1 | contig 15251 bp, 16 predicted proteins | sample MGYA00580857_ERZ773056 | MGnify/ENA primary metagenome ERZ773056 (study PRJEB29015, sample SAMEA2737996) | human oral metagenome | biome: human oral; feature: human-associated habitat; material: dental | place: China | collected 2114 ... | reverse complement strand
AAGGCAATTGCTTTTAATCAAAATCTTAATGCTTGGGATTTTTGAAAATTTAAAACATCAAAAGAATGATTTAAGGTAGTTTTTCAATGAAGTTGAATGGCAGAAAAGAATTATCCAAAGATTAAAAGTTAATTCAAAAAAAATTCTATTATAAAAAATGTTTCTTTAGGTTTGAACCAATCGTCTACCTGTTTTTCAAAATCAGGTTTTCTGCTATGGTAAGATTGGTTTTCTTCCACTGCAGGCTGAGGTGCAATAGCAGTTTCTTCACTGCTTGCTTCTTCTATTATTTGAGGGGTAATAATAGGGGGTTCAGGAACTTCTTCTGTAACTTTTTCCACTGTTTCTTCAGGAGTTTTTTCTACAATATTTTCCATTGCTGCAGGTGTAAGTTTTTCTTCTACTATTGTAGGTGTAAGTTTTTCTTCTTCTATTGTAGGTGTAAGTTTTTCTTCCTCAACTACCTCAGGTACAACAGGAGCTATAGTTGTTTCTACAATTGGAGGAGCTACAATCTCTTCTACAGGGCTTTCCTGCATTGTAGCTTTTAGCTCCCAAAGGTAGTTTTTGATACCTTTCATCTCTCTGATGAAATCGTATTGTCTATCTACAGCCCCATCTACCTTGTGTATTAAGGAGTCTAATTCTTTATCGGTAATCATATTCTTTTGAGAATTTTCGTTTGAAAGTACAAAGATATAAAACAAATAATAATAAACAAATAAAAAATTTAAAAAAAAATATTCTACATCAATTCTTTACCCGAATAAAATTTTGCTAAATTCCAAATTTCTCTTTACTTTTGCAATCTTAAAACTCTTATAGTAAATTAAATGGAACGAATAAGCGTATTTGACAATGCCCTCCATAGGGGTGCTATCAATGCCCATAGAAGCACACGCTCTGAGGAAAAATCCTAATGCGATGTATACTTGGTTGTTTATCCACGCATAGAGTCCTACATCACCTTTGGGTTTTTGCACTTTATGATAGAAGTTGAGTCCTGTTTCGGTAGCAGCTTTAGCGAGCTTTTTCTCAAATGAAGGCAAGGCACTATTTGCCATAAACACTACTAAATGACTTGCTTTTTTAACGCGCTCTTCATTGATAAACGACACTTTGGCGAATGCTTCCTTAGTAGCCTCATCGCTTATAAAAACAAATTGCCAAGGTTGAGAATTGATAGATGAAGGAGCGAGGCGTAATATCTCTTTGAGTTTAGCGATATCACTATCACTGATGCGTTTATCGCTGTAATGTTTAGTAGTATAACGATTTTGTGCTAATTTTAAAAAATCCATAGTGTTTTGTTTTTAAGTTTAACTTTTAATTTCAAGGTGCAAAGGTACGGCGTAATTAGCAATTTAACAAATAAGGAAAAAGGTAAAAGGTGTGGCAGGTGAAATATAGTTAAAAATCAATAGATTACCAAAAGGTTATTCGAATCTAAGGCTACGGTAAGACGAAAAAAAGTCCGCTCTCAATGGCTTTCTCAGAGAGGTAAAGGCAACGAGAGCGGAGTTTAACGTAAGAGTAAGAAAAAAGTTAGATTTATTAAATTGATTCTTTTCTTACCATTATTTTGTTATAGGCATATAGTGATAGGGCAGCAAAGACCCCTATTCCACAAATAAGATACCACATTTTGTTGGGGTTATAAGTATTCCAAAGCAAATCGGTGATTTGAGACTGACTGAGACCTAACTTCTGACTTGCCAAATCGAAATATTCCTTTTTAGTGAGGTTTTCGGGCATTGCAATGGCTTTATTTGTGAGTTCGGTTTTTAATAAAGTATATTTATCAGACCATTTTTCGTATAAATCACCAGAAATAAGTCCTGCAATATAATTACCTACCGCCACAGGCAAGAAATAAGTGCCTTGATAGAGGGCTTCCTTCCCCTTAGGGGTTATTTGAGCTATAAAAGCTGAAAGCGTAGGGCTAGCAGCCATTTCGCCTATGGAGAAAATCATAGTGCCTATAATGGTAAACCACACATTATTGAACATAAAAGTGAGCGTTACCCCTATGGTTCCGATAATCGTACCGCGAATCATTGCGCTTACGTGAGTCATTTTGGTTACGAAATAGGATACAACTACCTGAAAGAAGATAATCATAAACGAATCGATATTGATGAACCATTCGGCTTTTACTTGTCCTTTTTCGGTGAGGATAGTGCCTAAGAAAGGCAAATGATGGTTAATCCACGCACTTACTTTGGAGGAATCTACCCAATCTTCGATAAAATTAGGCAGGGTGTAGAACAGCTGGTTGAACATCGTCCAAAAACCGACCATCAGTATGAGCAGTATGGTAAGGCGACGGTCTTTGAGTGCCTCTATAATGTGCATTATGGATTCTTTGATTTCGGTGAGGATAGGTTTGCTGTCGCGTTGTGCCATTTTAGGTTCTTTGAAAAAGAATAAAACTACCAGCAGGTTGATAACCATTACCACCGCAGCTTGCAGGAAGATAATGCGCCAACCGAGGGTAGTGCGTAGGTAAGACGACATTGCAGGACCTAAGAAGCCCCCGACGTTCACCATCATATAGAAGATACCGAAGCCCATTGTACTGGTGCTTTCATCGGTATTGCGGGCAACGGTACCGTTGATAACGGGTTTGAAGAAGCCCCCTCCAACGGCGGCAAAGAGGAACATCATATACATCGACCAATAGGTGTTTACTTCACCCATTAGGTAATAGCCTATCGCCATTATAGTACAAGAGATGACCAAAGAGAGTTTGTAGCCTATACGATCGGCTATCACGCCAAAGACGAGTGGCAAAAAGTACTGTATAGCGGTTACGTTGCCTATAATACTTCCTTTTTCGGTATGCGAAAGACCTAATCCGCCTTGGTCAGTTGAAGCTACTAAATACAAGGGGAGAAGGGTAAAGATACCGTAGAAGCCCCAACGTTCCATCAGTTGGAGGAAACTTGCTACCCAGAAGTTGGGTGAGAAAGTTTTGAGTGTTTGACCGAAGGATTTTTTATTTTCTGACATAGTTCATTTATTTTTAATATCTGTTTGAAAAGGCTCTGAGATTCTCAAAGTTTGAAACTTTGGTTAAGAGCAGGGAGCATCACATTTTACCTTTTGATTTATTGTATATCCTGAATTAAAGTGCAAAAATAAGAGCATTTTTGCTTCTATAAAAATTAAAAAGAGGTTTTATACAAAGGGGGTTGGAGATGTTATAAATATAACAATGCTCATAATGCCATTAATACCGAATAATGCCAATAATGCCAATAATACCAGAAATAATCAACTTTGGCAAAGGTGCGAGCCGCACAGGCAGTGTTGAGCCACACAGGCAAAATTTAAAGTGTGTGTCGCAAAAAGTGACGCATAGGAGCTTTCGGAAGGAAACAAAAAAGTTCGGAAGAGAGTTGAGAGGAGTTTTGGTAAAAAAAGGCTGTAAGGAGGGTGGGGTTAGCTTATAGAGAGCTTATAGGAAGCTTATACGAATCTTGGACGATTGGTATAGAAAGGGTATATAAAAAGTTGATTCATAATATAATACAACAGAGCAAAAAATGTTAAAAAAGAGGTTTCGAGACGAAAGAAAAAGGAATAGGTGCCAGGTCTTAGGGAATAGGCACTAGGGGATAACCCCCCCCTTCTCACATACCCAGCTGTCGCTGGCTACCTCAATGAGGGGGAATGTGGTGACGAACGACGGAGGTAATGTGAGGTTATAGCGCGACGGGGCTGTCGTAGCACGGCTGGTAAATTAATTAGCAAATTTATGTGAGGCATACAGGCGTTTTATTAATAGCAGATGAACAGAAGAGAAATGACAAAAATAATATAAATAGTGTATAATTCTTTCGTAGATAGCATATTTTTCTTACTTTTGCACCAAAATCTTAAAAACAGATATAGAATGGAAGACACTCAACTCACTCCCGAACAATATGAACTTTTCAAGAATGTTGAAAATCGTCTCAAGCAGAAACGATTATTATATCTTCACTTTTTTGCCTTCGTGTTAGGGTGTATCTTTTTTGTAGTTGCCAATAAGGTATTAGACTACGGAGCGACCTATAATTGGTATTTGTGGGCGATACTCTTATGGCTTTTCATCTGGCTGTGGCACGCTATGAATGTATTTGTATTGCATCGCTTCTTAGGGAAAGAATGGGAAGAAAAGCAACGCGAACAACTGATAGCAGCCCAACAGAAGAAACTCATAAAGATGGAAGCCGCAGTAGAAAAAGAGTTTGCTACACAAAAGGAACAAGCAAAACGGGAATTGGCAGCTGAACAGGCTGAGAAAGAGAACGAGCAAACCAATACGTCGCCTACAAACTTTTAACTGTTCACTTTTCAGTATTCACTAAATATGATAACTCTTATAGCTGCTGTTGCTGAGAATAACGCTATTGGCAAAGGTGACCAACTGTTATGGCATTTGCCTGAAGATTTTAAGCATTTTAAACGCCTCACGACGGGACACTGCATTATAATGGGGCGAAAGACTTTCGAGACTTTCCCTAAGCCTTTGCCTAACCGTACACATATTGTTATTACGCGTCAAAAGGGCTATGTGAAAGAGGGAGCTGTGGTGGTTTCTTCACTTGAAGAGGCGATAGAAAAGGCTTTGGCAATAGACCCTAACCCTTACGTGATAGGCGGTGGAGAAATCTATGCGCAAGCCCTCCCCTTTGCCGATGTGATAGAACTCACACGGGTACATCACACTTTTGCCGAAGCTGATGTATTCTTTCCCGAGTTTAACCGTGAAGAATGGGAGTTAGTAGCCTCTGAGCGTTTTGAAAAAGACGAACGGCACGCTTATGGGTTTACTTTTGAAAGATACGTTGTAACACGGTCGTAGCATGACGGGTAGCCGTAACACGGCGGGCAGTCGTAGCACGACAGGCAATTTTGTAGTGATTATAATAATATACCAATACTGGTTGTGAAATAGAAAATATTACGCGTAGAAGCGAGTTATAAATAGAATAAAGATGAAAAAATGGATTGGCTCCTTTGCCTTATGGCTAATGGGGTGGAAGATAGAATTGCAAGGTGATTTGAAAACCTTAAATCGCTGTGTGTTAGTAGTAGCACCACATACTACTAATTGGGAGTTTGTTTTGGGTATCTTGGCTTATTGGAAGATGGAAAAACCGATTAAACTCATTATAAAAGATGCGCATACCAAAGCGTGGTACGGCTGGTTAGTGCGCAAGTTAGGAGGGATTGGCATCAATCGTTCACAGCGCAATCACTTGATAGAATTTGTTACTGAACTCTTTAAGAAAGAAGACTTTAGCTTGGTAGTAACCCCTGAGGGCACGCGTTCTAAGGTGAACAAGTGGCGTATGGGCTTCTATCATATAGCTCTTTCTGCGCAAGTACCCATAGTTTTAGGTGCTGGTGATTTTAAGAAGAAAATGATATACATCGGGAAGACCATTAGCTTAGAGGACTTACAAACGCTACCGCAAGAGCAGATAATGGAGGAAATACAGAACTTTTATAAGGATATTACTCCTAAATATCCCGAGCAGTGGAACCCTAAAATTTATTGATGTGAAAGCAGTCGTTATAAGGAATTGAATAATATAAAAAGTCAGCTTTTATAGCTGACTTTTTATATTATTGTATCATCTCCCAAAGTTTGTCTTTCAGTTGCTGAATGCCTTTGCCCGACACCGACGAGATAAACAAGAAAGGCGTATCACCTAATCCTGCTGCTACTTCTTGTCGAATGGCTTCGGTGAGCTCGTCGTCTAACATATCCGATTTTGAAATGGCTATGAGACGGTCTTTGTCTAATAGTTCAGGGTTGTATTCCTTGAGTTCATTGAGCAAGATGTGGTATTCGGCTATGATATCCTTGCTGTCGGCAGGAATGAGGAATAGCAATACCGAGTTGCGCTCTATATGTCGCAAGAAGTAATGCCCCAAGCCTTTGCCTTCGGCTGCTCCTTCTATAATCCCAGGTATATCGGCTACTACAAACGATTGGTAATCGCGGTTTTGCACAATACCCAAGTTGGGTTTGAGGGTTGTGAATGGATAGTCGCCTATTTTTGGCTTAGCAGAAGTAATTACCGATAGCAGTGTAGATTTGCCCGCATTGGGGAAGCCTACAAAACCTACATCGGCTAACACTTTTAACTCTAAAAGCAACTCGCGTTCTTCACCAGGGAGACCTGGTTGGGCGTAGCGCGGGGTTTGGTTGGTAGCTGTGCGAAAATGCCAGTTGCCTAACCCACCTTTGCCACCGCGGAGTGCAATAATTTCTTGTCCGTCTTCAGTGATTTCAAAAAGTACTTCCTCGGTTTCAGCATCTTTAACAATAGTTCCTAAGGGGACTTCCAAAGTAATATCTTTACCGTCGGCACCAAAACTACGGTTGGCTCCTCCGGCTTCTCCGTGTTCGGCTCGAAAGTGCTGTTGGAACTTGAAGTGTATGAGCGTCCAAAGGTGTTTATTGCCACGCAAGATAATATGCCCTCCACGACCGCCATCGCCTCCATCAGGACCTCCTTTGGGTACGAACTTCTCGCGGTGTAGGTGCATAGAACCTGCGCCTCCTTTGCCAGAGGCAGCGTATATCTTTACGTAGTCGGTAAAATTGCCTTCGGTCATTGGGGATTATTCAGCTTTAATTTTGTCGATAGTCTCAGAAAGGCGGGTGGTAATCTCTTCGATAGTACCAATGCCATTAATAGCGTGATATTTCCCTTGTGTTTGATAGAAAGCGATAAGAGGGGCTGTTTTTTCGTTATATTCAATAAAACGGTTGCGTATTTTCTCTTCGTCTTGGTCATCAGTGCGACCGCTCACTTTACCGCGCTCTACTAATCGTTTGATGAGCACCTCGTCATCAGCTTCCAAAGCAAGAGTACCGTGAATGCGCATTCCTTTGCTGTCTAAGAAAGCATCGAGAGCTTCGGCTTGTGCGATAGTACGAGGGAAGCCGTCGAAGATAAATCCTTCGGCATTAGGATTCTTTTCAACTTCCTCTTGTAGCATTTGTATAGTAACTTCATCGGGTACGAGGTCGCCTTTATCCATATACGATTGGGCGATCTTGCCGAGTTTGGTTTCGTTCTTGATATTATGACGGAAAATATCACCGGTAGAGATGTGTACTAAGTTGTATTTATCTTTCAAAAAAGCGGCTTGGGTGCCTTTGCCAGCTCCTGGTTTGCCGAAAAGTACTAAATTTGTCATAGTTAATGAAGTGTTTAATTGATATACTTGGGGTAAGTTGCGCGCTATCTCGTCAAAATCCAACCCATAGCCCACGATAAATCGGTTAGGGATAGGTTTGCCTACATAGTCTATTTTGAGGTCTTTTTTGTAGGCATCGGGTTTGAAGAATAGGGTAGCCACGCGGAAAGATTTTACCTTTTTGTCTTCGAAAATGCGGTAAATTTCTTCTAAGGTGTTACCGGTGTCGATAATGTCTTCCAAGATTACCACATCGCGTCCTTCCACTGGGGTAGAAAGCCCTATGAGTTGGTGTATTTTTCCAGTAGACTGGGTGCCCTCATAAGACGCCATTTTTACGAATGATATTTCACATTCGCCTTTGTAGTGCCTTAGAAAGTCGGCAGCGAACATAAAAGAACCGTTGAGTATGGCGATGAAAATGGGGCGTGATTCTTGCAAATCTTGATATACCTCGCTTGCCATTCGTTCGGCAATTTGGTTGAGTTCCTCGGCAGATACGTAAGGCTCAAAGGTCTTATCGTGTAATTTTATCAGTTCCATTGTTTAGTCATTAGTGATTAGGGTTTAAATTTCAAATTCTTTTTTTATTTTCCTTTTTACTTCCTCAATTTAATTGATGTTCCTTTTGCAATTGTTGGCTTGTCTCCTAAAATAAATTGCAAAAGTAATCAATTTTAATGAATGAGCAAAATCTGTTTTTTCTAAATATTGTAAAGAGCAAAGCTATAACAAACGTCGCTTTCCTCATAATTTATACAAAAATAGATTGCCCTATATCTGTTAATATCAGCTCTTTGCCTTTTGCCTTAAAACTTCTCTTTGCTAAATCCTTATCATCTAACTTAATGAGGTTAAAAGTGTCGTAATGATACCCCAACACCTTGTTGCATTTCACAAAGTCCGAAGCCATAATAGCATCTTCCACGTCCATTGTAAAGTTACCTCCAATGGGCAATATAGCTAAGTCCAACTTATAACGCACCGGTATAAGTTGCATATCAAAATACAAAGCCGTAGCCCCCGATACGTATACCGTCTTTTCCAAAGTTTTAATCACAAACCCACAAGCGCACCCACCGGCGGTGCCATTTTCAAAAGTAGAAGAATGCAACGCTGGTACCATCTTCACCGACCCAAATGGGAAACTATACAATCCTCCCAAGTCCATAGGGTGTGAATTTTCAATTCCCAAATTAAAAAAGTAATTAGAGATTTCAAAATTCGAAATGATTTGCGCTTTCGTGCGCTTAGCTATCTGCTCCACGTCCGATATATGGTCTTGTTGTGCCGAGGTTATCAAGATGTAGTCAGCAGGAATCGTATTGATATCTATATGGCTTGCCAAAGGATTATTAGCAATAAACGGGTCTACAAGCAAATGTGTATCGCCTATTTTTATGCTCACACACGAGTGTCCGTAATAAGTTACCTCCATAGTTATTATGTTTTTTAGTGTATTTATTTAATATATATAACGCCCGTTACTATCTCCTTCTTTCGTTTAACTCTCCTTAAAATATATGTATCAAAATCCCTATAAAAAAGAGTACCGAAAGCAAAAAAGTACTCAGGGCTACTATCTTTAATTCTTTATCAAGCTGTTTGAGTTCCGTATTTCGTTTTACGGTGAGCAAATGTCCTATTAAAGGCAGAAAAGCAACTAAGTACAGAAGCTCCCAGCGCATTTGCAAACGCATCACCGAAAAGCCCAACATTGCCACCATCGCCAATATAACTAAATAATAATGATAATATTTAGCCATCGGAATTCCCATTTTCACTACCAATGTATGTTTGCCCGAACGCTTATCGTTCTCATAATCGCGCATATTGTTTAGGTTCAGGACTGCTACACTCAGCAAGCCAATAGCAATAGCGGGCAACCATATAACCTTATTCAAGCTCTCTGTGTATAAAAAATAACTGCCTACCACGCTCACTAACCCGAAGAATACAAACACAAATAGGTCGCCCCAGCCCCGATATCCATAAGCCGATTGCCCCACAGTGTACTTGATAGCCGCTACCACACACAGCATTCCTAAAACAAAAAACACCGAGATATATAACAAATTTTCTCTTCCAAAAGCCGTATAAATAAGCACCGTAGCCGAAAGTAACGACAGCAAAGCAGTGATAAGTACAACCCTCTTCATCTGCCTACGCGTAACTCTCCCACTCTGCAAAGCTCTTGTAGGACCTATGCGATGCTCATTGTCCGTGCCCTTTACCCCATCGCCATAATCATTGGCAAAGTTCGAAAGCACCTGAAACAAAATAGTGGTAAGCAGTGCCCAACCAAAAATCTCCCACCTAAAAGTATAAGGGTCTTCGCGAAATGCCAAAGCACTCCCCGTGATAATCCCCGCAACCGATAAGGGTAAGGTGCGCAACCTCGTAGCTTTCAAAAGAGTTATGATATCCATAGAGCCTGCAAAATTACAAATACTAATGACAAATACAATAATATATTCTAATAATTCTTTTTGCTTTATACTTTTCTCTAAAAATGATTTTAATACCTCTGCTCCAACTTTCAAAGCCCATAGAAGTTACTAAAAAAGATATTTATTTCGTCGTGAAGATAATTTTCAGAATATTTTTCTGTAAAAATAGTATTTGTGCAGAAATGTATAGATATAGCTATCGTCCAAGATTCGTCCAAGGTTCGTATAAGGTTCGTATAAGATACCTATAACAAGAACTTTTTTCTGTTTTTGTTTCTCTATATTATAGCCTTTCCGAATTTACGCGCCACACTTTGGCAAAGTTTTAAATTTTGCCAAAGTTGATTGTACTGATAACCAACTACTTTTTCAGCATTCGTAGGGGAAAAGCTTGTGATAGCAGCGTATGTGAGGCTATTCGCCCCTCCAAAAAACAAGCCTTTTTATTCGCAATCTATTTTTGTTTGACTATAAAAACACTTGTATTAGCTTAATTCTATATCTTGATTTATCTTTTACCTTTTTAGCTCTTACTGCGTAAAATATATCAATTTCCTTCTATAAATGCTCAACAACTTCGATTTGGAGATAAACCCTATATACTTACCGTCCTTCACTACGGGCAAGTTCCACGCACCAGTATGCTGAAACTTATCCATTACGGTGCTCATCTTGTCCTTGCCCATTTCTATAACAGCAGGTGGTTTTTGCATTAGTTCTACGGCAGGAATCTTGTCGTAATAGTCCGTTTCGAAGATAAGATGCCGTATATCGTCCAAAAGGATAACTCCTTGTAAGGTTTCAGTCTCTCGGTCAAGCACAGGGTAGATGTTGCGGTTCGATTCGCGCACAGCATTGTACACCACCTCCCGAAGTTTCATATCGGTATATACGGGGGTGAAATTGTGCTCTATCACTTGGTTGAAATCCATTAGGGTAAGTATTGACTGGTCTTTATTTTGCGAGATGAGTTCCCCTTTTCTACCTAATTCCATTGTGTAAATAGAATATTTATTGAAATATTTGGCTACTGAAAACGATACCGCAGCGGTGAGCATCGCAGGTACTAATAGCGAATAACCTCCAGTTACTTCGGCGATGAGGAAAACGGCTGTAAGTGGTGCGTGCAATACGCCCGTCATTAGGGCAGTCATTCCCACCAAAGTGAAGTTAGGCAAAGCAGCTTTGTAGCCCAAGATAGGAAACTCGTTGATAATCCGTGCGAAGCAGTTGCCCATCACTCCGCCCATAAACAACATAGGTGAAAAGATACCCCCAACACCTCCTGCACCAAAGGTGAGCGAGGTAGCGACGACTTTGGCAAAGGTGAGCGCCGCCAAAAGTAGGATAATCACCCACGCTTTGGATAAATCCCAACCAAAAATATTGCTACTCAGTGATAATTCGGGGTGACCCTCTTTCAAGTGATTGATAATCTCGTGTCCTTCGCCGTAAAGTGGTGGCATTATGTAGATAAGCAACCCCAAAAGAGCTCCACCTACCACAATTCGCAGCCAAGGGGAGGAGATTTTTTTGAAAGCAGCGTTGATTTTCTCATAAATATAGGTAAAATAAGCCGACATCAGTCCGCCTACAACCCCTAAAAGAATGTAAAACGGAATGCCTTGCAATGAAAAAGCACGTGTAATCGTCATTGGGATTAGCACTTCACTACCAAAGAAGAAATAAGAGGTGAATACCCCGCAAAGGGAAGCGATAAACAGTGGTATGAGCGATGAAAGCGTTAAATCTAAGCCAAAAACCTCGATAGCGAACAATATGGCTGCAATAGGCACTTTGAAGATAGCTGCCAAAGCTGCTGCACAGGCACACGCTAAGAGCAACATTCGGTTAGATTGGTTGATGTGAAAAAATCTACAGATATTAGAGCTTATGCCTGCTCCTGTTACTACCATAGGCCCTTCGAGCCCTACCGACCCCCCAAAGCCAATAGTGATAGGAGCAGTGAGTATACTGCCATACGCCTGATAACGTTTCATTATCCCTTTTTGATGCGCTACTGCATAGAGAATTGAGGGAATTCCGTGATTTACATCGTGGCGTATTACATATTTTTTTACCAAATACACAATGGCAAAACCTAACATCGGGAGGATAAAATAAAAACCGTAGGTAATTGTTTGTGCGAGTTTGCCGTCTAACAGCCACTGAATAAGGTGCGTGAACGAGCGCATTGCCAAAGCCGCTAAGCCTGTAGCAATACCTATTACCCCGCTGAGAATGAGGATAAAATGCCTATCGGAAATATGTTTTACACGCCAAATTAAAAGACGTTTGAGAAGATGTTGTGGGTGGGTAGTCATTGTTTATATTGAAAAATCAGCGGCAAAAGTACGAAATATTTACTTTTTTTACTACCTTTGTACGAACTAATACAGATAAACAATGGAAATACATCTCAAACGCGTATATGAAGAAAACGACCCTAACGATGGTTTTAGGGTACTTGCCGACCGCCTTTGGCCACGCGGCATTAAAAAAGAAGCACTTGCTTTAGACCTTTGGGCAAAGGAAATCGCCCCAAGCACCGAATTGCGCAAACGCTATCACCAAGACGGTGATTTCGACACTTTTAAAAAGGATTATACCGAAGAACTAAAACACAATGTGGATTTTCCTGCTTTTTGCGAAACGCTGAAAGCACACAAAATGGTAACCTTGCTTACTGCCAGCAAAGAGATTGACAGGAGTGCCTTACCTATCTTGCTATCTCAAATAAGCTGACCTACTTCGTCGTGAATGTAGAGTCGTCCTTCACAGAATTGCGCTAATTCTTCTTCTATAAACCATTTTGCTTCTGTAATAGAAGTTTTAGGGTATAACAAGTGTACATTGGCGCCTGCATCGAGAGTGAAGCAGAGGGGTACTTTGGTGTCTTTTCGGTATTGCCAAATACGCTGAATAACTTCTAAGGTATTGGGACGCATTAAGATAAAGTACGGAATGCTGGTTTGCATCATCGCGTGAAGGGTGAGGGCTTCACTTTCTACAATCTCCATAAAATGGTCTAAATCACCGGAAGCAAAACTGCTAACGAGTTGGTTTATATGCTCGTTGGCTTGTGCAAAACGAGCCTCGGCAAAAGGATGACCGTGCATCAGGTTGTGCCCAACGGTGCTACTCACTTGTTTCTGACCTCGGTCGATGAGTAAAATAGTATCTTGGTAATTTTGAAAAACTTCGTGAACGGGTAGGGGGTAAGTAATGCCATACTCATCTGAACTGCCTGTAATAGCAGGGTGTTCGCCCCATACAACGATACTGCCTTTTACACTACGGCAAGCACTACCCGAACCTAAGCGCGCTAAGAAAGATGCTTTTTGCCAAAAGACTTCTTCGGCATAAGTTTCGCCTAATTCTTTAGCTATTTTCATCAAACATACCGAAAGGGCAGCCATAGCGCTCGCTGAAGAGGCAATACCACTACTATGTGGAAATGAATTGTGAGAGGCAATGTTGAAATGGTAATCCTTTAAAAAAGGTAGATAAGGGAGAATACGCTCGAAAAAAGTGCTGATTTTAGGGTGAAATGACGGTTTAGGTTGTCCATCAAAGCTAAAGTTAAAAGAAAAAGGATCGCCTGAAGCTATAGAAGATTCACTTCTACGTTCATAATTGATAGAAGTTTCGGTATAACAATGCGTAAGTGTAAAACTAATAGAGGGGTTTGCGGGGAGTTGTTCTCCCTTTTTGCCCCAATATTTTACGAGGGCGATGTTACTGGGTGCTTTGAATGTTGTCATTTTTATTAGGTAAAGTCAGCGAGTACTTGGAGTTGGGTATATGAGGGGAAACTCTTGATACCTAAATCTTAGGAGCTCCGGAGAGACTCAAAGCCTTATTAGCAAGGTCTAATTTTTTAGGAAACAAAACCTTATTAATATATTTATTCAATGACGGGTCTGGCTCTAACAATACATAATAAGGAGTTTCCTTTTGCACTTTACGTTTAGGTGTCTCCATTTGTGTTAACTCTTTTTTCTCTTCTGTACTCATAGTCATTAATTGTTTTTTCGTTTTATAGCAAATCCTTGGTAAATAACATTTGGCAGAAAATCCTCCCATTCACCATTTAGCCAGCATTTCAAAAAGAAATCTTTTTTGATAAGACTTAGGTATTTTGCAATTATAATTCTATACAATCTTGTTCTTACAGGTGAACTACCTTGTATATACACCCATTTGTCAGGGAATTTTTCAGTAAAAACATAGATAATAGAAATTACAGTTGCTAATACTTTTTCCATATCACCATTATCAGAAACAACCATATCATCTATTTCTTCTGTGAGGGGGTCTTTATCTCCAAACCCTAAATTATAAACATCTGTTAGGTTTGTTTCTTGAAATTTTACCATTTTATAAATTTTACCATTCTTCCCTTCACTGATAAACTCATAAATATGGTTTGTTTCATCAGGCAAAATATCGTATTTCGGTAGATTCATTGGTTTGTTGGTCTTTTTTGGGTTACCCTTTATCTCACTGGGCGGTTCATCACTAAGTCGATGTAGAGATTTACCTTGTCTTTGAGTTCTTTGCGGTTTACGATGAAGTCTAAGAAGCCGTGTTCGAGTAAGAATTCAGCAGTTTGGAAGTCTTCTGGGAGATCTTGTCCTGTGGTGTCTTTCACTACACGCGGACCTGCAAAGCCTATGAGGGCACCTGGTTCGGCGATGTTGATGTCGCCTAACATTGCAAATGAAGCGCTAATACCTCCCGTAGTAGGGTCGGTACAGAGGGAGATATAAGGCAGTTTGGCTTCGTCGAGCTGAGCGAGTTTGATAGAGGTTTTAGCCATTTGCATTAGTGAAAGGGCAGCTTCCATCATTCGGGCGCCTCCTGATTTAGAAATCATTAAGAAGGGGAGTTTGTGTTTGATAGCATAGTCGATAGCGCGGCAGATTTTTTCACCTACTACACTTCCCATAGAGCCCCCGATGAAAGCGAAATCCATACAGCCTATTACTATAGGTTTACCTTTGGAGTTACCGACAGCGGTGCGTACGGCATCTTTAAGGTCTGTTTTTTGGGTAGCTTCTTCTAAGCGTTGAGTATAGGCTTTGGTATCCACGAAATTGAGGGGGTCTTTAGAAGTCATTTCGGGGTTGAGTTCTTGAAATTCGTTGTTGTCAAACAATATTTGGAAGTACTCTTTACTGCCTATACGCACGTGGTAACCATCGTCGGGACTTACGTAGAAGTTGGTGGCTAACTCGTCCTGTTCTACGATGTTACCGCTGGGAGATTTATACCATAATCCTTTAGGGATATCTTTTTTTTCCTCAGTTGAGGTTTGTATTCCTTTTGCTGTTCTTTTAAACCAAGACATAATCAATTAGTTTTAGTGAAGTGCAAAAGTACGAAGTTTTTTTTAAATAGCAATTTTTAGCTAACAAATAGTATGATTGCTAAAGGTTAAAAAAACTAAAGATTTGTTCTATCAAAAAGCAATTTAAAAAATTGCACTTGATGGTGGAATGGGCGAGATAAAAAAATCTTAAAAAAATTTGCAGATTCAAAAAACTGTTGTACCTTTGCCGCGTCAATCAAACGAAAGTTCATCATTTTGCG
>ERZ773056.920-NODE-920-length-15272-cov-14.442269_pt1 | contig 15272 bp, 9 predicted proteins | sample MGYA00580857_ERZ773056 | MGnify/ENA primary metagenome ERZ773056 (study PRJEB29015, sample SAMEA2737996) | human oral metagenome | biome: human oral; feature: human-associated habitat; material: dental | place: China | collected 2114 ... | reverse complement strand
AAAGAAGCCAGTTCCGGTCTATCTTCAAGGCTTGATTATCGAAAATGAGCAAGGAGAATTCTTGCTTGAAAAAAATGAGGCTGCTGGCTTGTTATTTGGTTTTTGGCATTTTCCCTTGATTGAAGTCGAAGAATTTCAATCAGATAATCAGATGTCTCTCTTTGAGGTAGCTGAAAATCAGCCCAATCTGGATCTGTCTCCTCAAGAAAGCTTTGAGCAGGATTATGAGTTGATTGTCGATTGGCAGCAGAAGTCCTTTCCAAAGGTGCAACATGTATTCAGTCATCGCAAGTGGCATATACAGCTGGCTTACGGTCGAGTCAAAGATAGCCAGCACGCAGCAGACGGAGAGGTCTTGTGGCTTGATCCAGAAGAATTTGGCAATTACCCCTTTGCCAAGCCCCAGCAGAAGATGTGGGAGGCTTTTCAAGATGTTAGAAATAAATAAAAAATCTGAGACTAATTTGGTCTCAGATTTTTTTGAATCAATTTTACAAGTTTGCAAAAGCTTTAATTTCATCTGCAGTCATAGAAGAATCACAACGAACAGATACTTGACCGTCTTGAACATGAACAAAACCAGGGACTGTCGGAATGCTGTATTCAGAGCGGAAGGCTTGCAGTTTCTCTAATTCGGTAGATTCTTCGCTATTGATAAAGAAAATATGCGCCTTGGTATCAGCGACAACGCCAGCAAGAGTAGCTGCGAATTTACGGCAGTAAGGGCAAGTTTTACGACCGACGAAGAAAGTTGCAGTCTCTTTGTCAGCAATCGCTTGACGAGTACGGTCAACAGTTGTGACTTCCAAGTCTTTAATATTTTGAGCAAATTGTTCCATAAATAATCCTCATTTCTTTTGATAAAACTAGTATGCCATAAAGTTTCTAAAATTGCTTAGATTTGATACGAAAAAAAGATGAGATTGGTTCGTCTCATCTTTTATAATTGCTTATTTTACAAAAGCATTGATTTCCGCTTCAATATTTGCAATCTTAGCTTGCGCATCCTCATTGCTATCGCCGACAACGGCAATGTAGAACTTGATTTTTGGTTCTGTTCCGGATGGACGGACAGCAATCCATGAACCATCCGCAAGTGTGTATTTCAAGACGTCGCTTGGAGGAGTTGTCAAGTTTGTAACAGTACCATCTGCAGCAGTAGCAGTTTGAGCCTTAAAGTCTTCTACGACAGTAATAGCTGTTTGGTTCCATTCTTTCGGACCATTGTCACGGAATTTAGCCATGATAGCCTTGATTTGCTCAGCACCGTCAACACCAGACAAGGTTACAGAGATAGTCTTTTCTGCGTAGTAGCCGTATTCTTTATAGATTTCTTCGATACCGTCGGCCAGAGTCAAGCCACGTGAGCGGTAGTAGGCAGCTAGCTCAGCCACGACCAAAACAGCTTGGATAGCGTCTTTATCACGTACGAATGGTTTGATCAAGTAACCGAAACTTTCTTCAAATCCCATCATGTAGGTGTGGTTGTGCTTTTCTTCAAATTCTTGGATTTTCTCTGCGATAAATTTGAAACCAGTCAAGACGTTGAACATGGTTGCGCCATAGCTTTCAGCAATCTTAGTCACTAAGTCAGTAGAAACGATAGACTTGCAGAGAGCTGCGTTAGCTGGCAGAGTTCCAGCACTCTTATGAGCTTCCAAGATATATTTAGCCATGATGGCACCGATTTGATTGCCAGAAAGGTTGAGGTAGCTTCCGTCTTTTTGCAGAACTTCTACACCGACACGGTCAGCGTCAGGGTCAGTTGCGACAAGAACATCAGCACCTACTTGCCGACCAAGTTCTTCAGCAAGGGCAAAGGCTGCTTGGCTTTCAGGGTTTGGAGATTTAACGGTTGAGAAGTCAGGGTCGGCTACAGCTTGAGCTTCAACGACTTGCACAGAGTCAAATCCTGCTTGAGCCAAAGCGCGACGAGCCAGCATTTCACCAGTACCGTGAAGAGGAGTATAGACAATCTTCATGTCCTTGCCGTATTCATCAATCAGTTTTTGGTTGATATTGACATCTTTAACTTCTTTGAGGTATTCTACATCGACAGCTTCGCCGATAACTTCAATCAAGCCAGAAGCTTTTTCAGCTTCCACATCAGCAACTTCCACAGCAAATGGATTTTCGATTGCACGGATATAAGTAGTCAAAGCGTCTGCATCGTGTGGAGGCATTTGTCCACCGTCTTCACCGTAAACCTTGTAACCGTTAAATGGAGCTGGGTTGTGGCTAGCAGTGATCATGATACCTGCAAAACAGTTGAGGTGACGAACTGCAAATGAGAGTTCTGGAGTCGGACGAAGGCTTTCAAATACGTAAGATTTGATACCGTGTTTTGCTAGAACTGCAGCAGATTCAAAGGCAAATTCTGGAGAGAAGTGACGGCTATCGTAGGCAATTGCCACACCACGTTCTTTTTCATTTCCACCTTTTGACTCAATCAAACGAGCCAAACCTTCAGTTGCTTGACGAACAACATAGATATTGATACGGTTAGTACCAGCACCAATCAAGCCCCGCATACCAGCAGTACCAAATTCAAGATTGGTATAGAAGGCGTCTTCCTTTGTCTTTTCGTCCATATTGTTTAAGTCTTGGCGAAGGTAGTCTGGAAGGTCAACAAAATCGACCCATTTTTGATAATTTTCTTGGTAAGTCATTGAGCGTCTCCTTTATTGTAAATTGTTTTAATCGGTCTCATTATACCATGATTTAGGATTTTAGTAAAACGTTAGCATAGGCGCTATTATTCGAATCGAGCATTTTTGATCTACTTAAAAAAGAATAAACAACAGTTTAAAACTAATCGGTTTCAAATTGAATTCCTAATAAGTTTAGAAGAATATTTAGAAAAATTTTCAAAGAATAAATGTGACTTTCTACTGATTTTCCTAGAGTATACTTGCATACATCAAATAATTTTTGAAAAAATTTAAGCTAAAATTCTATAATTTTAAGATTTTTTTTAAAGTGTTCGGTTCCTGTTTTGAATTTTACTATCTCTATGGTAGAATATAATAAATAATAAAAGGAGATATTCTATTATGAAAAAAATTCTTAAGCATTCTGCTTTGCTGGTATCAGCTTTAGCACTTGTTGCTTGTGGATCAACAAAAAAAGCAAGTGACAATGGTACTGCGTCAAACTCTAACTTTGAAGTATCCATAAAAGATGGTATGTATGTTTTGCCTAAAGATGAGGATTCATCTTCAAAATACCTTGCTCTTCAAGTAGAAATCAAAAACAATCGTGATAAACAGTTTAGTTTCACTAGTCGCGATATTACCCTTTATAATGAAAAAGATGAAAAAGTAGAACCAATCCAAATCTATGAGAGCGATAGTAAAACTAAGTTTATGTCATATGGAGACAAACTTTCTAAAGGAAAGAGCGTTGCTGGTTATGTTGTTTATGAAGTAGACAAAGATGCTAAATATGAGCTTCATTTTGCCCCTAGCTTCTACGAAGATATTAAAGAAAACTCTAAGAAAAATAATGACGTAGCTATCAAAGTTGATCCAAGTAAGTACGAAGATCATATTGATGAAGCTAAAGATGTAATGAAAAAATACGTTGATGCAGTTTACCTTAATGGAGAAAGCTCAGGTGGTGGAACGAACTTAAGCACATCTGATAACAAGGCTCAAGTCGTATCCCTTGCAGATGATAAAAAATCTTCTGATAGCGATGCTGAATTCACAAACGATGTGAAGGCTGACAGAGAAGAGTTCATCAAGAAATTTACAGAGTCATTCGGAAAAGGTTTCCATAACTATAAACCTTCTGATGCAGAACTTCGAACATTCGCAGAAGCTTATATCAAAGCTAATGCAAAACGAGCAAAAATTGATTACAAAGTGAAAGCCTACTTACCAGACTATGCTGTTATCTATGTAAGACCAGAAACAATTGACTTAGATAACTTAAATGTTCATGAATTGAGCCGTAAATTCTACGAAGAAAACAAAGGTAAATATAGCAACTACTCAGAAGCTATGAAAGCTGGTGAAAAATACATTTTAGAAAATGCACCGAGTCAATTTGATTCAACTCCTCTAGATACTAGTGATAACATGAAAAAAGAGGGTTATGAAATTAAAATGACTAAGAAAGATGGGAAATGGACCATCGATACCTCTTCTAAAAACTATGAATTGAAAGATATGGCTCGCACATTCCGTGGAGGCATTGGATACTAAAATAAAAAGTTCGAGTTTATACTCGAACTTTTTTATTGCAATTGTCTAAAATTGAAAAAGATAGTAAAATAGAATCATGATTATTTTACAAGCCAATAAAATTGAACGTTCTTTTGCAGGCGAGCTTTTGTTTGATAATATAAACCTGCAAGTCGATGAACGAGACCGGATTGCCCTCGTTGGGAGAAATGGAGCAGGTAAGTCTACTCTTTTGAAGATTTTGGTTGGAGAAGAGGAGCCAACTAGTGGAGAAATCAATAAGAAAAAAGATATTTCTCTCTCTTACCTAGCACAAGATAGCCGTTTTGAGTCTGAGAATACCATTTATGATGAAATGCTCTATGTTTTTGATGACCTGCGTCGGACAGAGAAACAATTGCGTCAGATGGAATTGGAAATGGGTGAAAAATCTGGTGAATATTTGGATAAACTGATGGCAGATTATGACCGTTTGTCTGAGAATTTTCGTCAGGCAGGTGGCTTTACCTACGAAGCAGACATTCGAGCGATTTTAAATGGTTTCAAGTTTGATGAGACTATGTGGCAGATGAAAATTGCTGAACTTTCAGGTGGTCAAAACACTCGTCTGGCACTGGCAAAAATGCTCCTTGAAAAGCCCAATCTCTTGGTCTTAGATGAACCTACCAACCATTTGGATATTGAAACGATAGCCTGGTTGGAGAATTACTTGGTAAACTATAGCGGTGCTCTCATTATTGTCAGCCACGACCGCTATTTCTTGGATAAGGTTGCAACAATCACGCTCGATTTGACCAAACATTCCTTGGATCGTTATGTGGGGAATTACTCTCATTTTGTTGAGCTGAAAGAACAAAAGCTAGCAACGGAAGCCAAAAACTATGAAAAGCAACAGAAGGAAATTGCAGCTCTGGAAGACTTTGTCAATCGCAATCTAGTACGAGCTTCGACAACCAAACGTGCCCAATCTCGTCGTAAGCAACTGGAAAAAATGGAGCGTTTGGACAAGCCGGAAGCTGGAAAGAAATCAGCTAATATGACCTTTCAGTCTGAGAAGACGTCGGGTAATCTTGTCCTGACAGTTGAAAACGCAGCCATTGGCTATGATGGGGAAATACTTTCAGAGCCAATCAATCTGGACGTCCGTAAGATGAATGCTGTTGCGATTGTTGGTCCAAATGGTATTGGCAAATCAACCTTTATCAAATCTATCGTGGGTCAGATTCCTTTTATCAAAGGAGAGAAGCGTTTTGGTGCCAATGTTGAGGTTGGTTACTACGATCAAACTCAAAGCAAGTTAACACCTAGTAATAGTGTTCTGGATGAACTCTGGAATGATTTTAAATTGACACCAGAAGTTGAAATCCGTAACCGCCTTGGTGCCTTCCTCTTCTCTGGTGATGATGTTAAGAAATCAGTTGGAATGCTGTCTGGTGGTGAACGCGCTCGTTTGTTACTTGCTAAACTGTCTATGGAAAACAACAACTTCCTGATACTTGATGAGCCAACCAACCACTTGGATATTGACAGTAAGGAAGTGCTAGAAAATGCCTTGATAGACTTTGACGGAACCCTTCTATTTGTCAGCCACGACCGTTACTTTATCAATCGTGTGGCAACTCATGTTTTGGAATTGTCCGAAAATGGTTCGACCCTCTATCTAGGAGACTATGACTACTATGTTGAGAAGAAGGCAGAAGTAGAAGCGAGTCAGACAGAGGAAGCTCCAACTAGCAATCAAACAAAAGAAGCAAGTCCAGTTAATGACTATCAAGCTCAGAAAGAAAGTCAGAAAGAAGCCCGCAAGCTCATGCGTCAAATTGAGAACTTGGAGGCTGAAATCGAAGAATTAGAAACCCAAAGTCAAGCTATCTCTGAACAAATGTTGGAAACCAACGATGCAGAAAAACTCATGGAGTTGCAGGCTGAACTTGACAAGATTAGCTATCGTCAGGAAGAAGCTATGCTTGAGTGGGAAGAATTATCAGAGCAGGTGTAAATATGGAACATCTTGGAAAAGTATTTCGTGAATTTCGAACAAGTAGAAACTATTCTTTAAAGGAGGCGGCAGGTGAGTCCTGTTCAACCTCCCAGTTATCTCGATTTGAGCTTGGGGAGTCTGATCTAGCAGTTTCACGTTTCTTTGAGATTTTGGATAACATTCATGTCACAATCGAAAATTTCATGGATAAGGCTAGGGATTTCCATTATCATGAACATGTTGCCATGATGGGACAAATTGTGCCCCTTTACTATTCAAATGATATTGCAGGTTTTCAAAAGCTTCAAGAAGAACAACTTGAAAAGGCTAAGAGTTCGACAAATTCCCTCTATTTTGAGCTGAACTGGATTTTGCTACAAGGTCTGATTTGTCAAAGAGATTCGAGTTATGAGATGAAGCAGGATGATTTGGATAAGGTAGCAGATTATCTCTTCAAAACAGAAGAATGGACCATGTATGAGTTGATTCTTTTTGGAAACCTCTATACTTTCTACGATGTGGACTATGTCACTCGAATTGGTAGAGAAGTTATGGAGAGGGAAGGATTTTATCAAGAAATTGGTCGCCATCGAAAACTTGTTTTGATTCTAGCTCTTAACTGTTACCAGCATTGTTTGGAAAATCATTCCTTTACGGACGCGGACTATTTTGAGGGTTATGTAGAGAAGCTGATTGGAAATGGTATCAAGCTTTATGAGCGCAATATCTTCCATTATCTCAAAGGTTTCGCCATCTACCAGAGAGACTTGAAAGAAGAGGGTTGTAGTCAGATGCAGGAGGCTATGCTTATTTTTGATGTGCTTGGACTTCCAGAGCAAGTGGCTTACTATCAGGAACATTATGAAAAATTTGTAAATGCTTAAATTTCCCAAATAAGGGAAAAATAAAGAGACTCCTTTCAGTTTTGATACAATAGTTTCAAAATTTGAGAGGAGCTTTTTATATGAATCGACATGCAATCCAGTTGATTAGTCGTGGGGCTATTAATAAGATAGGGAATATGCTCTATGATTATGGAAATAGTGTTTGGTTAGCATCAATGGGAACGGTAGGACAGACTGTTCTTGGGATTTACCAGATTTCTGAGTTGGTTACATCGATTCTAGTCAATCCCTTTGGCGGAGTGATTTCAGACCGCTTTTCGCGTCGCAAAATTTTGATGACGACAGACTTGATTTGTGGCGTTCTCTGTCTAGCTATTTCTTTCATCAGAAATGATAGCTTGATGATTGCTGCTCTGATCTTCGCAAATATTGTTCAGGCGGTTGCCTTTGCATTTTCTCGTACAGCCAATAAAGCCATTATAACTGAGGTTGTAGAGAAAGACGAGATTGTGACCTATAATGCTCGCTTAGAGCTCGTTTTGCAGGTTGTAGGTGTTAGCTCCCCTGTACTTTCTTTCCTCGTTTTACAATTTGCCAGTCTCCATATGACGCTCGTTTTAGATGCCATTAGTTTTTTCATCGCATTTACCTTAGTAGCTTTCCTCCCCAAAAAAGAGGCTAAGGAACAAGAGAAAAGGACTCTCAGCTGGAAAAATATTTTTGCTGATATGAAAGAAGGAATTCGCTATATTTGGCGCCAACAAGAGATCTTTTTCCTTTTGGTAGTAGCTTCCAGTGTTAATTTCTTTTTTGCAGCTTTTGAATTTCTCCTCCCTTTTTCAAATCGACTATACGGGGTAGAAGGAGCTTATGCAACTATTTTGACTATGGGCGCTATTGGTTCGATTATCGGAGCTCTTCTAGCTAGCAAAATAAAGGCAGGTGTTTATAATCTTTTGATTCTATTGGCCTTGACTGGAGTTGGAGTTTTTATGATGGGGTTACCGTTGCCAACTTTTCTTTCCTTTTCTGGAAATTTAGTTTGTGAACTATTTATGACAATGTTTAATATTCATTTTTTTACTCAGGTTCAAACCAAGGTTGAAAGTGAATATTTGGGCAGGGTATTGAGTACTATTTTTACTTTAGCTATTCTCTTTATGCCAATTGCAAAAGGCTTTATGACAGTGCTACCAAGTGTACATCTTTCTTCTTTCCTGATAATTGGAAGCGGGGTCGTTATCCTGTCTTGTCTATCCCTTGTTTACGTACGAAGTCGTTTCGAAAAAGAGTCATAACCTCACTATCTTTAGAAAATATTTCAATACTAACCATTTTTCAGTCCTTCTCTATTGTGAGGAGGGCTTGATTTGTGGTAAAATGGTTTTATGAATGAAAGAATGAATGAGTTAGTTGCCTTACTCAACCGCTATGCGACCGAGTACTATACGAGTGACAATCCCTCGGTGTCAGATAGCGAGTATGATCGCCTCTACCGAGAGTTGGTCGAATTGGAAGCTGCCTATCCGGATCAAGTTTTAGCGGACAGTCCGACCCATCGTGTTGGTGGTAAGGTTTTAGATGGTTTTGAAAAATACAGTCATCAGTATCCTCTTTATAGTTTGCAGGATGCTTTTTCACGTGAAGAGTTAGAAGCTTTTGATGTGCGTGTTCGCAAGGAGTTACCCCATCCCACCTATATCTGTGAGCTAAAAATCGATGGTTTGTCTATCTCTCTTACCTATGAGAAGGGGATTTTGGTCGCTGGGGCGACTCGTGGTGATGGTTCTATTGGTGAGAATATCACTGAAAATCTCAAGCGCGTCAAGGATATTCCTTTGACCTTGCCAGAAAAACTTGATATTACCGTTCGTGGGGAGTGTTACATGCCTCGTGCGTCCTTTGATCTGGTCAACCAAGCTCGCCAAGAAAATGGAGAGCCTGAATTTGCCAATCCTCGTAATGCAGCAGCAGGAACCCTTCGTCAGTTAGATACAGCAGTAGTTGCTAAGCGCAATCTTGCAACTTTCCTCTATCAAGAAGCTAGTCCTTCTACTCGTGATAGCCAAGAAAAGGTTTTGAAGCATCTTGAACAGCTTGGTTTTGTGGTCAATCCTAAGCGAATCTTGGCTGAAAACATAGATGAAATCTGGGATTTTATCCAAGAAGTAGGGCAGGAACGGGAGAATCTCCCTTATGATATCGATGGGGTGGTAATTAAGGTCAATGACTTAGCAGGTCAAGAAGAACTCGGTTTTACAGTTAAAGCGCCTAAGTGGGCAGTGGCCTACAAATTTCCTGCTGAGGAAAAAGAAGCTCAACTCCTGTCAGTTGACTGGACAGTAGGCCGTACGGGTGTTGTGACTCCAACTGCAAATCTGACACCTGTTCAGCTTGCTGGTACAACTGTTAGCCGTGCGACCCTGCACAATGTGGACTATATTGCTGAAAAAGATATCCGCAAAGACGATACAGTTATCGTATATAAGGCTGGGGACATCATTCCTGCTGTTTTGCGTGTGGTAGAGTCTAAGCGTGTTTCTGAAGAAAAACTAGATATTCCGACTAATTGTCCAAGTTGTGACAGTCAGTTGCTTCATTTTGAAGATGAAGTGGCCCTCCGTTGTATCAATCCGCGTTGCCCTGCCCAAATCATGGAAGGCTTGATTCACTTTGCTTCTCGAGATGCCATGAATATTACAGGGCTTGGTCCATCTATCGTTGAAAAGCTTTTTGCTGCAAATCTAGTCAAGGATGTGGCAGATATTTACCGTTTGAAAGAAGAAGATTTCCTCCTTTTAGAGGGCGTCAAGGAAAAGTCAGCCTCAAAACTGTATCAGGCTATTCAAGCGTCTAAGGAAAACTCTGCTGAAAAGCTCTTGTTTGGCTTGGGAATTCGCCATGTCGGAAGTAAGGCTAGTCAGCTCTTGCTCCAACATTTCCACTCTATTGAAAACTTGGCTCAAGCTGATCCAGAAGAAGTGGCAAGTATCGAAAGCTTGGGAAGCGTAATCGCCAAAAGTCTTCAGACCTTTTTTGCTACCGAAGGATCTAAAATTCTCTTAGATAAATTGAAAGAAGCAGGGGTCAATCTGGACTACAAAGGACAGACGGTAGTAGCAGATGCAGCCTTGTCGGGTTTGACCGTTGTACTGACAGGAAAATTGGAACGTCTCAAACGCTCAGAAGCAAAAAGCAAACTCGAAAGTCTAGGAGCTAAGGTAACCGGCAGCGTATCCAAGAAAACAGATCTAGTCGTAGCAGGTGCGGATGCAGGAAGTAAACTCCAAAAAGCTCAAGAACTTGGTATCGAAGTTCGAGATGAAGCATGGTTGGAAAGTTTGTAAAGAATAGTAGCAAGCTAGGTGTTAGATAGTCTGAAACTGTCTCTCCTGAAGTGTTTTTACATAGATTGAGTCTATTGTCAGTCAGACATTCAATCGCTGAATCCATCAGCACCACATAAAAAATTAAAATAGAAATTAGAAATTAGGAAAAAACATGTACAATTATCCCGTTCTTCTCCATTTTCATAGAAAAAATGGAGATTATACAGCTTGCTCATTTAGCACGGATCGAGATGAAAATAAAAGCTCTTTAACCTCAGAGACCACTTATTTTGGTCTTCAGTTTTCTTTTACCGTGACCAGTCAGGAGAAGGTGGATAGTTTCACCTTCAAAGCCGAGATAGATGGTGTATTAAAAGAATATCTTGTACGTTTTAACTACTATCCCTTGTTGACAGAAGCATGGATTTTAGAGGGAGACGAGACTGTTTATTATTCAGAAAATCCAGCTATTGCTAGTCCTTATTATAAGGATCAGAATCCTTTTGCTTTTGATAAAGCAATCCATAGCGCTAGTTTTGATCACCACTGGGGCTACCAAGGAGAACTAGGTTATAGCCTTTCCGATTATCAGACAAGCTTTAAACTTTGGGCTCCTACAGCTACAGCTGTACAGGTGGTTGTCTATGAAAATACCAGCAACGATGCTCCGATTTGGAAAACCTTTAATCTAGAGCGTGGGAATAGCTATTCATATAGTCATAAGTACAATACCATTGGTGTTTGGAGTCTAGATTTAGATGAAAATCTTGCTGGCAAGGCTTATCAGTATCAGATTGAATTTCCTCACCACCAGACTTTGACGAGAGATCCTTACACGATTGCCACAAGTCCTGATGGAAAACGTTCTGTTATTCTTTCTCATCAAGATAGACAAGTAGAAGGATTCGAAGTCAAACATGGGACAGAAGCTCCTTGGCGTTTGGAAAATCCATGTAAAGCAGTTATCTGTGAAATGCATATCCGAGATTTAACCAAATCTCCGACATCTGGAGTTGCAGAGCATCTCCGTGGAACCTTCCTTGGTGCTGCCCAGACTGGAACAGTTAACCAGTACGGCCAAGCAACCGCCTTTGACTATATCAAAGACCTTGGCTGCAACTATGTTCAACTTCAGCCTATCTTTGATCGACATAAGGAATATGATGAGGACGGAAATGTAACCTATAACTGGGGTTATGACCCTCAAAACTATAATGCACCAGAAACAAGTTTCTCTAGCAATCCAGATGATCCCGGACAGGTCATTCGTGATCTGAAAACTATGATTCAGGCCTATCATGATGCAGGAATCGGTGTCATTATGGACGTGGTTTATAACCATACCTTCTCAACAGTGGACGCTCCATTCCAGACAACTGTTCCCGATTATTTCTATCGTATGAATCGTGATGGAACTTTTCAAAACGGTACGGGGGTAGGAAATGAAACTGCAAGTGAACACGAGATGTTCCGCAAGTATATGATTGATTCCATCCTTTATTGGGTGAAAGAATACAATATTGACGGTTTCCGTTTCGACTTGATGGGCATTCATGATGTTAAAACCATGCAGGCGATTCGTTGGGCGCTGGATGAGGTTGATCCCCGTATTATCACTTATGGAGAAGGCTGGGATATGGGAACAGGTCTTGCTCCCTATGACAAGGCCAAGAAGGACAATGCCTACCAAATGCCAAATATCGGTTTCTTCAATGATGATCAGCGAGATGCGGTCAAAGGAGGAGAAGTTTATGGTGCAGTCAAGGCAGGATTTGTGAGTGGTGCAGCCACCGAACCAATCATTGCCAAGGCCATTCTTGGTAGCCGAGAATTGGGTTCCTATCTTAGTCCAAACCAAGTCCTTAACTACGTGGAAGCCCATGACAATTACAACTTGCATGATTTGTTAGCAACTCTCCATCCAGATCACAGTTCAGATAAGATTATGCGCAAGGTTGAGACAGCGACAGCTATGAACCTTCTTATGCAAGGGATGTCCTTTATGGAAATTGGTCAAGAATTTGGTCGAACCAAGTTAATTCCGACAGGCGAACATGGAGAACTCACTCCAGCAGACCGAGAACGAGCTATGAATAGTTACAACGCTCCTGACAGTGTCAACCAAATAAACTGGGATTTAATCAATGAAAGACAAGAGAGCATTGACTTTGTCCGTCAGATTATTCGACTGAAAACACAGACTAGCGCCTTTTCTTATCCTACATACGAAGAAGTTTACCGTCATGTCTTTGTCCATACTGCTGTAGAAAATAGCGGATGGATCGTTTACGAGATTCACGGGGGACCAGAACATCTATTGGTCGTATTCAATGCCAAGGGAACTTCCTTCTACTTTGAAAATGCAGGAAATCTTGAAATGCTTGTGACAAATAGTCGTTCGAAACAAGAAAATGTCATTGATGATATTAGTGTTGCGATTTTAACTGTTTTATAAGAAAATATGAAATTGATAAAAAGGAGATTGCATATGAAAAAGATGAAGAAGATAATCCTACCTTTATTTTTGGCATTTCTATCAGTTGTCCTAGTAGCATGTTCTGCTAATAAGGATAATGGTACTTATCTTTATGAACCAACGAAAGAAGAAATTAGTAAATTAGTTACAGGATCAGGTCTTTCTAAAGAAAATTTTGTATCCTTACTTGGAGACGATTTTAAACTTTCTCTTTCATTGACAATTGACGGTGATAAGGGTGTTTTAACATTCGAAAGCAATGTTGCAGGTGTTAAAAATAATCAGAACTATGATTTAAAGGTAAACCAAGCTAAAAAGATACTCCAACCAGCTACAGGAGGCACAGAAGTTCCCTACAAAATTTCTGGAGATGAATTGATGATTGACCTATCAAGTGTGGATAGTCGGGAAGCTGCAAAGCTGACCTTACTAAAAAATGTTGTATTTAAACGCCAAAATAAATAATCTACAAAATCAGGAAAAGTTTTTCCTGATTTTATTTTCACCAAAAAATCAGTTGGAAATTGAAAAATACCGAATGTTTTGTTATCATAATAAAAAAATATATGTAAATTATTCTGTTTTGTAAAACAAATGAAAGCTTCATACAAGGTTAAGATAATTTTTCCAAAATTTTCAGGATATTTTTTAAGAAATTCCGTAAACTGCTTGAAAGTTCTTTTAAAAGATAGTATAATAGAAGCATAGAAAACGCTTACATTGAGAAAGGGGATTGGATGAATAATCAAGAAGCATTGAGAACCTTCACTACTGGAGAAAATTTTCATCTTCAGCACTATCTAGGAGCACATAAAGAGGAAAAAGACGGAGAAATTGGTTTTACTTTCCGTGTTTGGGCACCTAACGCTCAGGCTGTGCACTTAGTTGGTGATTTTACAAACTGGACAGAGCATCAAATTCCCATGGTTCGTAATGAAGCAGGTGTTTGGGAAGTCTTCACAAGTCTGGCTCATGAAGGGCAGATTTATAAGTATCATATCACGCGTGCAAATGGGCACCAGATTATGAAAATTGATCCGTTGGCGGTTCGTTTTGAGGCCCGCCCAGAGACTGGAGCCATCCTGACTGATATTCCAGAGAAAAAATGGAAAGATGGTCTTTGGCTAGCTAGGAGAAAACGCTGGGGCTTTTTTGAGAGACCAGTCAATATTTATGAAGCCCACGCTGGATCTTGGAAGAGAAATCCAGATGGTAGTCCATACAGCTTTGCACAACTTAAGGAAGAACTCATTCCATACCTTGTTGAGATGAATTACACTCACATCGAGTTTATGCCTTTAATGGCTCACCCACTTGGATTAAGTTGGGGCTATCAGCTTATGGGTTACTTTGCTATGGAGCACTCTTATGGGCGACCAGAGGAATTCCAAGATTTTGTTGAGGAATGTCATTTAAACAATATCGGTGTAATTGTGGATTGGGTTCCAGGTCATTTTACCATCAACGATGACGCTCTTGCTTATTACGATGGAACACCAACTTTTGAATACCAAGACCACAACAAGGCTCATAACTATGGTTGGGGAGCTCTTAACTTTGACCTTGGGAAGAATGAAGTTCAGTCCTTCTTGATTTCTAGCATTAAATTCTGGATTGAGTTTTATCATTTAGATGGTATTCGTGTAGATGCTGTGAGCAATATGCTCTACCTAGACTATGATAATGCTCCTTGGACTCCAAACAAAGACGGTGGCAATCTCAACTACGAAGGCTACTATTTCCTTCAACGTTTGAACACTGTTATCAAGTTAGCTCATCCAGATGTGATGATGATTGCAGAAGAAAGTTCATCAGCAACAAAGATTACTGGTATGAAAGAAATGGGCGGTCTAGGATTTGACTACAAGTGGAATATGGGTTGGATGAATGATATTCTCCGTTTCTACGAGGAAGATCCGATTTACCGCAAGTATGACTTTAATCTGGTGACTTTCAGCTTTATGTATGTTTTCAATGAAAACTATCTCTTACCTTTCTCACATGATGAAGTCGTACATGGTAAGAAGAGCATGATGCACAAGATGTGGGGAGATCGATACAATCAATTTGCAGGACTACGCAATCTCTACACTTATCAGATTTGTCATCCAGGTAAGAAACTCTTGTTCATGGGAAGCGAATATGGTCAGTTCTTAGAGTGGAAGTCTGAGGAACAGCTAGAATGGTCTAACTTGGAAGATCCAATGAATGCTAAGATGAAGTACTTCACTTCTCAACTCAATCAATTCTATAAAGAGCATCGTTGCCTTTGGGAAATTGACACCAGCTACGACGGCATCGAAATTATCGATGCGGATAATAGAGATCAGAGTGTCCTTTCCTTTATTCGTAAGAGTAAAAAGGGTGAAATGCTAGTCTGTGTCTTTAATATGGCGCCTGTTGAACGAAAAGACTTTACAATCGGACTTCCTGTCGCAGGAGTTTATGAAGAAG
>ERZ773056.915-NODE-915-length-15311-cov-21.288870_pt1 | contig 15311 bp, 17 predicted proteins | sample MGYA00580857_ERZ773056 | MGnify/ENA primary metagenome ERZ773056 (study PRJEB29015, sample SAMEA2737996) | human oral metagenome | biome: human oral; feature: human-associated habitat; material: dental | place: China | collected 2114 ... | reverse complement strand
GAAGCTTTGAAAATGGGTTGCGAGTATGATTGAATTATACGGAGTTTTTTATAAATATTAATTGTTTATGTTGCCAACTCCCCGACAAATCATTATAAGTCAATTACGACTTCACAAAGGATAAAGCCAATTTTAAGTCAGTCCCAGTATATCCGCTATTCTCTCCGCCATATACATATCTTCCCTTGTGGTTATTTTTATATTGTAAATACTTCCTGTTCCCACTTTTGCATGAACTCCCATAAGTTCATAGACAAGCATTTCGTCATCTGTAGGAATCTTATTTAATTTATCACTTGCACTTAAAATTTCATAGGCTTTTTTACATAAATTAAAATCAAAGGCTTGCGGTGTCTGTACCGCTACAAGTTTTGCCCTGTCCGGTGTGTTTTCTACAAATGAATCTTCACTTATTTGCTTAACGGTATCCTTTAGTGCTACCCCCGGTATATAGGACTTATGTATCAGGGCTTCTTGTATCGCTTCTTCTATCATTTCCACACTTACGAAGGGTCTTGCGGCATCATGTATCAGTACGGTATCATAGTTTTCATCACCAAGGCTTTTAAATGCCGCTTCTACGGACAGGTATCTTTCCCTACCGCCTGCTACTAAGGCTCTGACCTTTTTTACCCCGTACTTTAATACAAGTTCTTTTTTACAGTAGTCTATGTCCTCCTTCGGTACTACCAGTATGATATCGTCTACCGGACTTTCTTCAAAAGTTTTGAGACTGTAGTACATTATCGGCTTATTTTTTAAAAGCAAATACTGTTTTTTTATATCCGTTCCCATACGACTGCCGCTTCCGGCAGCAAGAACTATAGCCAAGCTTTTCATGCTACTCTCCCATTTTTAGATTAGGCACTGCATTAAGATCCGTTTTACTTCTTTTCCCTGCCATGTATTCATAGTATCCAAGCCCTGCTATCATGGCTGCATTGTCCGTACAAAGTATATTGGACGGATAATATAGTTTTATTCCCTCATTTTCGCAGGCTGTTTGCATATTTTCTCTAAGGCTCGTATTCGCTGCCACTCCGCCTGCCATGCAAACTTTCTTTACTCCCAGATTCTTAGCCGCAAGTATTGTGTGCTCCACAAGTACATCAACTACCGCCTTTTGAAAAGAAGCCGCAAGGTCTGCGGTATTGACTTCCTCGCCCAGCATTTTCTTCTTGTTTTGATAGTTAAGCACTGCTGACTTTATACCTGAAAAGCTGAAATCATATATGCTGCCTTCTACCTTAGCCTTGGGAAATGTTATTGCCGTCGGATTGCCTTCTTTGGCTTTTTTATCAATCTTAGGTCCGCCGGGGTATCCTAAACCTATGCTTCTTGCCACCTTGTCAAAAGCTTCTCCTGCCGCATCATCCCTCGTTTTTCCGATAATGTCATACTCCGTATAGTCTTTGACCATAACTATTTGCGTATGTCCGCCGGAGACTATAAGGCACAAAAACGGCGGCTCAAGCTCTTTGTTTTCTATGTAGTTTGCCGCCACATGACCCTCTATGTGATGTATTCCTATACAAGGTTTTTTAAGTGCATAGGCAAGTGCCTTAGCCTGTGCCACTCCTACAAGTAAGGCTCCGACCAGACCCGGACCGTAGGTTACCGCAATTGCACTGATATCATCAAAAATCTTTCCTGCCTTCTTCAAGGCTTCCCTTACCACAGGATTAATATTTTCTATATGCTTTCTTGAAGCTATTTCGGGAACTACACCTCCGTATATGGTGTGCAAGTCCACCTGTGAGGCTATAACATTGGACAATACTTCTCTTCCGTTTTTCACCACTGCCGCAGCGGTTTCATCACAGGAGCTTTCTATTCCCAGTATATATACATCATTCATCTTCATACTCCAGTTCTAAGGTCCACAAGTCCTTGGCAGCCTTTGCCTTAGGAAATATTTGCCTTACCTTATCCATGTACTCTTCCGGTTTTATCATGGAAGGACTGTAATGTGTCAGCCACATTTCCTTGGTATTTACCCTTGCCGCAATTTCAGCCGCCTCATACATGGTCATATGCTTATATTGTTTGGCGTTATTTTCTTCTTCTCCGTACATACCCTCACAGATGAAAAGGTCCGTATCCTTAGCGTATTTTTCTATGTTTTTTACAGGTCTTGAGTCGGTTGCATAGCATACCGAGATTCCTTTTCTAGCCTCTCCCATAACCATATCCGGAGTGTAGATAACGCCCTCTTCTTCTATGCTTTCGCCATGCTGCAATCTATTCCAATACTTTAGCGGTATGTCTTTTTCTTTTGCCTTTTGTGCATCAAATTTTGCAAGTCTTTCTATAGAAAGTTTATATCCGTAGCAGAGCACATTGTGATTAAGTTTAAATGCCTCTATTTTATAGGGTATATTGTCAAACTTAAATTCCTGCTCCTCCTTAGTAATTTCATGAAATATTATCTCAAAGGGCAGCTCCGGTGCTATGACTCTAAGTGCAGACACCACCCTCTCAAGTCCCTTCGGTCCTATCATATGTATGGGTTCATGTCTTTCGCAGTTTCCAAGTGTAAGTAAAAGCCCCGGCAAACCGCTTATGTGATCTGCATGGTAATGTGTAAAGCAGATGACATCTATGGGTTTGGGAGACCATGATTTTTTCTTTATTGCAACCTGAGTGCCTTCTCCGCAGTCTATTAAAAGATTGCTGCCTCCGCATCTTGCCATAAGTGAGGTTAAGTATCTGTATGGCAGGGGCATCATGCCTCCGGTTCCAAGTAAACATATGTCTAACATTTGTATATCCTCTTTAATTTAATAGTATGGGGTCAGTGTGTTTTATCTTGTTTGTTGTGTGCTTTTTTATTTGTATAGTGTATTGTGTTGGGGCTAAGTGGGTTTATAGTTGGGGTATTACCGTGATAACTTCCTTAGCTCGCACAGTCTGTAAGCTGCTTATACATCAGCACCGCATTTTCCACCGGATTCGTATAATATTCCCTTCTTATCCCCATATTTACAAAGCCGTGTTCTCTATATAACTTATATGCTAACAGGTTACTCTCTCTAAGTTCAAGGAAAATCTTTTCCACCTTATTTTCCTCGCAAATCTTAAACATCACTTCCATAAGTCTGCTTGCATAGCGCCTGTTTCTATACTCTCCAAGCACAGCTATACTCATAAGCTCGGCATCTTCTCCTATAATATTAAAATTTATATAGGCAACTATCAATTCATTAAAGGTCAAAACTTTAATAAAATTATAATTTTGTCTAAACGAGCTTAAAATTAAATCCCTACTCCAATAGTCACTAAAGCAGGACTTTTCAATCTCGTATATTCTATCCAAGTCCTCTTCTTTCATATCCCTGATATCAAGATTTTCCAACTGCCCTCTCTCTTTCCGCCTGACTGAGCCTTAAGTACTCCGGCAGCATATCATCCGCACTTACAAGTTTGCCCTCTTTAAAGTACTTGGCTGCAAGACTTACCAAACTTCCTGCCCTTTGTCTGCTTTGACTTGGCAGGGCAAAGCAAAAGTCAAATTTTGCATTTTCTTCTATAACAGACTTATATACCGGCACTCCGTCTCCTAAAAATATCACTTCTTCATTAAAGCCTTTAAGCTTTTCAAGTAAATCATTTATATCCATAGCTGCTGCCGCTTCCACTACTTCAAATTCCTTATCATTCCTAAATATACCTGTATATACCTGCTGCCTTCTTGCATCCATGATAGGGCAGATAAGCGACTTGGTATTGCTGATATTGTAGGCTGTAGCATCCAAAGTAGGTACGGCAATCAAGGGTTTATCAAGTCCAAGCCCAAGCCCCTTGGCAGTTGCCACACCTATTCTAAGTCCGGTAAATGAACCTGGACCTGCGGATATGGCTATCGCATCTATAGTTTGTAAGTCAAAATCAATTCTTGAGACTATTTCCTCAAGCATAGGTAAAAGTGTTTGTGAATGTGTCTTTTTATAATTTACATTGTATTCTGCAATTATACTCTCATCTTCCAAGATAGCCACACCGGCTACAAGTGAAGAGCTTTCTATTCCTAAAATTCTCATAATTTTTCTCATTTTTATAGTTTTAAATAGGGGTAAATGTTATCGACCGGTGTATCGTTCGAAAAATAAGCATATCAAAACGATAAATATTTTTCTGAGTGTGTATATCAAAACCTTTAGCGTAGTTAGGCTACGCTAAAGGTTTTGATGTATGAAATCAGGAAAATACCAAACTAAAGAACCATGCCACCCTAAACCCAAAGGTATAGCGCTATAAACTTAAGAACCATATTACTATACTCATCTGTTGGTATTTAAGCTGCTAATGCAAGTATAAAATCCTTTTATAGCAATCCTTTTATTACAATTCTTCTATAATCCTCTCCTTTTTCGGGGTCTTTTTCTATGAGTATATGCGCCGCCTCATTTGGTATAAGTTCCTCTATAAGGCTTGCCCACTCTACAAGGCATACACCGGTACCGAAAAAGTATTCCTCATAACCTATTTCATACATTTCTTCAGGCTCTTCTATCCTATATACATCAAAGTGATAAAAGGGAAGCCTGCCCTTCTCGTATACATTGAATAATACAAAAGTAGGGCTTACTATATCATCTTCTACACCAAGTCCCTTAGCCAGTCCCTTGGCAAATACAGTCTTGCCTGCACCCAGATCTCCGTCTAAGCATATAAGACAGGGTACTTTTACTTTTTCCCCAAGTTCAAGGGCAAAGTTATAGGTTTCTTCTTTGCTGTAAACTTCTTTGATAGTAGTATTTGCCATATTTAAAACCTTATTACCTTAGTTTTTTCTTTTATTAATGCATTAACTTCATTTCTTTTATCACTAAAACATCTTGCCGGTATAAGGTAGCCCCTGATATTGTCCGTATAAAGTACTATCATATACCTTCTTATCATACTTCTGAAAATATGTTCCCAATCTAAATGCAGTTTTTGATCGTCCTTGCTTACATCTATTCCCGATTCGGAAAGCTTTAAGTTAAAGCCTGCCTTCATATTGTCGGTTTTAGCCTGTAAAATAGCCTTTCTGTATAACAATAGAGGCTGTATCACAGTAAACATAAGCGAGAAAAATATTAATATAAACTTTTTTGAATTATCAAGCTCCTTCCAATAATACACAAGGTATATAAGGCAGCCTATTGTAAAAATTATATTAAATAAAAGCCTATAGCCTCTATTTGCATTATACATATAAAATGTCCATAAATCATTTGCCTTAAGCTCTATATCAAAGCTGAAACTTTTATCACCCTCAGCCTGTACTGCTTTTATATCTGTATTCTTTGCCATCTTCTCCCCTATAATATCATACTTAGCGCTATTCTGTTCTTTTTAGTATCCACGCTGAGTACCTTAACTTCTACTATATCTCCTACTGAAACCACATCAAGCGGATGCTTGATATAAGCCTTGCTAAGCTGTGAAATATGTACCAGACCGTCTTGATGTACGCCTATATCCACAAATACTCCGAAGTCTATGACATTTCTCACTGTACCCTTTAATATCATGCCTTCTTTGATATCATTTATATCAAGAACATCGGTTCTTAGTATAGGTTTGGGCATCTCGTCTCTGGGGTCTCTTGCCGGCTTTTCAAGCTCTTTTACTATATCCCTTAAGGTAGGCTCACCGACTCCTATTTCCTCAGACAGGCTCTTATAATCTTCAACCTTGCTTTGTATATTTTTTATACCTCCGCTTGATATATCGGCTATGTCAAAGTCAAGCAATTCTATAAGCTGTTTTGCCGCCTTGTAGGACTCCGGATGTACACCGGTAATATCAAGGCTTTCATCACCCGAGTAGATTCTTAAAAATCCGGCACACTGTTCATAGGCTTTCGGACCGAGTTTCGGCACTTTTAAAAGCTCTTTTCTGTTCTTAAAACTTCCGTTTTCCTCCCTATAGAGTACTATATTCTTGGCAACGGTCTTACTTATACCGGAAATGTATTCAAGCAAGGAGGCAGAGGCGGTGTTAAGGTCTACACCTACTTTATTAACACAGTCCTCAACTACGGTGGATAAACTCTCACTCAAATGTTTTTGGTTCATATCATGTTGGTATTGACCGACTCCTATGGATTTAGGATCTATTTTTACAAGCTCAGCCAAAGGATCTTGCAGTCTTCTTGCTATAGATGCCGCACTTCTTTGTCCTACATCAAAGTTCGGAAACTCCTCTGTTGCAAGCTTACTTGCGGAATATACACTGGCTCCGGCTTCATTTACTATTACATATTCCACTTTTTTATCAAGCTCTCCTATAAGCTCGGCTATAATAGCCTCAGACTCTCTGGATGCGGTTCCGTTTCCCACTGAAATCAAGCTTACATTGTACTTTGCTATCAGCTTTTTTAGTATCTCCTTTGACTCTTTTACCTTATTTTGCGGAGCTGTGGGATAGATTACGGTAGTGTCCAAAACTCTTCCGGTCTCATCAACGATTGCAAGCTTACAACCTGTTCTAAAAGCCGGATCCCAACCAAGTACCACCCTGCCGGTAATCGGTGCCTGCATAAGAAGCTGCTCCAAGTTTTTGGAAAATACCTTTATAGCCTCTTCCTCAGCCTTTTCATCAAGCTCCGATCTAATCTCCCTTTCTATGGAATCTTTTATAAGCCTTTTATAGCTGTCCGATATGGCTGCTTTTAACAGTTCTGTAGCTTTTTCATTGGTATTTTTTATTATCTTACTTTCCAAAAATTTAAGTATTTCTTCTTGGGGTGCTTCTATCTTAACGGTTAATACCTTTTCTTTTTCTCCTCTGTTAATTGCCAAAACCCTGTGAGATACACATTTTTTAACAAGCTCGGAGTAGTTATAATAGTTCTCATATACCGAGGATTCCTCCTCGTCCTTTGCAACCGAGGTAAGTAAGCCATATTCAAATGTATCCTTCCTTATACGGCTTCTATACTGTGCATCATCAGATATTTGCTCGGCTATTATATCAAGCGCTCCGGCTATAGCGGCATCTACATCTTCCACCTCAAGCCCTTCGGCATCGGAAATGTATTTTTTTGCCTCTTCTTCTATGTTAAGTGTTCCGGACTGCTCATATATAAGTTTTGCAAGCGGATCAAGCCCTTTATTTTTAGCTATGATAGCTCTTGTCGTCCTCTTAGGTTTATAAGGTCTGTATAAATCCTCAACCTCAACCAAGGTTAAAGCCATATCTATTTTCTTATATAGTTCCTCATCTTCTATACCCTGTGCTCTTATCGACTCACTTATCTGTTCCTTTCTTTCTTCAAGATTTCTAAGGTACTTAAGTCTTTCATCAAGCTTTCTTAAAACTTCATCATCTAAAGAGCCGGTAACCTCCTTACGATATCTTGCGATGAAGGGAATTGTATTGCCCTCGTCTATAAGCTGTATCGTTGCCTCAAGCTTTGATTCTTTTATATTAAGTTCTGCGGAAAGTGTCTTTATTATGTCCATTATTACCTCTGTTTATAAGCTGTATTTCCATAGAATTATACATTATTAGGTATTATAGTGCAACATTTGTAAAACCTGTGTGCTTTCCAAACCGCTATTTGCAGCTTGATTTTTCTTTAGTAGTAATTACTGTTTCCGACCATTATGCCAATTTAAAACATAAATAATTTTAAGTGCAGTAAAAAATCCGTTGCAAACAGCTTAAGGCCTAATCAGAATTTCTTTTACACCGACAAAACCTTCTGATTTAAGATTATTTTCAGCTTATATATGTATACTAATTAAGCTATAATACATAGTAGACTTCATGTAGCAAATAACCTATAAAAAATAAAGCTCAAATGAACCTTACAAGGGGGAAATGTATGAAAATATTAATAGTTGAAGATGAAAAAAGGCTTGCACAGGCACTTTCACAGATCATGAAGGAGGCAAAGTACCAAGCTGATGTAGCCTATGACGGAGCTGACGGCTTGGAGCTTGCTCTTTACGGTGATTATGATGTTATAGTACTTGATGTCATGCTGCCCAAAAAAGACGGATTTAGCGTGGTCAGAGAGTTAAGAGCTGCAAAAAATAAAACCCCTGTTATTATGCTTACTGCCAAGGATGAAATTCAGGATAAGATAAGCGGTCTTGACAAGGGTGCCGATGATTACATGACTAAGCCCTTTGTGCCTGAAGAACTGCTTGCCCGTATCAGGGCTTTATCAAGAAGGCAGGGCGAAGTCATAGTTGAAGAGTTAGCCTTTGAAGATCTCTCCCTTGACATCCCCAATGCGGAGCTTAGATGCAGGGATAAAAACATACACCTAAGCTTTAAGGAATTTGAAATTATGAAAATACTTCTTAGTAACCAAAAAACTATAGTAAGTAAGGATATACTTATCAGCAAAGTCTGGGGAGATGACTCGGATGCCGAAGATAATAATGTTGAGGCTTATATATCATTTCTTAGAAAGAAACTAAGTTTTATAGGCTCTAAAGTAGTTCTTACCACCATCAGAAAGCTTGGTTATAAGCTTGAGGTAAGTGCATGATAGCTAAACTCAGAAAAAAATTTATACTTGTTATAATGCTTTGCGTAATGTCTACTATAAGCATTGCAATCGGAAGTTTATTTGTTGTTAACTATATTAATTATAAAAATAATTTAAATAACTTTCTTGAGCGTGAACTTCACATGAATATGGGCTTCCCGGATGATGAAAAGCCTGATAAAGAGCGTAGAGAAGAGGTGGATTTCTTTTCATTTATGCACAAGGATGATAAGCCTATGCATTTTCTTCCAAGTGTTTTTATTATGCTTGATGAAGGAGGTTTAGTAGCAGACAGCAAAATCAATTATTTAGAGCTTAGCGATGACGATATTAAAAATTTGGCAAATACGATCGTTTCCCTAAAACAAAACCGTGGCAAAGTATCCTCTTATAATCTTGATTATATAACTGTTAAACAGGATAACTTAACTTATATAGTAGCCGCCGACAACAGTTTTGAGTCAGGCAATATAAGGAATTTATTTATTTTGTGCCTGCTAAGTTTTATACTCAGTTTTTTTGTGTTTTTTGTAATAAGTTTAATACTTTCGGCATGGATACTAAAACCGGTTGAAAAGGCATGGCAGCAGCAAAACAGATTTGTAAGTGATGCCTCTCACGAGCTTAGAACTCCTATTACCGTTATACTTGCCAATCTTAATATACTTGCTTCAAAAAAAGAGGAGCTTATTAAGACCCAGTACCAATGGATAGATAATACCAAGGAAGAAGCCTCTCGTATGAAACAGCTCGTAGATGAACTTTTATTCCTTGCAAGAAGTGATGATAGACAAAGTAAACTCGTCTTTTCTGAAATAAATCTAAGCGAGGTACTTTTATCAAGAATGTTAAGTTTCGAGGCTCTTGCCTTTGAAAAAGGGATAAAGCTTGATTATGATATAGCCGATAATCTGAAAATTTTAGGACATGAGGGCAATGTAAAGCAACTGCTTAGTATACTGCTTGACAATGCTATGAAGTACTGCGGCGAAAAAGGCAGTGTTTACCTAAAAGCTTATTGTATAAAAGAAAAAACCTTTGTTCTTATACAAAACAGCGGTGAACCCGTAGATACGGAGGATCTTAAGCATATATTTGAAAGATTCTACAGAACTGATAAATCAAGGGCAAGAACCGAGGGCGGCTACGGGCTGGGACTTGCAATTGCCAAGACTATAGTTGAAAGTATGCATGGCAGGATATCGGTGCTTAGCGATAAGGAAAACGGTACTGTGTTTAAGCTTGAGTTAGGGTAGTAAAGTACTTGATAGCTCTTTATATTTTTTGTATAATAAAAGTAGGGTTTTCCCTACTTTTATTATTTTATCTCAGTGGCGGTGTAGGGAATTTATCACCTTATGTCGAACACCGCCCCACAAGCGAGTATGGGGCTAAAGTCTCCCTACCCAATTATAGTAAAGGTAGTATCAACTTGTGGCAAACACTGCTCTTAGAGTGATTAAGACAGAATAAATCACTCCTACTTGATGAAAATGGAGGTATTTATATGGGATCAAATACATTTATTGATAATGCAAAAGTTATGTCCAAAGGTCAAATTACCATACCAAAAGATGTTCGTGAAATTCTTGGTGTTTCTTGTGGAGATAGGGTAACTTTTGTTGTAGAAAACGGCAATGTAAAACTTATTAACTCTGCTGTATACGCTATGCAAATGTTTCAATTACAAATGGAAGGAGAAGCTGAAAATTCCGGACTTACTTCAGATAGTGCAGTTATGGATTTAGTCAAAGAAATAAGGACAGAAAGCGAGTAGTTGATGAGGGTTTTAATTGATACTAATATTCTTATTTCTGCAATATTGAACAGTAAGAGTACTCCTTATATGGCATTTATTAAAGCTGTAAGTTACCCTAATCAAGGCATGATATGTGAACAAAATGTCGATGAAATACGCCGCATTTTTAATCGTAAGTTTCCACAGAAAATACAAGCACTGGAGACTTTTTTGTCATTGGCATTACTTACACTTGAAGTTATACCAATACCTATTGAAGAAAATTGTCTTGAAGAAAAAATTCGTGATGTAAACGATCGTCCTATTCTTCGTGCCGCAATTTATGCTAAAGTTGATATTCTTCTTACAGGAGACAAAGATTTCATTGAATCAGGGCTTCATACTCCTAAGATTATGACTGCTTCCGACTTTATTAAAATGAATTAATCATATAACTCAAAATTGGGTTAGTATATTAAAAATCAATGCTTTAGCTAACAAATCACCAAAAGCCTTCTGCTTCGGCATAATTGCCGAGTGCACAGAAGGCTTTTTTATTTGACAAAACATTTTAATAAATAATATCATCTTACAACTTATCTTAGTAAATAATTCTTAAATGAATATCAATATTTTTTTATCGAATAACAATATATTTTTATTGCCAAACATGAAAATATATGTTATTATGCCCCTATCATCAATAAGGATTTTTACAACTTGTAAATAGCCGGACATAAATCAGGGGGTTATGATGAATTGGACACAAAATAAAAGTATAGTTTTATCTAAAATCTGTGTATTTATTTTTGCCATACTTGGCATATTACTGAACATTTACATACACCATGATATAAAATTTATTATCTTAAGGCGTGTTTATATTCCTTTTCCAAGGGAAGAACTGCTAAGGCAATATATAGTTTTCACCCTGATTGCGGTGTACATAATGGATGTGCTTGCCTATACCGCTCTGTTACTCCTATATAGACTTCTATGTAATATACATAAATCCAAGGTATTTACATTAGAGAATGTCAAGTATCTTAGATTACTTTCATGGTGCTGTTTTATCGCCTCATTTGTATGCTTTATTTTAACATTTTGCTATCTGCCTTTTGTATTACTCGTCACAAGTACTGCATTTATGGCACTTATACTGAGAGTAGTTAAGAATGTATTTACAGAGGCTATAGAGATAAAGCAGGAAAATGAGTATACCATATAAGGAGAAAAGCTATGATTATGGTAAATATAGATGTGGTAATGGCAAAAAGGAAGATGTCTGCCGGAGAACTTGCGGAGCGAATAGGCATCACAGCTGCCAATTTATCCATTCTAAAAAATAACAAAGCCAAGGCGGTACGTTTCTCCACTTTAGAGGCTATATGCAGAGAACTTGATTGCCAAGTGGCAGATATACTGGAATACATACCTGATAAAAACTAAAGGAGGTTTTTAATATGAGTGAAAATTTATTAGATAATTCTACAAGTACAAATTCAAATCCCAATAATACAGCGGCAAATTCCGGCTCCGGTAATAACATTGCTATAAATCCAAGCTCAGATACTAATGCTGCTATAAGTTCAAACTCCGATACCGGTTCAGCTGCAAGTTCAAACTCCGATACCGGCTCAACTGCAAGTTTAAATTCCGATACCGGCTCAACTGCAAGTTCAGACCTTGATAATAATGTTGCTATAAATTCAAGCCACAATACCGGCACAGCTGCAAATTCAAATTCCGATACAGGTACAGCCGACGTTAATACGGAGCATACGCCTCAAAACAATGCTCCTGTAAAAAAAGAACCTAAATATCAGTTTGAACAAGCAGATATTATAATGCTGCCTGTTATATTTATACTCGCATTTTTATGTACAAAATATTACAGTTTAGTCACCACTTTGTCAACTTTGGGCTTAGGAGCCAGCATATACGTAGTGCTTTATGTCGCATCATTGCTTATTTATGCCAGGTTAAAATCTGTAAAGGCAAATAAGGAAAGTATGATTTTATCAGTACTTATGATACTTTTATCCCTAAGTTTTACTGTTTTTTATAACCATTCTCTTAATGTATTTATGCAAATAGCTATGAATTTTATGCTTATTTACCTGCCTGTAACAATATTTAATAAACTGATAAAAAAGGAAACTTCCGCACTTATACTATATGACTATATTAATGCACTTGTATTTATCCCCATATATTATGCTACTTCTTTTTGGCTTTGTATGTTTTCAAAAAAAGAAAAAACTGCACAAAATAAAAAGACTAAGTACTTTATGCATATTTTTCTCGGACTTTTAATCGGAACTCCGTTTATAGTGATTGTAATTTTCTTACTCTCCAGTGCGGATGCCACTTTTAACAAGATTTTTGAAAACTTACTTACATTAAATATCAATATTTCTAAAGATTTTGTAACTGCTATATGGTCTTTGCCAATGGCAACTTACCTGTACGCACTTATATACGGCAGTTCCGTAATTGATAATTCAAAGTATTTTAATATGGATAAATTTAATCAATCCTTGGACAATGCCGCCACAATACCAAGACTCAGTATCTACACCGTTAATGTTATTATATGCTGCTTTTATGTTCTTTTTATAGGTATACAGGCTGTATATTTTATAGATATTGCAAGCGGTTCTTTACCGGATGGTTTTACTTATTCAGACTATGCAAGACGTGGTTTTTTTGAACTCCTTACCGTAGCCTTGATTAATATAGTATTTATTGTAGTAGCTAAAGTTTTGTCAATTAAACATGAAAATAATAAATATATGCGTATTCACATAATCTTAAATTCAATATTGACCTTTGCACTTATATTCGTTGCTTTTGCCAAAATGTACCTGTATATAAGTACTTATGGACTTACAGCACTACGCATAATTCCCAGCACATTTATGATTTTCTTATGTTGTGTATTCGCCTTTATTATAATGGGAGAATTTAAGCAAAGCTTTCCTGTTGTAAAATTAAGTTTCTACACAGGAAATATACTTTTTGTACTTCTCTGTATTATCAATATGGATGGCTTAGTTGCTCAATATAATCTTAATGCCTATGTAAACGGAAAACTTCCATACTATGATTTATATGAGCTTAAAGGAAGTGATTTGTCTGCAATTCCTGCTATTTACAAGGTGTGGAAAAATACTGATGATGAGGCACTTAAAACAAACTTAAGTTCTGTTGCGGAAAGTATAATGAAATATAAGTATTTTGATGAGGATGAATATATGAACTATAATTATGTTAGAAATAAGGCTTTAGAAATAAAAAAACATATGCATCTAAATTAAATACAGGTAAAGGCTATCAAACAGCAATTACACCGTTTGATAGCCTTTTTGCTTAAGTTTATTTGTTAATAAGGGTTACAAAGAACTCCCCATCTTCTACAAACTCTACGTTTATATAATTATCACCGTCAAAATACAGTATATCTCCCGGCGTTAAATCATGGATCTCCTCTTCATTAAGGAACACCCTTACCGCTCCTTTTACCACAGTAAATATTATATAAGCCTCCGCATGGTTGTGCTTTGGAATTAAATCTCCCTTAACCCCTGCCTTCTTTACAACATTAAATTTATCTTTAGCAAATACAAGACCTGCAACATTCTTTACTTCTCCAACCATAAAACTCCTTTCTAAATTATCAATTGATTTACTTTGTAAGTATAGCATATCAAGGCGATAAATTCAGTATTATTTTATAGAATAAAAAATTTATAGCAGGGCTGCTGTATGTAGACTCCGGCCGCTCTAAACTTATAGCCTGAAATGCCTGTATTTAAAAGCATGCACCGCTTTCATTCGATACATTATGCATGTATATCTGAACTACCTGAACTGTAATATTTGAAATATATTGAAAAAATATCAAAAAAGTACTTTACTTTTTTGCTTTAGTATGCTACCATATCGCTATGCTAATACAAGAAAGCGAATTAACTAATTAAAGAAAGGTAAGCAGTTTTTTCAGTAGTTGGTATTTTATCAATTTACAATGTTGCTTAAGGGTGGGTATTATGAGAAAAAATTTATTGTTAGGTTGTGTATGTGCGATATCTGTGTTTTTACTTGCAGCTTGTTCGGGTGGTAGTACCGAGAGTTCACAGACTTCTTCGGAGTCGGCAGCAGGCAGCGAGTCTACAAGCAGTGCAGAGGCTTCTTCTAAAGAAAGCAAGGCAGATACGGCAGCTATAGATGCAGACGGTGTATTTACAGTAGGTTTTGACCAGGATTTCCCTCCTATGGGCTTTGTGGGTGATGATGGTGAGTTTACAGGTTTTGATCTTGAGCTGGCAGCCGAAGTTGCAAAAAGACTCGGTATGGAAATCAAGTACCAGCCTATAGCATGGGATGCTAAGGAAATGGAGATTGAAAGCGGCAATATTGATGTAATCTGGAACGGTTTTACAACTAACGGACGTGAGAATGACTACACCTGGTCAAAACCATACATGGAAAATAAACAGGTATTTGTTGTAAGTAAGGATTCCGGTATAACTAAGGTTGAGGACTTAAAGGGCAAGAAGGTAGAAGTGCAAGTTGACTCTTCAGGAGAAAAAGCATTGGCGGAAAATAAAGAGCTTTCAGACAGTTTTGCAGAACTTATTACTACCGCTGACTACAATACTGCATTCCAAGACTTAGAGATGGGCGCAACAGATGCGGTTGCTATGGATATAATAGTTGCAGGTTACCAGTTGAAGAAAAGGGGAGACGGCAAGTATATTATACTTGAAGATGAGCCTATATCAACAGAAGAGTACGGAATAGGGTTTAAGAAGGGTAATACCGCATTAAGAGATGCAGTAGATGCAACACTTGTGGAAATGGCAGCAGACAAAACATTAAAGTCCATATCTGAAAAATGGTTTGATACTGATGTAACTATTATTAAGTAATGGGTGTCAGTTTGCATATTATATAGGCGGATTGAGATGTTTAAGTGAGGTAATAGAAACTTGTAATAGCAATTCTTACGGTATTATATAATTTGGGGGCATGATATAATATATCTGCCCCTTTGCTTATGTTAAACTATATGTT
>ERZ773056.912-NODE-912-length-15355-cov-21.127582_pt1 | contig 15355 bp, 17 predicted proteins | sample MGYA00580857_ERZ773056 | MGnify/ENA primary metagenome ERZ773056 (study PRJEB29015, sample SAMEA2737996) | human oral metagenome | biome: human oral; feature: human-associated habitat; material: dental | place: China | collected 2114 ... | reverse complement strand
AGGCTTGTTTTTGAATACATTGAAGCCTTTTACAACACTGTCAGGACTCATAGTCACTGTAATTATTTGTCTCCTGACGAGTTTGAAAAGATATATAATAAGGCACATGTTCTGCCGGCATCTTAGCTGGTGGAACCTCTATTTTTAACTTGTACTAAATCTTGACATAGGACCATTCTTTTTAATTTGTTTTGCTTTTGAGTAAGAAGTTTCTTTCTGTTTTGTGCCTTTTCAATTTTAGCATTTTCCTTTTCTAATTGTTCCATTACTTTTTCTAATTCTTTCATTTTTGATTTTCCTTTCAAATTTCAACAAAAAAGGAAGCAATATAAACGCTACTGCTTCTTTAAAAATATATTCCTTACAAAATAATCAGTCACAATCTTTATGGTAATAAGTTTCTTTCCCATCCAAATCAAATATTTTATAAATACACACGCCTAGTGCTTCTGATATATCATTGGCTAGTTTCAAGCTCGGAATAACTTTACCAGTTTCTATTTTATTTATGCTCACTCTGGAAACTCCTACCTTTTTCCCCAACCGATGTTGTGATAATCCTAGTGGTTTTCTATATTTTTCAATTTTGTTTCTCACAGTTTAATCATCACCTTCCATATAATGCTTTAATACAAAATCCTATTAATTATCTTCAAAAATCAGTAATCACATTTAATACAAAACTACCCTTCTTTAATCTTATTATTTACAAACACCGTTAATGCAATCATACTAACAATACAAACAGATGTAGTAATCAGAGAATTCCATTCCATAGGAACTACTTTAATGTACCTTATTAAAAAAACCAAAATAAATAAAACTATCCCTACTCTAAAACAATATTTTCCACATAGCAAATTGGCTTTCTTCCAGTTTTCTTCGTTTTTCATTGACAAAGAAGTCCTCATTCCTGAATACCTGTTAATACCACCATTGGCTATTTTTTTCCACCATGGAGGTGAAATAATCATTAGAATAGGTATAATATAATCAACAATCATAAAAAAATATTTCATACTAAATTACCTCTACCTGCCTAATTACTCCTAATTGTTCTAATTTACTACAAGTATCCAATATTGAACAAATGAACGCTGCTTTCTTATATTTCAAATATTTTTTATCATTTTTATACTTATCATACAATTCATCTGCAATCTCTGCAACTTTATATACTTTCAGTAATAAAGCTATTATATCTTTTGCCTCAGAATCAATAAATCCAACCCTATTATCATTCAAATTTAGCTCAAAACTACTCTTATCTTCATTTATACTAACAGTGTTCAAAAACTCATTTTTGCTATCCAAATCCCATTGGTTAGATTGATTTAAAATACAAACTCCTGTATCAACACCTTTTGACTTTGAAAATTTATATAAAAGCGTATAAAGATATGTAGCCCCCATTGAATTATATATATCTTTCATCTTACTTTTAAATCTAATCTCGTCAAAATTTTTATTGAATTTGCTTGTTAATTCTGTCAGTAACTCTAATTGAAATTCATATGGTATCCTCTCTTTAATTACACAATTCACTCTATATTTAAATTTTTGAGAATACTCTTCTATGAACTCATTAAAAAACACATGCTTCGCATCACCAAGACACTGAGAAAAAATGATAGACTGCCCTCCATCTTTTAGGTGTCTGTCCAATTGTTCAACTATCCGCTTTAATACTTTTAAGCCATCTTCTCCTCCAGTACCACATATTGGGTACTCTAAATCATCTATCATCGGAATAAAAGGCGGATTTGCATAAATGAAATCAAACTTTTCGCTGGCTTTTATTACTGTATACAAATCTCCTAATCTAACATCAATTAAATCATTCAATTCATTTAAAGCTACATTAAACTTAGTTACATTCACCGTAACCGGATTAATTTCAACAGAAACTACTTTTTTAGCGGATCTAGCAGCTAGCAATCCTTGAATTCCTGTTCCACTACATAAATCTAAAACAGTACTATTCCTTTTAAATTGAATATTTTCTGCTAATCTTAAACAATCCATACCAATATATACATTTGTATTTCTGTTTATGCATGTATTGAAATGCGGATTGATTTCTGTCAGAATTTTAATTCCTTGATAAGCTAAAACTATCAGATTATTAGTTTTTACAAAGCCATCGTCGTAATTCCAAATCCCACTTTCAATCATAATATCTATAGATTTCTTTCCAAGTTCTTTGCTCAACTCGGATAAATTTGCCGGAATCCCCATATACAATAATTTTATACTTTCTTGATTTGGAATTTTTAAATATTCTAGAACAGATAGCATATCATCAAAGTCAAACTGCGGTAGAATGATTTATGTTTATCCTGAAAAGAATCTCAGAGCTTATCCCGGAGTAGAACGAGGTTCTAAAGAGTGGGATGAAACATGTTTCTGCATTGCCAAACGAAAAACAACAAATGAAAAAACACTGCATTCCGATTTACTGCTAGCCGATATATCACAGTTATTCACTGTTGTTGCTGATAAAATCAACCAACGACAACATATCCGAAGTTTAAAATCTTTAATTGCTTAGGACTTATCAACTTTATATAATCACTGTGCTTATTAAAGTGCGCAAAAATCTTGCAGTTATCAACTTTTCAGCCTAAAATTTGTTCTTTGCACAATTTTATCCTTGTATGCAATAAGGATTGCGAAAGAGCTCAGCGAGTTTCGCAATTACCTATTATCATTTTTTCCTCCATATCAATGCTTTTTAAACCTTTCCATTCGCTTCTACAAGCTATCCATTTTATTTCTTCAGTATGATAATACTTATGTATCTTGCTCTATGTGTACTTAGATTAACGCTTACTTTTTAGCAATAAAAAAGGAAGCATTGGCTATTTGTTTTACTTTCCTCTTTTTATAACTTACTTTTAAAAAATTTATTTTTTCTACTTACTCAGCGAACTGAACAACCGTATATTAAAGACAACAGTACTGTAATCAATATACGAATTATAATATGAGACAATTGTAAATTTCCAACTATATAACCGGTAAAAATTACCAATGGAATCATTAACACTAAGGAAAGATATACAAGCCATGGTAGATTCGTGACTGTAGCCGAAATCAACAAAATAGCTCCGATAAAATATAGCAAGTGAATGCTTTGAAAACCTATCTCTTTCATTTCCGCAATCACTGCAATAAGAGTCAGAATTGCATACAATGCGATAAATGCTCTAGAAAAAATATTAAGTACAATTTTCAATTTTATTCCTCCTTTTGAATAAAATTATAAAGCTTAAAGGAGCTGTCCATCAAGAATATAATATGTAAGATACAGCAGTAAATAAAGCAAAGATTACTGTATACAGCATTATTTTCTTTTATATGGCAGCCCCTTTAATTCAAAGTATTACTTTTTCTTATTAGGTATATGTATAGCTATGCCTTCTGAAGCAAGCACAGCTTCTCTTACAGCCTCAGTAAGTGTCGGATGGGCATGTATGGTTTCTATAACATCCTCTGCGGTCGCTTCCATGCCTACCATAAGAGCAGCCTCAGCTATAAGGTCTGTAGCCCTTGGTCCTAATATATGTACTCCGAGAATTTCATTATACTCTTTTCCTTTAATAACCTTAACTACACCCTGACCGCCGTTTGCAATCAAAGCCTTACCGTTAGCAGCAAGCGGAAATCTTCCCACTTCATAATCTTTATTCTGCTCTTTTGCCTGCTCTTCGGTAAGTCCTACACCGGCAAACTCAGGGTCGGTATATACGCATGACGGACTTGTAGCGCCGTTAAACTTCTTATTTGCTCCCATGATGTTTTCTGCTGCAACTTCTCCTTGTGCAGAAGCCACATGGGCGAGCATAACCTTTCCAAGACAGTCTCCTATAGCATAGATACCCTCTACATTAGTTTGCATCTTATCATTAACAGTTATTCTTCCTCTGTCATTTGCTATGCCGGCTGCTGCAAGATCAAGAGATTCTGTATAAGTTCTTCTTCCTACCGCCACAAGTACTTTTTCAGCTTCAAAGCTTTTATTTCCTTGCTCCGTCTCTACATTGACCTTCGCTCCAAGAGCTGTAGTTTCTACTGATAAAACTTTCGTTCCTGTAAGTATTTCTATATTTTTTTCCTGCATGGACTTCTTTAGCATCTTACTAAGCTCTGTGTCCATTAAAGGCAGTATCTTCGGCAGCGCCTCTACTATAGTAACTTTGGTTCCGAAAGCACTATAGGCTGTCGCCATCTCTATACCTATTACGCCTCCGCCTATTACAAGCATACTCTTAGGAATCTTATCAAGTTCCAAGGCAGCCGTAGAGTCAATACAAGCCGGACATTCTTTAACTCCGGGTATCGGCGGAATAGCCGGTACCGAGCCGCTGGCTATGATAAGCTTATCAAATGTTAATTTTTCTTCGGTTTTATCTTTCTTAACTACATTTAAGGTATGCTTATCTACAAAACTTGCACTTCCTTCTATAAGCTTTATCTTGTTTGCTTTTACAAGACTGCCTACACCCATAACAAGTTGGGATGATATTTTCTTTCGCTTTTCCTGTACCTTATCCCAGTTAATACTTGAACTGTCTACCTTTACACCAAGCTCCTGTGCTTCTTCCAAGTTATTAACAACTTCCGCACAATGAAGTAAGACCTTTGTAGGTATACAACCCACATTAAGGCAGGTACCTCCAAGTTTGTCCTTTTCTATAAGTATTACCTCAGCCCCAAGCTGTGCAAGCCTTATAGCTGCTACATATCCGCCCGGACCGGCTCCTATTACAACCACTTTTTGTGCCATGATTCTTCCCCCTGCTTTATAAAAGTATCTCCATCGGATTTTCAAGCAGCTTCTTGATTTCTTGCTGGAACTTTGCTGCTACAGCTCCGTCAAGCAACCTGTGGTCATAGGTCAAAGATATTTTCATTTTCTTCTTTTGCACAACATTGCCCTCTTCAAGTGCAAGCTCGTCTTCTACGGAACATACTCCAAGTATAGCCGCATCCGGTTGATTTATAATAGGTGTAAATGACTCTACACCAAACATACCGAGATTTGATACGGTAAAGGTTGATCCCTTGTACTCATCCATATCGAGCTTATTTTCTCTTGCCCTTAATGCCAAATCCTTAGCCTTTGCTGAAAGAGCCTCAAGGCTTAATTTATCCGCATCATTTATTACAGGTACTATAAGTCCCGTATCTGTAGACACTGCCATACCTATATTTACATTACTGTTTTGGAATATTTGCCCGTCAATAAGGCTTACCATTATATGAGGATTTTTAGCAAGTGCCTTGGCAACTGCCTTAAGTACAAAGTCATTGATAGAAAACTTCTTTTCTTCCCTTGTCTCATTGATTGACTTCCTAAATTCAATAAGCTTAGTTACATCAATCTTCATATTCTGAGTAACAGGCGGTATCTCAAGGTGAGACTGAAGCATTCTCTCGGCAACTACCTTTCTCATACCCTTAAGCACTATGCCGCCCTCTCTTTTTTCATCCTGTGATAAGGGCGCTGTCTCCTTAACTTCCTTAACAACAACCGTATCCTTTGCAGCTAATACATCTTGCTGTATTATGCGTCCTCCCGGACCGCTTCCTGCAAGTACGCTATAATCTACACCGAACTTTTCGGCTGTTTTTTTAGCCAAAGGTGAGATCTTTACTCTTCCACCTTGGCTTGTGGCAGGAACAACAACTTCTGTCTTTACGGAAACTTCGGGCTTACTTTCTTCTGCTTTAGTTTCTTTAAGGCTTTCTGAAGGTTTGGCTGCATCTACCTGCTCTCCCTCTTCGCCTATAATAGCTATAACGCCCTGTACCGGGACATCTTCGCCCTCTTTTGCTACAATTTTCAGTACTACTCCGTCAAACTCACTTTCTATTTCTGAAGTAATCTTATCGGTCGCTATCTCTAAAAGTATATCTCCCTTAGCAACCCTGTCACCTTCTTTTTTATGCCATGTTTCAATAGTGCCTTCTTCCATAGTCAAGCCTAATTGAGGCATTTTTACTTCCTGTGCCAAAACATTCGCCTCCTTATTTGTTTAATGCTTTCTTTACGCCTGCTACGATATCATCTACCTGAGGAAATACCGCATCCTCAAGACTTGGGCTAAACGGAGATACAACATTGGCTCCGGCTACTCTAAGTACCGGTGAGTCAAGTTCATCAAATAAATCTTCCATTATCTGAGCACTTATCTCAGCACCGAATCCCAAACGCTTAACATCTTCTTCTACTATAACTACATTATGTGTCTTACTTACGGACTCCTTGATCATATCAAAATCAAGCGGAACTAATGTTCTAAGATCGAGAACCTCTACATCTATTCCCTCTTCCTTAAGTTTAGCCGCAGCCTCCAAAGAGAAATTAACCTGTCTGCTCCATGTAATAATAGTTACATCTTTTCCCTCTTTTTTAATTTCACCTTTTCCAAGAGGTATAATATATTCTTCATCGGGAACTTCGTCTTTTTTAGCATATAGAAGCTTATGCTCCAAAAAGATTACCGGATCATTATCACGAACCGCTGCTTTTATAAGTCCCTTGGCATCCTTCGGTGTGCAAGGACATACTACCTTAAGTCCCGGTATATGTGCAAATATCGCCTCAAGACATTGTGAGTGCTGTCCCGCATTTCTTCTGCCTGCCCCAAAAGGCGCTCTTATAACCATAGGCACGCTTACCTGTCCGCCTGTCATATATCTTATCTTTGCTGCCTGATTCATGACCGGATCAAGACACACACTTATAAAGTCATTATACATAAGCTCCACTACAGGTCTTATGCCTCTCATGGCTGCACCGACTGCAATTCCTGTAAATCCGGACTCTGATATGGGAGTATCCCAAACTCTTTTTGCTCCAAACTCATCAAGAAATCCCTTAGTTACTGCAAAGGTTCCGTTCATAACACCTATGTCCTCACCTATGCATATAACATTTTCATCTCTTTGCATTTCTTCATGTAAACCTTCTCTAATTGCTGAACTTAAACTGATTTTGCTCATCGAAGAACACTCCTTTCATTATCCATTGAATATACATCCGTCAATGCTTCTTTAGGATCCGGATAAGCAGACTTATCTGCAAATTCTACCGCTTCCTCGATTTCTTTATCAACCAAAGATTTCACCTTATCAACTTCTTCTTCAGTAGCAATACCCTTATTTATCATGTAATTTCTTATAAATACTATAGGATCTTTTTCCTGTGCCTCTACCAGATACTCTTTCGGACGATAGTTTGCAGGATCACCGCAATAATGACCTTCCCAACGATATACCAAAACTTCTATCAAGTATGGTCCCTTACCGCTTCTTGCATGCTCTACAGCCTTTTTAGCCGCCTCATATACTTCCATGACATTGGTTCCGTCAATAGTAATTCCCGGTATATCATAAGCCTTTGCTCTTACGGAAATAGTGTCTGTATTGATTACACGATGAATGTCGGTTGACACACCGTACTGGTTATTTTCACATATATATACTATAGGCAAATGCCATGCAGCTGCCATATTTATAGACTCATGAAAGGTTCCCTGATTGGATGCCGCATCTCCGAAGAAACACATAGTAACCTCATCTGTACCCTTAATCACAGAGGCAAGTGCTGAGCCTGTAGCTATAGGTATTCCTGCACCTACGATGCCGTTAGCACCAAGTATGCCTAAACTTGTATCCACTATATGCATTGAGCCGCCCTTACCTTTACAATATCCGGTCTCCTTACCGAATAACTCTGCCATCATTATGTCGGTCTTACCGCCTTTAGCTATACTGTGTCCATGTCCTCTGTGGGTAGTTGTAATAAAGTCTTTCTCTTCAAGCGCCTGTGCGCACCCTACCATAGAGCCTTCCTGACCTATACTAAGATGTATATTTCCGGCAAGCATACCCTTTGTGAAACACTCTTTCGCTCTTAATTCGAATTGTCGAATTCTATACATATCTTCATAAAGCTTCATTAAGAACTCTTTTGAGTATTGTTCTTTTTCTGCCACTTTAATCACGCTCCTTATTATTAATTCTAAATTTCTGTCGGGTGGAAAATAGGCACTTCCAGATCCGGATCCATCTCTCTGCCCATATTTATACCCTCAAACTCGGCTATTACCATGTCTACTGTTAATAAAACCTTGTTACCTTCTATCAAATGTCCGCCATAAGCTGTACCGTTTTTATCACTGAAAGCACAATGTACATGCAGCAGTATATCGTCATTGTTATGACATATAAGCCCTGAAGCACTGACAAGCTCTATAGGACCCTCAAGTATTATAGGATCGCTGTAGCCATAGCCTGCCTTTTTATGAGGAAGTTCCACCGGATCAAAAAATCTTGCTCCGTTCAAACTTCCTATGCCTGTAAGAATACAGCCGTTTTTTATATTTTTCTCTTCGCATACTTTTTGTATACCGAGAAGCAGATCCTCTCCCGGTTGCATACGAAAGGCAACTGTTCTTATTATTTTGCCACTTGCCATCTCAATCATTATCTTTTCCTCCTTAGCCGTCCATAGTTACTCCGCCGTCCACATCGCTGATCTCGCCGGTTACGAAACTTGCCAAATCAGATGCGTAAAAGAGTATGACATTTGCGATTTCTTTAGGATCGGCTCCTCTTTTAAGCGGAATAGTTGACAGTATCTTTTCTTTTTTTGCATCATCCATAAGTGCAGTCATAGGTGTTAAGGTGTAACTTGGACATACCGCATTGCAGGCAACGCCATAAGCCGCACCCTCTCTCGCTACCGCCTTGGTAAGTCCTATAACACCTGCCTTGGAAGCCGCATAAGCGCTTGTTCCAAGCAATCCTCCACCTCTTTTTGCGGCAACGGAGGCTATATTGACTATTCTTCCCTTACATGCCGCCTTCATCTTTGCAAAAACCGCATGGGTCATTGCATATACCGAGGTCAGGTTGATTGCAATCACCTTATCCCATTCTTTTTGATCTATTTCCTCAAAAGGCTTTGTGCTTACAATTCCGGCATTGTTGATTACAACATCTATATTCTTAAGCTCAGAATAGACTCTTTCTATAGTTTTTGCTATTTCCTCGGTATCCATTAAGTTGACCTTATATATCGATACCTTATCCTTACCCAGTTCTTTTTGAACCTGTCTCTCACTTTCTTCATTGATATCAAAGATAATAGCATGACCGCCTCCTGCAACAATGCCTTCAACCACAGCCTTACCTATGCCGCTTGCACCGCCGGTTACAATGACATTTTTATTGCTAAAATCTATCACTATTCTCACCTCCTTAGTTTTAACTTATCGTTTCGTATACTAAAATGTAAGCGAAGCGTATTTATTAGATTACTTTACCTGCATAATATTAGGCAACATTAAAGTCACCTGAGGTACATATGTAATTAAAAACAGTACCACCAGTGAAGCTATAATAAACGGCATAACCGCTTTGGATATGGTCTTTAAGTCTATTCCGGCTATTCCGGCACCTACATAGAGATTAACTCCCATAGGCGGTGTTACCATTCCTATAGCAAGGTTCATGGTCATAAATACTCCAAGTGCCACCAAATCATAACCCAGAGCCTGTGCTACCGGCAGTATAATAGGTACAAATATATACATAGCTGAGTTTGCATCTATAAAACAGCCTGCTATCAGCAAGATAATATTAACTATTAATAAGAAGATAAACTTATTACCTGAAATTGCCATCAGTAATGAGGATGTCTGGTTTGCAATTCCCTCCGTAGCACACAGCCATGAGAAAAGACTCGCACAGGCTACTATGATCATGATCACGGCTGATTGAACTCCTGAGTCTACCAGTATTTCAAAAAGCTGCCTGATTTTAATAGTTCTGTATATAAATAAACCTACAAGCAAACCGTATACTGCCGCTACCGCTGCCGACTCGGTAGGAGTAAATACACCTGAATATATACCGCCAAGTATTATAATAGGCATCATAAGACCCCAAAAAGCATCTTTAAAGGCATCCCACTTTTCCTTGGCACTTGCCTTTTCCATCTTTACAAGCTCTTTGTCTTTAAGCATAAATAAACTTGCAACTACCAAAGCTATACCCATAAGTATTCCCGGAATGATTCCGGCTATGAACATCTTACCTATAGATACTCCGGATATCGCACCGTAAACTACATAGCAGATACTCGGAGGGATAATAACTCCTATAGAGCCTGAAGTTGCCATAAGACCGCTCGCAAAACCTTTGCCGTATCCGGCATTGACCATAGCCGGTATAAGTACAACACCAAGCGCTGCAACCGTTGCCGGACCTGAACCTGATATGGCTGCAAAAAAGCATGAGGTAATGATACAAACTATTGCCAGACCGCCTTTTTGATGTCCTACCATTTTATTGGCAAATTTAATAAGCTTATCTGAGATCTGTGCCTTTTCCATAATATTTCCGGCAAGTATGAAAAAAGGAATTGCCAGAAGTGTAAACTTACCTATATTTGCATACATTTGATTAGGTAACAGGGACATCTGTACCCCTGAATAAAACATGGTTATTACTGAAGCGAATCCTAAGCATATAGCTATAGGAACATTTATAACCAGTAAAATAATAAAAAATAAAAACAGTATCAGTGCCGGACTCATCTTATTCCCCCTTCTTTTCTTCTTTCTCTTCTTTTTTCTTAAATGCCTCTATCATCCTGCCGATATATCTAAGAGAAATAAACAAAGCTCCTACAGGTATGGACAGACCGTAGATCCACTCCGGAAAACCGAGCGCCGGTGTTGTCATGCCTGAGCTTAACTCTTGGCGCACCATACCTATTCCATGATAGAGTACAAGTGCAAAGAATATAAGACAAATTATCTCACCTATTAATTCCACTATTTTTGCAGCCTTGGGCGGTAATTTTTCGGTCACTCCGGAAAATCCCATATGCTGGTTTCTTTTTGCCGCCATAGCGGTTCCCACCAAAGTTGCCACTATAAACAATATAATAGTAATCTCTTCTACGAATGAGAAAGATGAGTGAAATAATTTTCTTGCTATAACATTACCTGCGGTCAACAAGGTCATGATCCCCATGGTAATTGCAAGAAGTATCTCTTCTATTGTATATTTCCTTTTCATTAAAATCCCCTTTCTTTTAGGTGTTTCCCTCAATAAAAAAGCTCTTCATTTTACTAATACCATGAAGAGCCTTTATTATAATATTTATTATCTGAATTTATTAATCAGGTCAGCTCCATACTCTTGTTCGTATCCTTGATAAAGTGGCTCTACTGCTGTCTTGAAGGAGTCTAAATCTATGTCTTTAAGTTCGGTTATCTCTACTCCACTTTGTTTAAACTTCTCAAGTTGTTCCTTTGCCAACTCACGAACTAATTCTCTTTGATATGCCATAGCATCCTTTGCCGCTGAACGGATGATCTCCTGATCTTCAGGTGAAAGGCTCTCAAACTTGGTCTTGTTAAATCCAAGTATAAGCATATCGTAGCTATAATCCCACATACTCATATACTTTTGTACTGTGTATATCTGGTTGCTGTCTATAACATCAAGAGGATTTTCCTGACCGTCTATTGCACCCTGCTGTAGTGAAGTAAATACTTCAGCAAAGTTCATTGAAATAGGATCCGCTCCGAGGGACTTAAAGAGGTCTACATACATCTTCATTCCCGGAACTCTTATCTTCATACCCTTTAAATCATCAAGCTTGGTAATTGGTTGCTTGTTATTTGTGATCTCTCTGAAACCGCTTTCTCCGAATCCCAGACCTATTATGTTCTTCTCAAGCAAGATATCATTGATTGCCGCTCCTGCTTCTCCTGCAAGTTTCTCATCCGCCTGCTCTCCCGATGTAATAAGGAAAGGAAGACTTGGTACACTGAAACGAGGATCAAGCACTGAATATATTATGTTAGAGTGAATACTTATATCTGTAGCACCTGTACTAAGCTGCTCTACACCCTTGGCTTGATTTCCTCCCGAAAGCTGCTCATTGGCAACTACTTGAATTTCAATCCTTCCATTGGTCTTTTCCTTTACTTCGTCAGCAAACTTCTTTGCCGCCTGTCCCCAAGTTGAAGTATCTGATATGGTAACACTCATCTTAAGCTGTACTTTCTTACTTGACTGATCTCCTCCACTACTACAAGCAGTTAATGATAAAGCCATTAATGCAGATAGTCCCAACGCTAACAATCTCTTTTTCATTTTGCACACTACCTTTCATAAATAAAACTTTTGTACTTTCAAAAGAGCTATCCTTACTTGAGGCTATAACCCTTCATACTCAGTATCTTATACTCTTGATAATATCCTACAGCAAATATTCCCTTTAAAAAGTTATAATCATTATAGTTATTGGATTTTCCGTTGTCAAGAATAAACAAGTCCATCCTTTATGCATTAAAATAATATCTGATATACTTAAATTATATACATTTTGTATAAAAATAAAGATATTGGCTACTTATATAAAAAAATAAGAATATAACTACAATACAAAACATATATACCAAATCTACATTATTAGTATTTAACATATTTTTGTAATTTTAGAGTTATATTCTCATTTTTTATAACAAAATTTTAATTGTTTCCTTAAAATTTAAAGATCTATATATCAATATGGATTTTAATTATTTTACCAGCCACTCATGATCCGGTTCAAATATTCTTTTATTCCATGGATTGTCTTTGAGATGTCTTATCATCCAGCAAAAATACATTCTGTATCCCGGAGCTGTAGACTGCGGATGTGTAAGCCCTCCCGGGATTGCTATATAGCTGTGATCATATACCTTATAGGCATTATCTCCTATCATGGCACAGCCGAAACCTTGCGGCTTATCGAATTTATAATAGTATACTTCAGGCTGGTCATGGTAATGCGGAGGATAGCTTGACCAACGACCCTGCTGTGCTATAACCTCTCCCAGTACCATATTGGAGTAAGGTGCATTACTGTAGTCAAATATCGTTCTTATAAGTCTTTTTGCTGTACCTTCCATAAAATCGGCTCCCGCAGCTTCTTCCTTAAGGTCGCTTTGTCTGTATAATTTACATTCAAAATCTCTGTCATTATCAGTCTTTTGAACCAATACCTGCGCTCTGCCCTCGAACTTTACCACTACTTTTACAGCCTTTGGCACATGTAGGCAAAAAGGCATCTCATCAAACACATTGCTTCTGCTTGCTGATGCACTTTCTTCCTTCCAGCTTATAGTTATTGCTCCTTCAAGCAACAAAATCGCCGTTTCTTTATCTTCGTCAAAAAGCTCCAAACTCTCATTTTCAAGAGTGTAGACTCCTGTTTCCATAAGCATATTGCTGTTTAAGCTGTCCATATCGGATATGGCTGCATATCCTTTATCATAGGATAATCTGTCATACATAATCTCGCCTCCCTTTTATACCTGTAAAACATTAATACCCTGTTTTCTTAATTTATCTATATAAGCTTTATTTTCTCCGTCAGTTATGATCAGATTAAGCTGATCCAAATCACAGTAGGTCAATAAGGCACTTTTATCAAATTTACTGCTGTCAGCAAGTACATAGACCTGTTCCGCCTTTTCAACCGCAAGCATTTTGACTGCTCTTTCATCAAAGGAGGAGTTCATAACTCCATTTTTAATATTTACCGCCGTTGCTGCCATAAAAGCCTTTTGTATGTTGTATTGTTTTAACAAAAGCAGACTTTCACTGCTGGCAAATGACATGGTTTTATTCCTTACTACTCCACCTATACCTATTACACTGATATTATCATTTCCAAGAAGTTTACTTATAACCACTATATTGTTGGTTACTATTTTAACATTTTTTTTCTCTTTCAAATAGTCTGTAAGATGTATGGTTGTAGTTCCCGAGTCAATAAATATAATATCTCCGTCATTGACAAGCTCAGCCGCCTTTTTGCATATTTCCTGTTTTACATATATACGCTTATCTTCTCTTATTCTATAATCTAAAAGCTCATTATCTGATAGTACGGCTCTTACTCCGCCATATACCTTTTTAACCCTCCCTCTTCTGGTTATAGCTTCTATATCTGTGCGTACTGTGTTTAAGGATATTTCGAAAGTATTGCTAAGTTCTTTTAAACTTATTGTTCCTTCTTTTAAAATCATACTTTCCATTTCATCAAGTCTAATGTTTCTCATATCCTTCATTAATATCACCTTTCTACTGCCAAAGCAGTTAATATTAAAAGCCAAGGAAGGTCAAAAGACACCCTCTAATAATATTATTCGTAGGATTTTATAACCCTACGAATAATATTTAAATACAAGTCTATATAACAGACGCAAAAGTCATATACCCATCAAGTGTTTTTATGCATTTAATACTTCATTTATATAAACAGCTCTTTTTTCCTTTATAGATAAATTTCCCGCAAGTGCTATAGCTACGGCTTTTAATCCGGCATCTATTCCGGTTTTTATTTCCTTATCTTCTTCTATAGCCTCTACAAACTCTTTAACTTCAGCAGCAAAAGAATCCATATACCTTTCAAGGAAGAAGTACAGAGGCTTTTCGCTTACTATACCATTTTCAGAACTTATAACGCAAGTAGAAGCGCTGTCATTTTTAGTAGCAGCCATTCCCTTAGAGCCGAATACTTCAGCTCTTTGGTCATATCCGTATACTGCCTTTCTTGAATTATCTATAACTGCAATAGAGCCGTCACTCATGTGCATGGTAATTATTGCAGTATCTATATCTCCCGCCTCGCCTATAGCCTTATCTACTAAAACCGCAGACTCTACATATATTTTAACAGGCTCGGCATTGGTTAAAAAGCGAACCATATCAAAATCATGTATGGTCATATCAAGAAGCATTCCGCCTGATACTGCCGCATACTCGGCACTTGGAGGATTAGGATCTCTTGAAGTTATTTTTGTAATGTGTATATCACCTATCTTACCTGATAAAAACGCTTCTTTTACCGCTGCAAAGTTATGGTCATATCGCCTGTTAAAACCGACTTGAAACTTTACAGGATTTTCTTTTAAAGCATCTTCTACCAGCTTTATTTTTTCCAAAGAGTGATCTACAGGTTTTTCACAAAATACATGCTTGCCCGCTTTTATCGCCTCTACGCTTATTGCCGCATGAGTATCTGTTGATGAACAAACCATAACCGCATCAACTTCAGGATTGTTTAACACATCCTTATAGTCTTTGCTTAAATTTTCAATACCGAATTCTTTGGCATAGGCTGTCATTTCATCATTAAGAAAAGGATCTGCCACTGCAACGACCTTAGCGGAACTAATCTTTGTTGATATACTCTTTATATGTACCTTACCTATTCTTCCAAGTCCTATTATACCTATTTTAATCATCTTTTTGCCTTTCTTATATGAAAATA
>ERZ773056.903-NODE-903-length-15440-cov-13.323497_pt1 | contig 15440 bp, 16 predicted proteins | sample MGYA00580857_ERZ773056 | MGnify/ENA primary metagenome ERZ773056 (study PRJEB29015, sample SAMEA2737996) | human oral metagenome | biome: human oral; feature: human-associated habitat; material: dental | place: China | collected 2114 ... | reverse complement strand
GCCCCAATAGTATTTTTTACCTCAATGATAATGCTTTACACACCCTCTACCACGAGACAGCTCACACATGGCATCAATCGGTGGATTACCCTACCGATTACAAGCGTATCTCTGGTACCGACTACAAGAGTAATAGCTGGGCTAATAGCTGGACAGGTACCGATTACCTCAAGGCGGGCTTTATCAGCGCTTACGGAAGTAAGGATTCTGATGAGGACTTTGTGGAGATGATCTCTCGCTATATCACCTACTTCAATGCCACACAGGATTGTGGTTGTGCTACAGAGGATACTACTTTGGATACTAATGGAGATGGTTTCGACGATGCCCTCTATACAGCTTGGAAGCGTAGTTTTACTAACTATAACAATGGTGCCTCAGTGGCTTCCTATGACTCGGCTCGTGTATGGGAAGAACAATTGGAATTGGGCAATGCCAAAATCCGCTCTACAGAGCAATATACAGGTAAAGAGAAGCTTGAGCAGAAGATGAAAATGATCCGCCGCTACCTCACCACCACTTGGAATATCAACTTGGATGTCTTGCGCAATAAGATTCGCGAACGCTATCCTTATGTGGCTGGACGTACCTTGAGTGGGCAGGTGGTCCCTCGGAAAGATTTTTCTGATCTAACTAATAATTAAAAAAATGAAAAGATATATTACTCTATTTTTAGCCTTTGCACTCCTTTCGGCTTGTGAATATAAGGAAGAAGCCATATTCAAAAAGGAGGCTAGTGACCGTACTTCCACCACGCTTGATACTTATAAAAAGATCATAGAAAGCTATGATGGCTATTGGTTGCTTTCCTATTATCCGGGGGTAAGCCGTAGCTTCGGTGGATTTCCCGTGGCACCACGCAGTATAGGAGGCTACTCCTTTGTCTTGAAACTCAAAGATGGTAAGGTAAAGGCCTCTTCCGAGGTAAGACCTACCAATGCCGAGGAAGAATCTTACTATACCTATTCCAATACCGAGGGGCCTACCTTGAGTTTTGATACTTTCAATAGTGTCTTAGACCATTTCCGATTCGTCTCTCCAGTATTTACCAATGCTAGAGGAGGGGATATTGAGTTTATCTTCCTCAAAGAAGAAAACGGGGTGCTTACCCTCCGAGGGCGTACCTCCAATAACCTAATGACCCTCACCAAGCTCACCAGCGATAGGGAGGCTTTCCTTACTAAGCTCCGCGAGAATACTCAAGTGCTTAAGGGCAAGGGACTCTCTCCTATCACTATCCAAGGCACTGAAGTGAAGCTCACACACTTCCCTAGTTATCGCCAATTGGTCTTTAGCTATGAAGGACAGACGCTACAGCGTGCCTTCTCTCTTACCGAAAAAGGAATTAAGCTCTATGAACCTGCTGAGATTAAGGGAGTTACCTTCGACGAACTCTATTTCAATGAAGATAAGACGGCCTTGACAACGCCCGATGGTGCTATCTCCACAGCCTTAGTGCCTTGTCCTATCACTTTCTCTACGACTTCTTCTCGTTGGATAAGGGTAGGAGAATACTATACCTCCCAAAGCTATATAGATATTCATAGGGACTTGGACAATCAGGTACGCCGTGGCAAGTGGAGAAACTACTCCCTAAATACCTTTTTTTCCTTTAGAGAACTTATCAAGGGAAATGACGGGGGAACTTCCACTGGTATAACCTTGAGCCTGAGAAATGTCAATCCTAATAATGGTAATTATACTGACTATACCTCGGACTATGAGGCTGATTTTGTGGGGGTAGCAGGTCATCCTGATCAGATAGAAATCTTCTTGAAAGACCCGAACTTCGCCAGCGGATTTTCGCAATACTTCCCCTACCTCACTCCTATTATTGATGAGGTGGTCAATAACAGTCCTTATCAAATAGATGCCACTACTTATGATTACTATTACGATCTACGTAGTGTTAAGAATGGAGAGAAAAGTTGGTTTCTTTTGAGTAAATAGTTAATAGTTAAGGTAATATATAGGGATATAGGGTTTTAGTAACTCTGTATCCCTATATCTCTATAACACTATCATTCCTTGATAAAAAAATATGGAAACTTTTTTTGTTTATTTAGTTTTTTTGCTTTACCTTTGCCCCCGATTTAGAAATTACTTGCGATGGATATAATCAAACTCTCTATCAAGCGACCCAGTGTCCTAATTGTGATGCTCTCCTTATTTCTCCTAGGAGGGTTATATTCTTATAAGCTCCTAAACTACGAACTCATTCCTAAGTTCGAGGTCAATGTGGTAACCATTTCCACTATATATGCAGGAGCATCTCCTTCAGAAATTGAGAGTACCGTAACCAAGAAAATCGAGGATGCGGTATCTTCCTTGGAGAATATCAAAAAAATACAATCTTACTCCTATGAGTCGCTCTCAGTGGTGGTTATACAGCTAACCAACGATGCCAATGTGGACAATACGCTCAATGAGGCCCAGCGTAAGATCAATGCCGTTCGTTCTAAACTCCCTACCGATGTTAAAGAACCTTCTCTTTCCAAGTTTTCCCTTTCGGACTTGCCGATCATCTCCCTTGGGGTTACCTCCAATCTTTCCTCACAGGAGCTTTACGACCTAGTGGATAAAAAGATACAGCCTGAACTCTCTCGTGTACCTGGGGTGGCACAGGTCAATATCATTGGCGGACGTAAGAGGGAAATTCGTGTGAATGTGGATGCTCAAAAGCTTGAAGGCTATGGCCTTACGATCGCTCAGGTACAACAGCTTATTGCAGCTTCCAATATAGAAATCCCTGCCGGTAAGCTCAAAACACGTGAGAATAGTACCTCCATCCGTGTCTTGGGTAAGATTCAGGATGTAGAACAGCTGCGTAACCTTCCATTAGTTTCCCAAAATGGTATCGAAATCCGCCTTTCTGATGTGGCTGATGTACAAGATACCGAAGAGGATGCTGAGAAAATCGCACGTATCAACCAAGAAAACACACTCTTGTTGCAAGTGCTCAAGCAGACCGATGCCAACGCCGTATCGGTAAGTGAGTTGGTGCGCAAGAAAATGGTACAGATAGAAAAAACATATGTCAATCAAAATGTAAAGTTACAGTTGGCAGAGGATACCAGTGAATTTACCCTACATGCGGCTAATTCGGTGATGTTTGACCTTGTATTGGCGATTGTACTGGTAGCCGTGGTGATGTTCTTCTTCCTCCACAGCTTGCGCAATGCACTCATTGTCATGGTCTCTATCCCGACCTCGCTCATCGCAGCCTTTATCGGTATGTACTTCTTTGGCTTTACACTGAACCTCATGAGCTTGGTGGCACTCTCTCTGGTGGTTGGTATCTTGGTGGATGACGCCATCGTGGTCTTGGAGAACATACACCGCCATATGGAGATGGGAAAGAACAAGGTACGTGCTGCCTATGATGGGTCTAAGGAAATTGTTCTTACCGTTATGGCTATTACTATGGTGATTGTGGTGGTATTCGTACCGATTTCTATAGGAAATAGTATAGTGGTCAATATCGTAAAAGAGTTCTGTATGACAGTGGCTATTGCTACAGCTCTTTCTTTGCTGATGTCCTTTACTATAGTGCCTTGGCTTTACTCTCGTTTTGGAAAGTTGGAGCATCCTGATCCTGAATCACTTATGGGCAAGATCTCTATTGGTTTTGAAGGCTTTATCAAGCGTATGACCCACCTTTTCTCTGACCTATTGGTATGGTCGTTCAAGCACAAATGGAAAACTTTCATTTTGGTATTCTTCCTCTTTGCAGGTTCTTGTTCGCTCATTCCTACAGGCTATATAGGAACAGACTTTATGCCTAATATGGATAGGGGTAAGTTCCTAATACAGTTTGAGCTGAACAAAGATGCCTCTTTGGAACAGACCAACTTTATTACCCAAAAGGCAGAGAACTATTTGCGTAACCTCAAGGTATCAGGCACCAATAAGCCTTTGGTAGAGCGTATGATTACCACAGTAGGACAGTCCACCAGTGGTATGGGTTCCTCTCAGGCTACTGCGTATAAGTCTGAAATACAGATTACTCTTGTGGATAAGAAAGAACGTAGCGAATCCACTACGGTAATTGCCGCTAAGCTCAAGCGAGAATTGAGTCAATACTTGGTTGATGCCAAAGTAAAGACTGTACCTGTTGGCATGATGGGGGCAGAGCAGGCACCAATTGCCTTGGTAGTTACCTCCGACGATGTTAAGGTGGCTCAAGAATATGCCGTGAAAACCGCTGAACTACTCAAGACGATACCAGGAGCTACTGAAATAAAGCTTTCTTCAGAGGCAGGGAATCCTGAGATCAATGTACAGCTGAACCGTGATAAGATGGCCATGCTGGGGCTTAATATTGCTACAGTAGGAACGACCATGCGTGTAGCCTTCAACGGAAATGATGATAATAAGTTCCGCACAGGAGACTCCGAATATGATATCAATATCCTATTTGAGGAAGGCAACCGCCAGTCTATAGAGAATATAGAGAATATGATCTTCATCAACAATGCAGGACAACAAGTCAAGCTTTCCCAATTTGCCGATGTATTCTATGCCTCAGGGCCTACCCAGTTAGAGCGTTATGACAAGTCGCCTTCAGTAACCGTACAAGCCCAATCCGTAGGACGTCCTACAGGTACTATTGTTTCTGAGTGGAAAACCAAGTTAGAAACCTTGCAGAAGCCCGCCAATGTACAGTTCGTCTTCTCTGGAGATCAAGAGATGCAGGACGAAGGGTTCGGAACAATATTTGTATCCCTTTTTGCCGCAATCTTATTGGTGTACATGGTAATGGTAGTGCTCTATAACAGTTTTTCTCGTCCGTTTGTAGTTTTGTTCTCTATTCCTCTTTCCTTTATTGGAGCTTTGATTGCCTTGGCCATGGCCAATATGTCGCTTAATATCTTCACCCTCTTGGGGATCATCATGCTCATCGGTTTGGTGGCTAAGAATGCGATTATGATTGTGGATTTCGCCAACCACCGCAAGGAGGAAGGAGAAGATACGGTAACGGCACTGATACAAGCCAACCATGCGCGTTTCCGTCCGATCCTAATGACCACCATTGCCATGGTGGCAGGGATGATACCTTTGGCTATAGCCTCTGGCTCAGGAGCTGAGGTTAATAATGCCTTAGCGATTGTAATCATCGGAGGGCTAATCTCCTCTCTGTTCTTGACTTTGATTATTGTGCCAATGGTATATCTAATCTTTGACAACATAGGTAAGCGTTTCGGAAAAGGTACCAAACCCGACTATGATCGCCTGATGATCGCCGACTACGAACATAGGGAAATCAAAGCAGAACACGAGATATAACAATTAGTGACCAACAATTAGTGACCAATGACTAATACTATAAAGGATTAGTCATTGGTCATTAATCATTATTGGTATTAAATATTAACAGTTGATAATCAACAATTAACAATTAAATCCCTTATACTCGGTAATTATAAAGAGATTTATATGAAAAAAACAATTTTGACAGTCTTGTGTATGGTAGCGGTAGCTACTGCGCAAGCACAGATTAATATTGGAAAGATGGCCAGTGCCGCTACCAAAGGCGTACAAGCACTTTCCTTTAGCAATGAGGATGCTCAGAAGCTATCCAAAGAATCTGTAGAGTGGATGGATGCCCATAATAAAGTGGCGGATGCAAAAAGTCCTTATACTAAGCGACTTAATCGTCTTTTCGGCAAACACAAAAACGAAGACGGCATGACCCTCAACTACAAGGTGTACTTGGTAACCGATATCAATGCCTTTGCCTGTGCCGATGGTAGTGTACGCGTTTTCTCCTCCCTTATGGACCTTATGACTGATGATGAGCTTTTGGCAATCATTGGTCACGAAATAGGCCACGTAAAGAACGAGGATACCAAGGATGCTATTAAGGCAGCCTATACCAGAGCCGCCCTACAAGAAGCAGGCGCAGCCGCTTCCAATACGGTGAAGACCTTGAGCGAAAGCCAATTAGGGGAAATGGCCGAAGCCATGCTCGATGCCAAGCACAGCAAAAAGCAAGAATCCCAAGCGGATGAGTACTCTTATAACTTCATGAAGAAGCATGGTTACAATGTAGTGGCGGTATATACTGCTTTCAAGAAATTAGCCTTACTCTCTGGCGGGGAAACCCAGAGTCGCTTCCAGAAGATGATGAGCTCACACCCTGATAGTGAAAAGCGTGCAGAAGCAGCTAAGAAACGTGCTATTAAGGACGGCCTTTGGAAAGATCCAGGAGAAGTGAAACTCCCTACAACGCCTATTGAGTAATAGAGCAGTTGCTAAAAAACTAAATTCTTTTGTTACAGCTTGTAGCAAAAGAATTTGTTTTTTACAGCTAATAGTTTTATTTTTGCATAGTAGAAATTATAACAATGAATCAACAGCTGTATATAAAAAACTTTGGCCCTATTGCGCAAATGGATATTCCTCTAAAGCCTCTGATGGTTTTTATAGGTGAATCTGGTAGTGGGAAAAGTGCTATCCTTAAGCTTATATCACTCCTCAAATGGGTACATAAGCAGAATAATCTACGTACTTTCTTTGTAAAAGCAGGAATTGCTAAGAAAAAAAGCGATTATAGTAGGCTGAATTCTGAAGCCTTACTCAAAACAAGTGGTCTAAGTGAGTTTATACGTAAGGATACTGAAATAAGTTTCCAAATAGGGGATACCCTTTACCAGAGTAAAGGGAAAATACTTACAGATACCAAGCTACAAGGTAATTTGACGTTGGATAAAATAGCTTTTGTCAGTGAGAATAGGGGGGTACTTCCCGATATTTATGCCAATAAGATTCCAAGAAACTTTAAGATTCCTTATTATTTGGAAGATACCTACAATAATTTTCTAACAGCCTTTGAACAATTAGATAAAAAGGAATTCCTAATAGAAAGTACGGACTTAATACTCTTTCAGAAAAAAGGGATACTTCCTCAATTCTTTGTAAAAGATAAGTCGGTAGGTAATACCTTTGAGATGCATCTTGAAAATAGCTCAAGTGGTACCAAAACAGCCCTTTTTCCAGAGATTATTGTCTCTTACCTTACTCAAAAATATGATTTTGGAGAAGTCCTAACAGGGGCTTTTAATGATTTCCTAATGAGTAAAATCCAGCAAATGCAGCAAATGGGCAATATGGAGGCGGTTAAAAATATCAATTCAGCTCATTTTACAACAAAGACCCTTTCTGTCTTTATAGAAGAACCCGAACTCTCTCTTTATCCCTCTGCACAGAGGCGATTGATTAACCGATTGGCTAAGGATTGTTTCCCTTTGGGCAAAGAGCTGGATCGTCAAGTCCAATTGGCTTTCGCCACTCATAGCCCCTATATTGTCAATCACCTTAACCTACTGATCAAGGCCTTTGATAATTCAGATACCCGATTTACCAATGGTGCGGCTATAAACTATGAACACTTAGGGGTTTGGAAAATTGACAATGGTAGGTTGCATGACCTAAAAGCAACCGACCAACATTTTATTGATGTAATGGATTTATCAGAAGACATAAATGAAATCTATGACAATTATAACGCCATTAATGGATGATTATTTTCAAGTACAGCTTCCCCAATCACTGAAACTTAACAGAAAGATCCAACTAAGGCAGGAGCTTACCAAGGAAAAAGAATTTGACTTACAAGATAGTGCAAAGGAGAGTAGTACGATAGTAAAGGCTAAGGGAACAGGAAAGTCCTCTTATAAGAATGAGCAGGAATGGTCGTTGTATATCCTTGACTTTGAGCACTACAAAGCACAGCTGAATAACAGTGCTATACTCAAAGGGGAAGGGCTAACCCGTATGTGTGATTATTTTATTATAGATACAGAGGTTGAAATTTGTATATTAAATGAAATATCCTCCGCCATTAGCCAGGAGAATCTTGATAAACCTACAGAAGACTTCAGGGGAGGGAAATCTGAAAAAGCACAAAAACAACTATTAGACTCTTTGAAAACTATAAAAAAGTGTGTGCCCCTTTGGCAAATGCTTTCAAGCGCAAAGGATAGAATATGTTTGTTTTCCTATAGAATAGCACAAGATAAAGACCCTCTCATCAATAATATAAGAACAGCCTTTAATCGTCCTTTACAGGTAGAGACCTCTATTTCCAAAGAAAGAGGCGTAGCCTATCACAACGAGGATATAGAGCAATTAGGCTTTCAGTACAGAAGAACACAAAGGATTTTCAGAATATCTTAAAATAAAAAACAAAACTTCTAAACTTAAAACCCCAAAACACATATGAAAAGATTACAAACACTTTTATCTTTGTTTTGTGCATTAGTTGGTTTGCATACTTTTGCACAATCAGCTCCCTCCAATAGCCTTACAATGTATGTAGGCACTTATACAGAAGGGGGCAATTCCAAAGGCATTTATACCTATAGCTTTGATCAGCAACAGGGAACTTCAGTACTGCTAGGTAGTACCACCGCCGCCAATCCTTCTTTTATAGCCTTAGCTCCCAATGGCAAACATCTCTATGCGGTAAGTGAGTATAACGATGGCCGACAAGGGGTTTATTCCTTTGAGGAAGGCCAAGATAAGCTACCCTCTCAGCCTGTCTTTCAGCCTACACAAACAGGTGCCGACCCTTGCCATATCATTGCAGATAGTAAATATGCCATAACAGCCAATTACACAGGGGGCGACATCAGTGTTTTCCTATTGAATGCAGCAGGTAAGTTACAGGCCGAGATACAGTATATAGCCTTTGAGGGGCGGACTCCAGAGCGCGTGGCTCATATCCATTGTATGATCCCTACCCCTGATGGGAAATATGTATTGGCTACCGATTTGGGCAATGATCGTATATATCGCTTTCGCTATAATCAGGAAGCTCCCCAAGGAGCTCAGGTGCTTACAGACCAACAGGTAGTTTATCAGGTCAGCGATGGGCAAGGCCCTCGTCACCTTACCTTTAGCAAGGACGGTCGTTTTGCCTACCTAATCAACGAATTGGGCGGAGAGTGTGTGGTGCTAAGCTATCACAAAGGGAAAATAAAGGAAGTCCAACGCCTAATGGCCGATGAAGGCCAAGGGGGAGGAAGTGCAGATATACATATCAGTCCCGATGGGCATTTTCTTTATACCTCGCACCGTCTGAAAAAAGATGGTATCTCTATTTTTGCCATTGATCCTAAGCGGGGTACGCTAAAGAAAGTAGGTTATCAGCTCACAGGTATTCACCCTCGCAATTTTGCAATAACCCCCAATGGTAAATATCTTTTGGTCGCTTGCCGAGATGATAATAAGATACAGGTCTTCCAGCGAAATGAAACCACAGGCACCCTTACTGATACCTCACAGCATATCAGTGTAGACAAACCCACTTGTATTATATTTACAGAAATCATTAACCATTAACCATTAATCATTAATCATTAATCATTAATCATTAATCATTAATCATTAACCATGCGTCTTACCACTCACATAGAAGAGCAAATCCTTGAGCAACTCTCTCAAAAGATCATAGAACAAGGGTATAAAGCAGACCCTGATATCCCTACCCGTACCATTTGGATGGGAGAAAAAATGCGTATAGAGTTGGAGGTCATTCCTACCCCTGAAATGGACGAAAGCCTCATAGAACTACACATAGGCACTTACTTAGAAGATGGCTATTTTCCTCAAGGAATCGTGGATAATATAGCAGGATTTGGAGATACTGACCAGGAAAAGGTGCTTTCACTTATAGAAAACTATCTTTCCACAACTTTTCAGACGATTATTGATAGCTTAAGCGGCTATCATAATAAGAACTGCGATATTTATCTGGGAGATATACATTGGCACACCACGCTTGGTAATCAGTATTTGTTAGGAAAGTGGCAAACGCCTCCTGCCAAGCGGGATTTTTATGACTTACTTGCGGATCTCTTGCCTCAATACTTCACAACAGAAGTACGTGTACAATCACTCAAATGCTATGTAGCACGTGTCGGAGAGGACTGTGTAGTAGAGTGTCTGCTGGACAACGAACTCTGGGACGAAGGAGCAGAACGACTTAGACAATATGCGCAAACATGGTCACAAGGAGAGGTCTTTCTGGCAGTAAAACAACTATTGGTATTCCGTCAATGTGAAGGTGTGCATGATTAGAGATCGACTTCCCAATTGCGAATGCACTGCGTTCGCAATTGAAATAGAGTAGTATTAACCATTAATCATTGAACATTATTGAGATTCCTAAGTTTATAGAAAAGTATAAAGCCTTTGAAAGAGAAGGCGGTATGATAGACTTTCGTATCTTTCAGTTGGATACAGAGCAGGACGATACACCTTATCAGAAGCATTTGGCAGTAGCCCAGCAGACTCTTATTTCGGTAGCGGAAGAAGCAAATACGCGTCTTGACCATATAGCGGCTAAATCTAAAATAAATCGTAAGAAACTTTTTACGATGGACTACGATTTTGGTGTCCTTAAAGATTCGGGTAAGGAGATTTCTGTCCAAGACTTTATGGGCTGGCAATACGAAGAGATAAGCGGGAGTGTGATACTTGAAGGAAGAAAATTGTACAATCAGTATTTTTGCTATGATGATAAAGAAGTGTCAGAAAAAGCAGTGACTATGACAGAGGAAGACCTCAAAAAGGAAGCCTTTGCTTACGCTTTCTTTCAGCCCCGGTACTCTTTTATGATTACAAAAAGCAATTTTGAAAAGGGTATTTTTTTTTAGACTTTTGTAGGTTACTTTTTACCGATATTTCTCAAATAGAAGTCTATAAGTAGAGTACTGATAGCTCTAATTACTTTGATGAGGGCAAAAAGTGGAGAGGGAGTTTCTTTTGGACGATATATAATCCGTGTAGGGATAGGTATATAGGGATTCTTGCTGCTACAACGGACTGACAAAAGGGGACAACTAATAGTAAACAACAATATATAAAAGATGAAAAATATAACAGAATTATTAGAATTGTTGCGCTCTGACTTGAATCAATACAATTCTCTTGTGGAGGAAGATATCTTAAAGCTCCTACAGAACAAAGGAGCCTACTTTCTCTTTGAATATGATTATGAATGGCTTGAAATTTCAGCTTGGGCGATGAATAAAGAAGGGGACTACATAAGTCAGCGTATTGACATTCCTTCCCAAAAGAAAGAAAAATACTTCCCTTCAGATATTTTTATGGACAAAGATATTCATTTGGAAGATGAGTTGTATGACCAAGGGGTAGAAGAGGACAAGATAGATGATTACTTAGATGAATATGCTGAGAAGAAAGAGGATATTATCTTTAAATGGTTTCAGCAAAGATGGAAAAATGTCTTAAAAGAAAATAATATAAAGTCAGAGGCTTACTTTTCACCCCATGATTCTTTTTTCCATACTGATTTGAGCACCTCAGAACAGTTCAATGATGATCAAATAAAAGAGAAATACTCATAAGGTGCTTATGTGGTTAAAAATAGTTAGAAAATGAAAACCCTTACTCAAACTAAATTCGATACGATTGTAAAAGAAGGTTTTACGTCCTTGTTAAAGCCTCTTTCTTTTAAAAAGAAAGCCTTGAACTATTATCGCTGGCTTGTTGAGGTAGGGCATATCATCAATATACAGAAAAGCAGTTATAGCAATAGAGACGATATTAGATTTCGTATCAATATAGGGATTTTTGAACCTAAATTTTGGTTGGGCTATTATGACTTTAAGCATACAGGACAAGTGCCTGATTATCCTACGGAACCTGTTTGTATTATCCGTAAAACGATTAACAAATTGCGTGGTAGAAATGATTTGTGGTATGAAGTGGATGAAAATACCAATGAACAAGAGTTGATTAAGAGAGTACAGGAAGATATACAACAATATATTCTGCCTTTTTTTAAACAATATGATAGTGTAGAGAAGATTTTCTATTCAGCTGATTCAATTTTTCCTTCTTTTGGAGCGCTTGTGTTTTATGGGGAACACGGGTATATAGAGAAAGCACAAAAGGAATATAATGAACTTTTAAAAGATATCAATCCTTTGGCAGAAAGAACTTTAAAGGGGTATGCTAAAAAATATGGTCTAAATATTTAGTAATTATATGAAGCACCTTATTACTTTTTGTATGTGTATCATTAGTTTTATAGCTTTTGGACAAATAAAAAACACCCATATGAAAAAACAAAAACCTAAAAACCTAACAGAATGTATCCAAATGTTGGATAAGAATCTCAAAAAGCAGGATAAAGAGTATATAAAAACGCTTACCGAAGAAGAATTCTTTATGGAAAGCCATTTTACTTTAGGAATGGGTATCCGCAATGAGTGGATTCGCAGTGGAAACCCTGAGCTTGTGAAGTTCTTTTCGGATGAAGGCGTTAAACATCTCGATGATATGTCGGCTATGATACTCACAAGCTATTATAGGCATCTTTTGGGAAAAGAAATAGACTTTGAAGGACAGATTTCGGCACACAAAAAGGAGTTAGAAAAATAGAAAAAATGAAACACTATGTCGGATTTTACCATTTTTTTAGGTGCTAATGGATTTTTATTCTTAATAACATCTCTAATCATTCGGAAAGTCTATTCTATTTACAAAAAGACAAAAAGTGAATTGTCTCCTAACTTTTCTTATGACCAGTTGCCCGATATACGTTTTGACTATATCGAAGAATTACAAAAAATCCTTAAACGGCAACACAATAATGAGATGAAGGTTGTTATCTTTTTCTATGTGGTTTTTCTCTTTATGATGGTGAGAATAGCAATAGATTCTAATGAATTTTTATCTTTAGCAGTAATTGGAACTCTATTTTTGATAGTAGGTTTGATATTGACTGTTAAAAGTAATAAAGTAATGAATCAGTTATGGGCTGAGAAAATAAGCAAACTATCAAAGGATGATTTCAATCGAGTAGAGCGAATTAGAAAGAGAGTAGGGGTACCTCCTTGTTATTTTTTTGAAGAACACTATTTGTATATGGGCAGCAGTTACAAATTTAAGAAAGTGAATATGCGGAAAATAAGAAGAGTAGCCCTTGGAAACATAAGAGGTGTATATAGTTGTACAATTCGTGGAGATATTAAAGTAACATATATGCCATATAGTGAGGAAGAATATGACTGCTTGAGAAAAGAAATTGATAGGTACGCCAAAGATTACAATGGCGATAGTTGGAACTAATAATTAGAACAATGAATACAAAATACAAGCCAATAATAACCAATGGAGGTGATTATACTCGTGTGATGATAGGCAACATATTAAGCCACTATGAGATGATTAAAATTTAGATCCCTGAACTCAGAACTCAAAACTTAAAATTCAAAACTATTATGTCCCCCATTACTTTAGAAGCAGCGCTCAAGGAAGTAACCGAGGAGCGCTTTTGCAAGGGACATCATTACAAAGATGTCGCCCTAACCGACGAGATGGTCGCACAAATCGTACAAGTAAAATCGTTGGTTAATATGGGCTTTATCAATACCGCGATTACCGATGAAGCCCTCCAGTACTTGGCGACTTTGCCCAAGTTAAAACTCCTTTTCTTAGAAGATAATAAGCAAGTTACTGGCGAAGGCTTTAAGTACTTTGCCGACAAACCTATTGACCATATCTCACTGGACGGTTGCCCCGTAACTGATGAGACACTAAAAATTGTCCTACAAGTACCACGCCTAAAGTCTCTTTCACTAAAGAGAACGCGGGTTACTTTTGAAGGACTTATGGCTGTGGCACACTACAACAAGGTGAGTTTCTACCTTGATAAACCTTTCACTGCCGAGCAGATAAAAGCCTTTGAACAAGCCCAACGCACCGCAGGCAAGAAGAAACCAGCGGCGCCTCCTTCTGATGACTTACCTATAGTAAAGCAATTACTCTTAGATTTCTTTGCGGCAATGACCCAGTGGGAGGCTTTTGCTGCCAAAAATGATGATACCAAAGAGGGTGAGCTTTTGGTAAGGGAGGAATGCATAGCCCTCTTCAAAAAGTATTGTACCGATAAGCCTCGTGTGGGCTATCGTCCTGAGGGAATTAGTTATTCTTTAGATAGAGGCGGTACCTATGGTGATCATCAAATTATCGATACTGAGACAGTGACCAAGAATAAAATATACCTCTACACTCAAGACAGACATGGTAGTCAGTTTCGCTTTCTTATCATCAGAAAAGATGGCGAGTGGCGAATTGACGAATGCCAATGGCACGATGGGGGCTGGACTAAATACGGATTGTAATAATGAAAACAGCAAAACAACTTATAGAAGACGAACTTCAGAAAATAATTCATCAGCTTAAAGAAGTTTCTCTTTTGCAAGAGGAGAAACAAGCACTTGTAAGCTATAAAAAGGAGTTAGAGCAGCTATTGTTTCTCAAAAAACTTTCGGATACTTATCATTTGGAACCCGTAGCTATAGAGAGAATCATAGTGTTGCCTCCGCCTCGTACAGATTTTTCTAATTTTCGTCTTGTAGATGATGCTGAAACAGAAGAAAAACAATGGTGGGAGGAGTTAAGGATAGAAAATGAACCCATTTGGCTTTGTGAAGGAGATATTTTGATTAAGAAAAGGTAATTCAATAATATAAATACAATGAAAGATATATCCCAAATATTAAAATCTGATATAGACATAAAAGATGTAAAGCAAGAAAATGGTATTTTTTGCTGTATGAATGACCATTTTGTCAGTGGAGACAATCAAAAATATATGAAAATGTACGATTGGATGTCTTTCTTTTATGATTTTGGAGAAAAATGGATAGGAAAACTCAAGTATGGAAACGCCATTGACCGCCTACGTACGGAATTGATGAGCCGCTTGGAATGGAAGAATGCTATTTCGGTGCTTTATGTTTCCATAGGTACAGGGGCAGACTTGCGTTATCTACCCCAAGGGATTGATTTGAAAACGATAAACCTTGTAGGGGCTGATATTTCTATGGGAATGCTCAAAAGATGTAAAAAGCAGTGGCAAAAGAAAACAAACCTTACCCTTGTGCAGTGCCCTGCCGAGGAATTACCTTTTGCCGATAACACGTTTGATATTGTTTTTCACATCGGAGGCATCAATTTTTTCAACGATAAAGCCCTTGCCATGAGCGAAATGCTCCGAGTTGCCAAACCAGGAAGCAAGTTGCTTATTGCCGATGAGACTGCCGACTTTGTGGAGACCCAGTACAAGAAAAGCATCTTCTCTAAATCCTATTTCGAAGGCAAAACAGTTGATTTGAACGCCATAGAACAATGTATTCCAGCATCAGTGACTGAAAAGAAAACAGAATTGTTCTGGAATAACAAGTTTTATGGAATTACTTTTAGAAAACCAACTAAATAGAAAGAGTGCCGCTCCTGTACTATCAGTGATTCTAATAGCAAGAAAAAAAGCGAGTACCCTTCGCTGGCGCGAGCTTGCAGCTCGTGCCTACTATAATTAACATGAGTTCGACGTAAGCAAAATTATATTTTTCTCCCACAGATTCCACGGATTTTCACGGAGAGAATGATACAACAACTAA
>ERZ773056.890-NODE-890-length-15604-cov-13.908419_pt1 | contig 15604 bp, 15 predicted proteins | sample MGYA00580857_ERZ773056 | MGnify/ENA primary metagenome ERZ773056 (study PRJEB29015, sample SAMEA2737996) | human oral metagenome | biome: human oral; feature: human-associated habitat; material: dental | place: China | collected 2114 ... | reverse complement strand
AGTTTCAAGAAAGAAACAAATTATTCCGCCATTGACAAAAGCAATTCAAGGATAAGATTACAAAAATAAAAAATAAGGATTTTAAAAATGGCAATAATAAAATTTAAAAAAAGGGAAGAGCTAAAAATCTTGTTTGCGATAAAACTTCCAATGATAATTTCTGAACTTTATAAAGAAGCTAGAAATAAAAGGGAAGCAAATGAAATAATAAGAAATTCCCTTAATATGAAAAAAAATAGAGTAATTAACACATTGGAGCTGGTTGACGGATTTGGAAACCAGTTTTCCGTCCTTGTAATTTATGATAATATTATGGAGGAAAAGGAGCTTCTAAAATATAATCTAGATGTAGAGGAAATTAATTTTAGGATTTTAGAATTTGACTTTAATAATAAAATTGAAGTTGAAGAAACTATAAAATATATAAAAAGGGCACGTTAGTTTTTTGGATAATTATATAAATTTTAAAAATATTATTTAGCAAGGGGCGACTCCTTGTTATGATGTAAATAAAGTTTAAAGTAGTTAATAATAACAATTTTTGTTAAATTTAGTATAGGCATTCAGTAGGTCATTTATTAAGGTTATAAAAAATCTTAATAATAAACTTGAGAAATAGAATTTCTTGAAATTCTCATTTTTTAAGAACTGTAATTTAAAATAAAAAAGTGAGGGAGAATAGTGAAGAAAATAACGATATTGGTTAGCATGTTAATGCTTTTAATGGTTAGTGTTGTGAATGCTAAAGGACACAGAAATCAGCAAAAAAAAGAAGATAAAAAATTTGAGAAAGCAATGAAGGATTTTCAGATGGAAGCTGTAATGAAAACTACAAAGGGGGATATTACATTTTTTTTGTATCCTGAAGCTGCTCCAAAAAATGTCGCAAATTTTGTATTTTTAGCAAAAAATGATTTTTATAATGGTTTGAAATTTTTTAGAGTTGTTCCAAATGGGCTTGTTCAGGGGGGAGATCCCGCTGAAAATGGAACTGGTACAACAGGATACCTTATTCCAGATGAAATAAAAAAATGGTTGAATTTTGATGTTGAAGGAATATTAGCAATGTCGAATTCAGGTCCAAATACTAACAGCAGTCAGTTTTTTATTACTATGCAAGCAATGAAGGAATTAAATGGAAAATATACAATCATTGGAGGAATAAAATCTCGTGAAGATTTGAGTATATTAAGAACTTTAAGAGAGAATGACAAAATATTAAATATTGATATTAAAGGAAAAAAAATAGACAAGTTCTTAGATTATTTTCCTGATGAAGTTAGTGAATGGGAATCAAAATTAAAAAAAACATCAAATCAATAAATATATGAAACTCCTGATTTTGATTGGGAGTTTAAAAAATTTTTTATTTATTCCAAAAAATGAATATTCTTGATTTTCATCAGTTTGATATTAAGAAAGGTTCAGTATAGAGTTAAAAATTCTTGATATATTTAAAAAAAAATGTTAAAATTCTAGTGTAAAATAAAATAATGAAAGGATAAAAAAATGAATGAATTAAGAAAAATGTTAAAAAGTGAAAAACTAAGTTTATCTCAATATTTTGAAGAAGCATATAAACTTTTTAATGAAATGATTAGAAATGATAATAAAGATATGATAATTATTATGGTTTTATCATTAATATCAATATTGTTTAGTAAAATTCAGTCATTAGATTTTATTGGAACTTTAGTATCATTTGCTACTTTAATCAGAACATGGATTTTTTACAGAAAAGTTATTTTTAAGATTGAGGAAAAAGAATACGAAGCAGGTAATGTAACTGTAAAATCATTCATATTGCTTGGAATCGTAATATTAGCAGGATTTTTGTCAGCTCTTCTTCTGCTTCCGTTTATGGGCGGAATAATAGGAATGGCATTATATGGTAGAGCAGGTATTGGATTTTTAGTGGCTATAATTATTCCAATTCTTATTCTAATAGCTGTTTTTATTGTTATATCACTATTTATATTATATTTTATACCTGCATATATGTCTAGAAGAGGAAGTATTGGCGAAACATTTAAATATAATCTTTTTCTTTGTCGGGGAAATAGAATTAGAATGTTTTTACCTTTGGTCATTTTATCTGCTATAGGACTTTTAATAGGAACTATATTGGGTTTTTTAGGAACTATAGGAACTATTATAGGAGTACTTATAAGTTCAATTGTTAATATACTTCAAGTAATAATTGTTTCAATAGTTTATTTAAATGTAGAATATAATACTGAAATTCCTTCAGAATTTTATTTTGCTAGAGAAAATTATGAAAATGAAGCAAATAAAGTGGAAGATGAAAGTAAAAGAATAGAAACACAGTTATTAAATGAAAAAAAAGATGAGGAAAATAATTAATAAAAAAAATACTTGATTTTATGAAAAAGCTGCTTTGACTATTTGTTAGTGGATTAAAGCAGTTTTTTTATACTGAACTTTACTTGAATAACGAATATATTTAGATCAAACCTAATATTTATTTTCAAATAATTAAAATAAGTATTCGCTTTTTAAATGGGGGATAGTATTAATTATATCTATTCTTGACATTCCTAATAATTGAAGGTATAAATACATATTTAGGATTGTATAATTTTAGAAATATAAAAAAGCGAGGTAGAAGCTTATAAACAGAAATTTTGACAGTATGGATGATCTTTTTAACCAATTGATGGGAGGTATGGGGGATTCAATTCTGAAAATCGTCGTTATATGATAAATGGAAGAGAAGTTACACCTGAAGAATTTGCACAGTATCGTGCAACTGGGAAGTTACCAATGAATAATGAAGTATAGATTCAATCACCGCAAGGTCAAGGCGTGAAAAAAGACGGAATTCTTGCAAAGCTTGGACGTAATTTAACACAGGAAGCTCGTGATGGGAAATTAGATCCAGTTATTGGACGAAATAAAGAAATTCAAGAAACGGGAGAAATACTTTCATGTCGTACAAAATTTCCGTCCAGAATTCTTAAACCGTTTTAACGCTGTGATTGAATTTTCACATTTGAATAAAAAAGATTTATCACGAATTATTGACTTAATGCTTATTGAAGTAAATAAAACTCTTTCTAAAAAAAAATTGATTTAGTAGTTTCTGATGCAGCAAGGGAATTTTTAATATAAAAAACATTGGAAAAGCAATGTTGGAATATTAGGAAAATAAAAGAAGACAGGGCAGGAACTGCCCGAAGAGCTTGGTAAATATATTTGGCTAGCAAAAGCAGATACTTCCCAAGAAGCTCCCGCTTCTAAAAGCGGGAGTAGTTCACTTAATGTATCAAATAAGTTGAGAAATGTTGAAATTATTTATGGTGATTATAAAAAATCTTATGATTTTATTGATGAAAATACATTTGTTTATTTTGACCCACCATATAGACCTCTTAATCAAACTTCATCTTTTACATCGTATACAGAGTACATTTTTGGAGATAAAGAGCAAATTGAACTTTCTGAGTATTTTAGAATACTAAATAAAAAAGGAGCGAAATTGTTACTTAGTAATTCTGATCCTAAAAATGTGGACATCAATGATGAATTTTTTGATGATTTGTATGAAGGATTTGATATAAAAAGGATTGAAGCAAGTAGAGCGATTAATAGTAAAGGTGAAAAGAGAGGGAAAGTAACTGAGGTACTGGTATCAAATATATAATTAGGAGCGAAAGTTATGAATGAAATAGAACTTTACAATTTTAACAGGAATTGAAATAGAAGGAATTCTAAAACTTGTAAAATGGCTGTTTTTAGAACAAGATGTAACCTATTGGAATTATAGTGGAAGAGCAATGCTATATCAAAGTTTAAAGGGCAATGGATTAGTCTGATTTATTTGAAAGGAATATTTATAAAAGAAGATATCTAGTCGAAAGTTTTATACAGGGTTCTGAATTAAAGAGAGATAGAGATTATTTTACAGAAATGACAATTAGCGAAATTGAAAATAGTTGGAATGTTGATTTATCTGCAATTTCAAATACAGGTAAAACAGAAAAAAGTAAAAGATTTTTTGATTGAGATGGAAAAAGTTGCTTTGGAAAGTTATAGGGTGTTAAAAAAAGATAAGTTTTGTGCTATTTTGATGGGAGATACAAGACAAAAAGGGCATATAGTACCTATGAGTTTTGAAGTCATGAAAATATTTGAAAAAGTAGGATTTAGAACAAAAGAAATAATAATAAAAGAACAACATAATTGTAGAGCAACAGGATTTTAGAAAACGAATAGTATAAAATATAATTTTTTATTGATTGCACATGAATATTTATTTGTGTTCAAAAAATAAATATTGAGTAATTGATATAGAAAAAGAAGAATGGAGGAGGAAAAATGTTAAGTAAAGAAGATGTACTGAAAATAGCAGCACTTTCAAAGTTGGAATTTTCAGAAAATGAAATTGAAAAATTTAGAGTGGATTTGAATAAAATTTTTGACCATATGGAAGAGTTGAATAGTGTGGATACTAGTGAGGTTGAGCCACTTTTTAATGTGCTTGATTTGAAGGATGTGTTGAGAAAAGATGTTGTTAAGGATAGTGGAATTAAGAAAGAGATCTTGGAAAATGCACCAAATAGCGATGAGGAATTTATAATTGTTCCAAAAGTTGTGGGAGAAAATGCAGATAATTAGGATGTATTGAAAAATATCGGATTGGTAGAATTTTTGGAAAATAAAAGTTTTAAAATTGAAAGAGAAAAAATTTTAAAAAATTGAGATTTTTAGATACATTTTAGAAAAAATTTAGAAAGGTGGAAAAATGAGTTTATACAAAAAAACGGCTAGTGAAATAGCTGGAATGATAAAAAATAAAGAGATTACTTCTGAAGAAGTGACAAAATCTTTTTTGGATAGAATTGAGAAAACTGAAGAAAAAATAGGAGCATTTTCTAATGTGTTTCCTGAAAAGGCTTTAAATAAGGCAAAAAAATATGATTCTGAAAATAATGAAGAAGCTAGAAAAAATTATGATAATGAGTTGTTGTTTGGAGTGCCTGTGGCTTTGAAGGATAATATTGTATCAAAAGGAGATTTGACTACGGCTGCATCGAAAATTCTTAGAAATTATGTGGGAGTTTATGATGCGACAGTTGTGGAAAAATTGAAAAAGGCTGGGACACCGATAATTGGGAAAGCTAATATGGATGAGTTTGCGATGGGGTCTTCAAATGAGAATTCGTCGATAAAATCGGTTTCTAATCCGTGGGATTTGACAAGAGTTCCTGGTGGAAGCAGTGGAGGTTCGGCAGCGATGGTTGCAGCGGGACAAGCACCGATTGCACTTGGTTCAGATACTGGTGGAAGTATTAGACAACCTGCTTGTTTGACTGGAACTGTTGGGATTAAGCCGACTTATGGAAGAGTTTCAAGATACGGACTTATGGCGTTTGGATCTTCGCTTGATCAAATTGGAGCTTTGGCAAAATCAACTGAGGATTTGGCAAGACTTTTACAAATAATTGCGGGATATGATGAAAAGGATGCGACAAGTGTAAATGTGGAAGTTCCTAACTATTTGGAAAGTTTGAATAATGATTTGAAAGGCTTGAAAATTGGGATTCCAAAAGAATATTTTGCAGAAGGATTAGATGAAAATATTAAAAAAGTGATAATGGATTCGGTGGAAAAATTGAAGGAATTAGGAGCTGAAATTAAAGAAGTATCACTTCCATATTCAAAATATGCGATTTCTACTTATTACATAATTTCATCGGCTGAAGCTGCTTCAAACTTGTCAAGATACGACGGAGTAAGATACGGTGTGAGAGAAAGTAACGAAGATGTGGAAAAAATGTATGTTGAATCAAGAACAAAAGGTTTTGGAGATGAAGTAAAAAGAAGAATTATGATCGGAAACTATGTGTTAAGTTCTGGATTCTATGACGCTTATTACAAAAAGGCTTCGCAAGTTAGAAGACTTATTAGAGATGATTTTTCAAAAGCATTAAAAGAAGTAGATGTTTTATTAACACCAGTTTCTCCAACTACAGCATTTAAAAAAGGTGAAAAAATTACTGATCCAGTCCAGATGTATTTGGGAGATATTTTTACCGTATCAATAAATATGGCGGGGCTTCCTGCAATTTCAGTACCTGCTGGATTTGTAGATGGATTGCCAGTTGGAATTCAGTTGATTGGAAATTATTTTAGAGAAGATTTATTGTTTAATATTTCTCATAAATTTGAAGGTGTTCGTGGGAAAATTGAATATCCTGAGTTGTAAATTTGACTTAGTTTAATAGTTTTAGATAGAAGAAAGTAATTTTAAGAAAGGAAAAATTAAAAAAAATGAGTATGGAATATGAAACAGTCATCGGACTTGAGGTTCACTGTCAATTAAAAACAAAAACAAAAGTATGGTGTTCGTGTGATGCCGATTATGATAACAAACATCCAAATACATCGGCGTGTCCAGTGTGTACTGGTCAACCGGGAGCATTGCCAAAATTGAATGAAAAAGTGCTTGATTATGCGATAAAAGCGGCACTTGCCTTGGGATGTGAAATAAATGAGGAGAGTCAATTTGATAGAAAAAATTATTTTTATCCAGATTCACCAAAAAATTATCAAATTACGCAATATTTTAAACCTTATGCGGAAAATGGGACTTTGAAAATTACGACAAATTCTGGAAAAGAGGCAGTTGTCGGGATTGAGAGAATCCAAATTGAGGAAGATACGGCGAAAAGTATTCACACGACTTCTGAAACGTTGTTGAATTACAACAGAGCATCTGTACCGTTAATCGAGATTATTTCTAAGCCAGAAATTAAAAATGCTGAAGAGGCTTATGCGTACTTAAATACATTGAAGGATAGATTGAAATATACTAAAGTTAGTGATGTAAGTATGGAATTGGGATCACTTAGATGTGATGCGAATGTTTCTGTTAGAAAAAAAGGTGAAAAAGAATTAGGGACTAGAACGGAAACTAAAAACTTAAACTCGTTTAAAGCCGTTATGAGAGCCATTGAATATGAAACAAATAGACAAATTGAAGTGATCGAAAATGGTGGAAGAGTTGTTCAGGAAACTAGACTTTGGGATGAGGAAAATGCTGTAACTAAGCCAATGAGAAGCAAAGAGGAAGCTATGGATTATAGATATTTCCCTGAGCCAGATTTGCCTACACTTGTAATTTCTGACGAAAGATTGGAAAAAGTAAAAGGTGAAATGCCAGAATTTGCTGATGAAAAAGCGAGAAGATTTGTAAATGAGTATAAATTGCATGAAATGGAAGCTGCAACACTTTCTTCGGAACAAGAATTAGCTGAATATTACGAAGAAATTGTAAATGATACAAAAGAGCCAAGACTTGCGGCAAACTGGGTGTTGACAGAAGTTTTGAGAGTGTTGAAGGAAAAAAATATTTCGATTTCAAAATTTAATGTAACGCCAAAAAATTTAGGGAAATTGATTAAATTGATTCAAGCGAAAACAATTAGCTCAAAAATAGCGAAAGATGTATTTGAAATTTTATTGACAGAAGATAAAGATCCTGAAATTATTGTAAAAGAAAAAGGATTGGTTCAAATTACTGATGACAGTGCGATTGAGAAAATTGTTGAGCAAGTGTTGGCTGAAAATGCACAATCGGTGGAAGATTATAAAAATGGTAAGAGCAATGCGTTAAAATATCTTGTTGGGCAAGCGATGAGATTATCTAGAGGTAAGGCTAATCCTCAAATGATTAATGAAATGATTTTAGCTAGACTTGAAGGTTAATATTGGTTAAATTAGGAGAAAAATGAAAGAGGGCAAGAAAAAAGATAATATTATTGACAGAGCAAAGTCAAATGTGAAAAAAAATAGAAAAGAACAAAAGGTTGAGAGCTTTTTTAAAGTACTGTTAAAATACTTAAACACATTTAGGGGGAGATTTGGACTTTTGGTATTGTTTACAACAATAGGATTTGCAATGATAATTGGAAAAGTATATCAGCTTCAGACTAAAGGTGGAGAGAAATATAGAAAACAAGGTGAAAAGCAATATACTTCCTTAAGTTTTACAAAGGCTAAAAGAGGAAGAATAGCTACAAGCGATGGACAAGTATTAGCTTATGATGATGAGAAGTTTATTGTTAATTTAGATCCTAGCTTGATTGAACAGAAAAATATTGATGTAGTATTAGGAATGTTAAAGAAATATATTCCTGAATTAGAAGTTGAAAAATATAAAAGTGAATATTTAGAAGATAAACAGATTCAGAAAAAATATCTAAAAGTCGAACATATAATTCCCTATAACACAAAAATAGCTATTGAAGCGGAAATTGATACTGATTTTAAAAATTCAAAGGATAAGGAGAAGAAAAAGGAAGGATATAAAAGAAAATTTAAAGGCGTAACATTTGAAACATTGTTTACAAGAAATTATATTCAAAATAATGCCTTTCAAGAAACTATTGGATATGTAAATAATGAAAATAAGGGTGTTTATGGGATTGAAAAATATTATGATAAGGAACTTTCAGGAAAAACAGGTATTATAACTGGACTTAGAAAAATTCCAAAGGCTTTACAGGGAATTATGAAACTTGGGAATATAAAGAAATCTGAAGACAGGAAAGAAGAAGAAGGGGATAACCTTGTACTTACAATTGACAGTTTCTTACAATATGCTCTTAATGATGAACTAGAAGATGCTTATGTAAAATATAATGCTTCTTCTACAATGGGAATTTTAATAGAGGTAGAAACTGGAAAAATACTTGCAATGTCATCGTATCCAAAGGCAGAAGAAAAGGCTGAAATAAAAAATAGACCAATTACAGATTATTTTGAACCTGGTTCAATATTTAAGCCTATAACAGTTGCAATAGGATTGGAAACAAAAGCAATTAATAAAAATACAAAAATATATTCATCAGGTTCAATAAAAGTATATGATACAATAGTAAGAGATCATGACAGTTCAACAATTGGGACTTTAGGTTTAGCAGATATAGTCGCACATTCTGGAAATGTAGCGATGGTAAAAATACAGAATGAGATTAATAAAAATACTTTTTACCATTATTTGGCAGATGTTGGATTCGGCGGAAAAACAGGCATAGATACGTATTTTGAATCAATGCAGAAACTTCGTGAGTTTAAAACTTTGAAAGATGAAGTCAGAAGGGCTAATATATCTTTTGGACAGGGGATTGCGGTAACGCAGATTCAAATGATAATGGCATTAAATACAGTCATTAACAATGGTAAGTTAATGAAGCCTTATCTGGTAGACAGGATAGAAGACAGCAAAGGGAATACAGTAAAACAGAATAAGCCCGATATGATAAAAAAAGTATTTAGTGATGAAGCTTCAAGATTAAATAGAAAGTATATGGAAGCAAGTGTAAATCGTGGAACTGGAGGAGGAGCATATATACCCGGCTACCGTGTTGGTGGAAAAACAGGAACTGCTCAGAAAGCTGGAAAGGACGGATATAAAAATAGTCATGTTGGTTCATTTTTTGCATTTTTCCCGGCAGATAAGCCTAAATATGCTATATTAATAACTATCAGTGAACCTAAAGGTGAAAAATATTATGGAGCGCAAGTTGCCTTGCCATCTGCAAGAAATGTACTACAAAAATTAATAGAGTATAAAAGAATACAGCCAGATGGAAAAATTAAGACTATAGATATAAAAAATACTGAATCTGTTCAAAAGGAAAAGAAGAAGGATCTAGGAAAAATAAAGCAAGATTTTAACAAAAATATTATGCCAGATTTGACAGGAATAAGTTTAAGGGAATTTTTATCTATTTATCCACAAGGAAAATTTTCGGATTATGAAGTTACCGGAAGTGGAATAGTTGTTTCACAATTTCCTGAAAAAGGGACTAAATTGGATAAAAAGTCTAAGATACAAATAATGCTAGAATAATTATATGGGAGGTTTTTGAGGGATAAAAATGTATTATTATGAAATCTATGTGGAAAATAATAGGGGAATATACACGTATAAATCTGAAGAAAAATATGAAATTGGACAATGGTGCATTGTTAATTTTATAAATAGGGATAAAATGGGGCTTGTGATAGCAATAACTGCAGAAAGCAAAATTCAGTTTGATGTTTCTAAAATAAAAAGAATTAAGGCTGTAGCTCCTGTTTTATCCATTCCAGATGATATTATGCAACTTATAAAATGGATAAGAAGTTATTATATAAGTGATTATTATAGTGTTATAAAGGCAGTTTATCCAGGAGCACTTAAATTAAATTATTCTAAGAAGGCTATTTATCAAAAGGATTTTTGGGTGGAAGAATGCTGGGTTGAAAGAGATGATTCAGAAAAAAATCTGGAAGAAATAAAAAAATTTAATGAATATATGAAAAAGCGGAAAGAAGTTACAGTTACAACTTTGAAAAAGAATTTTTCTAGTGAAATTGTAGAAAAGGCGATAAATGAAAAGATTATCTCTGTTGAAAAAAAAGTAATTTTAAATTCTAAAATTTCAAAAAAGGAAAATGAGAAAGGTGAAATTATAGAAAAGAAAATTATTTTAAATAATGAACAGAAAAAAGCTGTGAATACAATAAAAAATAGTGAAAAGCAGATTTTTCTATTAAAGGGAATAACTGGTTCAGGAAAAACTGAAATTTATATTCATTTGATAAAAGAAGCTCTAAAACAAGGGTTTGGAAGTATTTTTCTAGTTCCGGAAATTTCTCTTACAGTTCAAATGATACAAAGGCTAGAAGAGGAATTTTGTAATGAAGTGGCTATTCTTCACAGTAAACTTACTGATAAGGAAAAGAGGGAAGAATGGACATTTATACGAAATGGAGAAAAAAAAATAGTGATTGGGGCAAGATCAGCAATTTTTGCTCCAGTTCAAAATTTGAAGTATATTATTGTGGATGAGGAACACGAAAATACTTATAAGCAGGAAAATAATCCACGGTATCACGTAAAAAATGTGGCGATAAAAAGAGCTTTTTTGAAAAACGAAAAATTGAAAAAAGATAATGATTTAGAAAAAAATAAGGAATTAAGAAAAGATGTAGACTTAGAAAAGGAAGAAACTGAAAAAAACAAAAAAATAAAAGTGATTTTAGGTTCGGCGACTCCATCGTTTGAAACATATTATCAGGCACAGCAGGGGGATATTGAATTAGTTGAGCTTACGAAACGATATAAAAATGCGAGGTTACCGAAGTTTGAAATTGTGGATTTGAATGAAACTACAGAAAATTTTTCAGAGAGATTACTAGATAAAATTTCTCAAACTTTGAAAAAAAATGAACAAGTTATTTTAATTTTGAATAGAAAAGCATTTTCAAATTTGCTAAAATGTAAAGACTGTGGTAATATTCCAACTTGTCCGAATTGCAGTATTTCCTTGAATTATTACAAATATGACAATTGCTTGAAATGCCATTATTGTGGTTATGAAAGGCGATTTAACAATACATGTGATGAGTGTGGTGGGCATAAAATGAGACAAATTGGGGCTGGAACAGAAAAAATTGAGGAAGAACTGGCAGAGGTGTTTCCGTCGGCTAGAATTGTGAGAGTAGATTCAGAAAGTATAAAAACTAAGCAGAATTATGAAAAGGTTTATAATGACTTTAAAAATCATAAATATGACATAATGCTCGGAACGCAGATCATCGCAAAGGGTCTACATTTTTCAAATGTAACATTAGTTGGAATAATTAATGCTGATATAATCTTGAATTTTCCAGATTTTAGGGCCTCAGAAAAGACTTTCCAGCTATTAACACAGGCTTCAGGACGTGCGGGTCGTGGTGAAAAGGATGGAGAAGTAATTATTCAGACTTTTAATGGGGAAAATAATGTAATAAAAAAAACAATTGAAAGTGATTATGAAGGATATTATAAAAATGAGATGGTTATGCGGAAAATGTTAAATTACCCGCCTTTTGGAAGAATTGTTATTTTAGTAATTTCAACAACAGAAGAAAGTTTGGTAAAGGAAAAAGCTCAAATGTTACGTGAAGAAATTATTAGAAATGTAAATGTAGTTATGAAATTGACTTCAAATGATTTTATATCAGATGCTTTTAAATCACCAATTTATAAGATAAATGGCAGATACAGATATCAAATATTTTTTAAATTTGAAAGAAAAGATATTTTAAAAATAAAAAAAATCATAAAAAAATGCGTTGGTAAATTTCGAGAAATGGAAAAGAAAGTTAGAGTAACGATTGATGTAGATCCTGTAAATATGATGTGATTTTTTTCAATAAAAAGTATTTTTTATATAATTGGGATTTAACAATATGAAGATTATTTTAAAATAAGTAAAATTTAATATGTTTAGGTGTTGCATTTTGATTATAAAATCCAGATTACAAATTCCAAAGCAAAAATTCCCAATCCTCATCCTTAGTTTCTTCATTATTTTCACAATTACAAATTTTCTCATAAAAAACCCTATACATCTTGCTCTTGTACTTAAAAACCTTCATTTTATTTAAATTTTTCTCCAAAAACGAGTTTTCATAACTCCCAAATGATAATAGTAGCACTTTTTTTATGTCAATTGTCATATGCAGTAAGTAATGTTGAAAATGTTAATCAGTCTGATGTGCCAAAAGATGTACATTTAAATGCATATCCAAATTCAAATGATGAAACTACAAATACAGCTGCAACTTCAGAAAAAATTCAAAATACAATAAATGATGGAACAGATGAAACCACAGTTTTAACTCCTGCAGCTGGAGATGAAGAAAAAGAAACAACTTCAGAAAATACAGATGCAAATACAAATACAAAAATAACAGAAACTAAAACAAAGAGAACAAATAAAACTCAGAAAAATCAAGTTAAAACAAAAAAAGAAAAAGCTAAGAAGCTGACTCTAGATGAAAAATTGGATTTGGAATTATCAAATCTAACTCGTATGTTAGACAGATTGGAAGGAAGATAAAAAAAGAAATCTCTTATAATATTTGATTATTCAAGGGATTTTTTTATTTTAATTATATATTTCTTCTTTCTCTTTCTCGTCTTTCTCGTCTTGAAAGTGGTCTTTGAGGTTGTTCAAGTTTTTCTGGAATAACTTCTTGCTGATAGTCATCGCCAATTATGATTTTATCGTCAGTATGTTCATATTTTATATTTGAAACTTCTTCGTGAGTTAAGTTATTTGTGTCTTCTTCCCCTCGAACTTTCAATTTCAAGATAAACGAGCTTGTTTCTCTTTTAATCGCATCAATCATTTCATTATAGATATCGTACCCAACAATTTTGTAGTCATGAATTGGATTTCTTTGACCGTAAGAACGAAGTCTTATTCCCTCTCTTAATTCAGTCAAATCTTTTAAGTGTTGTCTCCATTTTGAATCCAGCACTTCTAGCATTATGTAACGTTCTATTTTTCTAAATACTTCATCTCCAACCGCTTTTTCTTTTTCATCATAAATTTTTATCAAATCGTCATAAATTAAATTTGAAACTTCTTCTGCCGCTTTTCCTTCGATTCTATTAAGATCAATTTGGTAACCAAATATTTCGTTTAATTTGTCTTCTAACAAATTCAAATCTTTTTCTTCAGATTTTCCTGCGAATGCATTGCCTACAACAACATCAACAGTTTCTGAAATCATTCCTTCAATCAATTCTCTTAAATTCTCATTTTTTTTATTTCTCTTTCATCTGAAGTTCCAAATATTTTTTCTCCAAGTTTTTTTAACATTTTATTCTTCTTTTTCCTTTCGATTTAAATTTATTTAATTTAATTAAAATTTTTTGTAATTAAAATCGAAAATTTTTATTCTCTTATTCGCAAGTCATTCTCTTTTCTTTTTTCAAAAAATCTGTCATTTTGGAATAAGTTTTTATTTCTTATTACATCGTCGAAAAAATCTATATTTTCATTAATTTTTGTAATAACGTGAAATTCATTTCGTGAATTGCTTTCAATTTTTTTTCTTTTTCCAATTTTTTTAAGTTCTTTAGCAAAGACATCGTTTTTATCACTATTTATTTTGCTAATTTCATTCGCAATATCATCAATATCTTTATGCGACAAATTATTGTCGTTTACAAAGTTATTAAGTTTACTTGTGAATTTTGGCGTTCCCAAAAGACTCGAATAAGTCATCATAAAGATAATGCTCATAACAACTAAAACTATATTTTTTTTATTCATCTCGTCATTTCCTTATAAAATTTTAATATGTATTGTGTTCATTTTTCGATAATTTTTTAGAAGGGAATAATTCCCTTGAAAAATAAAGTTATTGCATAAAGTTATTATATCAAATATGTTAAATTATATCAATAAAAAAAATAGGAAAAATAGAAAGCTAAATAAATAAAAATTATTGTAACTTAACTTTAACTTCTTATTTTCAAAAAGAATGCAAGAATATTCAAAATCCAAAATTGTAAAGGGTAAAAAATATAGAAAAACCATTTGTGAATTGGTGCCTTGCTTCCTTTTTTTCCATTGTACAAAAATATGAATGGTAAAAATAAAAATGTTAAACCGTCGCTGTTGTAACAAAAATCATCAAACCATAATGCCAAGCTAGGATATTCAGATGGACTTAGCGGCAGGAATAATGAAATATATAGCATATTTAAAATTAAAAATGCTATTACCTGCTTTTTTCTATTTCCATAAAATGCCCAGAAGCTAATCATTGTAAATAAGATCTGTATTCCACCTTCAAGCCCTATAAAATAAGTTCCAATCACAATTGGAAAAAAAGAAAATATTATCATAGAAAGAAAAAGAAATATTCCTAAAATATTGTAAATAGCCTTTTTGTCTCTTCTCCCTTTTTGTAAGAAATAAATCACTGTAAAACCTAATGCAAGAGTTAAAAAAATATTATCAATTATTTGGTATCTTTGCCCTAACATAATAAATGAAATTATATTTCCAAATTGCATCAAAACTGCCGCTGTCCATAGTCTTGCCATATATTTTTCACGATTTCTAGTGTGATAAAAGCCTTCCACTGTAAAAAATGCAAATAACGGCGCTACAAATCTAGTAATCAAATGAATCCAGGATGGCAAAAACCCTGAAAATGCAAAAAATACTGAATCTAAAAACATAAAAAATAAAGCTATGTACTTCAATTGATTGGTGTTCAACTTTTTCATAAAATTCTCCTTAAATATTTTTTCTGAAAAATTATAACACTTTTATTATTAAAAGTTATAACATTATACATAAAATAACCTTTATTATTAAAAATATATAAAATTTTCTCAAATCATTTCAAAGCCAAACTGAATAAGCATCAATTTTTAAATTTGCTTTTAAAATAATTTTACTATATTACAAATTCCAAAATGAAATCTCAATATTCTCACTTTTAAAATTATTATCTATTTCAGTATTTTCAATTTCTTCATCAAAAACTTTATACATCTTGCTTTTATACTTAAAAACCTTCATTTTATCTAAATTCTTTTCCAAAAACGAGTTCTCATAACTTCCAATCATAAAAAAATCACAATTATAGCCTTTATTTTGAATAAATTTTACAGCTTTTATAAATTCATTTTTATTTTTTTTCTCATCTGCATTTTTATCCTTTAAAACAAAATCCACATACAAAAAATTTGAAATTTTATTGATTTCAGGCATTTCTGGATATCCAAAAAAAGCTA
>ERZ773056.887-NODE-887-length-15671-cov-5.710169_pt1 | contig 15671 bp, 14 predicted proteins | sample MGYA00580857_ERZ773056 | MGnify/ENA primary metagenome ERZ773056 (study PRJEB29015, sample SAMEA2737996) | human oral metagenome | biome: human oral; feature: human-associated habitat; material: dental | place: China | collected 2114 ... | reverse complement strand
AAAATGGGAATAAGCTTTATATAGTGCAGGAAGCTAAAGAGAAACTGGAGAATATTGAAAACAAAAGAAATGAAATTTTATAGAGGAGCTATAAATGAAAAATGCTGTCGTATATGTACATGGGAAAGATGGCTCTGCTAATGAAGCTAATCATTATAAGCAATTTTTTAATGAGGATTATGAAGTTATAGGTTTTGATTATAAATCAAAATTTCCATGGCAGGCTAAAGAAGAATTTCAAAAATATTTTGATTTTGTTGTTACAAAATATAATGAAATTTTATTGATTGGAAATAGTATAGGAGCATATTTTTCTATGATATCTTTATCAGGAAAGCAAATAAAAAAAGCAATGTTTATATCACCCATTGTGGATATGGAAAATGTAATTTTAAATATGATGAAATGGGAAAATGTATCTGAAGAAGAACTTGAAGCCAAAAAAATAATTAATACTTCTTTTGGGGAATCTTTATTGTGGGAATATCTTTCTTATGTTAGAAAAAATTCTATAATATGGGATATTCCTACTAGTATTCTTTATGGTGGAAAAGATGATATTACTCCTTTAAAGACAATAAATAATTTTGCTAATAAAATAAAAGCAAATCTCACAATTATGAGCGATGGGGAACACTGGTTTCATACAGAAGAACAAATCAGTTTTTTAAATAACTGGTTTGAAAAATCAATTTGCAGCAACGCTGATTAATACTTCTAATATAAAAAGCTTTTCTCATCTTAAAGAAATATGCAGTGATAAGATAAGGGAAGCAAATCCTTTGTATGCTTCAAAATAAGAAACTGCCTAAAAATAATAATATAAAATAAGTTTATATTTATTCTATTTCAAGGCAGTTTTTCTATTTAAAAAGTTATTATTTTCTATATTCATACATTCCAAGACGGTTGTTCATAATGTAGATAATAGGAATAAAAAGCTTTCTAAAGCCATGAAGCAGATATCTTAATTCGTCAGTGAAGTTAATAAGTCCTGTCTGTTTTATTTTTGGATTGAGTTTAACAACTTCGCTTCCATCTTTTACTCCCCATTTAAATTCGGCATTTTTTATCGTTTTTAAAGTATCGTGTCTTTTTGCCTGCTTTACAAGTTTTTTAGAAAGTAAGTCCAGATAAAGTGTAAACTTGTCAAATCGGTCAGTCAGTATATTAAGAAAATTCTTTACTTCATTTTCATCAAAATACATGAGAACACCTTCAGAAATAATAAGCAGTTCTTTTCCATTAATTTCAATATCTTCAGTCCAGCTTGAATCAAAAGCTGATTTTGGAATATTTCTGACTCTTGGATTTTCTTCAAAAAATACTTTCCTCTGTTCTATAACTTCAGGTAAATCAAGGTTATACCATGTTATTTTCCCATTATCAATTCTGCTAAATCTTGTATCAAGTCCTGCACCAACTGAAACAATAACACAGTCAGGGTATTTATCCATAAATTTTTTTATTTCCTGATCCATGGTTTTTGCTCTTGCGAGAATTCCATAATATGACATCCATCCCTTATCAAATTTACTGAAGTCATAGTCAATTCTGGACATTATTTCAGCAGATTTTTTATCATTCAGTACAGGATTAGGACTGTTTGCATCTTTTCCTCTGGCATTTAATGTGATTAGAAGAGTTTCTGAAACGTTTTTGAATTTTGTATCCATGTGAATCATCTCCATTTTTAAATTATTTTGATTATCAAAGTTTATATATTATATTTAAGCAGAAAAAAACATTTAAGTCAAGAAAATAAAAAAAATTTTAGAAACTTTTTATGAAATATATGTTATAATTAACATTCTAGTAAAATTTTATAACAGTAAGAAGCATAGTAAACTCAGTAAAGATAATAAACTTATATGTGCATGAAATAAACATATGTATTTGAAAAAATTTAAGGAGGAAAACAAATGGAACAGGAAAGGCATGGAAAAAAAAGAAGATTTCATGAATTTCTGGAAAATTATTATGAACTTTCAAAAAATGGAACAGATATAAAAACAGAGATAATAGCGGGAATGACAACATTTCTCACAATGGCATATGTGCTTGCTGTAATTCCTGGATTTTTAAGGGAAGCGGGAATTCCTGAGGGAGGATTGTACACTGCAGTATGTCTGATAGCAATGCTGGGAACCCTGATACATGCATTATTTTCAAAACTTCCTGTAGCAACAGCTCCAGGGCTTGGGCTTACAGTGTTTTTTGTTTCAACAGTTGTTGGAAGAATGGGGTATACATGGCAGCAGGGACTTGCGGCTGTTACCATTTCAGGTGTTGTACTTGTACTTGTGACAGCCTCTTCAGTCAGAAGAATTGTGCTGGATGGACTGCCGGAAAATATAAAAACTGCAATTACAGCAGGAGTAGGACTTTTTATAGCATTAATCGGATTAAAAAGTTCAGGAATAATTATAGCAACAGAAACAGGACTATTTTTGGGAAATTTTAAGGAAAGTTCTGTACAGCTTAGTGTATTTGGACTGCTGCTGATGCTAATTCTAATGGCAAGAAATGTAAAAGGGGCATTAATAATATCAATAATTGCGACTACTCTACTGGGAATACCTATGGGAGTAACTGATTTAAGTAAATGGCATGGTTTTGTACTGCCCGGTGGCTTAGGTGATTTGTTTTTTAAACAGGATTTTCAAGGTCTGTTAGGACAAAAGGATGTATTTTCAGGGCTTATAAATATAGTAATGATAGTACTTACGATAAGTATGGTTGATTTTTTTGATAAAATAGGTACTTTGCTGGCAATAGCAAGTAAAGGAAAGCTTTACAATGAAAAAGGTGAAGTTAAAAATATGAAGAAGGCACTGCTGTGTGAATCATCTACAACTATAATAAGTTCCTTTTTTGGAGCAACAACTACTTCAACATATCTGGAGTGTACTGCAGGTATAGCAGAAGGTGGAAGGACAGGACTTGCGGCCTTTTCAACTGCTGTACTGTTTGGAGTTTCCTTTTTTCTATCAGGAATAGTAAGCATTATTCCTGGAGCTGCAACATCTCCTGCTTTAATAGTTGTAGGAGTGTTAATGCTTGGAGTGGTTACAAAGATTGATTTCCATGATTTGACAGAAGGAGCGCCGGCATTTTTTGCAATTACACTGATGCCTTTTACTATGAGTGTTGCTGAAGGAGTGGCAGGAGCAGTAATAAGCTATGTAGTTTTAAAGCTTGCAACAGGAAGAAAAAAGGAAATAAAGCCAATAATGTATATACTGGCTATCCTTTTTATATTAAAGCTCGCTTTGACATAGTTCCTAAAATTGATTTTAAAACAGGTGGCTAAAAAAGTTGACAAATATTTCTACAATGATTGGTATGAATATGGAAGGCAACATATTGGCCACTTTTATATTTTTTTTGAGAACAATATTGATTCCTAAGCCGCAAATCATTATTCCGCCTAAAAAATTTAAGTCAGTTATTGCATTTGGAGTAAGGAAATCTTTTATCTGCCTTGCAAAAAGAAAGAACAGTCCTTGGTAAATAAGTGCTGAAAAAGCTGAAAAAATAGTTCCTACTCCATATATAGATGCAAAAACTATAGCTGTAGCCCCATCCAGAACGGCTTTTATGTTTAAAATTTTATCATCTCCTGTGAGACCGCTGTTTATGGAGCCCATTATTGCCATAGCTCCTATACAGTAAAGAATAGTTGTTACAGAGAATCCTTTCGCAAAATTAAATTCTTTTTCTTCACTTTCAATGGAATTTAAGGAGTTTTTATTTCTATATGAAATTGATGAAATTCTTGAAAATTTATTTTCAATAAAAATACTTAATTTTTTTATTTGTAAATCTATATCGACAATCTGTCCGATGATGGCACCAATTATGAGATATATAAGAACAGTGATGTCCCTGTTTGATTCGATTGAGCTTTTTACTCCTGATATTATAATGAAAAGTCCGATACTGTCCATTATAATATTTCTCATGCTTTCTTTTATTTTATTTCCTATAACAAGGCCAAGTATACTTCCCGCTAAAATAGCGATGAAATCAGTAATAATTCCCATTTTTTTCCTTTCAGATATTATTTTCAAAAATGATTATATCATAAAAAAATAGAAAATTATAGGAAAATATGAATCTTTTTAAGTGTATATATAAAAATTATATTTTGTTTATAAATATAGTTTTTTACACTGGCTTTTAGGAATATTTCATAAAAATGTCATAATTACTATATCGGAATAGAAATGTTGACAAATAAATGAAATTAAAGCATAATATAGATATAATATTAAATAAAGAAAACTGATAGAAATAGCCCTATCAAATTTTAATTACTATCAGAAATATAATTATAGAAATGGGGAGAAATGCTGAAAAATCTAAATGATGACGAGAAAAGGTTGCTGAGAACATTGCTGCTGACTAATTTTTTAATGTTGGCTTACACTTTAATTTTTATATTTATGGGAATTATGGGAAATTTATATATTGTTGGATGGATAATGTTTATTATAATATATGGATTTATTATAATTTCTATTGTAAATTTAGTATTTAAGTTCATAATATTTAAAGTAATAAGTATTTGCTTTAAATTGATAAATAAAGCTATAATAAATAGTAAATTTTCTTTATTTCTAAAGGAATTTTTGAGATATATAGGATTTATAGCAGATTTTTTAATAATAATAAAAACTGTTGAAGTGATTTTTAAAAATTTTTTTCCTTTATTTTAGAGTTAGTAAAAATAATTAGCAGTGTGAAGACATTGTAAAGAAAGGAAAGTTATGAAAAAATTTATTTTTAATCAATATGTAGATGCTTTGATATTAGCCAATTTGACTTTTTTTATTTATCAGATAGTTTATGATACTTTAATATTAAAGACAAGTTATGTTGTATTTAATATAGTAGCTTTTTTTGTAATATTGTTAATAGTTGTTTTAGAAGAAAAATTTAATTATAATGATAGAAAAATACTGAAAAATCTATTGTATTTTGTAAGTTATACAGTATTTATACTTGCTTTGTCTTTTTTAACCTGAATATAAATTATTCTAAATCAAAGAGCAGACCTGAAAGGTGGGAAAATGCATAAAAAAGAAGAGAATTGGAAGTACGATGAATCAAAAAAATTTAAAGATATAGAATCAGAAAATATAAAAATAAGGGATGTTCTGCCTGAAGATGCAGAAAGGATACAGGAAATATATTCGCCATATGTTGCGGATACTGTAATATCTTTTGAAATCACAGTTCCTGGCAAGTCAGAAATGAAGAAAAGGATTGAAAAATTACTGGCAAATGACTTTCCGTATATAGTTGCCGAGAATGAAACCGGAACAGTTGTCGGATATGCTTATGCCGATAAATTTGGAGAAAGGGAAGCATATAGATATTCATTTACCATAAGCATTTACCTTGATATGGAGGTTCAGTCAAGAGGAATAGGACAGAAGCTTTATGATGAACTGGAAAAAAGAATGACAAAAATGGGGATAGTGCAGGTACTGTCAGCAATAACAGGAAAAAATGAAAAAAGTCTTAAGTTTCATGAGAAAAACGGTTTTACAAAAATAGGACATTTTACAAATGTAGGATACAAAATGGGAGAATGGCATGATATTATATGGATGAATAAAACTATCAACAGCATTGAAGAAGTTCAAAATAGAAAAAAATAAAATAATGTGAAAATAAAATTTAATTTTTGTGATTTATAAAAAACGTAACATGCATTACGTTTTTTTTTGTGAAAAAATATTATAATAACTTCAAGATAAAATATTAATAAAGATGACAGACTATTTGTGGATGAAATGATTTAGTAGCTGTCAGTGTTATTTAAAATAAAATTTTTGGAGGTAGTAAAATGAGTATGTTTTGTTTTCAATGTCAGGAAACAGCTAAAAATGAAGGGTGTACAGTAAAAGGTGTATGTGGAAAAACTGATGAAGTGTCAAATCTGCAGGATGTTCTTGTATTTGCTGCAAAAGGAGTTGCCGCATATTCAAGTCAGTTGAGAAATGTTGGTAAAAGATATGATAAAGTTGATGAGTATCTGTTCAGATCCCTGTTTATCTCAATAACAAATGCAAACTTTGATGGTGATGAAATAATAGAAGCAATTAAAGAAGGTGTAAATTTAAGAAAATTCCTGAAATCAGAACTGGAAAAAGCTGGAATTGCCTTAGATCCAAAATTTGAAAATGATTTCCTTACAACATATGAATACAATGAAAATGATGATTTAGTTGAACTTTCTAAAAAAGTGGGAGTATTAAGAACTGAAAATATAGATGTAAGATCATTAAGAGAAATGGTACTTTATGGATTAAAAGGAATGGCTGCATATGGATTCCATGCTTATAATTTAGGTTCAACAGACAACGATATTTATAAATTCTATGAAAAAGCATTACTTGCAACTGTAGATGACAGTCTTTCAGCTGAAGAATTAACAGCTTTAGTATTTGAAACAGGGGAATACGGAGTAAAAGTGATGGCTTTACTTGATGGAGCAAACACTTCTGCATATGGAACACCTGTTGCAACAGAAGTAAACATTGGAGTTGGAAAAAATCCTGGAATACTGATTTCCGGACACGATTTGAAAGATATAAAAGACCTGCTTGAACAGACAGAAGGAACTGGAGTGGATGTATATACTCACTCAGAAATGCTTCCTGCACACTATTATCCTGAATTGAAGAAATATAAACATCTTGTAGGAAACTATGGAAATGCATGGTATCATCAGGTAACTGAATTTGAGACATTTAACGGACCGGTTGTATTTACTACAAACTGTATAGTTCCTCCAAGACCAAATTCAACTTATAATGACAGAATATTTACATTAAATGCTGCAGGATATCCTGGATGGAAAAAATTGAAAGCTGATGAAAACGGTAAGATAGATTATACAGAAGTTATTGAACTTGCTAAGAAATGTGAAGCACCAAAAGAAATTGAAACTGGAACTATTGTTGGAGGATTTGCACATGGACAAGTATTTGCAGTGGCTGACAAAGTTGTAGAAGCTGTAAAATCAGGAGCAATAAAGAAATTTATCGTAATGAGCGGTTGCGATGCGAGAATGGCAAGAAGATCTTATTATACAGAATTTGCAGAAAAATTACCAAAAGATACTGTAATACTGACTTCAGGATGTGCAAAATTCAGATACAATAAACTTGGTCTGGGAGATATAAATGGAATACCTAGAGTTCTTGATGCAGGACAATGTAACGATTCTTATTCATGGGCTGTAGTGGCATTAAAACTTAAAGAAATTTTCAATGCAAATGATATAAATGACCTGCCTATAGAATTTAACATTGCATGGTATGAGCAGAAAGCTGTAATAGTGCTGCTTGCATTACTGTACCTTGGAATTAAGAATATACATGTAGGACCAACTTTACCTGCATTCATTTCACCAAATGTTGCAAAACTTCTAAATGAACAGTTTGGATTAGGAAGTATAACAAATGTTGAAGATGACTTAAAAATGTTCTTTGCATAATATATAAACAGTAAAAATAATTAGGAATAATAAATTTAAAATGTGGGACAGCTCCGGAAGGAGCTGTTTTAAAATACACAAAAAATTTGAAAATATTTAGACTTAAAAAAGGTTTTAAAATAGTTGTAATTTTATTCCTGTTATTTATAATCAATCAGTGTTATAATTAATCTAAATAGAAAATTTAATTTTGTGGAGGAGAAGGAAAATGACAGTACAGGAAATGGTGGGCAGCAGTTTTCATCATAGAAATCATTTTAAAATTCAGAAAAAATCAAAAAAAACTTTATATGTAACTTTATTTTTGACATTATTTTTTGCTTTAATGGAGCTTTTTGGAGGTCTGTTTTCAAATTCACTTTCCCTTGTAGGGGATTCCTTTCATATGTTTTCAGATGTTCTGGCTCTTGGAGCAAGCATGGTTGCTATATATTTTGAAGCCAAAAAGCCTACAGAAAAGTTTACTTATGGATTTTTAAGACTTGAAGTAGTTGTGGCTTTTCTGAATGGAATTGTTCTTATGCTTATTGCTGTTGGAATGATATATGAATCTGTAATAAGATTTTTTAATCCAAGGGAAATAGACTTTGGAAGCATGTTTTTTATAGCTCTAATTGGTCTGATATTTAACATAGTTATAACATGGATTCTGTTTTCTTCAACAAAGAAGGAGAATAATATAAATATAAAGTCGGCAATGCTTCATTTTCTTGGGGATTTATTGAATTCTGTAGGAGTAATTATTTCAAGTATAATTATATATTTTACGAACTTTGTATATATTGATATAATTATGAGTGTTGTAATATCGGTTATAATATTTATAGGAGGTTATAAAATATCGAAGGAAGCTTTTTTCATACTGATGGAAGCCGTTCCGTCAGAGGTTGACCTGAATATGTTAAGAAATGAACTTTTAAACATAGACGGAATTAAAAATATACATGAATTGCATGTATGGAAAAATGATAATGAAGAAATTTCATTTACTGCTCACATATTGCTTGATAATTATGAGAAACACAATAATTATAGAATAATAAATGAAATAAAGAAAAAACTGACGGTGTATGACATTTTTCATATGACTGTTCAGATTGAGAATACAGGAATTAATATTCATTAGTTTAATAAATGAATATTTTATACTATTTTCTGTCAGTTTATGTTAAAATAGATATAGGAAAAATAAATTATTTAAATAAGGAAATAAAATGAAAAAGGAAATATTTTTAAGACAGTTTCCGCAGGAGCTGGAGTACGAAGCAAGTAAGCTTTACAACACTTTTGAGATTGCAAAAAAATATGAAATTATAAGTTTTACTGAAGAATTTTATACTCCGAATTTCTGGAAAAGACTGACAGAAAAATTTGACGGAATTAAAGTTATAACAGATGGAATATTTGAAGACAGCGATAGAAGGCAGATAGGATTTGTTCCTGACGGATTTGATATTTATGAAGGCAATGCTGAGTTTCCATGCAGGCTGCTTGAAATAGAAATAAATTCAAAATTCAGGGAATATGAGCATAAGGATTTTCTTGGAAGTCTTATGGGGCTTAATATAAAAAGAGAACTTATGGGAGATCTGATACTGGAAGATGACAGAGGGTATATTCCTGTTTCAGAAAAAATTTCAGGACATATACTAAGTGAACTGAAACAGGTAGGAAAGGCACCATGCAAGGTAAGGGAAATTTCACTTTCTGATACGGAAAATCTTCCAAAATATAAATTTGATGACAAAATAATTACAGTTCCTTCCAAAAGACTTGACAGCATTGTATCTGCAATAACGAATTTATCAAGGACAAAGGTTATAGAACCTATCGAAAGGGGAAAAGTTCTGATAGACTATTTTCCTGAAAAGGATAAGTCAAAAATGCTTGAATTGGATACAGTTATAACAATAAGAGGATATGGAAAATATAGGCTCTTTTCAGACAGAGGAGAGACAAAGAAGGGAAAGGAAAGAATTTTAATAAAAAAATACGGAACTATTTCAAAATAAATATAGCAGGAGGTATATGAAAATGAGAGATGTAACACCAAAAAGCACTATGCAGATGATAGTACAGAGTTTAATTTATGCATTGGTAATAATTCTTATAATAGCTTTTTTAAAAGTTGCACTTAATGTATTTTTATCCGTTGTGATATATGTTTTACCGGTTGCACTTATAATATTTTTATATATGAAGTTTGGAGGAAAAAAATAATATGAAAAATAGCGTAGATAAAAAGACAGTGGCTGAAAAAACAACAAAAAAATCAACTGAACAAAATGAAAAAGAAATAGGTAAAGAATACAGATGGAATTTAAGCGATATTTATAAAAATTACAAAGAATGGGAAAAGGATTATAGGAAGGTTGAAAAACAGGCTAAAGATTTAGTTTCATACAAGGGAAAGCTTGGAAAGGAAAAAACTTTACTTGAATTTTTCAAAAAACAGGAAGAAATGGATAAACTTTCCTATAAGCTGTATCGTTATCCACAACTGGCAAAAGATTTAAACTCTCTAGATAAGGAAGCTGTGGAAAATTTACAGAAAGTACAGTTTCTGTTTTCAAAAATTAACACAGATTTGTCGTGGATAAATTCTGAACTTATAAATAATAGGGAAAAAATAGAAAAATGGATAGTTAAAAAAGAATTTTCAGACTATAGATTTGGACTGGAAAATTTATTCAGGCTTCAGGAACATATACTGAAGGAAAACGAAAGTAAACTGCTTTCATTTTATAGTTCATACATGTCAGCACCGAGAACAATATATTCTGAAATAACTGTGACTGATGTGGAATGGCCGATGGTAAAGTTGAGTACAGGTGAAGAAGTTGAGGTAACACCTGCAAACTATGGGAAAATACTGACTAAAAATAGAAATCAGGAAGACAGAAAACTGATGTTTGAAAATTATTATGGATTATACAAGAAAAGGGAAAATACAATTGCGGCAGTGTATAATTCGCTTTTACAGAGGGATATAGCGGCAATGAAATCTCATAATTATGAAACTTTTCTATCAAGTTTTCTGGAAGGGAAGAATATTCCTGAAAAAGTTTATCTAAATCTTATAAATACTGCAAAGAAGAATACAGAACCTTTAAAAAGATATTTGAAATTAAGAAAAAAAATATTAGGTCTCAAAAAATATCATAACTATGACGGTTCGATAAATCTTGTTGAATTTGACAAGGATTATGAGTATGATGATGCGAAGGAAATAGTGCTGAAGTCAGTAGCTCCTCTGGGAAAAGAATATACAGAAAAGATGAAGAAGGCAATAAGTGAAGGCTGGCTTGATGTTTTTGAAGCAAAAGGTAAAAGAAGCGGAGCATATTCAGCCGGAGTTTATGGTGTACATCCTTATATGCTGCTAAATTATAATAAAACATTGGATAGCGTGTTTACTTTGGCACATGAACTGGGACACACTTTACATACTTTATATTCTGATGAAAATCAGCCATTTTCAACTTCTGGTTATACAATATTTGTAGCTGAAGTGGCCTCAACTTTCAATGAAAAGTTGCTGCTTGATTATATGCTTGAAAATACTGAGGATCCTATTGAAAAAATAGCACTGCTTGAACAGGAAATAAGAAATATAACAGGAACATTTTATTTTCAGGCACTTCTTGCAGATTATGAATATCAGGCACATGAACTGGTGGAAAAAGATGAGCCTGTAACTGCGGAAATTTTAACTGGAATTGTAGAAAAATTATTTGATGAATATTATGGGGAAAATATTGAAAAGGAAGAACTGCTATATGTATTATGGGCAAGAGTTCCTCACTTTTTCAACTCACCTTTTTATGTGTACCAGTATGCAACCTGTTTTGCATCATCAGCAATACTTTATGATAAAATAATAAAGGAAAAGGATACAAAGAAAAGAAATGCTGCATTGAAAAAATATATAGGACTTCTTTCTTCAGGAGGAAATGACTTTCCAATGAATCAGCTTAAAAAAGCAGGTGTTGATTTATCAAAAAAGACTGCCATAGAAGAAGTTGCAAAACAGTTTGATCTGCTTCTTGATAAACTGGAAATTGAAATAAAAAAGTTGAAAAAATAGATATTATTTAAGAAGTCGGATAAGAAGTAGAAAAATGAGAGCAGAAAAGTCTCAAAATTATATTTTGGTATAAACTCTCCTATCTATTTATATTATTAAAAATCTTAAAAAAATATAATTCTCATTTTTCTTTAAGATTAAAATGATAAAATGGGGAAAATAAATAGAAAGGGGCAGTTTCTATGTCTAAAATAAAGGAAAAAATAAAGCAAATTTTACCTAATATGAAAAGGGGAATTGAAAGATTTCCACTTACAATTTTTTGTGGAATTATTGTTTTTTTACTTTCGTTTTATGTGCTAGAAACTTCAGGCACAAATAATAATCGTTTTATAGAGGAAGTGCTGAAATCTATATTCCTTATGATATTATGTATTCCTTTGACTGCAGCATTGGAACTGGTAAGGGAAAAATATTTTTCAGGCAAGAATAAATGGATAATAAGAGCTTTAAATGCGGTGATAGCGATTGTTTTTATAGTATTCTACAGATTTTATTATCTATATGAAGTAGGAAAAGAAGCTTTTTTTGGTAATAGTGAAAAATTATTGGCAACAGGTATAATATTCTTTCTGTTTTTTTTACTTGCCCCAATTATAGGAAAAAAAGATGAGGAAGAAAAATATTTTCAGTCTGTTATTGTTGATAAAGCGGTTACAGTGTTGTTTTCAGTAGTTTTATTTTTAGGTTTAACAGTGGTTTTTCTGACAGTTGATAGACTTTCTCTAATAAAATTAGAAGGAAAGATATATGTTGAAACATGGTTATTTGTAGTATTTGTTTTTGCAATGATATTTTTTGCTTCAAAACTGAAAAAAGTTGATGAAAATCTCGAAGAATATGAAATTCATAAAGTTTTCAAATTTCTGATATATTTCATTATTATACCATTGATAACAATATATACAGGGATTTTATACATATATTTTGGAAAAATGCTTGTAACTAGAAGCTGGCCTCAGGGTCTTGTATCCCACCTGATTCTGTGGTATACGATTTTCAGCCTGTTTATAATGATAATGGTAACTCCTATGACAAAAAAAGATCCGGTGGCAAAAGTATTTAAAAAATATTTTCCTCTTGCTTCAATTCCATTATTAGCACTTTCAATAGTTTCAATATCCAAAAGGATTTCCCAGTATGGAGTGACGGAATTAAGATATTTTATAGTTTTACTGGGTATATGGCTTATATTCTGTATGGTAAGCAGTATTTTCAGGGCAAGATTGAGTGTCATCCTGATTTCTCTGATTGCGGTTGTATATATCAGTGTTTTCAGTCCTGTCAACAATAGACGAATTACTATTATGAGTCAGAATAAAAGGCTTGAAAGAATACTTATAAAACATGGACTGTTAAAAGATGGAAAACTTGTACAAAATTCTGGATTGAATGAAAATCAGAAATATGAAATTACCAATGTATTAAACTATATTTTAGGAATAAGAGATAAAAAAGAAGGAATAGAAAATGTCAAGCCTTTTGGGAAGTCAGACGGGAAACCATACACAAATATAGATGAATTTGAAAAAGCAGTTGGAATAGATCATTCATGGTATGAATATGGAAGCGGTACAGATGACTATTATGCAGTTTTTACAATAAACGAGAAACAGCAGAATGATTCATATAATGCCGTAGAAGAAGTGAATGGTTACGAATATTTAGTCAGTAACATTACCAGTTATAATTTTGAAAATGATCTTCCACGGGAATTTTCAGGAAAATATCCTGTCAAGATTTCAGAAAAAAATATTTCAGTTTATAATGGAAATATTGAAAATGGAAAAGAGATTATAAAAATTGAGATGTCGGAAATTCTGGGAAAAATCCTTGATAAACCTGAGATACAGGGAAAAATCAATAAACCGAAGGGAGAAATAAAGGATTCGGTAGTACCTGAAAATGTTTTAGAATTTACTGGAGAAAATGAAAAAGTAAAATATAGAATAAAAATGACACAGATTTCAGTTCGTGGAAATGATGACAGAAAAGCGGAAATAATGGATTATCATTATAGTTTTTATTATAGTATAAAAAAATAAAAGAAAAAATGTACCTAGGAACTTAACAATGAAAAATTGAGAAGTTTTGAGGTACATTTTTTAGTTGTGAATATTAATAAATTGCATATTATAAAGTTGGTTTATACCCATAAGGGTAGAGGAGCAGAGGTGAAATATGAAGCATTATCTAGTCAGCCTATAGAAAATATATAGGAACATGACAAGACATACAACATAGTCTACCACCATGTTGCTACCTCCTTGAAGATTGATATGGGTATTGGGAACCCATCCAAAAAAATTATAACAAAAAAGGCTGAAAACATCCAGCCTTTTATCCCAATTTTGTTTATCAATCTTCAAGTCTTCCCTTATAGGTCTTCCTTAAGGTATTTTTATTATACCAGATTACCTTGGTTAATGCAAATATTTTTCTTCTTGTATATGTTATAAAGTCTAAAAAAAGCTGGATTTCAAATTTGTTATTTTTATCATAAAGATAAAATTTGAAATAATCTATATTATAGGGTATACTAAAAATAAAGGAATAAATTAATCTTTAAATAAAGAAAGGCAGGAAATTGAAATGTATGATACATTAAAAGAAAGATTTTTAAAGTATGTAAAAATTGAAACAAGATCAGACGAGGAAAGTCAGACAATACCTACAACACAGACACAAGTAGAATTTGCGAAAATGCTGAAGGCAGAACTGGAAGAAATAGGGCTTGAAAATGTATTTATAAATGATGCATGTTTTGTAAATGGTACATTGCCATCAAATACAGATAAAAAAGTTCCTGTAATAGGGTTTATTGCCCATATGGATACAGCGGATTTTAATGCTGTAAATGTAAATCCTCAGATAATTGAAAATTATGATGGAAAAGACATTGTATTAAATAAGGATTTAGGAATAACAATGTATGTAAATGATTTTCCGAACCTTAAAAATTATATAGGGAAGACACTTATTACAACAGACGGAACTACACTTCTTGGTGCAGATGATAAATCTGGAATTGTGGAAATTATAGAGGCAGTAAAATATCTTAAAAATCATCCGGAAATTAAACATGGTGAAGTGAAGGTAGCATTTGGGCCTGATGAGGAAATAGGAAGAGGGGCAGATAACTTTAATGTTAAAGAATTTAATGCAGATTTTGCCTATACAATGGATGGAGGCCCTGTAGGTGAACTGGAATATGAAAGTTTTAATGCAGCAGAAGCTACTTTTAAAATAAAGGGAAAAAGCGTTCACCCTGGAACAGCAAAAGGAAAAATGGTAAATGCGAATACAATTGCAGTGGAACTGGCTTCACTGTTTCCTGCGGATGAAGTGCCTGAAAAAACAGAAGGATATGAAGGATTTTATCTTCTTCAGAAGATGAAGACAACTGTTGAAGATGCCGAAATGTCATATATTTTGAGAGATCATGACAAGGAAAAGTTCCTCGCAAAGAAAAAATTTGCAGAAAATGTAGCTGAGAAAATAAATGAAAAATATGGAGAAGGAACAGTTAAAGTAACTTTAAAGGATGAATATTACAATATGGGTGAAGTTATAAAAAATCATATGAATATAGTGGAAATAGCAAGAGAAGCTATGGAAAATCTAGGAATTAAACCTATTATAAAAGCTATCCGTGGTGGTACTGACGGTTCAAAAATTTCATTTATGGGACTTCCTACTCCAAATATATTTGCAGGAGGAGAAAATTTCCATGGAAAATATGAATTTGTTGCACTGGAAAGCATGGTAAAGGCAACAGATACAATTATAGAAATAATAAAGTTAAATGAGAAAAAAGGATAATACTGCATTTTATCAATGACAACTTATAAAAAAAATGAAGAATATATTTAAAGATATGGGACTGTATCAAAAAGAAAACTTAAAAATTAATGTGAAAACTATATTTTAGTAAATGAATAAATATAGTTTTCATGTATTGTATTTTTGTTGTTTTAATACAGTCCCTATTCTGTCTTTGCTATAATTTTTTATAAAAATTTGACTTTGTTTTTAATTTATGTTAGGATTATTTAATTCTTTTATTAAAAA
>ERZ773056.886-NODE-886-length-15675-cov-16.134827_pt1 | contig 15675 bp, 16 predicted proteins | sample MGYA00580857_ERZ773056 | MGnify/ENA primary metagenome ERZ773056 (study PRJEB29015, sample SAMEA2737996) | human oral metagenome | biome: human oral; feature: human-associated habitat; material: dental | place: China | collected 2114 ... | reverse complement strand
CGAACCTGTCGAGTACGTCCTGAATTTGCTGCCGTTCGGACTCATCGGCAATCGATGCATTCTTTAACGTGCGGTACTCATGAGCAGCGACGGCCGCAGCAAATAGGAGCGTTGCGAGCCTCTGCTACGCCTCTTCACTGCTCATCACAAATTTCGGATCGGCCGTCGCAGTGGATAGCTCAGTCAATGCATCGGCAGATGAAATTTTCGCCAGAGCTGTACTGTCGACCGTCGTCCCAATCTTCTTCTGTCCCTCTTGAGTCTTCTGCGTGAGCAGTGAGCTGAGCTTTGCCTTTAAGGATGGACTCGCCGTGTCGCGCCACCAGGCCTTAATTTTTGGGGTAACCGCTGAGACAAAAATGGTGCCAGCGATGGATACGCCCGCGACTGCGAGCATTATGATTGCAGTGTTCAAATCTGAGGATTCACTCGGTTCGTCATCCTCATCACGATCAACTTCAACCAGCTCAGCCTGCCCGCTTACCTGGTTGGTCTCGTCGTCGAGAACCGCACCTCGGAACGCACCTTCGGTGCTATTCGAGCGTGCGAGGTGAGTTCCCTCGGGGATGATGGCGCGGTAGAGCGGTTCCTCGTTGGCCACGACTTTCTCCTAATCTAGTCTCAATAAACAGTAATCGGGCGTCGGGAGCTTCAGTAACTTCTGCTGAAGTAGACGCCTTCGCAAGCATAGCGCTGGGTACCTTCGCCTTCGCACCATCGCCACTTTACTGTCGCTCCCGGTGATAATCTGGCAAACTATTAACCGACACGCAAGAATCATCGCTTCAAATACTGAGTCCACACCTATAGTTCGGCGGTCTTTTGTTTGTGGAGGCTATCAGTAACAGATCCCTTGTGCCGCGTCATCAACTTGTAACTTGTGGCTTAGAGCCCAGGAAAGGAAGTAGAGGCATGATTGGACTGTGTTCTTGAACGACCGAGAGACACACCTGTTCTACCTGCCACATCATAAGATTTGAATTCTATGATTTCTCGCTATTTCCTTAGATGTCCGGGCTGCGACAAGCCCTTTACAGCACGAATCGGCATTGACACAGCCGACAACACCCGCTTTTACCTTCCTTGCCCAATCTGCAAGGTGTCTATTCGGGGTCAGATGGATGGCGATGATTTGGCGAGCCATCGCATTCACTTCGATTGTGAGGTCATTCAAGAAGGCAATCTGAGTAACGATTCGCCCGTTATTACTATCAATCCATTTGTTCCCTCTCGTTACGACGCAGATTCCTTCGACGGACTTGGCGCTTTTCCAACAATGACGTTGTATGATCTGCTGGGAGGTGACCGTTTTCTGGAGTTCCAAGGTGAGCATGGACAAGGCCGTGAGGTGGTGCAGGAACTGTGGCCGACGGTGCGTATGCTATTCGAGTACTTCCTGCAGCAGAACTGGGCGATATTCGAGAAGACTGCCATCAACAAGTTCGGCGTCAAGTCTGTTGGGTCGACTATGTACCAACGGACAACTATCGCCTATCAGGCAGTGCTGACGGCAAGCGTCAATATCCTTAGTACTTCACTTACTGGCACCGATTATCTTCTCGAAAGATTCCACCGCAAGTATCTACGGGCAGTGCGGAGCGCCAAGTATATCGAATTTATCCGCGACCAGGCAGAAATGACTGGACAACTCGAGCGGGACATATTTTCAGCGCTCGACCAGTTTATCACTAAGTACGAAGTGTGGGCCATGGGGCGTTTGCCCCGTTGGGTCGACGACAGCGCCAAGCCTAGCCTCGAAAACCTAACGCTGTTTCGTGACGAATTCACGACCGCTCGCGACCTCTACCAGCAGGGATTCGAAGCGTCTTGTAAGTGTCTCTGGATCTTGATGGCGACACAAAACTCAGTCAAACAGGATGATCCAAACAACTTTGGTGACACACATCCCGCCACGGTTCCTTCATCACGGCGAGTCTCTTCAATTGCGCAGTTTAATAGGCTATCTAATGCTCATAAACTGGCGTATGTCGAAATGGTTCCTGGATGGGAAGTCCTGAGTAAACTCCTTGCCAGTCAACGACGGAACGCGATCGGCCACGGAACAGCGCGGCACGACCTACTGAGCGGTCGGGTGTCCAGCGACAAAGACCCGCAGGGTGTCACTTACCTCCGCTTCCTCGAGGAGACTTTCGGAGCGTTTGAAGCGCTAAGTATCTTGATGCAGGTACTGAGATCAGCTCGGATTGCGACGTCACCAGACTTCAGGTCGGTCTAACGTTGCGAGGAGATACCTCTATGGTTGAGGGTAGAGGATTTCAGAGCCACTTCGATAGAATTTAGAATGTCAGCAAAAACGACATTTTGCCACGACTTACGACACCAAATTTTCTTAAACCACCATCCATCTAGCATAAAATGAAAATCCCATTCTCTATGGGAGCTCCAAAATCGACCCCTCAGTCGAAAACTGCTACTTCTTCCGCTTCTTAGCCGTCAGTGAGAACGGCCCCCACGAGGACGGTGCCTCTCTCCGCAAAGTCAAATTCCGATTCTTACGATCCCACTGCACCGAGAACTCGAACCTATTTATCCCATCATCTCCTTCGTCGTGGCTCCACGTGAATGAAGTGGGCATATTCTCGGTGTCCACATCTTCAGGAATACCTGAAGCAACATCAGTGCCATACTCAACAAACCTCGTATCCTCCCCCTGCTCCTTCACCGACACAGAGGTTCCCGACATGCTCCACACCCCCTGAGCGGTCTCTTTCTCATCCCCATCTCTCCGCTCAGCCTGCAATTCCCACTTTCCCTCACTTACTGTAAGAACTGCAGTCTTCCAACTATCCATATCATCAAAAGATATGTCCCAGGTGCCAGCGGCGAACTTCTTGAATGCCAAGGTAGAGCCGGAGCAGCCAGTCAGAGGAGCGATAGCCGCACCGGCAGCCACGATCGACAGGTACTTGATCGTTTCGCGACGACCAAGAGCATGGGTGAGAAAACGAATCTGCTGCCGCATGGCTCGAATCCTTCAAGGTAGGGTGGGGACCGGGCGTTGAGAAGCGCCCGTAACTACCCAAGAAGATCTACACCCGCAGTCGAAACTTTCCACAGTTGATATATGTCAACACCCTTCAATCCTCCTATCCTCTTCACCAGCCCTGAGCATGTTTGAGAACTACCGCATCATCGAAGACTGCTGCTACCCCCGTACCCTCATCGCCCTGGCAACAGCGCTGGACATGCAGGTGGAGAGTTGGGGAGGGGTGGGATAACCACCCCTGGCTACAATGCCGCCATGAGCCAACGTGCACCCCTCCCCCAGGGTCATCCCACCGACAACGATCTGGCGCGGTGCGCCATATGATCATGAGTATTGCGTCTCTTAGTGTCGACACTGCCGTCGGCGTTGTCACTGCGCTGACTGGCCTGATCGCTGCCGCTGTGGCCGCCACACAGCTGTCCTACCGCCACCGCATGATGCGGACCGCCACCTGGGCACAGGAGCAGGTCTCATCAGCCACCGGCGAGCGCAAGCAGCACCTAGAGAACATGCAGCGCTGGGCGCAGTCTGAGGTGGTGGCAGCGACGATGATTCCGGCCTGGAAGTATGTTGAAGCGATTGTTGCTGCAACGGTCACCGTGGTGGGTCCCGTTCTGCGAGAGCAACCCTTAGTGCCGTTCCTACTCACTATGTTCGGGCTCCAGATGTTGGAGTATCGGCGCGTCATCCTCCTATATATCCAGCGTCGTCGCTGCGCAGCTGACTACTACAGGGATCAGCCAGTGCAGCCTGCACGTATCGGATTCCTAATTCCACTCAACAAGCAGACGTTCAAGACTTTCATTCCAGCTAGTCTTGCCGCTCTCGCGGTGACGATAACGTCATTTGCCTTAGCGAAGTTCGTTCACCACAGTGGGAATAGTGCATTTATGTGCGCCATCGTCATAGACGTTGTGGCACTTAATTGCATCGGAGATGTCCGCCGTTCCGCCATTCACCCTTTTCTCGAGCACTTGAAGAAATACTAGTTGTATCGACGATACACCGTCGCCAGACCGAGCTCTTTCTATCCATCGTGATGTCGTGGTTTACACTCGAACACCAATATGCTTAAATAGAAGTGTGACTGAAAAAGACTTTCAACGCATACAAGAATTATTAACCACGAGTCTCAACGCCACAGAGGCACGGAATGCTGAGCGTTTCGACAAAATCGACAAGCGCTTAGACGGTATGGAGAGACGACTCGACAAGCTGGAACACGAGATAAAGGACGTGCGCAGCAGAATGGAGGAAGGTTTCGACGCTATCGGTGCTCAGTTTAATGAGATTGACAACCGATTCGCAGAACTGGACGAGAAGATCGATCGCAACCATCGGGAAGTAACCGAGCGGATCGACACACTCAGTAAAGACATCGAGTCTCAGCACCAAGACGCCCTCGAAGCGAAAGGCGCACTACGGCTGCTCACCACGCAGCATGAAGATCTCGCCGGCCGGGTAGCGGTTGTTGAGAGTAGGTTGCAGACGGCGTAGCAGCATCATCGTTTTCACAGAACGATTTTGTACCCAATGAGTTGATTGTCATTAAAAAGCACGCAACTCCAGCGCATACCGATCGGTCTAGGATGCCTATCACTTAAGGTACAACATCCGGATCTACAAGCGGCTTGAGAGGTCCGCGCCTCACTGCTGTTACCAAACCGCAACGGTACAGCCCCGCTCACTAGCCTCACGACAAGCTATCGTGAAAGCGCCCCGCTCGGGCACGATGTCGCAATGGCTGCGACAGACACACCACGAGGAACCCATCATGTACTTCAAGTCCCTAACCATCACCAATTTCAAGTCTTTTGAGGGCGAACACCCTATCATCTTCTCCAAAGGAATCAACTATATTGTTGGCGATAATAACTGTGGCAAGTCGACTATCGTTGACGCTCTATGCTATCTCGCCAAAGGAACTCGCGATACGTCCGCATTACAGAACAAGGCTGCCAGCGAGGACTTCTCAGTGGAGGTCATTATTGCCGGGAATGACTTACCTCAGATTGTTGAAGACAAAAAATACTCCAAGTTTAAGAACTACTTGCTTACCGATCAAGGCGAACCGTATTTCAGATTGCGGCGCTCACCAAAAATAGAGGAAATCGAACAGAACGGCAAGAAAGTTAAGCTCGACGGGAACAAAGTCCCCTTTTGGAACCCGGAGACACAGCAGTTTGAGAACCCGACCGGCATTGACGCGCTCTTCAAATCGTTAGTCGACCTCGTGCCGGTGCTTGCCGACACCACCACCTCGGAAATCGTCGATTTCGGCTCTACCAAGACTCTTGGAAAACTCATCTCGGTAATCTCGCAAAGTTTTCAAAAGAGCCCCAAGTGGAAGGCATTTCAGGATGCCCATGCGACGGCATTCTCCGATGGTGAGGAATCGCTCTCATCTCTGACTGAAGATGTCACCAGCCAAGTTGAAAGCCTTGTGCAAGCGCAATACGGCGCGGCTAAAGTCCGGCTCGACTTCGATCTTCCTGATGCTACAACCTTCATCAAGGGTGGCCAACTACTCGTCACGGATGGCAACTACGAAACTCCGCTGTGTGATAAAGGTACAGGGATGCAGCGTGCCGTCACGTTGGCGCTGATTCAGGTGTACTCGAATATGCAGCACAAAACGAAAGAGCATGCACCCCTTACGCTCCTCCTGGACGAGCCCGAAACATGGCTCCATCCTCGTGCGCAGATTCAGCTCGGAGAAGCACTGTCAAAAATCTCGGAAGACGAGCAACTATTCCTCATCACGCACTCGCCGTACATGTTGCGTTCGTACCGCCCCGCGCAGCACAAACTACTCATCTTTTCGCGAGAAGATAACGTGCCTTCGATTCGATACTCAGACGAGCTTGGACTCCTTACCAACCAAGAGCCTTCTCTCGGTGAGATCACCTACTTTGCCTTTGGAATTCCTTCGCCTGAATTCCATGATGAATTGTGGGGTGAGATACACTGCCTCATTAACCCAGGTAGCGAGTCTGGACTCAATAAGGCCTTGAATAAAAAGTACGGATTCGACTACAAGAAAACGTGGATCCGAGATAACACAACCCCGCCAACGAATGAACAGGCGACGCTGCCGTACTACATCAGAAGCTCGAGCCATCATCCGGAGAACAGACTCAATGATCGATACACGGACGATGAGTTAGCAGAGTCGACCAAGAACCTCATCACAGTGCTAAAGGCGCTACAGAGCACGCAGACTAACACCCCGTAGAGGATCGGCCACTCACATCAAACGCCGTTGCCTACCTGAAGACTGTCGGTCGTGCACCTGTGGAACGTGTCGGGGATTTTCCGCACGTTCCACAGGTGGCATGTCTGCGCCATCAGTTCGCAACGGTTCGCATCCGTGTTGATACTGAAGATTCTGGGCACCATGTGATCGACGCACAGCCACCGCTCAACTTGCCGCAAGCCACAACGTCACGGATGTCGTGGCTGAGCGGCACAATGCCGCTGACAGAACATATTAACTGCTCAATATGTTGCGTAAGCTCACTATATGCAGAAGGCTGGCCTACTGACCTCACCAGCTTGTAACAAACTCCCGCTTTGAGAGTTAGGCCCGACATTCATCCGCGCGTCACTGGCGCTCTTCACTACCCTCCGCTGCCACTGCGTTCCGATAGTTCCCCTCCCCTCTGGCATCAAGTTGCGAGATGTATTCAAAACGAGTTGCATCACTCTAGATCGCTAGCACGGTGATTCAAGATTGCCGACGCTGCATCTCGCGAGCCCACATCTATGATTGTGAAGTATGAGTATACGGTTGAAATTGAAGTTAGCGCTAATACTACGGCGATATATTGCAGGTTGAAGATGCCACCAGAAACGATCCATACGCCGACCAACGAGAATGCACCTATAATAGCAAAGGCACCTCTGAGCCTGAGATCTTGACGTGCCTTGATCGACGCAGAGATTGCGAGCATTCTTTCTGATTCACCACTAATCTTTGGATACCCGTAGTCTTTGAGTATTTTGTTTGTCTTGCGGATTATGCGTTGGACGTCCAGGCTTGACATATTCCCACTGTATGGCAATTAACAACGATAGATGCTGTATTTTGTGCGTGACTCACATCTCATATAACAAGGACAAGATAGATCACTGTTCTACATTTGAAGACGGTGCTCACGACTCTCAGAATCATCACAGGACGAAGTTCTAACGCACGATATTCGGGAATATGACGTAATCGTGCGCTCGCCGAAATGGTAATCGCACGTCAAGTCTCAGATCGATCCAGATACGATCGCAAGCGGCGAAGATCTGCGGATGCTGCTCCATCGGTTCTATGGTGTAACGAAGGGTGACAACTACTTCTGCATGCAGGTCAAGGAAGATAAGTACACAGGCCGCAAAGACTTCATGTCGGCCTTTGATAGGAAACCGCGCTAAAGCTCACCAAATAAAAATCTCCCGCTGTGTGGCTTGGAAACTACCCGCTGTGTGGCTTGGAAACTACCCGCCGGAGATCCTGGTGACACGGTGTTGGCCTGTGTCTACTTAGGATTAGAGGCGATTCATTGGCAATGTCAACAACTATCTTAGAACTGCATCATTCTTATTTACCTGACGACGCGCGGCGTACCCCAAACTAGATCAGGAAGATCTGGCTTGATGCCCCACGCCATCTTAGCTCCGTTACCCGCAGGGTTCCCGACGTCGCCATCGCGAGACGATTCGAGTTTAAGGCGAATTCCTCCGGACACGTCGACGGAAATACTTTCGTGATGATTAAAAGCCACCTGCCATGTGCCTTTATTGACACCATCTACATACACCACAAATGTACCGACTTGCGATGTGTCCTCCGCAGTCTCCGAGACCCCTACTGTCGCTTCGAATGTCCGATACTTGCCGCCGATATCAAATTCGACACTACCGACACCAGAGCTTTCGTTGCAGTAGTTTTCGCATCGATGGCGGAGTGAGTGAATGTACTGCTGCCCATCAATTTGGAGAGTGCTGTCGATCGCAACATCTTGATGTAAGCCGATCGGCGTGGCGGTCGCAAGTGGCAACTCGGATGGAAAAGAAGGGGTAGTTTCCGACGGCCCTTGACCATCGTCATTCGATTCCGACGATCCAGGGACGAAACTGGGAGTTGAATTTGAGGGAAGTTCGGTAGTCGTCACAGTAGCAGGGGCTGCATCATTATTGTTCCACAAACTCAGTCCAATTACACCTGTAGCCCACGCTACTAATATTCCACCAATCGTTGTTACAAATATACCTTCGGCAATCCTTTTTGGGTCAAAGTGCCACGAAGTTTCTTTTGAGGTTCCTGCCATTGTGGGAACTCCTTCGCTCGTAGGGAGGCGAGCATAGTACATATTTTACCACGTAGGCTAGCCTATAAATCTGGGCTGTTGTATAATATTACGTATTGTTGTGGTCGAACTGTTCACGCACTTCGTAATGGCCAGTTCGACTGCCGCAATCCGCGGCGGCGCTATCGAAGGGCTACCGCGATGAAAGACACAACGAGAGCGACAGTCATCACTATCCCACTCTTTCTGGCGGGGACAGTGTTCGGGTGCATAGACCGCACTATCCTTGTGAATGGACATATCGCCATTCACTTTATCGTAGGAATCATCGCCTACTGTTGCCTACACCAACTGACGTTGGTATTGCTCAGGTTCAGACGCGAAAAGTGAAGGTCACACCCTACCCCCGACGCTTTCAGTGTCCGGGGCTTTCCTTTGCTTTGTATGAATTTGACTTTGCTGTCACCGCCAGATGCTTGCTCACCGTATCCCGTCCGAAGCCGAGCTCCAGCCCGATCTCGATGTAGGTGCGGCCCTGGGCGTGGAGTTGTTGAGCACGCCGGAGGTCGTCACTGGTGAAGCGCCGCTTGCGACGGGGTGGTTGCGTGGCCTGGCGGCACGTGGCACGGACGGTGGACTCAGTGACACCGACCTCAACAGCGATCTCGCGGGCAGACATGCCGGTGGGGTCAAGGCTCAGGATCTGCTGCTTCTTCGCCGCGCTGATCGGACGGCAGGCCGTGTTGCGGATGCTGTCTACCATCGCGGTCTCGCTCGCCTCGGCGGTAGGCGCTACGCTTGATGTGCTCGATTCCGGAGCCACCTCACCCGCGATGAGACGCCTACGGAAGGCGAGCAGGGGTAGCCAGTTGTTCGGATTGATGCTGCCCAGGTGTACCAGCAAGCTCTTACCCGAACCCACCCCAGTCGAAACAGGCTGGGATGTGGTTCCAGATGATGAACAACGCTCACCCACCAGGGTGGGCGTTGTTCGTGTTGTGGAGCTCGTGAGCTCATCGCAAGCGGTGGGCGACGTGATCGGCTTGTCGGGCTGACCCAGGTGCTGCAGGTGGTGCGTATGGGCGGCGGCGTGCAGGCCGGGGCTGATCAGCTGGTCGAAGGGTGGGGTGAGCAGAGCGCTGAGGCGAGTGCCGGAGCCGGTGTCGGCGAGGTGGATGAGGCGCGGCGTCAGGATTGGCGTGTCAGCATCAGCAGTTCCTCCCCCGCTGGCATCGCCGGCTCCTTGTTCAGCACCCTGCTGCCCATCATGTGTGCCCGCATCACCCTAGCGACGGCGTTGGAAATGCGGGCGGAGACGTTGGTGGGTGGGGTAGGCGAGTAAGTCGCAGGCGGTATATCGGCGCAGGCATCTCGATCACTCCGTTGGACGCTACTCACCTGCATCTGCTGCTCTGTCGTGCTGCAACGGTGACGTTCTCCAGCGCCAAGAGAGGCAGAGGCCCCCGCGCCGCATACGCGGGTAGCCCGCAAGGACGCCCTGGTTGCCACAGGCACACGACCCCTCATAGTGGAGCACCCGAGCGCGGCGCTTCAACTACATCAGATCACGATCCAGCCGCAAACAGCCCGCCAGGACGGGAGACGGCTACTGGCTCGCCGCTCGGCGATCTACTATCGATTGTGGCAACGCAGCCCCGTCCCTGTTGGAGGCATCCTCCAGCCCCTGTCACCCATGGCGACACCGGCGTCGCTTGGCGCTACATCCCTTCTCTCACGACTAAGGAAACACATGAGAGCTCCTAGAAATGAAGCGACCGGCACCTCTGGGGAATCGGAGGTCAAAGCTGAATTTGAGCGACTTGGTTGGGGAGTAATGTTGGGGGCTGAACACGATCTCGGCACCGACCTGTTGCTATTACCGCGTGATGAGCGTCGCTTCGACCTCGGAACGGCGTTGGGAGCGCAGGTCAAAACTGGCCCATCACAGTTCCGCAATAAATGTATAGACGGCCAAGTAGCTGGCTGGTGGTTCTCGACAGACCTCATGCACTTTGAATACTGGTCGAATCACGCCATTCCGCATATCATCATTCTCCGCGATCAACACACCAATACATCGTACTGGCAGTTGGTGACACCCGACAATATTCGACGCACAAGCAAAACGGCGAAAATTCTCATCCCCCTAGACCAAACCATCGACGAATTGCATAATCGCGACCTACAGAACGCAGCTCTCAGCATGCTTCCGAGTCCTGTCTGGGAAGGTTCAGCCTGGCGAGGATCCTCCACCATTAATCACGAGATGCTTATTCGATGTGCTCTACTAGTTCCACGAATGGTTGCCACCAACCCTCGCGAAGCAGGTGATATTCTGCCTGGTATCGAAGCTCTAGCGCTTCAAGTTCTCATGAATGGTTGGTTCGAGAAACTGTTCACTAGCGTCAATCGCCGAAAATTGACGGAAAACGGTGGTTTTGGCATTCCAACACTCAAGGAGGCATCTGAATCGAGTGAGTGGACATGGCGGGCTACCGCAGCACTCTACAACTACCTTCACAAGGGGGACAGCGACCAAGTCTTACACTTAGTCTCACATTCCTCAACGAGCAACGAACGAGCGGCTTCGTATGTTCTTGCCGTTATGACACACTTCGATAACAACGACGCGAAATCCGCTCTTGCGTGCATTAACGAAGCACTGAACCACGACGACTACTCTCCAGTAGACCACGCATGGCTCCAGGCCCAAAAGTCTCGAGCCCTTTTAGAGCTTGGACGTACGCAGGATGCATACAATCTCGCAAATGACACGATTCAAGTTCGATCGAATCACCCCACCGATATAACAGCATCAGCAATCGCTGGAGCATGCGCCATAACAGCATTCTACGCCGCGGGCTGGTTGCGTGGTGACACCGGCATCGTCAATGATTACTATGACAACACCGCGATGTGGTGGCGCTCCGAACTTGTTTCGGCTGGTTTATCACAACATTTATCTGAGACGTTTCGCACCTGGACACAAAAGCGTTCCATCCAGTTCAGGTGGCGCGACGGAGCGTACACACGTTTGAGGTCAGCATCGCTGGTGTCGTCGCTCGCTGGCGATCAGAATGGCTGGCGTGACGCCATGAAGCAACTCGGTCAACATATCCTCGTTACATCGACTACCGAAAGTCCTATTGAGCGGTATGTATTCGCTCTGTCTATGTTGCGGTTGGCAGGAGACAGCGACGGCTCATATGATGCAGCTCAGTATCTTGTCGATCAAGTAGATGCTCAAATCGGGAGACTAGCAGCACGCGAGATCACATTAGATTCTTCTACTCGAACGACGGCGTTGGCAGATATTAAACTGTTGACGGCATATGGTGATGTTCTAGAGCCGAGTCAAGCAAACGATGTGTGCTGCTGGGCTATCAAGGCCCTCACGGACTCAACTGACTACATAGAACGGACGCAACCGGCCTTCGATGTCTTTAGTCATCTACTCCACATGGTAAGGTCGCTCATTCCTGCATTGGATGAGAATTCGATTCGTTGGATAATTGACTACGTACTCTCTCTTCCTGTAGTTACGGATGATGGCGGTGAAGCACAGTTACTTGCGAAGTTGGTTTATGCTGTACCAAGGAATTCTTGGACGGAGTCGGATCAAAAGCGCGCGTTAGAACGCTACAGTAGTGATGCGCAGTTCCTTCGCGAGGCTCTACTATCTGTCGCCTCGTACGAAGCTGCTGAGGAGATCGAGCGGCGAGCTTGCGCCGGCGACCTGATGGTGCTGGCAAGCCTCGACTCGCGCATGCAGGACCTTTCGGATACTGCTGCAGCTCGCCTGATTTCTCGGCTTTGCGAAGTGGTTGAGGAGGAAATTAGTCAAACTCGTGATGGAATTTTTGACCTTCATAGTTATATCGATATTGGCGGCGCACTTGCCCAACTTTCAGTCTTATTTCCCAACTATGCACGTTGGGACTATATCGAGCGTCGCCTACGCACCTTGCCTCCCATGGCAAATACACACAAGGGCACACTTATGGCAATTAGGAGTGCTGGGCCGAATCTGTCGTCCGAGGTGAGGTCTAGCCTTGCTTTGTGCCTCGAATCATTCTATCGAGACGATAGGCACAACAAAATGCCTTTCGGTGCTGACGGCTCGCGCGAGCTAGCCGTGGAAGCGTTAGCTGCGGTAAGTGATGCTTCTACCCGCACACGTTTAGTGAATGAGTTGCTGACGCATGAATCAGATGAACGCGCCTCAGCAGCATGGATAATCTCACACTTCGGCCAGGCGAGCCAGCGCGAAACTCTTCTTGGTCTCTTGCATGACTCAGATCGGGTAGTCCAGTGTGCATCCCTGTACGGTCTCTGCCGTGACCTTGTTCGCTCAGAACGCCCCGATCAGAGCGTTATAGACATAGTCGCGAACAGGCTTGAGCATGGAACACGCTCTACAGGAATGGCTATCGTGGAAGCAATGCGCGACCACAAAGAACACGAAATACCAGAGCAACTTGTTAGTGCCGCAAGGCGACACCCATGTGCATCGGTACGAAAAGCATTCTCCGATAACGCGCAAGATATGCGCCAGCAGATAAACTAGAGTTCTATTGCGGCAACGAAGGCAGAACGTGCGTGTTCGGTTGGCGTAACTAACGCGCCATGCCTATGTCATTGTCGCACCCCATCACGTATAGGCAGTCATCTTTTTTCATTCGGATCGGTTGACGGCACCTAGGTTAACTTCTGTCACGATATTCTAGCGTCCTTCGAACCATGTTCCATTGGCGCTCAGCTACCGGACAAGGCACTTAACCACACCATTCTCGATATAGGCTTTCCTCACCTGTTCCTGAAAGGCATATGCGGTTGAGTCGTCACGCAATGTTTACCCCATCTGTTTATTTACGGTGGTTCGGTAGACGCCGAAGTGCCGTGGCTATCTGCTTAGGAAAGGGGGAGGAGTCGTCAGACACCGATTATGCTCGCGCAGCAATCAGATGATCGTTGCTCACCGTATCCCGCCCGAAGCCGAGCTCCAGTCCGATCTCGATGTAGGTACGGCCTTGAGCATGGAGTTGCTGAGCACGCCGGAGATCGTCGTCGGTGAAGCGTCGCTTGCGGAGAGGTGGCTGCGTGGCCTGGCGGCACGTAGCGCGGACGGTGGACTCAGTAACACCGACCTCGGCAGCGATCTCGCGGGCAGACATGCCCAAGGCTTCAAGGCTCAGGATCCGCTGCTTCTTCCCCGCGCTGATCGTACGGCTGGCCGCGTTGCAGATGATGCCTACCGTCGCGGTCTCGCTCGCCTCGGCGGTAGGCGCTACGCTAGCCGTGCTCGACTCCGGAGCAACCTCACCCGCGATGAGGCGCTTTCGGAAGGCGAGCAGGGGTAGCCAGTTGTTCGGATTGATGCTGCCCAGGTGTACCGACGAGAAGTCCGCGGCGCCATCAAATGATCGATCCCAGCCCACTGGAATACGGGAGGCGCTCACGTTCTTCATGCCCGCTGCACGCCAAAGGTTGGCGCGGCAAGACAAGAGATTGCTCTACCAGGATCCCCAAAACCTGTGGACAGCCGCGATCGTTCGTTCCGCCCCACCCCATTGCCACCTTGCTAGCGGTAGCAGAGAGGCGGACGGTGCCAGTCAGTTCTCGCCGGCCTGCACGAGAATGAGGTCGTGAGGCGGCGCGGCGCGGGGAAGCGCAATGGAGCCGACGGCTCCACACAGGGCGACAACGGTCCGTGCCGCGGAGGATGCGGTGTCCCACAGCATATGGGTGGCCCATCCGGCGAAATGCTCGGTGATCTCATTGAGGCCCTCGGGGGTCTCGTCATCCCATGTCGTATGGCTGTCCGATGCGAACATGATGCGGGCAGTGGCTCCGACGAGCTGCCCATCTTGGATGGTGAGGAGGTCTCCGAACAGTCCGAGGGGAGCCAGGCCATCAGCCCCCTCAGGATCGGCTAAGCGCACCGGGATGGAGCCGATAGTCCACCGCAATGGAGCGTCGTCAGCGTCGGTGGGCTGACAGACGACGCGGAAAACCTCCAGGCTGCCGATGAGCGCGGTCCTGCTGACCAGGCTGCTGGGGGCGGTGGACTCGGTCATGCCAGGCTCTTGATCTGCGATGCCCTGCTGCCGGCCAGGTGCGCGGCGTGTTCCGCGGTGTCCCACGTGGAGTGTTGACCGGGCGCGCATTCCCAAGTCGGGCGATCCGCCTGACTGACGACCTCATGACGGACGACAACGCCCAGCGCCATGGCGTAGGAGCGCAGGGTGGACAGATGGGGATCAGTGCGGCCCGACTCGAAGCGGGAGACGGCGGCCTGGGTGGTGTCCATCCGTTGCGCCATCTGCTTCTGGGTGAGCCCCTGGCTCTTGCGAGCAGCAACGAGATCCTTGAAGAGCTGACCGTCGGCGTCGCGCAGGGCGCGCGCCAACTTGTGCTCAGGGGCGTTCTTGTCCTCGCCGAGGAGTTCGTAGAGATCCACGTCAATCCTCCTTCATCACTGCGTAGTGATATGTCGTCAACGACATGTTAGAGGCTCTGGTGTCTGAGGCCAAGCGCTGGGCCGATGATCACAGTGGTCTCATGCGCTCGGCGCCGTCGGGTCTTCCGGGCCACCAGGTGTTGAACCTCCGCTGTGCCTCAATGATCTGACAGTTCTGCTCCGCCAGACCGTCAGCACGACTCGCCTTATGCGCCAAGTGCAGATGGAGCAGCATCCCCAGCTGGTCACTGGGTTCGCTGTAGTAGAGGCGCAGGTGCCTGCGCCGGTCATCAAGGTTGAAGGTGCGTTCGATGCGCAGCTCGAGCACCTCCTGGACGTCCAGGCGGGTCTTGTCGTCCTCGCAACTTTTGAGTCCACGCGGTCGGCAGACCTCGCCGCGGGTGTTGGTGGTGTCAAAGACGAGGAGGCCGCCCTCGGCATCCTCCAGGAGTCTCGACAGGTCTGCTACGAGCAGCGGCCACTCGTTGCCCGAGCAGGTGCTGCGCAGAGCGCTCACCTCCTCCGTGAACCGCTTGCGCCCGGAGTCGCACAGCAGCGTCCACCATTCTCCGCCGACACCGGGGACAAACTCACCAACTGTCCCCCATCCTGCTGGCAGGATCTCAGCCCCACGTCGCCGAGGCGGCTTGTGAGCAGCTTCGTCCTGATCATGCGATCTCACTGTCCTCATTCGGTCATGAGGGCATCGGGTTGCGCGGAGGTAGTCATGTGGTCCTCATCTACGGGAAGGGGTGGGGCGAGCACATGATAGTCGCCTCTCTCACACTTGTGCGACGACGATCATGCGATGAGCTGCTCAGAGAGACTGCCGGAGGATCTCGCTCCCCCGGACAGGGACGCCGGCTCGGCGACGAGGACCCCGGCGCCGGGATCGGCCGCGCGCTCGGCGA
>ERZ773056.884-NODE-884-length-15696-cov-7.877118_pt1 | contig 15696 bp, 14 predicted proteins | sample MGYA00580857_ERZ773056 | MGnify/ENA primary metagenome ERZ773056 (study PRJEB29015, sample SAMEA2737996) | human oral metagenome | biome: human oral; feature: human-associated habitat; material: dental | place: China | collected 2114 ... | reverse complement strand
TTGCCAATACCTTGCGTGAAGTTGCTGCTGAGAAAATCATCGCTGTTACCAAGGTATCCGACGTTACAACGCTAGAAGAAGCAGAAACACCAAAAACACCGTCTTCTCCGAACATCCGTCGCAATACCATCATTGGAGTGCTTGCGGGTGGTGTCTTGATGGTTATTGTAGTAGTAATTGTTGAGATCCTCGATGACCGTGTCAAGAAGCCAGAAGATATCGAAGAAACCCTAGGAATGACTTTGCTTGGTGTCGTTCCAGATATGAATAAGGTAGGTTAGGAGATACAATGCCAATACTAGAGTTAGCAAGAAAGAAGAAGATGTCTATTTCACGGGTAGAGGAGTACTATAATGCTCTTCGGACCAATATCCAACTTAGCGGCGAGAACATCAGAGTAATTGCTGTAAGTTCTACTTTCCCGGGTGAAGGAAAAACAACAACTTCAACCAATCTGGCCCTGACCTTTGCTAAAGCGGGTCACAAGACACTTTTGGTTGATGCGGATATTCGGAATTCTAAAATGTTAGGTGGGGTCTTTAAGAGTGATGGAAAAGTCACTGGGTTGACAGAATATCTGTCTGGGACTACAGATCTATCTCAAGGATTGTGCGAAACGGATGAGCCAAATCTTTTCGTTGTCTCTTCGGGGCAAATCTCCCCTAACCCGACTGCACTTCTTCAGAGTGATCGATTTGCAACGATGATGAACGTTTTACGCCGTCACTATGATTATATTATTGTGGATACACCACCGATTGGTATGGTAGTAGACGCGACTCTCATTTCTAGAGTCTGCGATGCCAGTCTTTTGGTTGTAGCACCAAAAGAAGTTAAGCGGAAGATGGTTCAAAGATCTAAAATGCAGTTGGAACAATCATCTACACCTTTCCTTGGTGTAGTCTTAAATAAATACAATGTCGAAGCGGATAAATATGGTTTCTATGGTTCCTATGGACATTATGGGGATAATTTGAGTAAAGAATAGTAGAAAAGCGAGAAAGAATATATGTTTAGGAAGCAAAGGGAAATCCAAGAGTTAGGAGTAGCTGTATTGGAACTGCTAGTGTCTATGCTGGCAGCGGTTTTAGTGAGCTTTATTTCTAATTCTGACTTGACAAGGACAAGTGTCTTTATCCTCTCTTTGCTTCATATTCTTGCTTTTTATATTAGTAATTATTTTCATCACTTTTTCCGTAGAGGTTACTTTGTAGAGTTTATCCAAACTTTAAAATACAGTGGCTTCTATGCTCTCTTTGTCACTTTTGCGTCCTTTATCATGGAGGAACACTTCTCTATCTCGCGCCGTGGGCTGATCTATTTTATCCTCCTAAATGGTCTATTAGTTTACGCGGCCAATATTTTGTTTAAAAACTACTATTCTTCTATTCATGCTCGGTCAAAAAACAGTACGAAAGTTTTTGTCATTACTACAAGTTCTAGGATAGAAAAGTTTTTTGCTCAAATTGAAAAAGCACAAGACTTTGCTGGTCAGATAGTGGCAGTTACAGTAGTGGATGATCCTTCTTTCACAAGTACTGCTTTTGATGTGGTGCTGGAAAAAGATATGATTGAGTACGCAACCCGGTCAGTAGTGGATGAGGTTTTTATCAATCTACCTAGCGATCTTTATCGCTTGGAAGATTTGATTTCTCAGTTTGAGCATATGGGAATTGATGTCAATGTTAATATCAATGCCCTAGATTTTCCAACCAATGGCGAGAAGCGCATTCGCAATGTAGCTGGTTTTAATATCGTGACGTTTTCGACCCGCTTCTATAGTTATTACCATGTCCTTTTGAAACGACTCCTAGACATTGTTGGTGCCCTATTTGGCTTACTGCTTTGTGGGATAGCCGCTATTTTCCTAGTACCTCAGATCAAAAAAGACGGTGGTCCAGCTATTTTCTCTCAAGATCGAGTTGGGAAGAATGGTCGTATCTTTAAATTTTATAAATTCCGCTCTATGGCTGTGGATGCGGAAGAGCGCAAAAAAGAGCTGATGGCACAAAACACGATGTCAGACGGTATGTTTAAGGTCGATAATGACCCTCGTATCACGCCGATTGGACATTTTATCCGTAAGACGAGTCTAGATGAGCTGCCTCAGTTTTGGAATGTCCTCAAAGGCGATATGAGCCTGGTCGGTACGCGTCCGCCAACTGTGGATGAGTATGAAAAATACACGCCTGAGCAGAAAAAACGTTTGAGTTTCAAGCCAGGTATCACAGGCCTCTGGCAAGTCAGCGGCCGCAGTGAAATCACGAATTTTGATGATGTTGTAAAACTAGATGTGTCCTATATTGATGATTGGACTATCTGGTCAGATATTAAAATTTTACTAAAGACTGTTAAAGTCGTACTAATGAAAGATGGAGCGAAGTAAGTGAGACTTCGCTCCCTTGATAGGAGAAAGATGAAGAAGTCGGTTTATATCATAGGCTCAAAAGGAATCCCTGCCAAGTATGGGGGCTTTGAAACCTTTGTTGAGAAATTAACAGAATATCAGCAAAATAGGAATATACAATACTATGTAGCCTGTATGCGTGAAAATTCGGCTAAGTCTGGAATCACAGATGACCAGTTTGAGCATAATGGGGCAATTTGTTTCAATATTGATGTACCTAATATTGGGCCAGCAAAAGCCATTGCCTATGATATCGCTGCTGTAAATAGAGCGATTGAAATCGCTAAAGCAAATAGGGACGAGGCTCCTGTTTTCTATATTTTAGCTTGTCGTATTGGTCCTTTTATCGCTGGACTCAAGAAAAAAATCAAAGCTATCGGAGGTAGTTTATTTGTCAATCCTGATGGACATGAGTGGCTTCGAGCAAAATGGAGTTTACCAGTCCGCAAGTATTGGAAATACTCAGAGCAACTCATGGTCAAGCATGCGGACTTATTAGTTTGCGATAGTAAAAATATTGAAAAATATATCCAAGAAGACTATAAACAGTATCAGCCAAAGACGACTTACATTGCCTACGGGACAGATACAAGTAAGTCTGTATTAAAACCTGAAGACGAAAAAGTTCGTAATTGGTATCAGGAAAAGGGGATTGCTGAAAACGAATATTATCTAGTTGTGGGACGATTTGTTCCCGAAAATAACTATGAAACCATGATTCGTGAATTTATGAAGTCTAATTCTAAAAAAGACTTTGTTCTCATTACAAATGTGGAACAAAATAAGTTTTACGATCAGTTGCTCAAGGATACAGGCTTCGACAAAGATCCAAGAGTCAAATTTGTTGGGACTGTCTATGACCAAGAATTGCTCAAGTACATACGAGAGAATGCTTTTGCTTATTTCCATGGCCATGAAGTTGGTGGGACAAACCCATCGCTTTTAGAAGCTCTTGCTTCAACAAAGCTTAATTTGTTGCTAGATGTTGGATTTAACCGTGAAGTTGGTGAAGACGGAGCCATTTATTGGAAAAAAGATGATGGTGATTTATCTAGATTAATTGACACTGTTGATGGGATGGAAGAGGCCTTTGGAGAAAAGTTTGGTTTGATGTCGAAAGATAGAATCAGAACAGCCTATAGCTGGGAATTCATTGGGAAAGAGTATGAGGAAATTTGGGATGAAGAAGCGATATGATAATTTGGATGGATTACGGGCAATTTCTTGTCTGGGTATAATAGCGATGCATATTAAAGCTAATGCTGATTATCAAATTTATGATTGGGTATTTGATGTGTTTGTGCCATCTTTATCATTGCTTGTCTATTTATTCTTACTAATTAGTGGATTCGGAATATTTTGTGGTTATTATGAACGATTTAAAGAAGGAAAAATTAATCTGAATGTTTTTTACAAAAAAAGGTATAAAAAGATTCTTCCATTTTTCACTTTTTTAATCCTTATAGATATTTTAGTGGAAAGAAGCTTGTCGCATCTGATTGAAGGACTTACTGAGGTTACACTTGTCTTTGGCCTTCTACCTAATAATCAACCAGATGTTATTGGTGTTAGCTGGACAATTGGAGTTATTTTCCTTTTCTATATGCTTTTTCCTTTTTTTGTATGGCTATGCTGGGATAAGAAGAGAGCATGGATTAGTTTTATAATATCAATTATATTGAATATTTTTTGTGAGATATATTACTTCACTGATAAGTTTGTTATAGATTCGTTTGCTCCGCGCCATAGTTTTTTATACTGCTCTCCTTTTTTTCTTGGAGGAGGACTTGTTTATATGTATAGAAAGGAAATCAAAGAATTTGTTTCGCAACATAAGTGGCTCTGCTTAGTTGGCTGTTTAGGTATCACAGGTTTCCATTATTTATTCATTCAACCTTGGCTTAGAATGGATCATCCAGGTCCATTAATGTTACTTCTTTACCTTCCCTGGCTTTGCTATGCTATAAGCGTTGACAGCATAGTTCTAAGTAATAAAGGCATGAAATATCTTAGTGGAGTTAGTTTGGAACTTTATTTAGCACAGATGGTAATTTTTCGAGTGGTTGAGAAAACAAATTGCTTATATATATTTGGCAAAGGTTGGCTAAGCTTCATATCAGTTTTTTTTGTTGTTTTTGTTGGATTGATTCTATTTATTGAGTTATGGAAAAAGATGACAAATGTTTCTAGTATATTATTTAGCTTAAAGAGTTAATTTAAGTGTGGTGATGTCATTAGAGTTTAAGTTGGATAAAATATGTCCTCTCTAAATATATGGAACACTGAGGGAGAATAGTTATACTGTGAAGGACGAAGCATAAAAAATAGAAATGGATTAGGAGTGAGGTTATGAGTAGTACAGATTTGCTTCATCAGGTGGATTTAGAAATTGTAAAAGAAGTTGTAAAGATTTGTGACAACCATGGATTAACTTACTATATGCTTGGTGGTACAATGCTAGGGGCAATTAGGCATAAAGGATTTATTCCATGGGATGATGACATTGATTTAGGTATTCCAAGACAGGATTATGAAAAATTTTTAGAGATAGCACCGAGTGAACTTTCAAATCATCTCAAGGTAGTGAATTATAAGACTGATCCAGAGTATCATTATTATATTACTCGTGTTTTGGATACAGATACTAAAGTAGTAGAGGAGCGTATAGGAGACGATAAAAAGTATACAAATGCATCTATAGATATTTTTCCAATAGATGGGACTCCTAATAATAGTATTTTAAGGAGAATCTATTTTTTCCGTGTTCTCTATCATCGAGCTTTAATGTCACTCTGCTATAAGGATTCAATTGATAGAAAGCGTCCAAGAGGAATTTTAGAGAAGGTTTTTCTATGGATGATGGAGAGGATTCCCATTGAGAAAATGACAACACCTTATCAACAAAAGGAAAAGATTGATAGGTTGCTTCGAAAGCAAAAACTTGAAGGGGCAAAATTCATTGGAAATATAATGGGAGCATATAGGACGAGAGAGATTGTTCCAGCTGAATTTTATGGTAGTGGAAAGATGTATTCGTTTGAGAATATCGAGCTACGTGGAATGTATTTGGCCAATGAATATTTAGTATACACATATGGTGACTATATGAAGCTTCCGCCCGAGAACGAGCGGAAGACTCATTTTAAAATCTTAGAGATTCACGGAAAAAGTGTTGAAGATTGAGTTTGAAAAAGTAACAAAGTGACGGAGATTTAATGAACAGACGACTTGTAATTAAAAAGAAAAGCATAACTTTTCTCTTACTTATGTTATGTATTACGGCAGTTTATGGAACAAATTATTGGCTTACAAACCTTTATACGTATGATTTTATGGTTTTGACGTCACTGATATTGTCAGTAATGGTATTTGTATTTAATGGTATTAAAATTGAGAAAACTCACTATAAAACTACTATTAGCCTAACTATCTTAATGTGGGGCTCAGGTATTATAGTTGCGCAGGGTTATGGGCTCCCTGCTATTATAATATTAAAAGAGAGTTTGTATACCCTTTCTCCATTAATGTTATATCTAGCTTTTCGACCAATGATTCGATCAATAAAAGATACTTCGTTATTTTTTCATGTTATTTCGATGACGGGAATTATTTGTAATTGGTTCTCTTTTATTGAAATGTTTTTTGCATTACGAGGAATTGATTTACTCCATATGGGTGTATTCGAAAAACTTCGAAATGGGACTCCTAGGTTTATAATTGGAGAAACAATTATTGTTCTCAGTTTCTTTATATCGTGTAGTATTGTTGCTAATAAGGGTTTTTCTAGAAATAAGCGAATTTGTCATATTCTTAACATATTTATCACAATTGTTAATCTAATTTGGATTATTAAGACAAGAACATTAAGTTTATATCTTTTGGCATCAGTCCTAATGATACCTTTTTTAAAAAAGGATGCAAAGAAGCAGATAAAGTTAGTAATTTCAGTTTTAGCAATTATTATAGTTAGTTTTGCTTTTTCACAGTATTTTATCCCGTTGCTAAATGATTTAATTGATAATGATTATGGAGTTCAAACGAGGTTCTCTACAGTTGAATATTACTTAGATCATTTTAAGAAGCACTGGTTATTTGGAGTAGGTTATATTTCTGCTATGGCACCTTACTCAACAGCTTCTATTGTAGTTGGACCATTTGGACGTTATTATCCGAGTGATGTGGGTGTGATTGGCCTCATGTTTAGAAGTGGTATAATTGGTTTGGCTTGGTTAGTCAGTTGGTTTTATTCAAGTTTGAAAATAATCAGAGACAACTCAAATAATATTCCTGCTTACTATGATTTATTGATGAAGTTATTTATTGTGTTCTTGCTATTTTCTTGTAGTAATTTGATACTAACAGACAAACCGAGATTTCCATATATTGCTTTAGGAATGTTGATGTTTGAATCGAGCTACTTCTTGAAAAATATAGACAAACCTAATGACAGTAAGTTACAGATTAGTTATAAAAAGGATAGGAGCAATGGTTAAGAGATTAGCAGTTCTAATGGCTACATACAATGGCGAAAAATACATTAAAGAGCAAATTGAAAGTATTCTAAATCAAGATATATATCTTGATCTCACCTTAATCATTAGAGACGATGGTTCAACAGATAGTACAAAAAATATAATTAGAGAATATTCTGATGCTGGTAAACTTATTTTTATTGAAGGTCAGAATAAAGGGGCAGCACGAGGTTTTATTTCATTGCTTCGCGATAATCCAGGATATGATTACTATGCTTTTTCAGATCAAGATGATGTTTGGAATGATGATAAATTACAAAAGGGAATTAGAGCGATTTCTGAAATTAATGGTCCTGCTCTTTATTGCACTAACTGTGAGTTAGTAGACTCTAACCTTAATAGTATTGGGAGGAATACTCACAGGAAGAAACCGCACTATACACTTGAATCAGTTCTCTGCCTTGCAAGTTGTGCGCAAGGCTGTACTTCTGTCTTTAATAAAGATTTAGCCTCCGTTGTTCAGGATAATGATGTGCCAGATGTTTTTATTATGCATGATTCGTTACTCACCTGTCTGTGTGCATTGATAGATGGTGAAATCATTTATGATGATATTCCATCGATGAAGTATAGAATGCATGAAGACAATGTATTTGGTATGGTGTCGGCTAAGCAAAATAAATTTAATGTCATTATAGATCGTCTAAACGAGATAACAAAGAAACGTAAGATTAGTATGTACGATCAAGCAGAAAGTTTGTTGAAAGTTTATAAAAAGTATATAAGTCTGGAAAATCAAGATATGTGTAAATTGGTTATTGATGCTGAAACATCAATAAAAGCTAGATTCAAACTTGTCTTTAATAAAAATTTGCAACATGATACATTAAATAAAACTATAACAAAAAAATTAGAGATATTATTTGGTAATGGATAATAAAGGAGATAGGAGATGAGATATCAACTTATTGTATCTACTATGAATCAACGCGATGATAGTCTTATAGAGAAAATGAATATCAAATCTGATGCCATCATCATCAATCAATCTAACTCATTTTCTTATCATGAGACCATATTGGAAAATTCTACTATAAAATGGTATGAGTTTAATGAACGAGGTATTGGTTTAAGTCGAAATACAGGCTTAATGAGGTCGGATGCAGACATCATTCAATTTGCTGATGACGATATGGTTTTCACAGATACATATTATGAGGATGTTTTGTCGGAGTATCAGAAACACCCAGAGGCTGATGTTATTCTTTTTTCGAATAACTGTCTTAATAAAGACCGTATGCCTTACCAAGTTAATAAGTTTGGGCGTATAAATAGGCTAGAGGGTGTTAAATTTGGTGGTGCTAGAATTACAGCGAGAAGAGAAAAATTGCTGTATAATAATCTAACATTTTCGTTATTATTTGGAGGTGGAGCAAGGTATGGGGCTGGGGAGGATGTCACATTCATTCAAGATTGCTTGAAAGCAGGTCTACGGGTATATAAATCCCCCACTATTGTTTCTACCATGAAACAAGATTCATCTACGTGGTTTAACGGATATGATAGAAAATATTACAAAGATAAGGGAGCATTGCTGGCTGCTAATTTTCCTTTCATAAGCACAGCAGGAAGTTATATCCAAGCTTTCAAGAATAAGGGAGGGGAATATGCTTTTTCGGAATTACTCAGTTACTATAAGGAAGGGATTGATGAATTCAAAGGGAAAAAATAATCGAAAAGATTAGATATTTGTAATAAAGGAGTTGATGAATATGCCAATAGATATAGTTTACAATACTGGGGAGACTGATCTGGAGTTAAAAAATAAATACAATTATGACGGGAGCGAGTTAAGGAAGGCACAACTCCGTATGATTAAGATGCTTTCATTTTTGAATGATATCTGCAAGGAAAACGGCATTACTTATTTTGTTGCTTTTGGAACCCTGCTTGGTGCTGTTAGGCATGGGGGATTTATTCCTTGGGATGATGATCTTGATATTTACATAAATGATAAAGATTTAAAAAAGCTTAGAAAAATTATTAATAACGGAAGTTATCCTTATGTTATTCAAGATTATTCTAGTGATAAAGGATTTGTGAGGTATTATAATGTACTTAGAGATTTAAAATCGGAGTATATAAAAGAAGAGTATCAGCACAATCAACGAGAATACAGAGGAATACAAATTGATTTGTTCCCTTATGATTATGGTGTAATGGAATGGGGAGTACGCCTTGTTGGAAAGACATATGGTCTTAATGAAAAACTTTTTTTAGGGAAAAATAGAGTACTAACAGCCTTGATTTTTCATTTAACTAGGGGAGGAATAATACCTTTCCTTAAACTAATTAGTAAATTTAAGGGAAGAAAAAAAGTAGGTCTTGGATATGAGACTGGAGATTCTGGTTACTACTACTATACTAACGATGTGTTTCCGCTGAAAACAATAAATTTTGAGGGTTTAGCTGTTCCCTGTCCGAATCATCCTGAAGCGGTTTTAAAAATTGATTATGGTTGCAATTATATGGAGTTACCGCCTGAAAATCAAAGAAATCACCATAAGGTGATTAATATACGCTTTTATGATTAAATATATTTATTACAGAGAAGCTCTTTGAGTAAGAAGTTGCAGGAGATGCTATGAAAAAGAATAAGATAGAAAAGAAAAAATCGGTAAAAAAAAATGCAATTTTAAGTGTAATAAAACAACTGTTTTCGATTATTTTTCCGATGATCACATTTCCTTATGCTACTAGAATTCTTGGGGTTGTGAATTATGGGAAATACACATTTAGTGTATCTGTTGTAAACTATATCTCGTATATTGCGGCGGCAGGTATCCTACGATATGCTGTGCGTGAGTGTGCAAAGGTAAGGGATGATGAAAAGAAACTGCATAAAATAATTAACGAAATATACACAATTAATATATCAACCACGGCGGTTGCCTACTTCATTCTATTCGCATTGCTGGCATTTGTCCCAATGTTAAGAGAATATGTTCCTTGGATAATGTTAATAAGTTTATCCGTCTTGTTTACAACAATAGGTACGGATTGGATTAATACTGCTTTTGAAGATTATTTTTTTATAACGATTAGATACATTCTAAGTCAAATAGTTGCTCTTTTTTTCCTGTTTATACTGGTTAGAAATCAAGATGATATTACCCAATATGTCATTGTAAGTATTTTGGGAGGAGTGTTGGCAAATATTTTAAATGTTGTGCATATTAGAAAAACTCTAGGAATAATACCTCATTTAATGTATTCGAGGCAATTGATTACTCATATTAAGCCAATTTTGTATCTATTTGCATCTACAGTTGCCACTGTCATTTATATAAACTCGGACGTAACGATTTTACGTATTTATGCAGATGATGTGTCTGTAGGCTACTATGGTGTATCAACCCAATTTTATCAATTGGTTAAGCAATTGATAAATGCTGCTTTTATTGTTGTTATACCAAGAATTTCAAATGAGTTGACTAAGGATAAAAACTTAGCATTTAATCGGTATAATAAGATTCTTGCGATTACTATATTATTAATAATTCCATGTGCTACTGGATTGTTTATGATAAGAAATAGTTTGGTACTACTATTCTCAGGTGAGGAATATCTAAAAGCTACCTCGTCTTTAGCAATTTTAGCAGTTGCATTAATTCCAGCAATGACAGCAAATTTTTTTATTAATATAGTTATGATTCCATTAGGAATGGAAAAAAAAGTAATGATTGCTACTATTGTCAGCGCCCTAGTAAATATTGGGCTGAATTTTTTATTAATTCCTAGATTCGCTGAAAATGCTGCTGCTTTTACAACATTGATTGCTGAAATTTCTATGACAGTGATTGCTTTATTCTATTGTAGAGATATAAAGCTAAGTAGTATTTTAAAACCAATTATAACGGGAATAGTTGGGAGTGGAGGTATTATTTTTGCTTGTTCTATATTAAACCAAATTGTAAATAACCACTTTTTTAATGTTGTATTATGCGTAACAGTAAGTGGAATACTCTATAGTGTAGTTATGCTAATTTTTTATCAGACTGAAGTGATGAGTGCTATTAGAAGTATACTGAAAAAGTAAATGAGAATACTAACAAAGCGATTATAACAATTATTGTTGTGAAAGCGATAAATTGTTACTAGAAAGATTAAACTTTAATACTTAAAATAAATTGAAAGAGGACAGTGATGAAAAGAGTAATTACTTATGGAACCTTTGATTTGCTTCATTATGGGCATATAAATTTGCTTAAAAGAGCAAAAGAACTTGGAGATTATTTGGTTGTTGTTGTTTCCAGTGATGAATTTAATTTAAATGAGAAAAATAAAGTGTGCTACTTTAACTATGAACATAGAAAAACCTTGGTAGAGGCTATTCGATATGTTGATCTTGTTATCCCAGAAACGAATTGGGGACAAAAACGTGATGATGTCAAGGAGTACCATATTGATACTTTTGTTATGGGAGATGATTGGAAGGGGAAATTTGATTATCTTAAAGAAGAAGGTGTAGAAGTAGTCTATTTGCCACGAACGAAAGAAATTTCCACGACAAAAATTAAAGAAGATTTATCTGACTAGAATAATTATGCTCCAGTTGGGAGAATATTTATATTTTATTAATATACTTCCCTTCTGATAGCAAACAGGTTTAATAAAAAATTATTTTGCTTAGATGACAATTAAATATGAGGGATACGATTCTTTTGTGTCTCAATCTGATTGAATCTGTGATATTGAAAGAAGTCCCATATGAGTCTTTCAAATGATAGTTTAGTTGCTTTTCACCATAGGGGATACGATTTTTTATAAACGAAAAGGCTCCGTACTTTCTGACTGGTATTTACCAACTACAGATATTATAAAGTCAAAATTTAGTTCTATTTTGCATGTGGGGCTAAATTTTTTAGTTTCATGTAGCTATATTCTCGTTGACAAGCATATAAAATTGAAGTACAATTGATTTGTTCAAAAAATGAACAGAAGGTGAGCCTTATATGAATGATTTGTTTGCAGTATTATATGAATTGAATCAAAATAGATATTTATCTCAAAGGGAGATTTCTGAAAAAACCCAGCTTTCTTTAGGGAAAATTAATAACATCATTAAGATACTAGAGGAAGAGAATTATCTGCGTATTGAAAAAAATAAGAAGAATAGCTATCAGCTAACAGAAATAGGTTTGAAGCTTTTGGAACGATACTTGAAAGAAGAACAGCAAAAGAAGATTTCTTTGAGTAATGAAGTGGAATCAATTACGAATGCTGTCATTTTAATGGCAGGTCAAGCACGACAAATAGATGTTCCAGTAGGTCTAATTTCGTTGAACGATGAAACTATTTTAGATAGATGCATTCAGCTGTTAATCTCATCTGGCATTACTAATATTGTAATAGTTGCTGGGTTCGCTAAAGAAATGCTCCTACCTATCGAAAAAAAATATCCTCAAGTGCATATAGTTGTTAACGAGCAATTCGAAAAGACGGGTACAATGGCTTCATTAGCAACTGCCCAATCGTTTATAAAAGATGATTTTATATTGCTTGAAGGTGATTTGGTTTTTGAAGAACGTGGTTTAACACAATTGCTCCGTTCAAGAGATACTAGTAGTATCTTGATTACTAGTGTGCGAAAAACTTATGATGAAGCTATGGTCGAAATACATGATGGCTACATTTACAAGATGAGTAAAGATATTCATCAATTTAATCGAATTGATGGAGAAATGATTGGTATTTCGAAATTTTCTTTATCTTTCTTTAAAAAAATGCTGGAAATTTTTTCCGAAAATGAGAATCCTCTTATTAATTATGAATATATCATGATGGATGTTGCACGTGATTACCGTTTAGGTTATGTTCGTGTAGATGATTTCATTTGGGGAGAGATTGATGAGCAAGCTCAGATAAAATTTGTAACTCAAACTATCTATCCTAGAATCATCCAAAAAGAAAAGCGTTTAGCACTTGAAACAGTACGAGCTTTCATAAAAGAAAAGATGAATGTGACGGATGATGATATTGATTTATTAGAAAGTGCTGGAGGTATGACTAATAAAAACTATAAAGTTGTTTTAAATGGTCAATCTTTCATTATCCGAATTGCAGGAAATGGCACTGAACGTTTTATTGATAGAATTTCAGAAAAGGAAAATAGTACTCTTGGTCAGATTTTAGGATTAGATGTTGAAACAGCCTATTTTGATTCTGAAACAGGATCTAAAATCAGTCGCTTCATTGAAGAGGCGGAAACTCTTAATCCTGTAACTGCTGCTTACCCTAGAAATATGCGACAGACAACTGATTTATTAAGAAAGTTGCATACTTCGGGATTAGAATTTAATAATGAGTTTAATGTATTTTATGAGATAAAAAAATATGAATCATTAGCGAATGAGATGGCGGCTAATTATTACGAGGGCTATTATGAACTACGTCCATTAGTTCTAGCTTTAGAATCTGATTTGTCTAGAATGGGAATCGAGAAAGTTCCATGTCATATTGATACTGTACCAGAAAATTTTGTAAAAAATGGTCAAAAAAGAATGTTCTTAATTGATTGGGAATATTCTGGTATGAATGATCCTGTATGGGATTTGGCAGATCATAGTATTGAATGTAATTTTACAGATAGTCAAGAACGACAGTTGCTGGAGAATTATTATCAAACAAATGACCTTCCTCCCTATATTGAGTTGAAAATGTTAGCCTATAAAATTTGTTCAGACTTTGTCTGGTCAGTTTGGACCATTTTTAAAGAGAGTAGGGGAGATGATTTTGGCAGTTACGGACGAGACAGACTTGAACGTGCTGCAGAAAATATGAGTCTGTATCAAGAGAAACGGAGGGCTTACAATGAATCCTTATCGCAAAGGACTATTTAGTGGATTACTATCAGGTGTCTTGTGGGGAGCAGATACTACCATAAATGGTTGGGTATTGTTAGCTGTTCCCTTTTCGCTAGTAGATAAGCGCTTAGTTGCAGCATCCTTATTGTTAGCATTTTTTCATGATTTATTTTCTGCTTTGTGGTTAACGACTAGGCAAGTGATTAAATGTGAGTTGAAAACAACGGTTTCAAAACTTCGAAATAAAAGTGCATTGTTTGTAATGCTTGCAGCATTATTTGGTGGACCGATTGGAATGCGCGCTTACTTATATGCCATTGATACGATTGGAGCAGGATATACTGCCAGCATTTCCGCACTATATCCAGTTGTTGCAGCTGTTTTAGGAGCTATTATTTTAAAAGATTATTTAACTCCGAAAGGCTGGTTTGGGCTGATTCTATCTGTCCTTGCTATTACGATCTTAGGTTATTCACAGCTTAATTCTTTGAATTCTAATGCCTTTTGGGGGTTCATAGCTGCTTGCATTTGTGCAGGTGGTTGGGCAGCTGAAAGTGTAATTTGCGCATATGGTATGAAGGAAGATGTCCTCCCCAAAGAAGCACTATTTATTCGGCAATGGGTATCAAGTATTGCATATTTCCTTTTTATTATATTTGGAGGACATCCTTTGTTTAACATATATAGTGTCATAAGTCGTCCCATCATTATAATAATTGCTGGCTTGGCATTAATTGGTACAACTTCATATCTTTATTACTATCAAGCTATTGATATGATTGGACCTGTTAAGGCTACGGGAATGAATGTTACCTATTCTGTCTGGGCTATTATATTTAGCATTTTTTTACTTGGTGGGCAGTTTGATTTAAAGTTAATTATGTGCAGCATAATGATTATCGTTGGGACTGTTTTTATATCAAAAGAGTAAATATTATTTAAAAATTAAGAAAGTAGGTTATAATGAGAGCCATTATTTTAGCTGCTGGAATGGGAACTAGACTCAGACCAATCACTTTAACGACTCCAAAGTCTCTGATTGAAATAGGAGAGGAAACATTAATTGAGAGGCAAATTCGTTTTTTAAAAGAAAAAGGCATTGATGATGTGATTGTCGTTACAGGCTATTTGGCTGAAAAATTTGAATTTCTAAGAGAAAAATACCAAGTAACTTTGATTCATAACGATAAGTACGATGTTTATAATAATTTTTATACGATGTTTTTAGTAAAAGAATATCTATCAGATACATATGTTATAGATGCAGATAACTATTTAGTTAACAATTTTTTACAGACTAATTTAAAACATTCTACTTATTTTTCAGCCTATAAGACCAATTTTAAACAAGAATGGGTTCTTCATACGGATGAAAAACAAAATGTTACCGACATAACAATAGAGGATGGAAGTGGCTCTATTGTTTCGGGAGTTTCATATTGGAACGCAGAGGATGGAGTATTTTTGCAAGCTGCTATTCAGGAACGTTTCTTATCAGGAGAATACTCTTCTATATATTGGGATAATATTGTTTTAGAACAGCTTCCAAATTTAAATATAAAAAGACAACCAATTTCTCAAAATGATATTTATGAACTTGATAGTTTAGAAGACCTACAGAATTTGTATAAAGAACTAGATATTAACTAAATATGCTAAATATCTTATAAATTTAGTCTAGTCATTTATATTCTAGAGTTAGAAAATATATTGAATCATATTTATGAGGGAGTTTAGTCTTCTGCTGTAGCTCCCAAATGTCAAAAATATTCCCTGAAATGTCATTTTCTAGTGGCTTACCCCACCTTTTGGCTCTGAAATGAGACAGGATACGATTCTTGCCCCTAATCCTCTTCTTTTTGCGTTAAACTAGTGTTAAAGCAAAAAGATTGGAGTTATAATGGAAATTCAAGAAATTTATAATCAATTCAGAGATTACTATGGGGAGCTT
>ERZ773056.879-NODE-879-length-15721-cov-61.182880_pt1 | contig 15721 bp, 16 predicted proteins | sample MGYA00580857_ERZ773056 | MGnify/ENA primary metagenome ERZ773056 (study PRJEB29015, sample SAMEA2737996) | human oral metagenome | biome: human oral; feature: human-associated habitat; material: dental | place: China | collected 2114 ... | reverse complement strand
TATCACATGAGGATGATAACTTTATAGAGAAAATATATGAAGCTTTAAAGAGACCATATTTTCAAATGTTTTTAGGAAGAAAGTCAATACCGGTTTTGGCAGATTTTATTCTTGGAAATTTTGAAGGTGATATAAGGACTGCATTAGAAAAATGTGAGTGGCAGGCAAAAGATTATTATAAGAAAAGATATAATAAAAGTCAGAAATCATTGGATGTATATTGTGACAAGGGGGTTTTTGATAATGCTGACAGAGAAATATTAAGACAGGATAAGGTTATATCTTTTTCAAATAAACATAGACAATTCAGTTTTAGATATGAAGACCATGCAAAGATTTATGTAAAAAACAGTATGTTTGAAGATGAAGATACAAACCACAATATTTTTGATTTGGTAGGTGAATGATATGTATATTTCAAGAGTTGAGTTAGATATATACAATAGGCAGAAGATAAGAGATTTGACGCATCTTGGAGCTTATCATAATTGGGTAGAACAAAGCTTTAGAGAAGAGAGTGGGGTAAGAAGCAGGAAACTTTGGAGACTTGATAAGATAAATGATAAGAAGTATTTATTGCTGGTAAGTGGAGAAAAGCCGGACTTAAAATTGCTGGAAAAATATGGTGTGACCGGCAGTGCAGTAACAAAGGAATATGATGCATATATAAGCAAGGTGAAAAAAGGTATGAAGTTACGCTTTAGACTTGTAACAAATCCTGTACATGCAGTTATGGAAGATGGTAAGAGAGGTAGTGAAAAACCACATATTACTGTTGAGTTTCAAAAGAAATTCTTCATGGACAGAACTATAAAAAACGGTTTTGAAGTAAATGAAGATGATGTGAATATTGTAGAGAGGGGATTTGAGCTACTAAGAAAATCCGGTTCAAAGCCGGTAAAAGTGGTAAAAGCTACATTTGAGGGGGTACTAACTGTAGTTGATGAAGATAAGTTCAAATCAATGTTGGAGAATGGATTCGGCAAGAAAAAAGCCTATGGCTTTGGACTTATGACCGTTATACCTATGTGATATTGGGTGAAAGTATGGAAAAAGCGGAAATAAATGAACTGCCTAGAATAAGTGATAGAGTTACATTTATCTACATTGAGCATGCTAAAGTAAACAGACAAGATGGAGCTATAGTGGTATCTGACAGTAGAGGTACTGTCAGAATACCTGTAGCAATGATTGGAGCATTACTGCTTGGACCGGGAACAGATATTACCCATAGAGCAATGGAGCTGATAGGAGATATGGGCACAGGCATAATATGGGTAGGAGAAAAAGGTGTAAGACATTATGCACATGGTAGATCATTGACTCATTCTACCAGGTTTTTAGAAAGTCAGGCAAGATTAGTTACAAATGTGAGGAGCAGAGTAGATGTTGCAAGAAAAATGTATATGATGAGATTTCAAGGGGAGGATGTTTCATCATATACTATGCAGCAGTTAAGAGGCCATGAGGGTACCAGAGTCAGGAGATTATATACGGGATTGTCAAAAAAATATAATGTTGAATGGACCGGCAGAGATTATAAGGTTGATGATTTTGCAAGTGGAAATGTAGTGAATCAGGCATTGTCGGCAGGTAATGTAGCGTTATATGGGCTTGTATATAGTGTAGTATCAGCACTTGGAATATCTCCCGGACTTGGTTTTGTACATACAGGTCATGATTTATCATTTGTATATGATATTGCAGATTTGTATAAAGCAGATACAACGATTCCATTGGCATTTGAAATAGCAAGTGAATTTGGAAAAGAAGATGATATTGGAAGTATCACCAGAAAAAAGGCAAGGGATATATTTGAGGAAAAAAAACTTGTAAAGCAGATTGTATCCGACTTACAGTATTTATTGGATATAGGTGATGACGAAAAGCTTGAAGGGGAATTTTTGGGACTTTGGGATAATAAGGAGCAACTTGTAAGTTATGGTGTGAGCTATACTGAGGTAATGTGATATGCCATTTACAGTTATTACATTGAAAAAAGTACCACAGGCTCTTAGAGGTGATTTGACCAAATGGATGCAGGAGATAACTACAGGGGTTTATATAGGAAATTTCAACACAAAGGTAAGAGAAAAGCTTTGGAAGAGGGTGAAGGAGAATGCCAAGCCTGTTGCCCCGCTTGAATAAACATGCCCTGGCTGAAAGAAGAAATTGACCGCGACCGCTGAGAGAAAACCATATACCAGAGAGGCTGAGATTTTCTCATCATATTTTTCACGCGAGATACTCCTCAGGACTTCTAGCAACTTGACATGATAGGCGAAACGACGAAGATAATAGCGAAAAAGTTTCCGCAAACTAGTCTTTTTCATGTGATTCTACTTGTAAACTTAATTCCTCTAATTGTGCTGGAGCAACCAAGCTTGGTGCTTGCGTCATTGGGTCAGAAGCCTTGTTATTCTTAGGAAAAGCAATGACTTCACGGATATTTTCTTCACCGGCCAAGAGCATGACGAAACGATCCAGACCCAAAGCCAGACCTCCATGTGGTGGGAAACCATAGTTCATGGCTTCTAGAAGGAAGCCGAACTGGTCTTGCGCTTCTTCAGCTGAAAAACCTAAAGCCTTAAACATCCGTTCCTGCAAATCTTTTTGGTTGATCCGTAGGCTACCACCACCTAGTTCATAGCCATTGAGTACGATATCATAGGCAATCGCGCGAACCTTGCTCAGGTCCCCTTCTAACTCCTGCTCAGAATCTTTTTGAGGCAAAGTGAATGGATGGTGGGCACTCATATAGCGACCTTCTTCTTCCGACCACTCAAACATTGGCCAATCTACGACCCACAAGTAGTTAAACTTAGCAGGGTCAATCAAACCTAATTCCTTGCCTAGGCGGACACGAAGAGCGCCTAGAGCTGCGTTGGCAACATCTAAGGTATCTGCCACAAAGAGAACTAAGTCGTTTTCTTCAAGTTGTAAAGCAGTTGTCAACTCACTTGACAAGTCTGTCAAGAACTTGGCAACAGGTCCAGCTAGTTCTCCACCAGCAAATTTGACCCAAGCAAGTCCCTTGGCTCCATGCTGCTTAGCTTGCTCTGTCAGCTTATCAATGTCTTTGCGCGAGTATTTGTCAGCAGCATTCTTAACCACAATCGCCTTGACAGCCGGCGCCTCAGAAAAGACCTTGAAGTCAACACCCTTGACAAGTTCTGTCAAGTCCTGTAATAACATGTCAAAGCGAGTATCTGGCTTGTCGCTACCATAAAGAGCCATGGCATCGTCATAGTTCATCCGTGAGAAAGGCAAGGTTACTTCAATGCCCTTGGTTTCCTTCATGACACGGGCAATCAAACCTTCTGTAATGTCTTGGATTTCTTGCTCAGATAGGAAAGAAGTTTCTAAGTCAACCTGTGTAAACTCTGGCTGACGGTCTCCACGTAAGTCCTCGTCTCGGAAACACTTGACAATCTGGTAATAACGGTCAAAGCCAGCATTCATCAAAAGCTGCTTGGTAATCTGTGGGCTTTGAGGCAGGGCATAGAAATGACCTTGATTGACACGGCTCGGTACCAAATAGTCACGCGCCCCTTCAGGCGTTGACTTGGTCAAAAACGGTGTCTCTACATCGATAAACTCCAGCTCATCCAAGTAATTGCGGATGGAATGGGTCACTTTAGCACGCAACTTGAGATTTTCCAGCATTTCTGGGCGACGCAGATCCAAATAACGGTAGCGCAAGCGTGTATCATCATTGGCTTCAATCCCGTCCTTAATCTCAAAAGGAGTTGTTTTAGCAGTATTCAATACCGTCAGACTGTCTACGTGAAGCTCTACACTTCCTGTAGCCAGCTTGTCATTAGCCTGTTCACGTGCGGCTACCTTACCTGTCACCTCAATGACAAACTCGCTGCGCAGGCTCTCAGCCGTATTCATGACCTCATCTGAAACACTCTCAGGATTAATAACTAGCTGCATAATGCCTTCGCGGTCACGCAGATCAATAAAAATCAAGCCTCCCAAATCGCGACGGCGGGCAACCCAACCTTTCAAAGTAATTTCCTGACCGACATGCTCACTACGAACACGTCCCGCATACATTGAACGTTTCATCTTTACTCTCCAAAATTTTAATTCTGTTACTATTTTACCACAAAGAGCCTAGGAAAGCCCCCCTACCTATCCTTTTTATGAAAAAAATTAAAAGTCTTTATTTAAAGTACCCACTTTTATAAAAAGGTCTGGTGTCAATATCCCTAGACCTGCTAATGCTATATAGATTATTCCTTTTTCTTCCCATCCTCATAAAGACTAGGAGCCAGCGTTTTTGTCACCATGGCTGTCAAGAAGCGAAAGGCCCCAGCTGCCAGACCAAAAATCGGCGCCAATGCACGGAAGAAAAAATCCCCTCGCATAAAATAACAGAGCAGACCCGTTATCACAAACAAGGCCACTCCCTGTACCAGCGCTACAAACCATACTTTTTTCATCATTCCCTCGACTTTCTATAGACTATTATAGCATAAGCAGGGAAGGTTAGGGCAAAAACTATAACCCTTTGGAGAATAACAGGGCAGAATTGCTGATGAAAACTAGAGAAGTACCACTCCCTCTAAAAGAAATAACCACATTGTTATATCATAACATTAAATATAAAATCGGAAAGAGTATAGAGATTATTTACTTTTTTTTCAATTCATTATAATAATCATTCGAGCGAATTTTTTCCTTTTCTGCAGCTTTTTTATTTTCCATTGGGATAGATTCCAAGCCATTATTTGCAGATATTAATTTTGCCATTTTTGAATCAGCTTTCTCAAATTCTGCTGCTACAGAATTTAAGTAGTTATTAAGATTCTCTACCGTAGTATGAATATCTGCTGAAGCCTCATCCAATAAGGTATTGCAATCTGCAAATAATTCTGTAGACACATCATCAACCCACTCTGAAGCATCATTTGTACCTCCCGACATTACTGCCGCATCTAACCGAACAGATGTTTCGTAAATTTGTGTCGTATTAATTTGTCTCTTTTTTCCCATTTGCTTTTATCCTTTCCTGTGCTTTTTGAGCTTCCGCTTTGGACCAATCAATGAATTCTTGGTAATTATTTAAAGGGGTTTCTTCGTTCGTTTCATAATCCTTTGCGATTATATCTAGCTTATCCTGACCAACTGGCGCAAACCAATGGCGAAGATCTTCATAGTAATCTGCAGGAGAAACCAAGCCCCTACGATACAGAATTTTTGTAATTCTATTTTTCTTTAAACGCTTTACCAAGTCAGGAAACTCATGGCTAAAGTTAATATCCTGCCCAATCTTGTTCTTCTTATCATTAATATAACCTAAATTGTTTGAATCTGAAAATCCATTAAAATATAGAATATCATCGAGATTGGTTCTGGACAGGGAAGGGAAACTATTTTGTGCGAGAACTACCTCTTCCATCGCTTCACTAAGCTCCGTCAATTTCCCATTTTCCAGATTTAACAATAGTGTTTTTCTTTCTTTTATATTATTTTTTTTAGATACAAAAACTTCTATATAATCTATGTTATCATGATGAATACCGAACCCTATATTTTCCATAGAACCATCATCTATCAAGCTATACTCTGAAGTATACTTCTCTACAGTCTTTTTGAGGTCTATACGCTTTTCTTCAAAATTTTTCTTACGCAGATCATAGGTTAAAATTTCGAATGCTGTGAGCTTACTAGATAATCTTTTATATTCTTTAGAATATGTTTGATCATATGATACAAAAGAGGAAACTACATAATTTCTTGTAATTACTAAATCGTTAGATTGCCAATTTACATCTTTAGGACTAACTAAGACATAGCGCTCATCATCTATCAGAGTAATATCTTTCAGCGAAGAATCAAATACAAGAGTTTTCTTTATGGTCTCTTCCTTTGGCTTGGAGGAAGAAAAGAATTGTTTTTTTAGATAAACAAAGCTACAAAAGACCACCAGTAAGACAGCAATCACTAAAATAATTTGTTTTCTTTTATTCATTTATTGTCCTCCTGAACCAACTAAACGATCAAACAGTTGATTATGTTGGATTCGGATATCTTCTCCTCTACGATAAGTTATATCAGCATCCTTCCCTTGCATTAAGATTGATTCTTGATACTCTTGCCAATGTCCTTTAGATGGAATAATTTTTTCATCTTGAATTTGACTAAACGCATTAAAAAGCTCAGATGGCTTAGGTGTAACAATGTTATCCCCTTTAATAAAGTTTGTCACCGTACTATTATAAATTTTGGCGTCTTTCATCTTTTCATCAAAGGCTTTTAAACTATTAAGTGCTATATTTTTATCACCCGTTTCAGCCAAAGCCTGTTGATAAACGATGTTTCGCAAGCCATTTTCTTGATAGTCTGCATAAGATAGAGCAGACTGCAAATCAAAAGCTGAAGAAAAACGTGTCGAGATTACCTTTTGGTTTCCTTCAAGTCCAGTTGACACACTTCCTCCTCCAACATCGTTAAACGAATTGAATGCTTCTTTTAAGGAAGGTGGTCTTTCCAGTACCCGGACTTCCGTAGAGCAGGACATGCCCATCCTTGGATAGATCGATAGACACAGCTTCTTGCTTCTGTGCCTGTGGGATATCCGCCATTCCGAGTAGGACAGAGACAGGTTTCTTCTGCTTCCAAGCGACTGCTGGCTGCACTTCTTCGAGCTCCTCTAGCGTGATGCGCTCTTTCAACGGTGGCAACCAAGGTTGTGGTACTGGCAGGATATTCTGCTCTTCACTCAGAAGTTTGATATTTTGCACAATCGCGTCCAGCTCTGTCGGTACTTCCTTGATCTCATCCGCCTCTTCTAAGCCTGATAAGTCTTCATTCAGGATCTCATATTGACCTAGGTCATTGATTAGGTAGATGGTATGATCCTCAATGCCCATATCATCCTTATCCGGCTGGTAATCCGCCCCTGACCAGGCTGACTGGAAGAGTTCATAGACTTCATTATTTCCGACTTACAGATAAGCTCGGCCTGTCTGGGTGATCTCGGCCGCATCTGGCGTATGATAAGGAGCACTCTTACATCATTATACCATACGAAAAATAGGACGGAGAAGGGAATAATGAACGAGACAGGAGAAAAGAAGAGAGCAAGAAACCCACCTGAATTATTTTCAGGTGAGTTCATATAATTATGGAAAATCGTGATATCGGCCCTCTGCGATATCTGCCATTTTTCTACGATTATGGCGTTCTTGGGAATCTTTTCCACCTTGGATATAGCGTTCTCTGCGCTCCGCTCGTGACTCAGGTGCTTTCGTATACATATTCTGTCCGATGGACTGAGCCATACTAGCATCTGCGTTTCTAAAAGCCTCACCTACTGCTCCAAGATACTCATCTAAGGAGCTAATCGTCGCAACCATTTCCTTTGATAGTTTTTTTATGCCATCTGTCGCAGCTTGAAGCTTCTCTGTCGCACTAGAAGAAATTAAGTCTGAAACATTGTTTTTTAACTCGCCACTCATATCTTTAAATGCACCATTCACACGGCTGAGATTATCCGGATTAATTTTCTTATTACTCACTCTTTATCACTCCCGTCTGCTCTATAGTAGTCTACATTCCGAAGGGCAGGATGTTTCTCCAACCAGGCATTCGCCTCTTGGCTGTTACGAATCTGAACATCTGAGGCTTTCCCATCATCATTACGTCCATAAACAGTTAGGATGTCTTCCCCCTTGGGTGCGAACCAATGAAGAAGGGTGTCAAACCACTCATCCGGTGTAACCTTATCTGGACGAACATAAAGTGACCAATTCTGATTGATGAGTTTATCTTCTAGGTCTGGATATAGACTATAGAGATTGATGTTAGGATCTGGGATGCTTCCTTCAAGCTTAGTTTTAGCTATCTCATTCGCAGGACGAAGATAACCTAGAGAACTTAAAACTTTAGAATAATTTGTTATACTTGCAGTATTTTTTATATCATCATCCATTCCAAACTTTGTGTCTTTTGGAAGATTCACCACTTCTTCCGTCTCCAAATTGAGATAGACTGTTTTGTAACTTCGATTCTCTTCATCCGTTAAATCTACAATTTTTAACCCAAAGTAGTGAGTGTCCTCAACGTAATACGAGCCAATCAGTCTTGTAGGAACGCCTTTCGGATTGTAGTTTCGCACTGCCTGAAAAAGGTCAATCTTTCGTTCAGGCAAGCCCTCCTCGTCTAAATTATACAAAATCAAGTTCCAATACTCCCCCTCCATCTGAAGGTGAGGGATTTCATGTATCTCTCCTTCTTTCTCTACTATAAAAGTCTTGTATTCATCTGTGATCGCATATGTTTTACTGACAAAGAAACTCCCTTTGTTTGTAGACGCAAGGACATATTGCTTCTTATCTCCAAATAGTTGAAAATCTGATTTTACCCTAGCAGTTCCCATTAAATACTCTAGCTCTTTGGATTTCTGACTTGGCTTCAAGAGAAGAAAGAAACAAGATCCCGTTATGACTAGAAAAAGAAGAAGTGACCCAATGACTTTCCGATTTTTAAATATCTGTTTGTTCACTATTAGTTACCTCCTATTCCAACTAATTTGTTGAAATAAAGACCCTCATTCTTACTATAATTATCATAGTTAAAATTATAGTCTTTAATATCCTGTGTTACATTTTGGAATTCATTCAATCCTTTTACGAGCTTTTCTCCACCCAGTTGCTCAGGACTCATGCTCCCCTCTCCACTGAAAAGGGATTTCATTTCCTTTGTATAGTCCCCAGATGGTTCAATCGCATTTAATTGCGTTTCTAATTTTTCTAATTTCTCAACTGCTGTTTCTACATTATTTCCTTCTTTCTCTAAAATCTGACGGAAATAATAGCCTCGTAAACCATTTTGCTGGAGGTCTGCCATCCGAAGATTGGCCTCAAAATCATAACGAGATTGACCAGAAATATGCTTATAGGTATTATCCCCTTCTTTTATGGCTGTAGCACCAGTATCCATTTCTTGACTCAAAAGATCCTTATCAGTTTTTTGCAACTTTTCTTGAATCTTTTGAGCTTTCTCAAAATGTTCAAGAACACCACCAGCAACATGCGAACTAGCGTTTTTTAGATTCTCATATTTTTTGAAATCGGCTTCACTAAGTGCCTTTGTACCACTTTTAGCCACCTCATTAAGTAGGTTCTTCTCCTCATTAGTTGTCGCTGCTACTTCTACAATATTCCAAAAGAAACCTGCAGCCGGGTTCATTGATGCAATGTTCTTGGTTGTATTACTGGTTGACCTTAAACTCTGCGAACTCATCTGAGATGAGAAACACCCCCTCTCCCATTATACCATATGAGAGATACCGTACTAAGATAAGATGAGAAAAGTAAACTCCACTTGAAATAATTCAGGTGGAGTTTACTTATACTGTCATCGCATCAAGATTAAAACGATTAATCAACATAAGAAGCAAGTGGTTTTCTTCCATTTGTTGTAAGAAAATATTTGAAAGCCTCTGAAAAATAGCTTAACTTTTTTCGCTAATCCATTAGAGTGGATAAGGAACGATTATTTCCCGTTACGAGGAAAGTCGTCATTACGGAAAATCACGATAACGTTCATTATTCATTTCAACTTGTTTTCTTCGCATGCCTCTCTCTTGACTGTCTTTTCCCTGCGAAACATAATAGTCTTGTCTCTGTTCACGAGTTCCAGTCGGGATTTCTTCCAGCTTCCCATCAATCATGTTTTTTAACTGTTGGTCCGATTTTTCGAAAGCTCCTGCAACCTTACTTAAAAATGAATTTAGTCCAGTTACTACTGATGTTAAGTCTTTACTACTTTTAGCCGCAGCTCCAAATGCATCGTCTAGGTACTGAGCAGAATCATCAGCTACTACACCGGTAGAGACAAAGTTGGATTCTTCTGCTCCCATATAGTTTTCTAAATAAGCCTGAATCGACTGTATCTCATCCACCTTAATTTGTCGTTTTATCATACTATCCTCCTTCCAAATCTATTTTACATGTTTCTCATACCATTCCTGATACTCTTGGAAACTGTTGAGCGGAGTCTCTTCCTTTGTTTTAGGATCTATCCCAACAACATCTAGCTTATCCTGACCAACCGGCGCAAACCAATGCCGCATATCTTGGAAAATAGCTTCTGGATCGGAATAGGCTCCTTTTCTTACTACTATTTTAGCCGCACCTTCCATACCCTTATAATATTCAGGGTAATCCGCAATGAAGTTTATGTTGGTGTCTTCTCTCACTTTTGAATCATTACTGTAGGCTAAATAATAAATGGGGATAAGGCCGTATTCAGTTGCTATATCATCCAAATTAGTATAAGTAAAAGAGAAGGCAAATCGTTTGGAATCTGTTTTATCTGTAGGTAGAGCTGGCACTATCTGTTCAGAAGCTACATCCAAAGCAACCTCCTTCTTATCTTCTCTATTTTGCTTATTCCTCAAAGAAAAAACTAAATAATCTTTCCCATCATTAGTGTAATTTCTTGTAGAATAAAAATCTACTCTATAATTTTGGTCATAGGTTTGGATCAGTTTGACTACATCAATCGTCTTTGGTAGGTTCTCTAAATGATTGAGATCATAAACATCTAGTGTTAATTCCACTAAATTACTGTCGCTCCTCCCAATAAATTTTGCATTACTTGTGACAAAATAGTTAGATAGAACATTTGGAGTCATCGACTCCTTGGTTTTATAATATACATAGCGGTTCTGGGAGCCAAAGGTTTCGATACGCTCCACCTCTGTTTTAACTATCAATACCTCATGGTCTTCCTGCCATTGGACATATATGGGCCAAGTATAGGAATAGACACCATAGCCCACCAAAGAAACTAAAAGCAATCCCACAAACACCTTAGTTCGGAAGCTGAGAGTCTTTAGGTATTTCATTTGGTAAGAATCCTCCTTCTGCTATTTTTTTATAAACATCAATATATTCACTAGCTAATCTCTCTCGAGTATAAGACTCACCTTTAGAATCTATGAGTGCTTTCTTATCACTCGCTCCATGTAATCCCTTCCAGACTTTGGTAATCCCGACTTGATCAATTGTTTTACCTCCTTTTCCTTGGAGATAATCTTTCACTTCTTCTGTGTAGGGACCACTGTCGCTTGGCTTTTCTTTCAAGACTTCTTGGGCAGCCTCTACAGCTCTCAAAGCATCCTTTACACTTTTTCCATCTTCCAAGGCCTTATGGAATGTGAGAGCTTTCAAGCCTGTCCTATCCATGTCATGAATCTGTAGGGCCGACTGAAGATCATACTGCGGAGTAAAACTAACAGCCTTATAACTGTAATCTCCTCTAACTGTATCCATAATAGAGCGACCTCCATAGTCAACTAATGCAGCTTTCAAAGCTGTATCTGATTTAACCATTTGCTCTGTAATCTCATTGGAAGTTTCTATATATTTACTTACGGCATACAGTGCATCCAAGGATAAACCGGCCGGCTTAGCAAACTTACCAGAAAAGTAGTCCTTATTATTTCTAACGGCTTCAATATGGTCTGACACTCCATCTTTATAAGTGAATGTATCTGAGAGAACAGTAATCCCCATTGCAGCGAGTGGCCCGTATGGACCTGCCGCCATTGAAGCTCCCATCTTCATAACATTTGACAAAAAATCTAGTGCTGCTTTATTTCGTTTCTCATTTAGTTTATCAATGTCCTTCGCTTTCTCGTCTCCAATAACGGAACGTGCATCATCATAAGAACTCACATGCACCTGCCCATTGCTTCCAACTTGATAGTGCTGCATGTTAAAAGTGAGACCTTGTGTTGTCAATTTTAGAGAATTTGTATCCATCAGATAATAAGCTACTGCTTCTCCCGTTGGTTGAGGAATTCTATTGGTTCCTACTTGGAAAATATTCATCCCTTCAAATAGACCCGTCAAAGAATTTGCTAAAAAGAGTTTCTGACGAATTTTAGCTAACTCTGGTTCAGCTTTCAACAATTCCTCTTTATACTTCTCATAATCCTCAACAGAGCCATTCTCAGGAAATTCAGGTTTAATTTCAAATGCTTTTCCGATAAGTAACAAGCCATAGCGATCCCCTCCTTTAATCAACTTTTCTGTATAAATCTTTACATGAGGAGAATCTTGATCTTGAAGTGCATCTAAAAAGTTTTTTATGTTTGAAAAATCACTCTTCCCTTCTTGAATGCGCTCAACTTCTGTAAAAATAAATCCATAGACAACCGTCATCATGTTCTCGCTAACATGTGTCGCATCTATTTTCCCAAGATTATCATAGGGAGCTGGAGAATAAAGCGCCTCTATGACTTTCCCATCTCCAGAATCACTGATAGCATCTATAGCGTCTAGTTGACTGACGCTTGTGATGCGTTTCTCAGCAATTGCTTGAACAACCGCGCTTGGATCCAACTCCCCTAAATAGCGAGCATGATTTAAAACATTTTGTATGGCATCAAGGTTGCTTTTTGCTGTTTTTAGTCCACTAATAAATAGTTCATAGTAGGACTGCATGTCCCCATCTACACCTGTACGCTTGCTTGCGGCAGCATCCAGCGAATTTGAAGCATTTTCATATTCTGAAAATACACTAATTTCCCCATAACCTAGAATCGCCGATGCTGTCGCAAAATAACTATCTAAGCTTTTCTGGATATCTTCAATCTTAGTTTTTTGATCTTTTTTGAGCTTTTGTGTAGCTCCCTCAACTCCTTCTTCTCCATCCTTTGACCAAGCTTCCTTGTCAAATCCCAAAGCAGTCATAAAAGATTCATAATTAGACATTGTTGCTCCAAAAGCCTCAAGATAAGATGGATAGCTCTCAAAAACTTGACTTTGGATTGTGTTTAGTTTATTTACAAACTCTTTAATCACAAGTCCTTCATTTCCCGAAACTTTTAATTTAAATTTATTATTTGCTTGTACTACTCCAGACTCATACTTTTTAGCTAGTTCCTTCATCTTTTCGCCAAAAAATTTAAGCTGCTCCAAATTGGTTATTGTAATAGTTGCCATTCGTACTCCTATTCTATAAACGTGAAAAATATTACGCTTAAAGCAAAAGTGATGCTTCTTGCTGAAGGGCTCTATATTTAGACTCTAAATCACCAATAACAGTTGATCTTTTCTTATTAAAAGCTCCCTCAACATCAGATAGAATCGCTTCTTCATCAGTGGTTAAATTTTCATATTTTTTACCAGCTAAATGATATATGGATTTTATTGTTTCATTATCAGATAAAACATACTCAACTTTGGTAGTGATACCTTTCAAACCAGCAATGACTTTCTCAATTTGTCGCATTCTGGATCTAATTATTGCCAATTGAGCCTCTTTCCCTTCTGTTTCACTTTCTAAAATTACAGCCATTTTTTCCCCTTTCTATATCATTAATACTTTCATTTTACTTGCCAATCCATCGGCTACATAGTAGTGTTCTTGTTCTTCCAACTGTGGCTCACGGACAGACCTATTAGTCACGGTCAGAACTGATTGGTCGCTTAACCGAAGTCCTACAACAGCCTGCTTATAAGAACGAGCAATTTTTGAGACCACATCAATATGTTTAGCGAGCGCTGGTGAACTCATTACGATTGAGCCATAACCAGCCCGAGATCCCTTTTCTAAGACATAAGCTAGAGTATCAAGCACTTCTGAGTTTAATTCTCCCACCAATTCGGTTAAATTGTAAACAACTACTGTTGCGACATGGTCTCTCTGTTTCTTTTCTAAACGCTCCTGAACCTTGAACTCCATCATATCTAATCCTTCTAGATATTCCTCTGGACTTGCAAGAATCGTCACACCTTCCATTTCAGGCAGATTATGATACTTTGGCGCCAAGACAATGACCTTCTGTTGCCCTTTGGCAATGTGCTTCACGAAGGTTACCATCTGCTCTTCCTTATCTGTTAAGTAGAGGAGATTTCCTTTAGTTAGATTCCACGTAACCGGCTCAACTGTCTCCAAGTCTAGTCCCAGAGGTACGAGTCCTTGTTCATAGGCAGCCTGTACACTTGCACGACCATAGAATTCTGCCTCCGTCAACTCCTCTGGTACCATCGGAATGGCACTTGGTCGTTGTCCGCTCCAAGCTTCTTGGAGAGAAGCGACTTCCTGACGAAGGTTATTGAGGACTTGCGCATCATTGACACCCGCTACTGGCAGAGCCAGCTGGATGACATCAACTTCCTCACGCTTAATGAGCGCTCGACCCTTGATATCTTCCATGGTCATAGCTAATGGCGTAGATCCCACAATCGAGCGAACTTCGCTCACATCATTCTGTGGCAGGCTCAGCTGGTGCTTGAAGTTAGAGTAGAGTTGGGCCCGAAGGTTAGACTGACGGCCCGCTGTCATTAATAGATGCACTCCGATGCTGAGACCTTCACGGGAGATTCTCACTAAGAGCTTGAAGACCTCTGCCTCATAGGCCTCTTCCTTGATTGCCTCATAGCTATCTAAGAGAATGACAATAGAAGGCTCTTCTTGACCGCTAGCCTGACGATAGAGATCCAAGGTCCCAACGCCATAGTCCGATAGGAGTTTCTTACGGCGGTTGAGCTCTCGCTCCATAATCCGCACAAACTTAGAAATCTTCTCTGCTTGATCTAAAAGCATGGTATCTGCCACCTGCGGAAGCTTAGACAAGGGCGCTAGACCATTGGTCCCAAAGTCCATCAAGTACATAGTAAGGGCCTTGGGACTGTGCTTTCTCGCTAAGTCCATAGCCACACTTTGCAGGAAGGTGGTCTTCCCTGTACCTGGACTTCCGTAAAGAAGGACATGCCCATCCTTAGAGAGGTTGATAGAGACAGCTTCTTGCTTCTGTGCCTGTGGGATATCCGCCATCCCGAGTAGGAAGGAAAGAGACTTCTCTTGCTTCCAAGCCTCTGCTGGCTGCACGACTTCCAAGTCCTCTAGTGTGATTCGCTCTTTCAACGGTGGCAACCAAGGTTGTGGTACTGGCGGGATATTCTGCTCTTCACACAGGAGCTGGATATGTTGCACGATCGCATCCAGCTCGGTCGGAACTTCCTTGATCTCATCTGCCTCTTCTAAGCCGGATAGGTCTTCATTCAAAATCTCATATTGACCCAATTCATTGATCAGATAGATGGTATGATCCTCAATCCCCATATCATCCTTATCCGGCTGGTAGTCCGCCCCCGACCAAGCTGACTGGAAGAGTTCATAGACTTCATTATTGCCGACTTGCAGATAAGCTCGGCCTGTCTGAGTGATCTCTGCCGCATCTGGTGTATGAAGCATTTCCATAGAGTCGCCACGATCGGCTACCTTAAGCGCCAACTTAAAGCGGGAGTTGGACCAGATCTGATCATCTACGACCCCAGACGGCTTCTGAGTGGCTAGGATCAAGTGAACTCCGAGGGAACGCCCGACCCGAGCGATAGATACCAGCTCCTTGATAAAGTCGGGCTGGTTAACCTTGAGCTCTGCAAACTCATCCGAGATGAGAAAGAGATGAGGTAAGGGCTCGGTCGCTTCCCCATTCCTAAATTTCTTCTGGTATTGATTGATGTGATTGACTTCAAACTCTCCAAAGAGCCGTTCACGACGATGGATCTCCGCATTGATAGAAGCCAAAGCCCGCATGGATTGGGCACCATCCAAGTTGGTAATGGTCCCCAAGAGATGGGGCAGGTTCTTGAAGAGATTGGCCATTCCCCCACCCTTGTAGTCGATGAGGAGAAAGGCGACATCATGAGGATGGAAGTTGACAGCCAGACTCAGAATATAGGAC
>ERZ773056.878-NODE-878-length-15726-cov-4.094506_pt1 | contig 15726 bp, 13 predicted proteins | sample MGYA00580857_ERZ773056 | MGnify/ENA primary metagenome ERZ773056 (study PRJEB29015, sample SAMEA2737996) | human oral metagenome | biome: human oral; feature: human-associated habitat; material: dental | place: China | collected 2114 ... | reverse complement strand
TAATAGACATAAAAGAAAGTCCTTATGTAATTTTTGTAAAAGGAAATTTACCTTCAAATGAAGAATTAGAAAAATCTTTTGCAATAGTTGGAACTAGAAAACCAAGTAAAGAAGGAATAGATTTTGCCAGAGATATAGGGCAATATTTATCTAAAAATAGTATTTACAATATTAGTGGATTAGCATTAGGAATAGATACAATAGGACATAATATGTCGTTACAAAAAACAGGAGCAATATTAGGACAAGGCTTAGATTTAGAGATTTATCCAAGAGAAAATATTAAATTAGCAGAAATGATTTTAGAAAATAATGGTTTTTTATTATCTGAATTAATACCTCAAACAGAAATTTCTTTATTTTCTCTGATTAAAAGAGATAGATTACAGTCAGCTTTAACTTCTGGAATTATTATAGCAGAAACTGGTATAAAAGGTGGCACAGTAAATACTTTTAAATATGCAAGAGAACAGAAAAGGAAAATATTCATATCTGATATAAATAAAGAATTTATAGAAAAGCATAAAAAAGATTTAATTGTTATAAAAAATAGTTTAGATTTTGAAAAAAAATTAAAAAATAATTTAATACAAAAAAATCTTTTTTAGTAGCTTAAATTTGAAAAAAATCTTTAAAAATGATATAATAATTTAGGGGTTGAGAGAATAATGTCATATCTAAAAAGGTTATCAGATAATGTTACAGTAAAAGCAACAATAAAGGAAATTAAATATTCAAAAAGTGAATTTAAGAATTGGTTATTTGACTGGTCTAAAACAGATAAAAAAGGCTATAAAATACTCGCCTTATATGTTGAAAATGACAATAGAATTCAAGGAGCTATATCTATAAAAGCAAATCCTCAAAATATGTCTATTGAAGTAGATTTAGTTGATTCTGCACCTTTTAATAGTTCTTATAACAATAAGATAAAAGGTAAAGAATACAGTGGAGTGGGAGTTAATTTATTTGCAGAGGTTTGTAAAAAAAGTTTTTATCTAAGTTATGATGGATATGTTGAATTCATGGCAAAGACTAATTTAATTGAATATTATAAGAAAGAGCTTGGAGCTAGTTTAATTGGTAGTCAACAGATGATAATTGAAACAAGAGCTTCTAAAAAACTTGTAAATAAGTATTATGGAGGTGTTGATTTATGATGTTAGAAGATTTTGGAATGATGACAGAACCTATGCCAGAAGATGCTATTCAATATGATGTAAGAGCTATAATAGCTTATTGTAGAGAAAAAAACATTTCTACTGAGAATTTATCAGAAGAAGAATTAAAAAAGTTTGAGTTACCTAAGGATAAATCAGTGGCTAATTTTTAGTAAAAAATTATAAATGAAGCATTTAGTAAAAAGCTAAGTGCTTTTTATTTTAAAAATAATTTTTAATAAAAATAAAAAAATCTTTTTTAAATCAACAAAAAATGTTACAATACCTTAATGAAGTATGAAAGGAGAAATAGTGATAAATATGAAAAACACAAAAAAAATTACTATATTACTACTTATCTTAGCTAGTTTATTTTTAATAGCTTGTGGAAAAGATGAAAAAAAAGATGATACAGAAAATAAAACAGGAGATAAAGTAGAGGCAAATGTTTCCACTAATCTTTCAGAAGAAGAGTTACAAATAGCAAAAGGTGTCAATGGGGACTTACCAGATCCTGTATATACTTATGAAGCTATAGTTGATGAAGTAGGAGGATTATACCAATCACCAGATGCAAGGGAAGATAATTATTTAAAAAAACATGATATATGGAAAGAGAATGTTCAAAGGGAATTGAAAAAAATAGAACCGGCATTGAGTGAAGATGCTTCTGAAGAAGAAATTCAACATCTATTTAAACAACTTTTGTATATTGCAGGTTATGACTACACACCATTTGAAACAATAGATAGATTTTCTTATGTGATTTTTAAAAATGATATGGAAAATCCATTTACTCATGAAAAAATTGAAGAAAATATGAATGTAAATGTAGAAATAGTTTTAGATGCATCAGGTTCAATGGTAAAGAAAATTGGAGATAAAACAATGATGGAAATTGCAAAAGAATCTATCAAACAAGTTTTATCAGAAATGCCAGCCAATGCAAAAGTGGGAGTTAGAGTATTTGGGCATAAAGGAGATAACACAGCTTCTAAAAAAGATGAATCATGTGGAGCAAATGAACTAATTTATCCAATTGGAGATTTGAATGTAGAAGGAATAGAAAAAGCCTTAGAACCTATACAACCGACAGGATGGACTTCAATTGCAAAATCAATTGAATATGGAGTGGAAGATTTAAAAGCTTTAGATGGAGAAAAAACATTAAATATTTTATATATAATTACAGATGGAATAGAAACTTGTGGAGGAAATCCAGTTGAAATAGCAAAGCAATTAAAAGGTGAAAATACAAATATTGTTTTAGGAATAATTGGTTTTAATGTGGATGCAAACCAAAATAGATTACTAAAACAAATTGCTGATGCAGCAGGAGGTTACTATTCATCAGTAAATGATGCAGATAAACTTACAGGAGAATTGTATAGAATAAATGAACTTGCTTTCTCTGATTATAAATGGGAAGTCTTAGATGATAATTTGATAACTAGAATTAAAGGAATGCATAATGAAATTCTTACATTTAATAAAATAGCTTATGGAAACAAAGGAATTTCAGAAAAAGTAGATTTATCAACAGCTATTCTATATGGAGGTATTTCAAAAAATGATCCTAAGTTTGCTGGATTATATGTAGCACTTGGAAAAGTATCAAAAAGACTTAGTGAATTAAGTGAAGAAAGAAAAAATAAAATAGATGCTATATTTGAAGAAGAATACAATAAAATAAAAAAAGAATCTGAAGAGTATATTGCTTATTTAGAAAGTAGAAAAGGTGAAATGGTTGCCTATGTGCCATCAACAAGTAGAGTAAGTCCTCGTAGTGCATATTATACAGGAACATCTAACAAAGGTGGTACAAGAGAAGATGCTAAAAAAGATGCTGAAAAAATAAAAGAAGAAAAAGAAGCAGCTAAACAATAGAAAAAGGTAAAATTATGTCAAATATAAAAGAATTTAAAAAAATATATAATTTTGAATTTGAAGAAATAAAAGATAAAGATATGTATTATAATTATAGAGATATAGAAAAGAAATATCTTGCTTTATATAAGGAAGGAAAAGAAAAAGGTTTTACTCCTGTATTTTTAGTTCTTGATGGTACTTTATTAGAAAAATTTGAAATAGATATGGAAGACGAAGATACAGATAACATAATGGATGTAGTCAAATTAAATCTAGCAAAATATAAAAATATAAATGCAGTTAAGTTTTTGGAAAAATTTCAAGGACAAAATACTGATGATCTAAAAGAAAATATAGATGAATACTTTTCAGAAATTGATTATAAGTTTGATGACAGTGAAAAATACAATTTAGAACTTTCAACTTTATTTGATTATGATGGAAATTTTAAAGATGATGTTATTTTAGTAAAAGTTCCTACAAAGAATCCTTATGAAGTTTTAGGCTATTTTGGAATGGGTGGCTACAATGAATGCCCTTTTCCAGCAGAACAAGTGGCAGTTGCTAAATATTGGTATGAAAAGTATGGAGCAGTACCAGCAGCTATAACTTATGATGAAATAGAATTCTATGTAGAAAGACCTGTTCAAACATTAGAAGAAACTAAAAAATTAGCAATAGAACATTATGCTTTTTGTTATGATATAGTTGACCAATGTTATGGAACATTTGAAAAATTAGTAGATGGTTTATATAAAAATATACAATGGTATTTTTGGTGGGATTAAAAATTGAAATCAGAAGCACTCAGAATTTTAAAAGAATATTATGGATATGACAATTTTAGAGAAGGACAAGAAAAAATAATAGATGCTATCTTAGAGAAAAGAAATGTCTTAGGAATAATGACAACAGGGGCAGGAAAATCTATATGTTATCAAATACCAGCATTAATCTTTGAGGGACTAACTATAGTAATTTCTCCTCTAATATCTCTAATGAAAGACCAAGTAGATAGCCTAAGATTAATTGGAATAGAAGCAAGTTATTTAAACTCAACCTTAGATAATGATGAGTATAATAAGATACTTTTTAAAATAAAAAGAGGAAAGATAAAGTTACTATATATCTCACCTGAAAGATTAGAAAATAAATTTTTCTTAAATTTTATAAAAACTATAAAAATTTCTATGGTAGTAGTAGATGAAGCACATTGTGTATCCCAGTGGGGAGAAAATTTTAGAAGAAGCTATCTAAGGATAGCAGATTTTGTGAAATATATAGCAGGAGAAAGCCAAATTCAAACTTTGGCTTTCACTGCTACTGCAACACCCAAAATTAAAGTAGATATAATAGAAAAATTAAATCTAGTAAATCCATTTATTTATGTAGATTATTTCAACAGAGATAATATATATTTTAAAGTAGTTGATAATAGTGGACTTGATAAAGATTTAGGTATAGACTCTAAGCCTTTTATAATAGACTACCTAAGAAAACATAAAGGAAAATCAGGAATAATTTATTGCTCAACCAGAAAAAATGTAGATGATATTTATAGCTATTTAGTAGGATTTGATAGAAGTGTTACAAAATACCATGGTGGAATGTCTAAGGAAGAAAGAGATAAAAATCAAAAATTATTCTTAGATGATGATGTTGAAATAATGGTAGCAACTAATGCTTTTGGTATGGGGATAAATAAATCTAATATAAGATATGTAATACATGCAAATATTCCAGCTGACTTAGAAAGTTATTATCAAGAAGCAGGTAGAGCAGGTAGAGATGGTGGCTCTGCTGAAGCTATCCTTATATATAATGAAAAAGATAGAGATATTCAAAGATACTTGATGGAGAAAGAAGCAGAAGGAAAAAAAGATAAGAATTATCTTAATAAAAGATTAAAAAATTTTAATAAAATGCTAGAATATACAGAATTAAAGACTTGTTACAGAGAATATATATTAAAATATTTTGGTGAAAAAATGATAAGAAACTATTGTGGTTATTGTGAGAACTGCAAAAAAGAAAAGAATATCAAAGATTTTTCATTGGAAGCTAAGAAAATTATTTCAGGTGTAGGTAGGGCAAAAGAAAGTTTGGGGATATCTACACTAGCTAATATGCTTATGGGAAAAGCTGATACTAAAATGTTAAACAAAGGACTTGACAAAATTTCTACATTTGGGATAATGAGAGAAGATAAACAAGAGTGGATAGAAAGTTTTATAAATTATATGATTTCTGAAAAATATTTAGTACAGAGTGCAGGAAGCTTTCCAGTTTTAAAACTTGGAAAAAAGTACAAAGATATTTTAAATGGAAATATAAAAGTAATAAGAAAAGAAGATGAGAAAATTGACTTTGATTATTATGAAAATAATTTATTTAAAGAATTAAATTCTCTCAGAAAGGAGATTTCAAAAAAAGAAAATATCGCACCTTATATTATTTTTTCTGATATGACTCTTATAGAGATGGCAGAAAAAAAACCAAGAAATAGGTGGGATATGTTAAAAATAAAAGGTATAGGCAATCAAAAATATAAAAGTTATGGGGAAAAATTTTTAGAAAGAATTAATAATTATTGTATGGAGGAGAGACTATGAAAAAAATTTTAAAGCTAGTATTTATCTTATCTTTATTAACATTAGCTTTAGTAGCTTGTAAAAAAGATAAGCAAAACCAACAAAATGATGGTAGTCAGACAGAAACAAGTCAAGGATATGATGATTATCAACAAGTGCTTTATGTTAATGATGCGAAGTTTAACATATCAGGAGATATAGTAGTATTATTTTCAGAAGAACTGGATAAAACTCAAGATTTTAAAAAATTGGTTGAGGTTGAAGGTTTAGATGGAGATATAACTATTATGCCTTTTATAAATAAACTTATTATAAAAGGTGATTTCAAAAAAGACAATCCATATAATATAAAAGTTAGTAAAGATATAAAAGGAATTTCTGGGAATTCATTGACAGATGACTATATAAAATATAATTTGTATTTAGGTAAAAAAGAGCCTAGTTTATCATTTGTTGATTCCGGAAATGTTTTACCAAGTATAAATAATAAGAAAATTAACTTTAATTCAGTAAATGTTACAAAAGTTAAACTTGAAGTTGTTAAGGTTTATACAAATAATATAACTCAATATTTAAAATTATATGCTAATGAATATGGAGTTAATGAATGGCAACTTAAAGATGATTTAGGAGATGTTATCTTTACAAAAGAATATGAAATAGATAGTAAAGAAGACCAAGTTATAAAAAATAGTATAGATTTGAGTAATACAATAGATACTAAGGGAATTTATTATGTAAAAGTATCTGCAATTGGACAAGATAGTATAGATTATGATGTATCAAAATATGGTGAACCTAATAGTTATGGTTATGATAATGATGTAATCTATGCAAAAGCAGAAAAAACAATAATACTTTCAGATATAGGTATAGTTGCTAATTCTAATAATTCAAAGTTGGACTTAAAATTATTAAATCTTAATACTTTAAACCCTATTTCAGGTGCAAAACTTGAATTTATAAGTTCTAAAAACCAAACTCTTGAAGAAGGAACAACTAATTCAAATGGAGAATATAAGTCTAAAACTAATTTAGATAATGTTTTTTATGTGCTTGTAAAATATGGAAATGAATTTAATGTTTTATATTTAGCAGGAAATAAAATAAATTACTCTGATTTTGATATTGGTGGTTCATTAGATGGTTCTGATTTAAAACTTTATACTTATACAGATAAAGGATATTATAGACCTGGTGATGAAATAAATGTATCTTTAATTGCTAGAAGTAAAGAAAAAATGAATGATAACCAACCTTTTGAATACTCATTTACAGGACCAGATGGTTCAACTAAGATTAATAGTGAAATAGTTAAAGACTCTAAAAATGGATTCTATACTTTCAAAATTAAAACAGATATGAATGATTTAACAGGAGCTTGGACTTTAACAATTAAGTTTGGTGGAAAAGAAATTACACAAAAAGTATTTATAGAATCTAAGATTGCAAATACAATAGCTATTGATGCAGATGAAGATAAAATTTACACTAAAGCAGATGTTAAGGATAAAGCAATAGACTTTAAATTTGCATTTAAGTATTTAAGTGGAGCAAATGTAGATAAAGGCACTATTGTAAACTTTGATTATAGTGTAATAGAAAAAGATACGCAATCTAAACAATATAAAAATTATGTTTTTAATAACCCTTCAAATTATAAATATCAATTTAGAAACTTTGCTGAAACAACATTAGATGATGGTTCAGGAGAAGTTAATTTAAAACTGGATATGCCAGATGCTTTACAAAGTAAAAATCTTTATTTAAGTACAATAGTAAATGTGTCAGATGCTAATGGAAGATACAGTACAGAAAATAAAGTATTTAAAATAATAAATAGAGAAAATTCAGTTGGAGTTCAAAAAGTAAGCCAAAATGAAAATGAAGCTAGTGTAAAATATATTCTATTAAATGAAAAAACTGATAGTTTAGTTGCAGGAAAGAAATTAAAATATAGAGTATATAACAAAGAATTTAACTGGTGGTATGACTACTATAATGATGATGAAAAATCATTTAAAGAAAATATTGAAACAGTTCTTTTAGAAGAAGGAGAAATTACTTCTGGTTCTTCACCTGAACTTTTAAAAGTTACTAAATTAGGTGATGGTGTAAACTTTATTGAAATAGAAGATGAAGAAACAGGACATAGTTCAGGAGTATTTGTTTATAATTATCACTATGGAGATAAAAAACATGGAACTATTGAAAATCTAAATATCACTTCTGATAAAGAAAAATACAATATTGGAGATATTGCAAAAATTAAGTATAGTGGAGCAGTTGGTTCAAAAGCATTAATAACTATTGAAAAAGATGGTAAGATTGTAAAAGAATATTGGAAGACTTTAACAGTAAAAGATAATGAAGAAACTATTGTTATTGAAAAAGATTTCTTCCCTAATGCTTATGTAAGTATATCTGTTTTCCAAAAATATGTTGATAAACAAAATGATAGACCGTTAAGACTTTATGGTTCAGTTCCATTGATGGTTGATGATAAGAGCAGAATGTTGACACTTCAAGTTGATACTAAAACAGAAGTTTTACCAGGTGGAGATTTAAAAATAAAATTATCTAATAAAGAAAATAAAAAGATGTACTATGAAGTATTCCTTGTAGATGAAGGAATATTAAGAATGACTAATTATAAGAAGCCAGATCCTTATAAATTCTTCTATGAAAAAAGAGCTAAGTTAGTTCAAAGTTATGATAACTTCTCTAATATCATTGAAAGATATTCAGATAAGGTTGCAAACAGATTAAAAACTGGTGGAGGAGACTTTGAAGAAGATGAGTTAGCTAAGCCAATGGCAGCAGAAGCAGCTTATAAAAAAGAAGACATGCAATTACTAGGAGATGCACAAAGATTTGCTAACTTAACTATATTTAGAGGTGTTGCAGAAAGTGATGAAAATGGTAATGCAGTAGTTGATGTAAAATTACCTAATTTCTTTGGAACAATGAGATTATTTGTTGTAGCAGTCTCAGATGAAAGCTATGGAAGTGCTGAAAAGTCAATTTCAGTAAAAGCTCCTGTAATAGTTGAAACTTCTGCACCAAGAGTTTTAAAAGTTGGAGATAAATTTACTGTTCCTGTAACTTTATTCCCTATTGAAAAAGCTATTGGAAACTCAGAAATTACTTTAACTTACAATGGAAAAACTTATAATAAAAAAGTTAATGTAAAAGATGGTAAGAGTGAAAAAGTTTTATTTGAACTTGAAGCACCAACAACTGTTGGAACAACTAAAATAGATATTGATTTTAAATCTAGTAAATATAGCTATAAAGATACTATTAACTTAAATGTTGATACAAATTATCCTTATCAATATAGTGAAAAATCATTAGTATTAGAACCTAATCAAGAATTTACATTATCTGCAGCAGAATATAAAGATTTTATAAATGGAAGTGTAAAATCTAAGTTAGTACTTTCTAGTTATCAAAAATTAGGAATTGAAAAATTGATAAAATCATTGTTAGATTATCCTTATATTTGCTTAGAACAAATATCATCAAAAGGTATGGCAATGTTATATATTGATAATTTGACAACTGACCCAATAGAAAAAAATGATGCTAAGAATGAAATTAATGCTATAATTGGAAAATTAAATAATAATTATCAATTAAGAAATGGAGCATTTGCATACTGGCCAGGTTCTCAAGAGGAAGGAATATCAACTATATATGCAATTAGATTCTTAATAGAAGCAAAAGAAAAAGGTTACTATGTTCCAGAAACTATGTTTGAAAAATCTAAGGAATATCTAAATTCAATAGCTATGAGAACAGATGTACCAAAAGTAGAAGTGTTATACTTATTGGCAGCAATAGGTGATCCTAATGTTTCTGAAATGAATATAGTCTTTGATAGATACTATAAAGATATATCTGTTGTTGAAAAATGGAGACTACTTGCTGCATATAGTAAGATAGGTGAAAAAGATTTTGCTAGAAAAGAAGCTGATAAACTTCCTAGAAAAGCAGAAAGAAAAGATGGAAGCTATTATGCAGATGATAGTGCTGAGATATTAAAATATTATACAGTTATTTATGGTACAGCAGATGCAGAACTTTATAATTCTGTTCTTGCTATGGCTAAAAGTGATGCTTGGTTGACTACTTATGAAAAAGCTAATATAGTTCAAGCATTGGCAGGAGATGGAAAAGTAAGTCCTGAAAAGAAAAATCTATCTTTCAAACTTATAGTTGATGGAAAAGAACAAAACTTAGAGCTTAAAGATGGAGAATATACATTTAGAAATTTAGGTGTAAAAGAAAATGCTAAGAAGATAGTTATAAAAAATACTTCATCTAGCAAATTATATGTAAATTCTTTCTATAAAGGAAAACCTATAAAATATGATGAAAAAGATGAAAGTAAAAATATTACTATAACAAGAAAATTTGTTGATATGGCTGGAAAAGAAATAGATGTTAAGAACTTAAAAGCTGGAACTAGATTTAAGATGATATTAACTTCTAAATTGGCTAATGCAGACTCACCAGATATATCATTATTACAAATTTTACCAAGTGGTTGGGAATTTGATAATACACAAGCTAATATTCAAAGTGCAGGTGGAGATATGATACCAGTTCCTGAAAATGCAGAAGAAGTTGATAATCAAGAATATGGAGAAAGTTCATCACCTAACAATGTTAATTATGTAGATATAAAAGATGATAGAGTTGCTTACTTCTATCCATTGTATTCGGGAGAAGATAAAGTGATTGAAATTAATTTAATTGCTGTAACTCCTGGAACATATAGATTACCTGGAACAAAAGTTGAATCTATGTATAACAATAATTACAGAGCATATCTAAAAGGTTTTGAAGTTAAAGTATCACAATAACTAAATTATTAAAGTTATGACCTGATAAATTAAGAGAATTTTTGAGAATAAAAAACTTAAAAATTCTCTTTTTTATTTAACATTGCTTTTTTCTTTTATAAATGTTACTATGAAAAAAATTTAATATTGATTAGTGTTATATTTTTGAAAAAAGATTAAGTTAAAAATAGGGGCTATATTATGAAAATTAAATTAAGAATAGATAAGGACAGATGGGAAATGACTCCATATGAGAGCTATATTACTATGCCCATAATTATAGGTAGAACTATGATATTTGGAGCATATAATGTAGATTTTGAAATGACAGCTAATATATGGAAACAGTTGCCAGAAGAATATAAAAGGAAAATATATAGATATAATTGGAAAAAGATGATAAAATCCATGTTAATTACAGTTACAGATATAACTGCATATAGTTTTTGTTTTGGTTCTGATATTAAATTAAAAAGTAGTATAACAATGAAAGAAATTTATAAAAATTTTGATGAAAATAAAAGAATTGAAATTCTTACTCCTTGTTGTGATTTTCCACGGTCATCTATGTCAGTGTATTTTCAATACTTAGGAGAAGTTTATGCAGAAGTAGATTTAGATGAATTAGTTGCTATTTTTGATGAAGAAAATTCGTATCAATATAGTATAATGCCTAAGCTAATGGAAGCTTCTAATTATAGAAAAAGAAGAGAGAACAAGACAGGAAAATTAGAGCAAATATATAATGAACAACTTACAATAAAAAATATTGTGAACAAAAATATAGATGAACTTTCAAAAGAAGATGTTCAAAAACTTTTAGACAATTTTTTACTTATAGATGATTTAAAATATTTATTAGAAGTAATAAAAAAATCAAAAGAACTTGAAGTTATAATTTCTGATAAGTTAAAAAATGAGATAAAACATTGGTTAAGAGATATTCAAATTAAAATAAAAACAGAGAAAGAAGAGAAAATGTGCCAAGAGATTAAAGAGTTTTTAAAGGAGCAACTATGAAAATAAAAATAAAATTAGAATCTTTGGAGAATATATTAAATTTATCTAATTCTTTCTGTACAATACCAATAATAATAGATAAATCAATGATGTTTGGAGCTTATGGTGTAGATTTAAATATATCAGAATGTATTTGGTATCAATTACCAGAAGAATGTAAAAAGAAAATATATAACTATAAGGAACACACTATAAAAGCTATGATAATTACTATAACTAACATAAGTGCATATAGTGTAAGCCTTAGTAATCATGAGAAATTTAAAGAAGCAATAACAATGGAAGAATTTTATGAAGATTTTTCTGAAAATAAAAAAATAGAAAGATTTTTATGTGAGTGTGATTTTCCTTATTCAAATATGTCTGTCTATTTCCAAAATTTAGGAGAAATATATGCAGAATTTGAATTAGAAGATTGGGTATGTTATGAAAAAGAAGCTAAGGAAGAATGGAAAATAAAGGAAAGGGAAAGAAGAAAAATAAGAGAAATTATAAAAGAAGCATTATTAGAAAGAATTGAAAAAAAACAATCTAACTTTGAAGATTCTTTAAAATATTGGGTTAAAGTAGTTGAGTTAACAGAAGAGAAAATAAAAGAAATTTTCTTAAAATTTCCTACTGTTCTACATAGAGGTGGTTTTCGTTTACTTCTTGAATTAAAATATATGATGTCAATAATAGAAAATTCAGAAAAATTTAAATTAACAATTCCAGAAAATGTTAAAAATGAAATTGGATACTGGCTAACAGATATGCAAGGAGAAATTAGAACAGAGGAAGAGAAAAATTTATTTAAAGAAATTAGAGATAAGTTAAAATTAAAAAAAGTATATGAAGATTAAAAAATTTTCAATATAGTTAAGGGACTATTACAAATAGATGTAGAAGAATTAATATCAATTGTAGTAGTATAATAGAATTATAACACAAGAGTCTAATAAGATAAAATATTTTATGGAAGTTTTTATGATTAATAAATATGATATTGAATTTAAGAAAAAATCTCTTTACTAGATTAATCAATAGAATTATTTTAAAAGCTATAATAAGTTTAAGAATATATTTGAACTGCACCTATAATATTAAGTTATTTGTTAAATAATGTTGAAAAAAGTTTAGACTATGACCTGATAGAATTAAGAGAATTTTTGAGAGTTAAAAACTTAAGAATTCTCTTTTTTTAAAAGTTGTAAAATAAAGTGTCACATAAAAATAAAAAGGTAAAGTATTTATAAATGATGGAACACCTAGTGGGATAACAATAGCTCATCAAATTAGAGCTACTGATTCTAGTGGAAATATGAGTATTTTACAAAATAATTTATCAACAGGAAAACTATCATTACAAGGAATAAATTCATCAGGTCAACGGATTTTTGAAAAATCTTTAACACCTTATCCAGCAAATGCTTTAATAGGAACAAGTTCAAGCTCTCAAATGTTAGTAGGAGATGGGGCAGTAAGCCAAGTAGCAAGTAAGCTACCATATAAATCAGTACTTGCACTACCAGTAAAATATCCAATAAAATCTGAAAGTGGAGTTACACTAAGAGGTGCAAATAATACTAAAAAAATTGTTTCATCTACTGATACTCCAATTCCAAAGATAGAAGTAGAAACTCCTAATATAAAAGATAGTTCATTTAATAAATTAAAGCCTATTAATTTAGATAAATTAAAAGTAGTTGAGAATTCTACTCCTGAAGAAGCAAATTTATATTGGAGGAAAAATGCAGGATATACTAATAAGCCATATGATGAGAATTATGAAGTTAAACTTGTAAAAAATAATGGTGAAAAGTTTGTTAGAGTTTATACACCCTCAATGGGAACAAGAAAAGCAAGTGCTTGGTTTATGAGAGAAAAAGATATAATAGGGCTAACTCCAGAGGAAATTAAAGATAAATATGCATTACCATACACTCCTACACATGTTGTAGATGTAAAAATAGGAAGTGTAACTATTAGAACAGGAGTTGTTAAAGAAGTTGAAGGCTGGGGAAAAGGAAAAGGGCAACAATTTGATACTAATGGGACTCGTTTAAGTGAAAAACAATTTATAAATGAAAGAGAGATTGGAGAAAAATATGAAAAAAAATAAAATAACAATTTATAAAAATACATTAAATATAAATGGTTTATTTAGAGAATTTTCTACTAAAATTTTACAAATAATAGAATTTAAAAATTTCATTATAATTAGAATAGAATATAATTCTCAAATATCAGACAATATATTTTGTATAAACTATGAAAATAAAATTATTTGGAATATTTCAGAAATTATAAAAAGAAATGATGAAGCTTATACAGGATTAAATAAAATATCAGACAATATTATTGAAGTTTTCCTATTTATAGGAATATGTTATAGAATAGATGTAGTAGAAAGAAAAATTTTAGAGAAAAGAATTGTCAAGTAAATAATAATATATTTTCATTATTATAGTAAGGATAAGTATAAAAAATGATAGATTATAAAACAATAAAAAAATACATAGGTAAAAAAATAAAAATTAAATATACAAAAGATTTTTTAATAGAACAAAAGAAAAATCAAAAGAAAATAGAAGATGAGAATAAATTACAAGATCAGAGTTATGATATTCAAAGATTATTAAAAGAAAAAGGATTATCTTCTGTAAGTGAAATAGATTTTTCAGAAGGAATTTTAACTAGGGTAGATATTGTAACACTACTGATGAAGATTACTCTATTATACTAGATAATTATAAATCAGTATATCTTAGTTATATAGAATCAGTAGAAGAAATTGAATAATTAAAAAAAATAATAAATAATAATAATTTAGAAATAAGGAAGAATTATGGAATGGATAAATATAATAAGTAATAAAGATGCTAAGATATCTAAAATAAATATAAATAACTTATATGTTACCTTAGAGATTGAATCTTGGAATGGAGAACTAAGAAAAATAAATTTTAGAAATTACTATATCATTAAAGAGAAAAATTCTATTGATAAGGAAATAGATGATATAAAAATAGAAACACACTCTATTTTACTAGAAGAATTAAAACAAGACATTTTTAATGGAGGAGGTACATTGAATGAAATAGGTAATATAAAACATTTTGTTTTTTATAATTCTTGGAATAATAGAGTAATATTAGAGATATTAGCGGAATATATCTAAATAATAAAATAAGAAAGGGCTAATTATGAAAATTAAATTAAGAATACAATCTCTTGATGAATGGGAATTAGATGGAATGGAGTTTGAATGTACATTGCCAATTATTAGAAACAGAACCATAATATTTGGAGCTTATAATATGAATTTTGAAATAACAGATAATATATGGTATCAATTGCCAGAAGAATATAAAAGAAAAATATATAATAATTATCGTAAAAAGGTTATAAAAAATATGTTAGTTACAATAACCAATATTACTGCATATAGTTTTAATATTAAATTTCATGATAAATTAAAAGATGAAATAATAATGGAAGAAATTTATGAAAATTTTGATAGGAATAGAAAAATTGAAAGTTTTCTACCTAGTTGTGATTTTCCATACTCATCTATGTCTATTTATTTTCAATATTTAGGAGAAATTTATGTAGAATTTGATTTAGATGAATTAATAGCTTACAGTGAAGAAGAAAGGATATTGGGATATTCTAAATTGATGAAAGATGTTAATTATAGAAAAGAAAGAGAAAAAAATATAGGAAAATTAGAACAGATATATAATGAACAGTCAAATTTAAATTTATGATTTTAGATATAAAAAAGCATAATAAAGGAGCTATGTATGGAAATAAAGATAAAATTACAACCTTTATATAGAAATGAATTAAATTTTTCAGAAGCTTTCTGTACAGTGCCAATAATAATGGATAAAATAATGATATGGGGAGCTTATGATGTAGACTTAAATATGTCAGAGTATATTTGGTGTCAATTACCTGAAAAATTTAAAGAAAAAATAAAGAATTATAAAGGATATACTATAAAATCTATGATAATTACTGTAACAGATATTACAGCATATAGTGTTAGTATTAGTAATCATGAAAAATTAAAAGATACCATAACAATGGAAGAGATTTATGAAGATTTTTCTGAAAGTAAGAAAATAGAAAGATTTTTATGTGAGTGTGATTTTCCTTACTCAAATATGTCTGTCTACTTCCAAAATTTAGGAGAAATATATGCAGAATTTGAATTAGAAGATTTTAGATGTTATGAAAAAGAAGCTAAGG
>ERZ773056.875-NODE-875-length-15766-cov-6.773407_pt1 | contig 15766 bp, 14 predicted proteins | sample MGYA00580857_ERZ773056 | MGnify/ENA primary metagenome ERZ773056 (study PRJEB29015, sample SAMEA2737996) | human oral metagenome | biome: human oral; feature: human-associated habitat; material: dental | place: China | collected 2114 ... | reverse complement strand
TTGTCTATATCTTCTTTTTTATTGAAGCAGGCTGTTAAGACTAAAAGTACAATACTTAAAATTAATAATTTTTCCCATTTGTTTCTTTTCATGAAAACCTCCTAAAAATTGGTTGTAAATTGCAGTTCTTTCTAAAAGTTTATTTATTATAAATTATACCATAAAAAATAAAAAAATTGTAACTGAGGTTACATATTTTTTCTGTTTATGTGATATAATCTAAAAATCAAAATGAAAAATAAAGAAAATATAATCATAAAATAAAGATAAACAGAAGGAGAAGATTATGAATAAGTTTTTTAGTTTAACTGATACATTCAGCCAGCTGGTGGAAAAATATCCTGAAGCAATGGACTTCCTGGTGGCAAATGGATTTGAGCAGTTTAAGGATAAGAAGCTGTTTGATACTATGGGGAAAACGATAAGAATAGATATGGCATTAAAATCAAAAAAAATAAATCCGGAACTATTTGAAGAAAGACTGGCTGCATTTCTGGAAAAAGACAGTGCTATGGACATTTCCCTTGCTGAAAGTAAGAAGGATGCGACTGGGGATGTTTTAATAGAAGGTGTCCTGCCTTGCCCTATAAGAATACCTCTACTGGAAGGAATAAAGGAATGGGTAGATGACCAGAATGCAAAAAATGACTATAAGATAGCATATGAACTTCAATCGGCAAACCTGGGGCTTGACTGGGTAGTTGACAAGGTAAAGACGGGAGATGCTGATAAAGTATCGGATGTTCTTCTTTCGGCAGGATTTGAACTGTTTTTTGATAAGAATCTTATGGGACATTTTATGGATGAGGGAGTATTCGAGACATATCTTGAAGAAATGAATAAAGATTTCTGCAATGATAAAATTGATTTGAGGGATCCTAAAAAGAGATATGCAATAATGGGAGTTGTACCCGCAGTATTTCTTGTTAATAAAGGAGTTCTCGGAGACAGAAAGGTTCCTGAAACATGGGCTGACATTTTGAGCGAGGAATTTGAAGATTCTGTAGCATTACCTATGAATGACCTTGACCTGTTCAATGCCCTTGTTATAAATATATACAAGGAATTCGGTTCAGAAGGAATTAAAAATCTGGCAAGATCATATAAAAAGAATTTACATCCTGCACAGATGGTAAAGGCAAAAGGGAAAAGTAAAGATGCTCCAGCAGTAAGTATAATTCCTTATTTCTTTACGCAGATGCTTATGGGAGCAAGCGACCTTGAGGCAATATGGCCTAAAGATGGGGCGTTATTAAGTCCGATATTTATGATTACAAAAAAATCAAAACAGGATAAAATAAAGCCATTTATCGACTTTTTTATGTCTGAAAAAATAGGAACACTGTTTTCAGCAAGTGGAAAGTTTCCTTCAACAAATCCTAATGTTGACAATCATCTGGAAGAAAACCAGACTTTCAAATGGATAGGATGGGATTTTATTCATAACAATGATGTCGGAGGACTTGTAAGACAATGTGAAAAGGAATTTAATGATGCAATAATGGATTTATAGAATGCAGATGGAATATAGAATACAGAATATAGAATAATAAACTGGGAAGGGAGACCTTCGTATTTAAAATAAAACGGATTGTGAAAGAAAAAGTAACGGAAAGGAAAAATTATGAATTTAGTAGTGTTTTCAGGACCACCGTCATCAGGAAAGACAAGTGTGATACTTAAAACTGTTGATGCATTGAAGCAGCAGGGAATATCAGTTGGAGTTGTAAAATTTGACTGTCTTTACACAGATGATGATGTATTATATGAAAAAGCAGGAATTCCTGTAAAAAAAGGATTATCAGGAGCATTATGTCCGGATCACTTTTTTGTATCAAACATTGAAGAGGTTGTGCAGTGGGGAATAAGTCTGGGACTTTCAATGCTTATTACTGAATCGGCAGGACTTTGCAACAGATGTTCGCCATATATTAAGGAAATAAAGGGAGTATGTGTCATAGACAACCTTTCAGGAATAAATACACCTAAAAAAATAGGACCAATGCTTAAGTCTGCGGATATTGTAATTATAACAAAAGGGGATATAGTTTCACAGGCTGAAAGGGAAGTATTTGCTTCAAGAGTAAATTCTGTAAATCCTACAGCTGTAACAATGCATGTGAACGGGCTTACAGGACAGGGAGCTTATGAACTGAGTACACTTCTTTATGAAAAGGAAAAGGAAATTGATACGGTTCAAGGGAAACAGCTCAGATTTCCTATGCCATCGGCATTATGTTCATACTGCCTAGGCGAAACAAGAATCGGAGAAAAATATCAGATGGGAAATGTCAGAAAAATGAATTTAGGTGGTAACAGCAATGAATAAGAATTTGATAGAAGATATGAAAATAGAAGAACTTTTAGTTAAATATCCTTTTGCGGAAGCTTTTTTCAGTGAAAATGCAATAGAAGTAACAGGACATGAAAATAAAACTTTTGCTGAATTTCTGGACAAATTTACTGAAGAAGAAGTTGAGGACATGGCTCTTGATAAGGAACTCCTGAAAAGAGGGCTTTCAGAGTATATAGAACAGATGAAGGCTTTTCTTGGAATGGAAGAGGAAAAAGGTGTAGAAGTATTGACAATACTTGCAGGACATGACAAGTCAGGTAATCCTGAAGGATTTGACAGGCTTGATATAAACAAGTCGGAAATAATATCAATAGTAGGACCAACAGGATCAGGAAAATCAAGACTGCTTGCAGATATTGAATGGACAGCACAGAGAGATACTCCTACTAAGAGGGAAATACTTATAAATGGAGAGCTTCCTGATAAAAAATGGCGTTTTTCTTCAAATAATAAACTAGTTGCCCAGTTGTCCCAGAATATGAATTTTGTCATGGATTTATCTGTCAGGGAATTTCTGGAGCTGCATGCAAAAAGCAGAATGATTGAAAATATAGAAGAAGTTACGGATAAAATAATAGAAGAAGCAAATAATCTGGCAGGGGAGCAGTTCAGGCTTGATACACCTGTCACTGCACTGAGCGGTGGACAGTCGAGGGCACTTATGATAGCTGATACAGCTATATTGAGCTCTTCGCCTATAGTTCTGATAGATGAAATAGAAAATGCGGGAATTGATAGAAAAAAAGCGCTTGACCTGCTTGTTTCATCTGATAAGATAGTTCTTATGGCAACTCATGATCCTACGCTTGCACTGATTGCGAATAAACGTATTATAATAAAAAATGGTGGAATTGCTAAAATTATTGAGACAAGTCAGGAAGAGAAAAAAATACTTTCAAAACTTGAAGAAATGGATAATGTAATACAGAAAATGAGAACGGATCTGAGATTGGGAAGAATATTAACGGAAGAATAAAATTAAAGATTTTTGGTCAAGTATATTATAAAAAAGTTCGATAATTTTGAGAAATAAGCTTAATAAGTTTTTTCAGATTGTCGAATTTTTTTTATTGGAGCTTTTTCTTAAAGCAAAGAAAGTTGATTTTTTATCAAATGATTGAAAAAAATTTATTTTTAAGATACAATTATAACGAAATTAATTGGGAAAACTAAGGAAATTTTAGAATTATATTTGTCAGAGAATACGATGCTGGTTTGGAATCAGAACTGGAATAGGATTTAGAGCTATTTACTAATAAAAATGAAAGAGATAATTCAAAAAGAGCAGTGAAAGTTAAAATTTACTGCTCTTTTTAGAGAAAAAAATTATATATTATCTTTAAACATTACAGCAAAGACTGTAAATAATATACCACAGCATACTAAAAGAGCCTTTTCTGCAAGAAGTTCAGAAAAAAAAGAACCTGCTATTGCACCTATCATAAAAAAGATTATTAGTCCATAGTAAGTAAAAAAAGCATGTCTAAAATCCTTGTTTTTTGTAGTCATGTAGTAATATAAATTTTCCGTTCCGCTTCTAAGATTTCCTGTGCACATTGTTGTTGCGGAAATATTACCGCGAGTCTTTCTGAAAGCCTGTACCTGAAGGGAGCAGACGAAAGAAATGGCAATATTCACGTAAACATTCAGTTCGCCTTTAGGTACGAAGGAAGAAATAAGAAGAACCATTATTTCTATAAGAATGATGACCTGTCTCCAGTGAATTTTACTATGTATAAATTTTTTTCTTATAAATTCAGCAATCAGAATACCTAATGCAAAGGCTGCAATTGGAAGGAAATAAAATATAGCTTTCATCCATTTCATTTCAATAAGTCTAAGGGCAAAAAAAACCATATTTCCTGTCTGTGCATTTGCAAGCACCTTTCCTCTTATAATGAATGTGTAGGCATCAGTAAATCCACCTACAAGAGATAACATTAAACCAAGTCTGAAGGTTTCAGAAGTCTGTTTTTTTATTTTCATATAAATAATCCTATATTATTAAAGAATAATTCTGACAAAATCATCTTTTCTAGGTTTAGGAGAAGGAAAGTCACAGTCACGGTAACCTAAAATACAGAAGCCTATTCCAGCATATTTGTCTTCAACTCCCCATTCATGCTTAAGTTTTTTGCCCTCTTCAGATTCGAAAACTTGTCTTGCTCTATGAATCCAACATGAGTCAACACCTAGAGCATAAGCGGCATTCATAAGATTGCCTATTACAAGGCTCCCGTCTTCAACAAATGTATTTGTAGAAGTATCACCAAAAACAACGACTACAGTAGGTGCATTATAAAATGGTTTTGCATTTGGACTTCCCATTACTTCAGCATTCATAACTTCCAGTTTTCTTACAAGATCAGCATTTTGTATGGCAACAATAGATGTCCCTTGAATACCTCTACCATTTGCGGCATATGTTCCTGCTTCAAGTATTTGATTTAAAAGGCTGGTGTTAATTTTATCATTTTTATATTTTTTTATACTTCTTCTTTCAATCAGATTTTTCAATGTTTCATTCATAAGATTTCCTCCTGCTGATAAAATGTTTTTTGTAATATTATAACAGAAATTTTCAAATTTTAAAAGATTGACAATCTGAAATTTAGAGTATATAATGTAAATGTAAAAATTAAGAAAATAATATAAAATTTATATTTCTGATCTATTCGTTACTGACAATACAATTTTTGGGCTTTACTCTATTATATTGGGGTCATCTCTTTATATGCTGAATCAGGAAAATCACGGCGGTCTAGACTTAGCACGGATTCTGTACATCATTATAAACATGACTACCACCTGTACACTTTTACAGGCTACCAAAAATTAAGTCGAAACGGTAGATCGGATTTTTTATTTTTCAATATGTTTATTACAATCATATTAGAACTTAAAATATATTACTTTTTCCTGTCAAAATATAATCAAATAAACCTATGTATCCGTAAAAAAATCACAATTCATCTTAATCAATCCAATAATTTTATATTTTGCAGTAAAAAACAGTTTTATTATAATACTTTTTATTTGGTAAGAAAAATAGAACTGTTTTTTTAAGTAGAAAAATTTAAATTTTTAGAAATAGAGAAAAAGAAAAAAATAATTTGTTCAAAAAATGAAATTTTTTTTCATTAAGCTATTTACAAAATGAAAAAATGAGGTAAAATTATAGTGTAATAATTTGATAGATTTTAATAACTAAAAATAATAAAAAACAGAAGGGGATAAAAAAATAAGTATGGAAAAGTATTTAAATTACAAGGGAATAAGTCCTTTTCCTGATGATTTTGATAACTTTTGGAATGAAGAAATTAACAAAGCTGATGAATTTTTTAAAAAAGAATTAAAGTATGAAATGATAAAAAAGGATTTTGGTATACCTTTTGCAGAATGTTATGATTTGTATTTTAATGGAACAGGAGGAGCTAGAATTTACTCAAAGCTCATAATTCCTAAAGGTGCAAAGGATAAAAAGATTCCTTTTATACTGAAATTTCATGGATATCAGGGCCAGAGTTCAGACTGGAGCAGAAATATAGGAATTGTAGCTTCGGGAATAGGACTGGTAATGATGGATGTAAGGGGTCAGGCTGGAAAGTCTCAGGATAATGGAATTTTTGATGGAATAACAGTCAGAGGGCATATTATAAAAGGTGTAAAAGAAGGAAGAAATAAGCTTTTTTATAAGGATGTCTATCTCGATACTTATCTGTTATCTAAAATTATTGAAAATTTTGAATTTACTGATAAAGAAAATATGAAAGTTTATGGAGAATCTCAGGGAGGAGCTCTTTCCCTGGCATGTGCGGGATTAAATCAGAATATAAAAAGCAGCTTTATAATATATCCTTTTCTGAGCGATTATAAGAAAGTTGTGGAATTACACACAATTACAGAGGCCTACGTAGAACTTTACAGATACTTCAAGTTCATAGATCCGTTTCATGAAGAAGAATTTTTTGAAACTCTTTCCTACATTGATGTAAAAAATTTTGCTCATAGAATAAAAGGAAAGGTTGTATTTATTGGAAGTCTGATGGATGATATATGTCCGCCTGAAACACAGTTTGCAGTGTATAATAATCTTGAATGTGAGAAAAAACTTCTAGTAATGCCTGAATATTCTCATGAGGCTATGAATGTAAAGGTGCAGGATAAGATATTTAACTGGGCTACGGGAAGCAGTATAGAGTAGAAGTGATGACAAATAATAATATTTTAATAATAAAATTTAGATTATAAAAAATAAAGGAGGTTGAATTAACAGTGAAAACAGGAAATGTGATTTTAAAGAAATCAAAAGGCATTGAAAATCCTATAACTGGATATCTTTTTATTTTACCACAGTTACTTTTATTTATAGTATTTATATTATATCCAATATTTGAAGGATTTAAGATGAGTTTGTTCAGATCAACTTATGCTGAAGAAATATTTGTTGGACTGGAAAACTACAAGGAACTGTTTCAGGATCCTGTTTTTATGAAATCAATGTTAAATACAATCTTATTTGTAATAGGAATTGTATTTTTAACAATTATTTTTGGACTATTTGTTGCAACAACTGTATATGACAAAAATCCAAAATATATTTCATTTATAAGGGGTAGTTACTATTTACCGGTAATGGTTTCAATGGTTGTAATGAGTATGGTATGGAACTTTTTACTGAATCCTGCCAATGGACTTATAACGTATCTGTTCAATGAAATAGGAATAAAAAACGTGAGTTTACTTGGAAATACAAAAATTGTAATGTATACGATCATATTTGTAACTTTCGTAGGAAATGTGGGACAATCAATAATTTTATACATCGCAGCAATGATAGGAATTCCTTCAGATTATTTTGAAGCTGCAGAAATAGACGGAGCATCGAGATGGCAAAGAATAACAAAAATATTGATTCCTCTAGTAAAACCTACAACACTTTATTTGACAGTTATAAACATAATCGCCGTTTTGAAAATATTCGTAGTAATTCAGTTATTAACTGGTGGAGGGCCTAACAATGCCTCAGTTACAATGATGTACTACCTGTATCAGAATGCGTTTGTATACAATAATAGAGGAGTTGCAGCAGCTGTAGGGGTTCTGATGTTTATATTTGCTGTATTGCTTTCAATACCACAGTTTAAAGCATTTGGAGATAAAAAATAAGGAGGTGTAAAATGTTAAATTTAAAATCTAAAATTAAAAGAATGGGAGTGTACGATGTATTTGCCAATGTTACAGTATTTATTCTGGCAATAGCTGCACTTATGCCTCTTGTATGGCTAATACTTAATTCTGTAAAGACATCTCCGGATATTTATAAAATGCCTCCCGACTGGATTCCTAAGTATATATATCTGGGGAACTATAAGGAGTTGTTCCAAAATCAGCCTGCAATGAGATGGCTTTTTAACAGTTTCTTTGTGTCATTTGTAACAACAGTGCTGACAGTTATTATTTCATCACTGGCAGCTTATGCCTTTGCAAAACTAAAATTTAAAGGAAGTAACTTCATATATTATATGTTTATAGGGTCTCTTATGATACCAAAGGAAACATTTATAATTCCTTTATTTAAAATAGTTACTGCATTTAACTGGATGAATACCTATCAGGCGTTTATAGTACCAAATCTGGCTGCGTGTTTTGGAGTTTTCCTGCTTAAAGGATTTTTTGAACAGATTCCTGACTCTATTAGGGAATCAGCCAAGATAGAAGGTGCGACTGAATGGCAGATATTCTATAAGATAATGCTTCCGATTGCAAAGCCTGGAATAGGTGCATTGTTTATTTTAAACTTTGTAACTGTATGGAATGATTATTTGTGGCAGTTGTTAATGTCTGTAAACAAGGAAATAAGTACATTGACAGTTGGAGTTGCAGGTCTTATGCAAGATTTAAATCCTAACTTTGGATTGAAAGTTGCAGGAGCGGCAGTGGCTTCACTTCCTATGATAATAATATTCGTTCTGTTCCAGCAATATTTCACAAGAGGAATATCTTCGGGAGCTGTTAAGGAGTAGTAGAGATATAAATGTCAAACAAAAAACAGTTAAAAAATTTTTTGAAGAATATGTAGCCAAATATATTAATAAAAAATAATTAAATAAAATCAGGAGGTAAAAAATGTTAAAGAAATTTTCAGGATTATTATTAGTAATAATGTCTTTATTACTTGTAGTAAGTTGTGGAGGTAAGAAAGATGCTGGAGGCGAGACAGCTGATGGACCTGTAACTATAGACATATGGTTGACTCCTCAGTGGAAAGGTGTTTATGACTCTAAGGAAAAAGGAGCTGATTATGACAGTTTCCTTAAGAAAGCTGCAGAAGAATTTAAAAAGGAAAATCCTAATATTACAGTTAATGTTCAGGTAATACCGGGAGATCAACGTTCAGACAAGTTAAGTGTTGCAATACAGACAAAAACATTGCCTGATGCATTTTTTGAATCAATTTTTGCTATGACACAGTACGCTCATATGGGTGTTTTAGCTCCAATTGATGATATAATTGATGAGGAATCTAAAAAAGATATAGCTCAACCAATATGGGATAATGTTCAAATAGGAGGAAAAACTTATTTCTATCCATTTGGAAATAATCCAGGGACATTAATGTACAATGCGGATATGTTTAAAAAAGCAGGACTTGATAAATATATAAAAGGTGAATATGAAATTGCAACATGGACATTGGAAGAATATGAAGAAATATTGAAAACATTAAGAGAAAAATTACCTCAAGATGTGGCACCTATGGGATTATATGCTAAAAATAATCAGGCTGATACATGGAATGTAGCTTATTTAAGAATGTATGGAAGTCCTTATTTTGGTCAAGATGGAAAACTTGTTGTAAATGATGAAGCAGGAGTAAAGGCATTGACAAAGCTTGATGACTGGAGAAAAGCAGGATATACAAACGGTGGTGCTGAAAGTCAGTCTTCAAATGACATATTAGCTTTATTTCAAAATCAGAAACTTGCAATCAGTTTCACAAATAATAACCTTATGATGAATATAAAAGCAGATATGGAAGCAGGAAAAGTTGGTAAGTTTGATTTAAGACTTGCAAATATTCCTGGAGAAAAAGGACCTTTAGCAGTTACTTATATAGTTGGTGGAATGGTATTTAATACAGGAAATAAAGCTAAAATGGAAGCAGCTAAGAAATTTGTTAAATTCTTCAGTACAAACAAAGAACTTGTAAAAGCTTCTAAAAACGTTATTCCTGTAAGAGATTCAGTTGCCAAGGAAGTTGCTGCAGAATTACCATTCTTAAAAGCTTACCAGGAAAATGCAAAATATATATTTAATTTCTCAAATAATACACCAGGATATGCAGAATTGAGAAACTTACTGTTCCCTGAATTACAGGCAGTATTTACAGGAGCAAAAAATCCTAAACAAGCTTTAGATTCTTATGTGGAACAAGGAAATAGAGTAATAGAAAAAGAACAGAAAAATTCTCTTGCATTAAAGAAATAGAAAATAAATAAAAAGAGAGACTAAAAATAAATTATAACATTGGAGCTGTTTTATGTGAAATAGCTCCAATATGTTTTTTAAGATGAAAAGTAATGTATTTTAAGAAATTAAAGTTTTAATAGTAGAAAACTTTATTATCACGAATATAAATATATTAATGATATATATTAGTAATATAAAAAACCTATATTTTACATTAATATTTATTTTTGATACAATAACCTAGTGAATAATTAAAAAATTTATGAAATTAAGGAGGAGAAAATGTCATTAACATTAATTTTAGTCATATTATTACTCATAATTATTATTCAAATTCTAGGACTCATAGTCGTGAAAAAGTTACAATTTTCAGCCTTAAAAGTTTCCAAGAATGATTTTGAAATGGAATCGGTAATTACGAGAAAAGACTATTATTAAAAATGTTAATAATATACTCATAGCAGAAAATCATGAATTGCAATTATTCCAAAAAAATCTTAGGAAATATAAAATCTTATTATAGAATTTTAAGGCGATTTGAAGAGATCGCCTTTTATTTTTAGAGGGTATTTTGTTGGAAAAATTAAGGATTAAATATAATTAGGAGAGTGAAATCGATGTCAAGAAGTAACAATTTAACAAAAGGTGCGGCAAGAGCTCCGCACAGGTCACTGCTAAAGGGGTTGGGGTTTGTAAATGAAGAGATGGATAAACCGATAATAGGGATTGCAAATTCATTTAATGAAATAATACCTGGGCATGTTCATCTGAAAACATTAGTACAGGCTGTAAAAGACGGTATACGTAATGCCGGAGGAGTCCCTATGGAATTTAATACAATAGGAATATGTGATGGGCTGGCAATGAATCATATTGGAATGAAATATTCCCTTGTAACGAGAAATATAATAGCTGATTCAATTGAAGCTACAGCCATGGCAACACCTTTTGATGCAATAGTTTTCATACCGAACTGCGACAAGGTTGTACCAGGAATGCTTATAGCGGCTGCAAGGCTTAATATTCCTTCATTATTTATAAGTGGTGGAGCAATGCTGGCAGGAGTGTACAAAGGAAAAAAGGTTGGACTGAGTAATGTGTTTGAAGCTGTGGGGCAATATGAAGCAGGGCTTATGACAAAGAAGGAACTGAATATGGTTGAGGATATGGCATGTCCTACCTGCGGTTCATGTTCAGGAATGTACACTGCAAATACTATGAACTGTCTGACTGAAGCACTGGGAATGGGGCTTCCTGGAAATGGAACTGTACCTGCAGTGTTTTCAGAAAGGCTGAGACTTGCTAAAAAAGCCGGTATGCAGATAATGGAAGTATTAAAACAGGATTTGAGACCAAAGGACATAATGACAAAGGAAGCGTTTGAAAATGCAGTGGCTGTGGATATGGCTCTTGGGGGATCTTCAAATACGGCATTACATTTACCTGCAATAGCACATGAAGCAGGAGTAAAGCTGACACTTGACGATTTCAACGAGATTGCAAAAAAGACACCTCAGCTATGTAAACTGTCACCGTCAGGAGAATATTTCATAGAAGATTTGTACAGGGCAGGAGGAGTTACAGGAGTTATGAGACGGATGCTTGAAAATGGAAGGCTTCATGGTGATGCCAAGACGGTAGCACTGGAAACACAGGGGGAACTTGCAAAAGGAGCATTTATAAATGATGATGATGTAATAAAACCATGGGACAAGCCTGCATATGAAACAGGAGGAATAGCAGTACTTAAAGGAAATCTGGCAATAGATGGAAGTGTAGTAAAGGAAGGTGCTGTTGACAAGGAAATGCTTGTACATTCAGGTCCTGCCAAGGTGTTTGACAATGAGGAAGATGCTGTTGAAGCAATAAGAAGTGGAAAAATAGTAGCCGGAGATGTTGTAGTCATAAGATATGAAGGACCTAAGGGCGGACCGGGAATGAGGGAAATGCTTGCCCCTACAGCAATGATAGCTGGAATGGGACTTGATAAGGATGTAGCCCTTATAACTGACGGAAGATTTTCAGGAGCAACAAGAGGGGCTTCCATAGGACATGTATCGCCTGAAGCAGCTTCAGGAGGAACAATAGGAATAATTCAGGATGGAGATATAATAGAAATAGATATACCTAACAGAAAATTAAATGTAAAACTGTCAGATGAGGAAATAGAAAAAAGAAAATCTGAAAAGGAACCATACAAAATAGAAGTTAAAGGTTATCTGAAAAAATATGCGTTGCATGTATCTTCTGCAGCTGAAGGTGCGATTGAAATACTGGATTAATATGTGACTGAAATAATAATAGATTTTTTAAATAAACAGCTGAAAAAAGAAAAAATGAAGAAGGTGAAAAAATTGCATAAACTTTATGATTTTATGGAAGCAAGAGAAAGACTGAATACTGTAATTACTAAAACAAAATTAATTCACAGTTCAGTTTTTTCCAAAGAAACGGGGAATGATGTCTATATTAAACCTGAAAACTTGCAAAGAACAGGATCATTTAAATTAAGGGGAGCTTATAACAAAATAGCAAAATTGACGGAAGAAGAAAAAAAGAAGGGGGTTATAGCTTCTTCTGCGGGAAATCACGCTCAGGGAGTGGCACTTGCCGCACAGAAACTAGGGATTAAGGCAGTTATCGTGATGCCTAAATATACACCGCTTATAAAGGTGGAAGCAACTCGTCAGTATGGTGCTGAAGTTATTCTGGCGGGGGAAGAATACGACGATGCCTATAATTATGCAAAAGAACTGCAGGAAAAAGAAGGGTATGTATTTATTCATCCCTTTAACGATGACGATGTTGTAGAGGGACAGGGAACAATTGCTCTTGAGGTGCTGGAAGAATTACCTAATACTGATATAATCCTTGTGCCGCTTGGAGGAGGAGGACTTATTTCAGGAATTGCTCTTGCAGCAAAACTGAAAAATCCTATGATAAAGATAATCGGGGTAGAACCTGAAGGGGCAGCTTCAGCAATTGCCGCTTTAAAAAATGGAGAAGTTGTTGAACTGCCTGAAGCCAATACAATAGCAGATGGTACAGCTGTCAGAAGAATCGGTGATTTGAACTTTGATTATATAAAAAAATATGTAGATGACATAATTACAATATCCGACTATGAGCTTATGGAATCTTTTCTGCTGTTAGTTGAAAAACATAAAATTGTTGCAGAAAATGCAGGTGTGCTTTCAGTTGCGGCACTTAGAAAAATAAATGAAAGAGGAAAGAAGATCGTTTCGATTCTAAGTGGCGGAAATATAGATGTGCTGACTATTTCTTCCATGATAAATAAGGGGCTTGTTGTAAGAGGAAGAATATTCAGATTTTCGGTTGATTTGCCGGATAAGCCTGGACAGCTGGTTGCAGTGTCGCAAATTCTTTCTGAAAAGAATGCAAATGTTATAAGACTTGATCATAACCAGTTTAAAAATCTTAACAGATTTCACGATGTGGAACTGCAGGTAACAGTTGAAACAAACGGTGAAGAGCATATTCAAAAAATAATAGAGGAATTCAGCAAGAGGGGCTATGTTATTAAAAGACTGAATTCTCAGGAAATAGAATAATAAAAATAAAAAAGAGAGGTGGCTGGAAAATGAATATTGAAATGATTAGTGGAGCCAGAATAGTACTGGAATGTCTGTACAGATTAGGTGTAAAAGATATATTTGGATATCCGGGAGGTGCAGTAATACCTATTTATGATGAAATTTATAAATTTGATAAGATTAATCATTATTTTGCAAGGCATGAGCAGGGTGCGGCTCATGAGGCTGACGGATATGCGAGGGTATCTGGAAAAGTGGGAGTCTGTCTTGCCACTTCAGGACCGGGAGCAACCAATCTTGTTACAGGAATAATGACTGCACATATGGATTCTGTTCCAATACTTGCCATAACAGGACAGGTAAGCAGTTCGTTATTGGGAAAAGATGCATTTCAGGAAAGTGACATAGTGGGAATAACACTACCTATTACAAAAATGAATTATCTTGTACAGAATATAGAAGACTTGCCAAGAATTTTGAAGGAAGCCTACTATATATCTTCAACAGGTAGGCCAGGTCCTGTTCTTGTTGATATTCCAAGAGATATTCAATTACAGAAAATAACATATCAGGAATTTGAAAAATTATACGAAAAAGAATTTAAACTTGAAGGATATGATCCAACATATAAAGGACATCAGGGGCAGATAAAAAGAGCATTGAAACTGATAAAAGAAGCAAAAAAGCCTTTAATTATAGCGGGAGCGGGAATTTTAAAATCAAAGGCTTCAGAATATCTGAGAGAATTTGCTGAAAAAACTGATACTCCTGTAACAATGACATTGCTTGGACTTGGAGCATTTCCGGGAAATCATGAACTGTCATTGGGAATGCTCGGAATGCATGGAACTGTTTATGCAAATTATGCAACAGATGAAGCTGATCTTGTAATTGCGGCCGGAATAAGATTTGATGACAGGATTACAGGAAATCCTGATAAATTCTGTCCAAAAGCAAAAATAATACATATTGACATTGATCCTGCTGAAATAGAAAAAAACAAAAAGGTAGATGTTCCAATAGTAGGAGATCTGAAAAATGTTCTGGTAGGGCTGAATAAGGAACTGACACAGTTAAAACATGAAGAATGGAATGAAAAAGTTAAAGGATGGAAAAAGGAATATCCTCTCGTTTATAGAAAAGTATCTGATGACAAGCTTATTCCTCAGGAAGTGCTTTCAGAACTGAATAATATACTTAAAGGAAACGGGATAGTTGTAACAGATGTAGGGCAGCATCAGATGTGGACAGCGCAGTTTATGACTTATACAAATCCTGATTCGATTGTAACATCAGGAGGAGCAGGGACTATGGGATTTGGACTTCCTGCCGCAATAGGGGCTCAGGTGGCAAAGCCTGATACAAAAGTGGTACTTGTAGTTGGTGACGGAGGATTCCAGATGACATTCCAGGAACTTATGATGATAAAACAGTATAATCTTCCTGTAAAAGTACTGATTATAAATAATTCATTCCTTGGAATGGTAAGACAGTGGCAGGAAATATTTAATGACAGAAGATACTCATTTGTTAATCTTGACTACAATCCTGATTTTATAAAAATTGGGGAAGCATATGGAATTAAATCGATAACATTGAAAACAAAGGAAGACTTGAAAAATAACCTTAAAGAGCTTATAGAAAGTGATGAAGGAGTATTGATAAACTGTGTAGTTGAAAAGGAAGAAAATGTGTATCCGATGATACCGGCAGGAACAAGTGTAGCTCAGATGGTAGGTAAGAGAGGGGTGCTTGAAAATGAATAGGGAACATGAAATTCTTATAATTGCAAAAAATACTAACGGAATAGTTGCCAGAATAATGTCATTATTTAACAGAAGAGGATACTTTGTAAATAAAATGACAGCAGGAGTTACAAATAAAACTGGATATGCAAGATTGACACTTACTGTAGACGGAGATTCAAAATCACTTGACCAGATACAGAAACAGGTGTATAAAATAGTTGATGTAGTAAAAGTGAAAGTGTTTCCTTCAGAAGGAGTAATAAGAAGGGAACTTATGCTTATAAAGGTAAAATCTGATAATGAAACAAGGGCGCAGATTGTTCAGATAGCTGATATTTACAGAGGGAAAATACTCGATGTATCTCCAACATCCTTAATAATAGAGCTTACAGGAGATGTGCAGAAACTGAGGGGATTTGTGGAAATAATGAAAAATTATGGAATATTGGAAATGGCAAAAACAGGAGTTACTGCAATGAGTAGAGGAGAAAAAATGTAATTGAAGTTTCTTTCAAAAATTAAGGATAATTTCAGGTATTACTAAAGAAAATTACTAGTTTAAAAACTGAAAGGAATTGAGTAAAATGAAAGTAAGTCAGCATTGGGAAAAGGAAAAATATGAGAAAAATGCACGT
>ERZ773056.872-NODE-872-length-15784-cov-8.080170_pt1 | contig 15784 bp, 10 predicted proteins | sample MGYA00580857_ERZ773056 | MGnify/ENA primary metagenome ERZ773056 (study PRJEB29015, sample SAMEA2737996) | human oral metagenome | biome: human oral; feature: human-associated habitat; material: dental | place: China | collected 2114 ... | reverse complement strand
CCATGACGACGGCCCTGACAGGGGCGCGTCAGCGCCACCGACGCAGCCCTCACGCCTCGGCGCGCAACTTCGACTGGCGCCGCACCATTGCCGCGAATCTGGGGCATGCGGATCCGCAGACCGGGCGCCTGCTCGTGGAGGAGGTGCGCTTCATGTCTCGACAGAGGCGCCACAACGTGGCCTGGGACATCATCATCGTGGTCGACCAGTCCGCCTCCATGGCCTCCTCCCTCCTCCACAGCGCCGTCATGGCCTCGATCCTGGCCGCTCTGCCGGGCATGTCAGTGCGCCTGATCCTCTTCGACACCTCCGTGGTGGACGTCAGCCATCTGGTCCACGACCCCGTCGAGATCCTCATGACCTCCCAGCTCGGCGGCGGCACGGATATCGCCAATGCCGTCGGCTACGCCGCCGCCCAGGTCACCCAGCCCACCCGGACGGTGCTGGCGCTCGTCAGCGATTTCGAGGAGGGAGGATCGGTCTCCTCCCTTGTGACGCGGGTGCGGGGCCTGGCTGACTCGGGGGTGACCATGCTGGGGCTGGCGTCTTTGACCGACGATGGTGCGCCCTGGTTCGATCGGACGGTCGCCGACAAGCTCGCCGCAGTCGGCATGCGGATCGCGGCGATGACCCCGGACCGCTTCGCCGACTGGCTGGCGGAGGCGACTGCATGAACCGTATGAGTGGCCTGCCCGCCTGGAGCGCGGTCTACGCCGCCTTCGACGACGTCGCCCGGCAGGTCGCGCTCACGGTCACCAGCTCCTCGCAGGCTGAGGCCTCAGCCCGCGGCGCCGGTGACAGCCCCGATGCCGGCGGGACTGACGCTCCCGCCGCCTCCACCGCTACGGAAGGGAACACCAAGTGAGCCCCTCAGCCACTGCCCCGATCGTCAACTGGGACGCCCTGACGCCGGTCCTCATCATCCTGGGCGCCGGTGTCCTGGGTGTCCTCGTGGAGGCCTTCATCGCCCGCCCCGCCCGCCTGACCTTGCAGGCTGCGCTGAGCCTCGTGGCCATCCTGGCCTCCGGGGTCTCCCTCTTCCTGCGCTGGGGCGAGGTCAAGGCCGCCGGGGCCGCCGCCGCGGCCATACCCCAGTTCCAGCTCCCCAAGAGCTTCCTGCCGGGCGCCCGCATGTCCGCAGGCCTGACCGAGGACCCCTTCTCCATCGCCGCCCAGGGCATCCTCCTGGTCATCGGTCTGCTGGCCGTCCTGGTGATGGCCGACCGCACCTCCGTCGGTGATGGGGCCTTCGCGGCCCAGGCCGCCGACCGGCCCGGCAGCGCGGAGGAGAGCGAGTCCATCCTGGCCGGGTGGACCACGACCGAGATCTTCCCCCTGACCCTGTTCTCGTTGGGCGGCATGATGCTCTTCGGGGCCAGCAGCGACCTCATCACGCTGTTCGTCATCCTGGAGATGATCTCCCTGCCGCTGTACATCCTGGCGGCCACCGCCCGCCACCGCCGGCTCCTCAGCCAGGAGGCGGCGCTGAAGTACTTCGTGCTGGGGGCCTTCGCCTCCGCCTTCCTCCTCATGGGCTCGGCCCTGCTCTATGGGGTGGCCGGCGCCGTCGACTACAAGTCCCTGGGCGAGGCCGTGAGCAGTGCGGCGGGGCAGGACTGGCTCATCCTGGCCGGCCTCATGCTGGTGATCGTCGGCCTGCTGTTCAAGGTGGCGGCCGTGCCCTTCCACGCCTGGAGCCCGGACGTCTACCAGGGCGCCCCCACCCCGGTCACCGGGTTCATGGCGGCCGGCGTCAAGGCCACCGCCTTCCTGGCCCTGGTGCGCTTCGTCTACATCGCCGTGGCCGGCCTGCTCGGATACCTGGTGGCGCTTGGCTGGTGGGGGAGAGTGCTCATCGCACCACTGCGGCGCCGCCCCCCGCGCGAATTCTCTCCCGCCTCCGTCCTGGCCGCGGTGATCTGGTGGGTGGTGGCTCTGGTCGTCACCGGCTGGATCGTGCTGGTCACCCCGGTCTCGGGGTGGTCCGAGGCGACGGGGACGCTGGCTGCGCTCTGGGCAGGTGGTTTCGCAGCTCAGCTGCTCACGGGAGCTCTCAGCTACCTACTTCCTTCAGTGCTCGGGGGCGGTCCCCGCGTGGTGCGGGCCGGTGCGGCCTGGTTCGACCGGTTCACCACCTTCCGGCTCGTCGCCATCAACGGCGCCCTGGTGCTTTTCCTCACCCCCACCCCTGGGTGGGTGAAGCTGACCTCCGGCCTGCTCGGGGTGGCGTCGGTCGCGTCCTTCCTGCCGCTGATGATCCTCGGGATACGTGCGAGCATCGCAGAGCGTAAGGCGATCGCTCAGGCCGGGCCTCGCACCGGGCCGCCGGAGAAGCTTCCCGAACGCGAGTCAGCCCTCACGGCCAATGGCCTGCTCGCGGGGGTGCTGGCCCTGACCCTGGCGGTCACGGTGGGGGTTGGTATCGATCCCTCCGCGGTCGGCCTGGGCGGCGGATCCTCCTCCTCGTCGGGGGTGAATGCGACGGGCAAGACCCAGAGAATCCAGGTCTCGGCTAGGGAGGGACAGCGGTTCGAGCCTGCCTCGGCTGATGTGAACCGGGGTGACCGGGTCATCATCGAGCTGAGGAACGACGACGCCACGATGATTCACGACCTCAAGCTCGGCGATGCCACCACACCGAGGCTCGCCTCGGGTGAGACCGCGGAATTGGATCTCGGCGTGGTTGGGGAGTCGCTGGAGGGCTGGTGCACCGTCGTCGGACACCGGCAGGCCGGCATGATATTCACCCTCCGTGTCTCCGGGCAGGATGCCACCGCATCTCAAAGCAGCGGCACCGGTGGGCATGACCATGCGCCCGCTCAGGCCAACTCGGCTCCGCTGAACACCATCGTGGACCCCGTGGCCCCGGCCGCCACCGGCGAGACCGTTCACCGGGTGGAGATGCGCGTCACGGAAACCCCCCTGGAGGTGGCACCTGGGGTGTGGCAGAAACGCTGGACCTTCAACGGTGGACCGGTCGGCCCCACCCTGCGAGGCAAAGTGGGGGACGTGTTCGAGGTGACCCTGATCAACGACGGCACCATCGGCCACTCCATCGATTTCCACGCGAGCAACCTCGCCCCCGATGGGCCGATGCGCACCATCGCGCCCGGCGAGAGCCTCGTCTACCGTTTCACCGCGCGCCGCGCTGGCATGTGGCTGTACCACTGCGGCACTGCACCCACCTCCGCCCACATCGCCGCCGGCATGCATGGGGCAGTCATCATTGAGCCTCAAGAGGGGCTCCCGCAGGTGGATCGCGAATATGTCGCGGTGGCCTCCGAGATCTATCTGGCTGATGGTACGGGCAGCAGCCCGGAGACGGCGGCAGAGGTGGACGCGGCCAAGGCCCAGACGGAGGAGGCCAGCTACTCCACCTTCAATGGCATCGCCTTCCAGTACGCGCAGCGGCCGTTCACCGCGAGGGTAGGGGAGAAGGTACGGTTCTGGGTGCTGGCGGCGGGCCCGAACCTTGCCACCAGCTTCCACATCGTCGGTGCGCAGTTCGACACCGTCTATTTCGAGGGTGGCTATCAGCTGAAGGATGGGAGGGACGCTTTCGGCGGCAGCGGCGGCGGGGCGCAGGCTCTCGGGCTTGAGGCTGCCCAGGCCGGTTTCGTGGAGCTCACCTTCTCTGAGGCCGGGCATTACACCGTCGTCGACCATGCTTTCATGGACGCCGAGAAGGGCGCCCTCGGCACCGTCGAGGTGACCGAGTGACACCCTTCGCCGGGAGGAACCGGAAGAATCAGTTGTCGTAGACCGTGATGTGGATGTGGTCCTTGTGGTTCGCGGTGTCGCCGCCGCGATTCGCCATGGGCCGCCACCCCTCCCCGTCCCGGGTGATGTTCCAGATCTTCTGGTCCCAGATGATGTAGTGGACGCGGAACTGCGAGTGGTTGGCCTTGAAGTAGGCAGCGAGCCGGTTGCCCAGCTCCTTGTTGGACTGGTAGTTGGGGATCATGATGTCCACGGCCCGGCCCGATGGGTGGTCCGGGATGGGGTCCGGCCGGACGCCGTACATGGTCTTGATCTCCGGCACGTTGCCCCATATGTAGCGGACGATGCGCTTGACGTTGGCGTTGGCCTGGTCCAGGCCCTTCGACCAGCCCCGGTTGAGGCTGCCGCCATCGCCGCTGCCTCCGCCGTCGCTCCCAGGAGCGGTGGAGCTGAGGTAACGGGCGGTGACCCAGCGGATCGCGCCGTTGTGGACGATCTGTGCGCGCCCCGACTGGACGGTGCCCGTCACAGCGACCTCACTGCCCTTTGGAATCTCTCCCGTGTGGGCTGACCCGGTCGCTGAATTCCAGATGTTCAGGTTGGCCGTCGCATACTGCACCGTCGTGGAGGGCAGGTTCCCAGGAGTGGGGGAGCTGGAGGACCCGGCGCTCCTCAGGTACTGGTTGTTGAACCAGCGGACGTTGCCCTGCCAGATGCACTGGGCCATGCCGCTGGTCACCACATCGGTGCAGTCGAGGATCGTGCCGCGTGGCACGTCCCCCAGGGAACGGTAGTCACGTTCCGGTGAGGTGCGGATCATCAGGGCGGTGGTGGCCCTCAGTTTCTTCGTGGTGCTGGGCAGGTCCTGGCTAGCGGCGCCTGCGGACTGCGACAGATAACGCGTGGCAGCCCACAGCGTCTGGCCGTTCCAGGTCACCTGCGAGAATTCGCCCCGGACCGTGCCCGTCAGCGTCACCTTCGTGCCCTTCGATGCGACCGTCTTCACGGAGGACCGGAGGGCGGGGCCAGTGCGCAGATTCAGCGCAGTCGTGGTGTAGGCGGCCCCTGATGCGCCCGAAGAGGAACCGCCCCCCTCACCGCCTGACGATGAGGCAAGGTAGGCGGATGCCACATAGCCGGTGCGGCCCTTGTAGTTGACCTGCGTCCAGCCGTTTTTGGAGCTCAGGGCCTGTATCTGCTCGCCTGCCTGGAGCAGGCCGATCCGGGAGTAATTGGTTCCCGCGCCTGAACGCACATTCACAGCCGTGGTGGCTCGCATGGCGGTGCCAGCTGCGTCGGCACTGGTTACCAGCGCGAGTGAGCCGACCGACTGCACCAGCCCGGCCACTACCAGGGCGGCCAGCCCTCCCCGCACGGTTCTCATCATCCGGTTCACGATTCCTCCGAGTTCCTCAAGATCAGGGCCGACACGACCCTTCCCCGGGAGCTTGTCCCGATCGTGTCGGCCGATCGGACATTAAGGATCATCGGGGGCGCCCACAAGCTTGAAATGAACGTTTCCTGAGAGGCGTGGTGAGCGTGACTGCTCCGGATCCTGAAAGATCACATCGATGTAATTTCCCCGGGAAGCGACCCGATAAACCCGCTTTGACTAGGCATTACGAATCTGGTGGATATTTCAATCGCCCTGCTGGATGTTTCCTGAGAAGAGTCTGAGAATTACCTGAATTCGAGAGCTGTAATTCACCTCAACTGTCACTTCAGGTTCAGGTCCACCGAGGTTTGCCCACCGCTGCCCCATACCAGGTCAAGCACCTGGCGTGGCGCCATCTGGACTCCTCCGGCCCGCGGGTGAGGTGACACGGGTGTCGTGTGGTGGGAGTTTATCAGTGGGAGGCGGTTCCGGGGCGGATGCGTCGCGAGGCAACCGAGTGAAACGCTACCGGGTCGTACCGTGAGCGAGGTGAACGACGCGAGACGCCGCATCCGGGGCCGAAAAACACCGGCGAACTCACGCCACGCGACACTAGACTTCCTCCATGGCCCTGAGAGGATGGTTCGGACTCCCGCTCTTCGATTCCCAGTCCGAACCGAGAGCGACAGCCTGCGTGCTCTCAGGAGGAGGGTCGCGAGCTAGCTTCCAGATCGGGGCGCTCGACTATCTCTACAAGCATGACCCCGACTTCACGCCCTCGGTCTTCGTGGGGACCTCAGCTGGGGCGATTCTGGCGGCGGGGCTGGCTCAGTACTCCGCCCGGCAGGAGCAGGCCGGGTTCCTTGGGCGCATCGACGAGCTCTGGTGTTCCATGAGAAGCGCCGATGACATGTTCACCCCCAGGCCATGGCTGTCCCGGCTGCTGGCCGAGGCGCCGGCCTGGCTGGAGTTGGTGGGGCAGTCCTCCAAACCCGCAGAGGTGCCGCCGCGGTCCTGGGTCTCGCTGCGGCGCCGACGGCCCGAACCCCTGGAGGCAGGAGAACGTGAGGATCCCGTCGAGGAGGCCTTGACTCCCGACGAGGAGCTGAAATCCGACTTTTCGCTGGGTCTGATGGCGCAGCTGGCGGGCAGCCTTGGACGGCTCCCGAAGCTGGGGAGCGACCTGATGGCCGCGCGTGCTGGGCTGGAGCAGTCGAGGTCGTTGTACCGGCCGGGCCCGGTGCTGGCGAAACTGCTTCACCCCGACGTCTTCGACCCAGACCGCGTTATTGCCTCGGGGATGCAGTTGAGGATGGCGATGGTGGCCCTGGAGACCGGGGAACTGCACTTCATGCGCCAGGACGGAGCCTTGGTGAACAGGGAGGACCGGGTGATCGATGCGGGCCCTCACAACCTGACCCGCGGCGTGCTGGCCTCATGCGCCATTCCCGGGGTGTTCCGGCCGGTACCGGTCGGGGTGGAGACCTACGTGGACGGGGGCGCTCGGGAGAATCTGCCCGCCGAGATGGCGATCGGGCCCCTGCGGGCTGGACGGACCTACGTGGTCTCCTCGCAGACCGACGGGGTGCCCAGGCGGCAGTCGATGGCCCGGGCCGACATCTTCCAGGTGGTGATGCGCTCCACTGAGATCCTGATGGATGAGTCTGGGAGGGATGAGACCGCCTACGCGCTTTCAGCGGGCGCCGTCGTGATCGCTCCGGACGTGGAGGTCCATGAGGCCATGACCGTGCACCCCGGCCTGATCCGTATCCATCGTGACCATGGCTGGTCCCGTGCTGCTGCGGTGGTCCAGGGCGCCACGCCAGAGGAACAGCGGCGGCTGAGCCAGGTCACCCGGCTGCGGCTGCGCTGCCTGCGGCGCGAGGAGAACTGGCTGGCGGATCTCGCCAGCCGTCGCGCACTGCTGGAGCTGCAGAGCGCGAAACTCGAACTGCGTGACGCCATTGCCCGCTGCCAGCGGCGGCTCCTGCCCGATGAGGCCGAGCAGTGCTGGGCCCGGTTCGAGGAGCATCCGGAGCCACCTGGTGTGGGCCCGCGCTGGGTGGAGGGATAGGCGAACCGCGGGATGAATTATCTCCGTGACGTAACAACTGCCGGGGTGTCCGACTATGCTTGCGCCATGGGTGACATTGATGACGTCCTGGAGTTGCGCTGGGATCGCTACGGAGATGAGCTGACGACTGCGCTGCGTAATGTCTACGGCGACAAGACCGACGCGCTGGTGGAGCGAGTGCGCGGCATCGTGAGGAAGACGCTTGGTGAGCGTCCTGCCGACCTACGCAGGCTCGACGAAGCACGTCTCCTGCGTCCCGACTGGCTGCAGCAGCCCGCCATGACGGGGTATGTCTGCTACACCGACCGTTTCGCAGGTACGCTGAACGGCATCCTGGACCACGTCGACTACCTGCAAGACCTGGGAGTCACCTATCTTCACCTGATGCCACTACTCCAGCCCCGGGAGGGCGAGAGCGACGGTGGCTACGCCGTCGCAGACTACAGATCCATCCGCAGTGACCTCGGCACCATGGACGACCTCGCCGGGGTGGCGTCGGCGCTCCGGGAACGTGGCATCTCACTGGTGGTCGACCTGGTGCTGAATCACGTCGCCAAGGAGCACGAGTGGGCCAGGCGTGCCAAGGCGGGTGAGCAGAGGTACCGCGACTACTTCATGATCTACCCGGACCGCACCGTCCCAGACCAGTACGAACAGACCCTCCCGGAGGTGTTCCCGGACTTCGCTCCCGGGAACTTCACCTGGGATGAGGAACTGAAGGGCTGGGTGTGGACCACCTTCAACGAGTACCAGTGGGACGTGAACTGGGCCAATCCCGACGTGTTCTGCGAGTACCTGGAGATCATCTGCAACCTGGCGAACCACGGCGTCGAGGTGCTGCGGTTGGATGCCATCGCCTTCATCTGGAAGCAGATGGGCACGGACTGCCAGAACGAGCCGCCCGTGCACGAGATCGCCGAGGCGTTGCGGTCCGCGGTGCGGATTGCGGCTCCGGCCGTGGTATTCAAGGCCGAGGCGATCGTCGGCCCGCGGGACCTGATCGCCTACTTCGGCCAGGGCCGCCATTACGGCAAGCTCTCCGACCTGGCTTATCACAACTCGCTGATGGCGCAGCTGTGGTCGGCGCTCGCCAGTCGTGATGTGACGCTGCTGCGTTACGCCCTGGACCGTTTCCCGGCGAAACCCCCGACCGCCACGTGGGGCACCTACGTGCGCTGCCACGACGACATCGGCTGGGCCGTTGACGATCGTGACGCCGCGGCCGTCGGCATCAATGGTGCTGAGCACCGGCGGTTCCTGTCCGACTTCTACTCAGGCGAATTCCCGCGGTCGTTCGCCCGTGGGCTGGTGTTCCAGGCCAATCCGGCCACGGGGGACCGCCGCATTTCCGGCAGCCTGGCGTCGCTCGCGGGCCTGGAGCTGGCCCTTGAGCAGAAGGACCAGCAGGCCATCGATCTGGCGGTGGCCCGGATCAACATGCTGCACGCCGTGATCTGCGGGTTTGGTGGCATTCCCCTGATTTACATGGGCGACGAGCTGGCGATGCTGAATGACTACCACTTTGATCAGGACCCTGCGCACGCTCAGGACAATCGCTGGGTGCACCGTCCCGTCATGGACTGGGATGCCGTCGCTGCGCTGGGCGAGGATCCCGGCTCCGCCCCAGCCCGCGTCAATGCCTGGCTGCGGCATGTCCTCGGGGTGAGGCGCGGTGTTCCGCAGCTGCACGCCGGTTACGAGTCATACATCATGGATGTGGGCGACCGCAGGGTGCTGGCGATCCGCAGAGATCACCCGATCGGCCCCATGATCCAGCTCTACAACCTCTCCGAGGACCAGGTCAGCGTCCCCATGGGGCTGTTGCGCACCCCGTTCGGGAACCAGGCCAGGGAATTGCTGGACGATGCCCAATGGGATCTCAACCCGCCCGTGCTGGTCCTTGAGCCCTACCAGGTGCGTTGGTTCGTTGCGGCAGAGGAGCCGGAAGAATAGGAGAGGCCATCGCGTCCCTCCGGTGCGTCGTGGCGTGGCAGGGCGGGCCGTCGATACAAGGTATACCCGCTTATATCCGTCTTGCCTGCCGGGTCATGCCATGTGGTTTACCTGTCTTGGATTGAATTGACACGAGGTCTCCAACCCCATAGGTTGGAGATGTCCATCGATTAATGGGAGCAGCCATGCGAATTGCAGCGAATCTGACCATCCGGGTCACGCCTCGCCCTGCTTGCATGTGTTGTTGTCCCTGTTGATCATTCTCAGCACGGTGTTGAGCCTGAGGTCTCTGTGTAGAGGCCTGCACATCGCAATTTTTCACCTCCTGGGGTAACTGATCCCCATTCCGGAGGCATCGCAAATTAGCGTTTGTCTCCCGTTTCACCGTGCTTTCCCGGTGCTCAATCATCCCGGCCAAGAAATGAGTTTCCCCATGCCTAAAAAACTATCTCGCCGTGCCATTGTGGGGGCTATTCCCGCTTTTGTGGCGCTGAGTTCCTGCAGCGCCCTCTCACGGGCAGGCTCCTCTGGTAGCAGTTCCGCTGACCAGGGCGGACCCATCGTCTTTGGCGTCTCAGGACCGGTGACCGGCTCCAGCGCTGAATACGGCCAGTACTGGAAGGAGGGTTTCGACCTGGCCCTGGAAGAGCTGAACGCCGCCGGGGGAGTCGGCGGCCGCCAGATAGAGCTGAAATGGGAGGATTCGCAGTCCGATCCGAAACAGTCAGTGCCGATCGCGCAGAAGTTCGTGGCTGACAACACCATCCTCGCCGAGCTGGGGGATTTCTCCTCCGGCGCATCCATGGCAGCCTCCGCCACCTACCAGCAGGCGGGGCTAGTGCAGTTCGGCTTTACCAACTCCAATCCCGACTTCACCAAGGGCGGTGACCACATGTGGTCCACCTCCCTCACGCAGGAGTTCTACCAGACCCGCTCTGCGCAGTGGATAGCGGGGAAATATCAGAAGATCTCGCTGGTCTATCTTGAGACGGACTGGGGCAAGACCTCCTTCGATATCTTCAAGGCGTCGGCTGCCGGGGCTGGATTGGAGATCGCCTACGAGTCGCCCATCCAGCCCGACTCGGAGGACTACCGTCCCGTTCTAATCAAGGCCCGGGACGCTGAACCGCAGGCGATCGTCCATCTCGGGTACGGCCCCGACGGCGCTCGCATCGTACGCCAGCTTCGGGAGATCGGTTTCACTGGCCAGTTCTTCGGCGGACAGAACACGCCGCAGTTCCTGGAGGCAGCCGGCTCAGCGGCCGAGGGCACGATCATCATCGAGAACTTCCTGATCGGCAATGACTCGCCGGAGGTCGTGGATTTCAACAAGCGGTTCAAGGCGAAGTTCGGGCACGATCCCAGCACCTTCTCTGCCTACTCGTACGACGCTGTCAACATTCTCGCCGAGGCTGTCCGCAGGGGCGGCGCCACCCGGGAAGGAATCTTCAAGGCCCTCTCAGACGGCGGCACGTGGCAGGCCGTCCAGTTCGGTGACTTCGAGTTCTCCCCAGAACGCAGGCCTGGTGACGTCAAACTCTTGCCGGTAACGGTCAAGGACGGCGCCTACGCGCCGGTGACCACGTCATGATCGACACGATCATCTCGGGGCTCGTCCACGGCAACGTCTACGCTCTGGTGGCCGTCGGCATCTCCCTGATCTTCGGTGTCACAGGCGTGGTCAACTTCGCCCAGGGCTCCATCGTCGGATTCGGCGCAATGCTCGGCTGGTGGTTCATCAGCGTGCTCGGATGGCCGTGGTGGCTGGCTCTGCTGGCGGTGGCGGCAGCCAGCGCACTGATCGGCTGGGTGATCAACCTCACCACCGTGCGTCCACTGATCAAGGCACCCCCGATCGCTGCCCTGCTGGCCACCTTCGCGGCCTCGATGGTGCTCGACAACCTGAGCCAGATCCTGTTCCGGGCCGACACCCGCGAATACCCAGCCCCGCTGCCCACCGACAACCTGCCTGTTGGCGGCGTCAGGCTCGGTACCTCCGACGCGGTCGCCTTCGGTTTCACCCTCGCCGCGATGGTTGCCCTGTGGGCCTGGTTGCGATTCGGCCGGGATGGGTTGGCTGTCCGCGCCACCGCAGCCGACCCGGATGCCGCCCGCCAGATGGGCGTTCCCGTCACACGGGTGCAGAACCTGTCGTTCCTGCTGGCCTCCTGCCTCGGCGGGGTCGGGGGAATCTTCTTCGGCATGTATGCCGGGGTCATCTCGCCCTACTCGGCCTCTTTCACGGGAACCGTGGGTTTCATCGCGGCCGCGGTCGGTGGCCTGGGGTCCATCGCCGGTGCCGTCGCCGGGGGATTCGTGATCGGCCTGCTGGAGTCGCTGGGCATCTACCAGTTCGGTGGCGGATTCCGGGACCTGTTCATCTTCGGGGCCTTTCTGCTGGTGCTCCTGCTGCGTCCCCACGGCCTGTTCGGTTCCCGGCATGCCGTTGTCTCCGAGCCCATGACCGGGACCTTCCTGGGAGCTGGCCGGCCCATCCGGCTGGCCTGGTGGCACTGGCTGCTGCTGGCCCTGGTGGCAGGCCTGGCGGTACCGCTGCTGGGAGGCCCAGTGCTCAGTTCCGTCGGCACCCAGGTGGCGATCTACGCCATCATCGCGGTCCCCATGACGTTGCTGGCCGGGTCGACCGGGCAGATCTCCCTGGGACAGGCCGCGCCCGTGGCCATCGGCGCCTACGCCTCGGCGCTGCTGGTGATGCGCCTGAACCTGCCCTTCCTGGTGGCCCTGTTGCTGGCCGGGGTGATCGCGGCGGTGCTGGCCACCCTGGTGACCCTGCCGATCTGGAGACTCGGCGGTCACTACGTGTCCATGGCGACCCTGGCCCTTGGCTACATCGTGCTGTCGGTGATCCGCGGCTGGGACGCGGTCACCAAGGGTGCCTACGGGCTCTCCGGCATCCCCGCCCCGGAGATCCTCGGGTTGCGGCTGCTGGTTGCCGAGGACCACTACCAACTCGACCTGGTGGTGTTGGCGGTCACGTTGTTCGTGGTGTTCAGGATCCGCTCCTCGCACCTGGGCAACGTCCTGGCGGCCGTCGGTTCCGACGAGATCGCATCGCGTTCCCTGGGGTTGCGCACCCGCGGCTACAAGGCGCTCGCCTACGCGCTGGCCGCCTTCTTCGCCGGGATGGCGGGGGCGTTGCTGGCGCACCAGTACAACTATCTCGATCCGACGGTTTTCACGGTTCAGATGTCGGTGCTGGTGCTGACGATCGTCGTGCTGGGCGGGATGAACTCCCCCTTCGGGGCGGTGCTCGGTTCCCTGGCCCTGGTCGGGTTGCCCGAAGCGCTGCGCCTGGCCCCCGACGTGCGCATCCTGCTGTACGGGATCGTCGTGATCGCGATCATCCGTTTCCTGCCCCAGGGCCTGTGGACGAGGAGCGCATGATGACCACACCAACCACACCCGTGCTGAAGGCAACCGGTCTGCACCGCCACTTCGAGGGGGTGCACGCCGTCGCCGGCGTCGACCTGGAGGTGGCCCCGGGACAGACGGTGGCGATCATCGGCCCCAACGGCTCCGGCAAGACCACCATCCTCAACCTGGTGACGGGGGTGCTGCGGCCAAACTCCGGGAAAATAGCGATCCGCGGCCACGTGGTGGCGGCCCGCCATCCCGAGCAGGTAGCGACGGCCGGGGTGCTGCGGACCTTCCAGAACGGCCGCGTCTTCGGGAACCTGACCGTCGCGGAGAACATCTCCGTTGGACTGCACCGCGAGTTGAGGGCCCACCGTCCCCTGAAACGTCTGGCGGAGATCCCCGTCCTGCGGTGGTTCCTCGGCTGGTTGCCGCTGCTAGGAGAGGCGCTGGCGGCACTGCTGCCCCTACCCGGAACCGGAAAGGAACGAAAGGAAATCGAGCGGCGCGTGGCGGCCGAGATCGACAGGTTCCCGGAACGCCTCGGCAACCGAACCGAGGACCTCGCATACACCCTCAGCTACGCGAACCGGCGGCGCACCGAGATCGCCCGCTCCCTTGCGGGACGGCCGACTCTATTGGTCCTCGATGAGCCGACCGCGGGAATGAACCAGTCGGAGACCGCCGAGATGCTGGAACAGCTCCTCCGCCTGAAGGCTGCGGGGCAGTCGATCCTGCTGGTGGAACACAAACTCGACCTGGTCATGACGCTGTCCGACCACGTGCTGGTGATGGACGACGGCCACGTGATCGCTTCGGGACCACCCGAACAGGTCAGGAACGATCCGGCCGTCATCGAGGCCTACCTCGGCAGGCCTGAGGACGCCCGTCGCCGCGCCCGCGAGGAACGGGCCCGGAAGGACCGGGAAGGAGAGGAGGACGATGACTGAGACGCTTCTGGAGCTGCAGGCAGTGGAGGTCAGTTACGGGCAGGCCAGGGCCCTGAACGGCGTGAGCCTGGCGGTCCCCAAGGGGCGGATCGTCTCGCTGCTCGGCGGCAACGCATCGGGCAAGTCCACCACCATGAAGACCATCCTGGGGCTCGTGCGCCCCGATGCGGGCAGGGTGTTGCTGGACGGGAAGGACATCACCACCTGGCCGCCCTCACGCAGGGTGGCCTCGGGCATCGCCTCGGTACCGGAGGCGCGCCGCATCTTCGCGCCCATGACCGTGGAGGAGAACCTCCTGATGGGCGCCTACACGCGGCGCGACAAAACCGGAATCCGCGACGACCTGGCGGCCCAGTACGACCGTTTCCCCCGCCTGGGGCAGCGGCGGCGCCAGGCGGCCGGGACCATGTCGGGTGGGGAACAGCAGATGCTCGCCTTCGCCCGGGCCCTCATGAGCCGCCCCCGGCTGATCTGCATGGACGAACCGACCATGGGCCTGTCGCCTCGTCTCGTGGACGAGGTACTCGAAACCATTGCCGCGTTGAACACCGACCTGGGGCTGGCCGTGCTCATGGTCGAACAGCAGGCGGAGCTGGCCCTCAGCATCGCCCACCACGGCTACGTGCTGGCCACCGGGAACCTCGTGCTCGAGGGACCGGCCGGAGAACTGTTGGACAACCCGCGCGTCCAGGAGGCCTACCTGGGGCGCACCACACGAAACGGAGACGACGATGACGACCAAACGTGACCGATTCCTGACCGCCGCCCGGGGCGGAACCACCGACCGTCCCCCGGTCGGGGCCTGGGTGCACTACGGATCGGCGAGATGGAGTCCGCAGCAGGTGGCCGAGGCCCACCTGAGGTTCTACCGCGACTACGACTGGGACTTCATCAAGGTCATGCACGACTACCGCATCGACCTGCCCGAGGGGCTCGAGGAGATCACCGACCCCGCGCAGCTCGATGACGTCCTGGCCGATCCCGGGGTGCTGCTCGACAGCCACGCCAGGCAACACGAGGTGTTGGAACTGATCCGCGCCGCCGCCCCCGAGGCCGCCGTCATCGAGACGGTGTTCTCACCCACCCAGGCCCTCGTCAGGGCCCTCGGCGGCAGCGTCATCGAGTACTTCAAGGTGGATCCGGCTCTCGCGCACCGCACCATCTCCCGGGTCGCCGACGCCCTGGCGCGCTACGCGGCCGGGCTGGACGGGTTCGGAGTCGATGCATTGTTCGTCGCCGTCAACGGGGCCAGCAGGGACGCCACCAGTTTCGGACTGACCCCCGAACAGTTCCGCGACTGGGTTGCCCCCTACGACATCCAGGTGCTGGCCGCCGCTCCGTCGCTGGTGCGAATCGCGCACCTGCACGGCGAGGAGGCTGATCCAGAGCTGATCGCCGACTACCCTGTCGAGGTACTGAGCTGGTCCGACACGTCATCGGCCCCGACCATTCCCGAGGCCACGAGTCGCTACGGCTGGGTGCCGATGGTCGGGATCGACGAGCTCACCAGCCTCTACTGGACCCCCAGCGAGGCGGCCGCACACGTCCTCCAGGCACGCCGCGCCGCGGGCGACCGCCTGATAGTGGCACCCAACTGCACCCTCCACTCCGACACCAACCCCCTGACCCTCGTCGGTCTCAGGAGGGGTGTGGACGTGGCCCTCACGTACTGAACGAAAGGAACAGCAATGACCGTCACGGCCCGCAGGGGAACCGAGCTGCGCTGTCGGAACTGGCGGGCCGAGGCGCTGCTCCGCCTGCTGGAGAACGTCCTCGAGGTGGGGGAGAGACCCGAGGAGCTGGTGGTCTACGCATCCATCGGGAAGGCCGCGAAGGATTGGGACGCCTACCGGCGGATCGTCGATGCCCTGCAACACCTCGGGGAGGACCAGACCCTGGTGCTCCAGACCGGAAGGCCCGTGGCGGTGCTGAACACCCACGCCGCCGCCCCGATGGTGGTCTCGGCGGTGAACAACACCGTGGGGAACTGGGCCACCGAGGAGAGGTTCTACTCCCGCCTGGCGGAACACAAGACGATCTGGGGTGGGTTGACGGCCGCCGCCTGGCAGTACATCGGCAGGCAGGGCGTGCTTGGAGGCACCTACGAGTTGTTGCGCGCCGCCCTGGAAAAGCACTTCCGGGAGCCCGCCGCCCCGCACCGTTGGGTCCTCACCGCGGGGCTGGGAGGCATGGGCTCCTCCCAGCCGATCTCGGCGCGGATGCTGGAGCTGTCCACCCTGGTGGTGGAGGCCGATCCCGCGAAACTCGCGAAACTCAGGGCCGCCGGCGGCATCGACCTGGTGATCGACGACCTCGACGGTGCCCTGGCGACGATCT
>ERZ773056.871-NODE-871-length-15790-cov-10.708675_pt1 | contig 15790 bp, 9 predicted proteins | sample MGYA00580857_ERZ773056 | MGnify/ENA primary metagenome ERZ773056 (study PRJEB29015, sample SAMEA2737996) | human oral metagenome | biome: human oral; feature: human-associated habitat; material: dental | place: China | collected 2114 ... | reverse complement strand
TACGTTTTAGGGCGTATGCCATACGCCCCTACCCTTACGGATCAAAAATTCGATTCTATTTTATCCATTGAATTGCAAACCCGATACGTTTTAGGGCATATGCCATACGCCCCTACCCTTACGGATCAAAAAATTGATTTTCTTCTATCCATTGAATCGTCCACCCGGTACGTTTTAGGGCGTATGCCATACGCCCCTACCCTTACGGATCAAAAATTCGATTTCCTTTTATCCATTGAATCAAAAACCCGATACGTTTGGGGTTGCATGTCTTTACAGTCTATCCATTCCCGGCGAGGAACCCTTAAAATTTGTATGAACGCGCCCAAAACTCGTCGAGGATTGGACAGATATGGCCATATTCACGCAAAACCCGCCGAGGATGGGACGAAAATGGCCATATTCACGCAAAACTCGCCGAGGATCGTATGAATATGGCCATTTTCACGCAAAACCCGCTGAGGATTCGATGAATATGGCCATATTCGCACAAAACCCGCCGGGGATGAGACAAATATGGCCATTTTCACGCAAAACTCGCCGAGGATGTGATGAATATGGCCATATCTATGCGAAACTCGCCGGGGATGGGATGAATATGGCCACAGCTATCGGATCCTTGCCGGGGTTAGGATAAAGTACGTATCGAGCTTTGTCATCTTTGGCGAGGAGGAGGATGTCTGCGTGAAGGTCTTCCTCAAACTGGGTAAGAATAGGAAAGTGGGCGGGGAGATCCGCTCTATCCGTGGCAAGAAAAAGAAGGTATGAGGGTGGATCTTTCTCCTCCTCGACAAAAAAAGCGAGCCACGTGTATGGTGGTTAGAAAAAACGACGTATGTTTGCAGGCGTATATAAAACACATCTATGAAAAAGACGGTTATTATCAGAAAGCCCGGAATGAAGAAGTTAGACAACTCCTTGCATTCGAAGTTCCACAGCTCCGCGTACGACCTCGTTACCGCGGCAGACATTACCAAGCTCGGCATCCCCTCTGAACTGATGACGGAATGGGATGGCAACAACGCGCTCGAGACGGACATTACCAAGGTGTCGCAAGCCAGCGACGAGACGCGCCTGATGAAGGAAAAGAATAAGGAACGCGACCGCCTGGTGACTTACATCATGGGCACAATTCGCAATGCACAGTTCCTCCCGGATCAAGACATGATCGAGGCGTCCATGCGTCTGACGGCAGTAGTCAAGCCCTACGTGGGTGTACAAAACGAGTCGTTCGACCGCGAGACAGCCGACATCAAAGGACTATTGGCCGACCTGAGGAAGACGGAAAACTCGGCCGACGTCACGAAGCTGGGGCTATCGCCTATCCTCACCAAGTTAGAATCGGCTAATAAGGCCTTCGACGCCTTGTTTACCAAGCGCATGACGGCTAATACCGGCGCTAAGCTACCGCCCGCCAGCAAGGTGCGGCTGGAATCGGACGCTATCTACGATCGCGTGATCTTGATGCTCCAGTGGAACTACCTCTTTGGCGCAACCCCGATCGATCCGAAAGCCATCGAGACACTGGCAGAGAATCTTTGCCGGCTGGCCGACCGCATTGACAAGGGCTATAACCAAAGCGTCGCGCAAAGGAGGGCCGCGGCCGAGAAGAAGAAAAAGCCGACCGATCCTAAGGATCCCCATGTGCCCAAGGATCCCAAACCGGGCGAGCCGAAGGATCCCAAGACGCCCAAGGATCCCCAACCGAAGAAGCCAAAGGATGACGGGAAGCCCGACATTCATCTTCCCGAAGAGGATCCGTCGAAGCAGCCCGGAGGCAACGGTGGCTCGGGCAAGCAACCCGAAGGCGGTGGCGGCAAGCAGCCTGAAGGTGGCGGCGGCGCGGGTAGCGGTGACACGGGTGGTTCGGGAAATCCCGATATTCACCTGCCGACAGAGTAAGACAAGCGAACTAAAAGCAAGGTCCCCATGGTTCGTTTGTGGGCGTATAGCATACGTCCCACGAACGGTTCCGTCTGAGGTCGAACGAAGCCTGTCCTAACCCATTTTTAGGGTACCGGTGTAGGGGCGTATGACATACGTCCCACGGATACCCATGACAATGGGCAAATGATTTGCCCACCCGGTACGCGCGGGTACGTATTTAATAGGTACATACCGAAACGCGATACGTATCTATGGGATACGTATTTACCGAATCCTATTCTTGACGAGGATGAGGTGGCCCGAAAACCATTGAATCACCCGCCCGGTACGTGCAGGGGCGTATTCAATACGCCCCTACCCATACGGATCAAAAATTGGTTTCTTCTCTATTCATTGAATCAAAAACCCGGTACGTGCGAGGGCGTATTCAATACGCCCCTACCCTTACGGATCAAAAATTCGATTCTTCTCTATTCATTGAATCAAAAACCCGGTACGTGCGGGGGCGTATGCAATACGCCTCTACCCCTACGGGTAAAAAAATAGACGGCCTCTTGGCTGATGATTCGCAAACCTGATACGCGCTGGGGCGTATTCAATACGCCCATACCCATACGGATCAAAAATTGGATTCCTTTTTATCTATTGAATCGCCCGCCCGGTACATTTTGGGGCGTATGCAATACGCCCCTACCCTAACGGGCAAAAAAATAGACGGCCTCTTGGCTGATGATTCGCCCGCCCGGTACATTTTGGGGCGTATGTAATACGCCCCTACCCATACGGATCAAAAATTGGATTCTTCTCTATTCATTGAATCAAAAACCCGGTACGCGCGGATACGTATTTAATAGGTACATACCCTTACGGATCAAAAATTCGATTCCCCTCTATTCATTGAATCAAAAACCCGATACGTGCGGGGGCGTATGCAATACGCCCCTACCCTTACGGGTAAAAAAATAGACGGCCTCTTGGCTGATGATTCGCCCGCCCGGTACGCGCGGGTACCTATATAATAGGTACATACCGGGAATGACCTTGATCGGGTAGGCGGGGTGCTTCGTTTTTCATTTTTCGTTTTTCGATTCCATGCTCCGCTTGGGGTGCATTGCAAAATCACTACATGTAGTGATTGCCGCAGAGGGGAGCTTTGCCGTCCTTTGCGGCCACGAAAAGGAACGAATGGCGGGCTACGCGTCTCACGCCGTGCTTACGCTGCATTTACTCATGACGAAGAAAATTCACCGATTGGCGCTCATGCTATGCGCCCTCTGCCTAACCGAAATGGGCTGGGCAAGCGATGGCCGCCCCCAAACGGATGGCGACACGATCAAGACGTACGATATCGACGAGATCGTGATCACTTCCTCGCGCAAGGAAACGAATCGCACCGAGCAACTGCCCGGCGCACTGACCGTCCTTTCGCCGCGGCAGGCCGACCTCCGACAGATCGGCTCCGTGAAGCGCCTGAGCGCCTTCATACCGAATCTCTACATCCCCGATTATGGGTCGCGCGGCACCTCGGCCATCTATATCCGTGGCGTGGGAGCCAGAAGCAGCGGCCAGACGGTAGGCCTTTACGTCGATGATGTGCCGTACCCCGACAAGGGCTCTTTCGATTTTGAACTGCCTGACATTCGCCGCATCGAGGTCTTACGCGGACCGCAAGGGACGCTCTATGGTCGTAACGCGATGGGTGGTATCATTCACGTGCATACCTTCTCCCCCCTCGAGCACCAAGGCACACGCGTCGGGGTGACGTATGGCAACTACGGCAACCTCGGTCTCCGCGCCTCGCATGCCATGCGTCTCGGCGACCGCACCGGCCTACAGGTCGGGGGATACTATCGGCGGCACACGGGCTTCTTCGAAAACGTCTTTGATGGCACAAGGGCCGACGGCGAGCAGACCATCGGCGGCAATGTGAAGGTGGTGCGCCGCTTCTCGAATGCCTTCACCGCCACGTTGGCCATAGTCGGGAGCTACACGAATCAAGGCGCCTTCCCGTACGGCCTGCGCAACGACAGCACGGGTCGCATCGAGCCCGTGAATCTGAATGACCCCTCGTCGTACCGCCGCACCACGACCAATAGCAGCCTAACGCTCAAGTACGTGACTCCGCAATTTGTCGCCACATACACCACCGGATGGCAGTTCCTACACGACCGCATGGATATGGATCAGGACTTTATGCCCCTCTCTCTCTTTACGCTCGATCAACGCCGTCGCCACCACGCCTTCAATCAAGAACTTTCCGTCACGGGAACAGTCGGGCGCTACCGCTGGACCGTCGGCGCCTGCGGTTTCTATGACCATCTGCGGACGAATGCCGACGTGACCTTCAAAGAGGAAGGCATCCGCGCGGCCATGCAAAAAGCCTTCGACGGAATGCGGGCCAAGAACCCGCGCATGCCTCGCCTGCGTGTGACGGACAATCGTCTGGAGCTGCCCTCTGCCTTCGACGAATCGTCGCTCGGAATGGCCATCTACCACCAGTCTACACTCGACAATTTTCTCCTGCCCGGCCTCTCGCTCACCGCCGGACTGCGTATGGATATCGAGCGCCGGCGGCTGCACTACGAAGCCAGTGGCAAGATGAACCTGGCTATACTCATGCCTCCCGTCTACCCGAAGGAGACGGATATCAGCGCGCTCTACCCCGCCTCATCCTTCGATGAACATCTCTCGTCGGACGAGTGGCAAGTGCTTCCCCGACTGGCTTTGCGATACGCCTGGACGCCGCGCACGAGCCTCTATGCGGCTGTGGCTAAGGGCTACAAGACGGGCGGCTATAACGTGCAGATGTCGGCAGACCTGATGCAGTCACGTATGCAAAACGACATCATGGACGCATTCCGCCACATCGTGCCTACGCTCCCCCACTTCGATAAGATACAGCCCAAGGAGGCCCTCGCCTATCGCCCGGAAAACGCCTGGTGCTATGAGGCGGGGATCAAGTCCGAGCCGATAAAAAACCGATTGCACACCGAGCTTACTGTCTTCTACATGGATATTCGCGACTTGCAGCTGACGCATTTTACCGCCAGCGGCACAGGACGCATGCTCAGCAACGCCGGCCGTGCCGTCAGTTGCGGCATCGAGGCGTCCCTCAGCGCACGCATTGCCTCCGGGCTCACGGCCGACGTGAACTGGGGCTACACGCATGCCACCTTTCGCAACTATAACGATGGCCGTACGGACTACCGCGGAAAATTTATCCCTTATGCCCCGCGCCATACCGTCAGCCTCGGTATCCATTACGAGCGACGGCTGCACAGCCGCCTGATCGACCGTATTTTTGCCGCGGCGCAGTATAACGGCGTCGGCCCGATTCACTGGACCGAGGCGAACGACATCCGCCAGCCCTTCTACCACACCCTCGACGCCCGGGCCGGCATAGGTCGCGGCGCCCTCACATGCTCCCTCGGCGGCCAAAACTTGACCGGGACGGACTATGCTGCTTTTTATTTCCGTTCTTTCGGTCGCAGCTTCATCCAGAAGGGTCGACCCGCCCAGGTGGCCATTCGCATCGAATACGCTTTCTAAAAACCCATACAAGCAACAATAATCACAATGGAATTCCTTACTACTTACAACCTTTGGGGCCTAGTCATAGGCGTGGCCACCTTCCTCATTATCGGGCTTTTCCATCCCCTCGTCGTCAAGGCTGAATATTATTTCGGCGCAGGCATTTGGTGGGCCTTCCTCTTAGCCGGACTCGTCTTTATGGGCCTGTCCGTGATGGTGCACCACCTCATTCTGTCCACGATTTTCGGAGTCATCGCCTTCTCCTCCTTCTGGTCGATCCTGGAAGTGAGAGACCAAGAGAAGCGCGTAGAAAAAGGCTGGTTTCCGGCCAATCCCAAGCGCGCAGCCAAGAAAAAACAGAAGTGATCGCCCATTCGCCATCGCTCCGACTGTCGTTTCCTCAGTAAGAATCCGATGCACCTTCGCCCCGACCTCCCCATCCTTCATCCGTCAGGGTAGGGACGTATCGCATACATTCCTGTACGTGCCGGATTTTTGATTCAATGGATAGAATGGATTCAAATTTTTGATCCGTCAGGGTAGGGGCATATCGAATACGCCCTCCAAACGACCACGTAGTGGGCGAACAACCCCACCGGCCAGGTACACGCTGAGGCGTATGCTTTTGCGCCCTACCCTAACGGTCGAAAATTTATCGAGGAGAGGCAGACCGATTCAAGGATGAATCCCATCCTTGCCAAGCATAGGATTCAATAAATACGTATTTAAGAGGCACTTATCCGGTTTCGGTAGGGGCATATGATACACATCCAAACGTACCGGATAAGCGAATCATTTGCCCCTTGTCATAGGCATTTGTAGGGCGTATGCCATACGCCCCTACCCTGACGGTCGAAAATTTATCGGGGATAGGTAGGCCGATCCAAGGATGAATCCCATATTTATCAAGCATAGGATTCAATAAATACGTATTTAAGAGGTACTTATCCGGGATCAGATAGTCCGGTAGGAGGCTACTGTCATCCTTGGCAATAAGACCTATGTCACCCATGTGACAATTCGTAGACTGGTCAAGGATTACATTTGCAGCGTCATCATTAATCGTTTCACAGTAATAATTTTCCTTCTTATGAGCACATTTGAGAAAGCAACCGTTATTGCCCTCGAGCCGTCGATCGACTATGCTCCTGGATCAGTCATTAGCAAGCAAGTCACCATCAACCGCGCTGGAAACGTCACCCTTTTCTCCTTTGACAAAGGCCAAGGCCTGACCGAACACACCGCGAATTTCGATGCCCTTGTGCAGGTCCTCGATGGCGAGGCCGAGATCCGTATTGACGGAACGCCGCACCGCCTGAAAGCTGGCGACTGCATCATCATGCCCGCCAATCACCCCCACGCCTTGCAAGCTGTTGAGCGCTTCAAGATGCTGCTTACGATGATCAAAGGCGGCGAATGATTCGCCTGCCACTCTGTTCTGTATAAACCGAGCCGCCCCTCGAAGTCCCTGAGAAGGACTTACCGAGGGGCGGCTCATTTTGTTTGGTTGGGCACGCGTCGTTACCCAACCGCGAGACGTCGGATCTCGTCCGGCGAGTCGACTATGTGTCGCGCGCCACATTCCTCAAGCTCGGCGCGCGGACGAAAGCCCCACGTGACGCCGATCGAAACGAGCCCGCCGTTGGCCGCCGTTTGCATGTCGACGCCGGAATCGCCCACGTAGAGCGTCTCCTCCGCCGTGCAACCGGTGATCTGCAACACGTCTCTGACTACGGTCGGATCGGGCTTTGTGGGTATGCCCTCGCGCTGCCCAAAGACAGCCGCGAAACGAATGTCTGGGAAGTACTGTCGGACTAACTTCTCTGTGGCGCGTTGATACTTGTTCGAGGCCACGGCCAGCGCCATCCCGTCGGCTTGCAGTTGGCTGAGCAGCTCGGGAATACCAGGATAGGGAGCGGTATAATCCGCGTTGTGGGCGTCATAGTACGTCAAGAAAGCGCTGCGAATGCGGGCGATGTTCTCCTGCGTACGCTCGCCCTCGGGCAGAGCACGTTCGAAGAGCTTATTGATACCATTGCCAACGAAATACTTGTACGTCTCGATGGCATGCGTCGGAAAGCCAGATTTTTCCAGCGCGTAGTTCGTGCTATGGGCGAGATCGGCAATGGTGTTGAGCAACGTCCCGTCCAGATCGAAAATAAGGGAGTGAATAGGATTCATAATGCGTAATGAATATCGATATAGGGGCAGGCGTTCGATGTCTGCCCGTCATTGTATGCCAAAATGAGGGGGCAAAGTTATGCACGGGGAGGTGCCAGCATTCATCTTGATCAGTGTGGCCTTCGCCTTTACTCGCCTCTCACTTTTCTTCCCTTGATAGAAGAAAAGTGAGCAAAAGAAGATCAAGGCACCGAGGGTGCCGCCATGCTTGCCGGGTAGACGGATCGTTTCCACGCCTCTTCTTTGGATCCCCTCTGTATGAGGAACCCTTTACGCAGCATCAGGCTCGATGTGCTCCACCTCGGTCAGGCAACGCACGGCGGCGGCAACGCTCGCCACGTTACGGATTAGGATGCTCCGCTTGGCGTTTTGCTCGCGTAGGACGCAGCTTTTCGGATGTCGACCGATGTAACCGAGCAGACGGCCAAAGGCTATGCTTTGATAGTAGGGGCTGTCGCTGTCGGAGGGTAGGTAAAGGGCCATCGCGCCACGTTTGAGGACAACTTTCTCGATGCCTAACCGACGTGCCATGCGTCTGAGAATCACGACACGAATCAGTTCCTCGCCCTCGGTCGGGATACGTCCGAAACGGTCTTGGAGCGACGCAACAAAGCGCGATAAAGCCTCGTCGGTCTCGATCGTATCCAGTTCGCGATAGATGCCGACGCGCTCCGAGTCGTTGGGAATGTACGTCGGGGGGAACATCAGCTCCAGATCGCTCTCGACAAACGTTTCGCGGACGTAGTTGTCGCCCGTGTTGGGTGCGCCCTCGTCGTCCCCGGCGTAGAGATCGGCGAACTCGTCTGTTTTTAGCTCATCCACGGCCTCTTCGAGGATCTTTTGGTACGTCTCATAGCCGAGATCGGCGATGAAACCGCTCTGCTCGGCTCCGAGCATGTTGCCCGCGCCACGGATGTCGAGGTCCTGCATGGCGATATGCATGCCACTGCCCAGTTCGGCAAAGCTCTCGATGGCCTGAAGCCTACGACGGGCTTCCGCCGTTAGCGTGGAGAGCGGTGGTGCCAACAAGTAGCAGAACGCCTTGCGATTGCTCCGGCCGACCCGTCCGCGCAGCTGGTGCAGCTCCGAAAGGCCGAACTGATGGGCGTTGTTGACGATGATCGTATTCGCGTTCGATACGTCGATACCATTCTCGACGATGGTGGTAGCCACAAGCACGTCGTATTCGTAATTCACGAAATCTAAGATGATCCGTTCCAGTTTGTCCGGCTCCATCTGGCCGTGTCCGACGGCCACGCGCACTCCGGGCACCTCACGCCGGATCAGGTTCTCGATCTCGTAAATGTTCTGAATGCGATTGTTGATGAAAAAGACTTGCCCGTTGCGACTCATCTCAAATTCGATGGCCTCGCGGATAATGTCGGCGTTGAAGCGCTCCAATTCCGTCTGCACCGGGTATCGGTTGGGCGGCGGCGTAGTGATGTTGCTCAGGTCGCGGGCTCCCATGAGTGAAAACTGAAGCGTGCGTGGGATGGGTGTGGCGGTCAGGGTGAGCGTGTCTACGTTCGTCCGGAGCTGGCGGAGCTTCTCTTTGACCGAGACACCAAATTTCTGCTCCTCGTCGATGATCAGCAAGCCTAAGTCATTGAATTTGACGTCGCGGCCGACGATGCGATGCGTTCCGATGAGGATATTCAGCTCGCCCGAGGCTAAGCGTTTGAGGATGTCTTTCACTTCCGCGGTCGATCGGGCGCGACTGATGTAATCGATGGTGCAAGGAAAGTCCTTGAGACGCTCCCGAAACGTCTGATAATGCTGAAACGCGAGCACGGTGGTGGGCACAAGCACTGCGACCTGCTTATTATCGGCCACTGCCTTGAAAGCCGCCCGCATAGCCACCTCCGTCTTACCAAATCCGACATCGCCACAGACCAGGCGATCCATCGGCCGCTCACGTTCCATATCCGCCTTCACTTCCGCAGTGGCGCGCATTTGGTCGGGGGTATCCTCATAGATAAAGCTGGCCTCTAACTCGTCCTGCATGAAGCTATCCGGACTGAAGGCATAGCCTTTCTCGCCGCGGCGGGTGGCGTAAAGGCGGATCAGATCGCGCGCTATGTCCTTGACTTTCTTCTTCGTGCGGTCCTTCATCCGTTCCCAGGTGCCGCTGCCGAGCTTGTTCAGTGCGGGCGGCTCGCCGCCGTCCTTGCCCTTGTACTTCGAGAGTTTATGCAGCGCGTGAATGCTGACGAAGAGGATGTCGTTGTTCCGATAAATCAGTTTCACGGCCTCTTGCACCTTGCCGTTCACCTCGGTACGCACCAAGCCGCCAAATTGTCCCACGCCGTGGTCGATGTGTACGATAAAATCGCCGGGGGTGAACTGGTTCAGCTCCTTGAGCGTCAGGGCCATCTTTCCGCTGCGTGTGCGGTCGCTCTTGAGATTATATTTGTGGAAGCGGCCGAATAGCTGGTGATCCGTGAAAAAACAACTGCGCAGCGTATGGTCTGTAAAGCCCTCGTGCAGAGTCCGACTGACGGCCGTAAAGGGTATCGCCTCGCCCCGGTCTTTGAAAATATCCCGAATACGAGCTGCCTGTTTCTCGCTGTCAGTCAATAAATAAAGGATATAGCCATCCGTCAGATATTGGCGAAAGGTTTGACTGACAAGGTCGAAGTTCTTTTGGAAGAGCGGCTGCGGCGACGTGTCGAATCGGAAGACAGCCGCCGTGTCGCCATCGCGCGCCATGAGGTGAATCGAGATAAAACGTGCTGCGGCTACCGAAAAAGCCTCCGCGCCGATCAACTTACGGCGCATAGCCTCCCGATCCGCGAAACCCTCGTCGTCCTTATTCACCGGCTCCTCGTCCCAGAGGGAGGCGATCCGCTCGCGGCACCACGTCGCATCGTGCGTCACGACGAGGGCGTCCTTCGGCAGCAGGTCGAGCAGCGAACTATCGGCATCGTCGTAGCGACTGATCTCCGGGACAATCCGGATCGCGTCCAGTTTTTCCTGCGACAGCTGCGTCTCTACGTCAAACGTGCGGATAGACTCGATCTCGTTGCCAAAAAAGTCCACGCGATAGGGCCGTTCGTGGGAAAAAGAGAAGATGTCTAAGATACTCCCGCGGACGGCGTACTGCCCCGGCTCATAGACATAGTCAGTCTGCTCAAAGTGGTAATTATCAAGCACATCGGAAACAAAAATCGGATCCACTTTTTCGCTTACGTGAAGCTCCAGCGTGTTCTCCTTGAGCACATTTTTCGATAGCACACGCTCAGCGATAGCGTCCGGATAGGAGACGATGATCACGTCCGGCTTGTCTGATTGCAGCGTGGCCAAGGTCTCCGTTCGCAGCACCTCATTGGCCGCGTCCGTGTGGCCATATTTGATATGTCGGTGGTAGGCGGAGGGGAAAAAGCTGACGCTGGCCTCGCCCACCAGTTGCACTAAGTCATTATAGAAATATCCGGCCTCCTCGAGGTCGTTCATCAAGCAAAGCAGACACCCGCCACGCTTGCGAAAGAGTGCCGCTAAGCACACCGCAGCGCTTGACCCCTGCAACCCTGCCCAATGCATGCTGTGCACATCGCCTCGATCGATCAGCGACGTCAGGGCAACCATTTGCGGGTGCGCCGCGTAAATATTTTGTAAGTCTTTAATATCCATGAGACTGTTAATCAGTAAGTCAGGAGGAGAAGGAAAGGGAGAATCGGAGAAAGGGGAGATCGCGACGATCCCCCCATACAAAGGGCCGCAAAAGTGTACCCAATTCGCGAAAATCCGAACATCATCCTCGATTTATTTTCGATCACGCCCCACATCCCTAAGCCCCCGTATGCCTTTCCATACAATATCTATAGATAAAAGAAGCCTATTCCCGCCAAGCCACCCCTTCCCCGACCGACAGCGGACAAAAACACGCCCCCTTTTCGTGCTTCAGGGTAGGGGCGTATCGCATACGCCCCCATAGTTCCATCAGAAAACAGTGAGCGAACATATCAATCTGCCCGTTCCTCGTTATATGAAAATATCTACACATAAACATCTATAATTTTCATCTTCCCAACAAATAAAAGAAGTCCATCCCCGCCAAGCCACCCCTTCCCCGACCGACGACGGACAAAAAACACGCCCCCTTTTCGTTTGTCAAGGTAGGGGCGTATTGCATACGCCCCCATAGTTCTATCAAAAAATAGCGGGCGGACATATTGATTCGCCCGTTCCTCGTCATAAATGGATAAATAAACCACAAACCCGGTCATTTTTCGATTCGTTCGGCCTCCGATATGTTCATTCGTGGGACGTATGCCATACGCCCCTACCCTGACGGACGAAAAATCGTCACGATTTCGATTTGTTCGGCCTCTGATATGTTTATTCGTGGGGCGTATGCCATACGCCCCTACCCTAACGGACGAAAAATCGTCATGATTTCGATCCATTCGGCCTCCGATATGTCCATTCGTGGGGCGTATACCATACGCCCCTACCCTGACAGACAAAAAATCGTCACGATTTTGATTCGTTCGGCCCATAATGATCAAAAAATCGTCACGATTTTGATTCGTTCGGCCCCTAATGATCAAAAAATCGGCACGATTTTGATCCGTTCGGCCTCTGATATGTTCATTCGTGGGGCGTATGCCATACGCCCCTACCCTGACGGACGAAAAATCGCCACGATTTCGATTCATTCGGCCCATAATGATCAAAAAATCGCCATGATTTTTGATCCGTTTACCGCACAGCAACCTCAAAATCGCCAGGATTTTGATTCACTGACAAAAAATGATCCCTAAACCTATCGAGGCAAGCTATCCCTGGGCAATTAGGAAGATAAATCCCGACGCATATACGTTTCTTTTTGTATAAAAGAAGAGATTATGCGCTGCATAAAGCAATCTCCCGCAATGAAAGAAGTAGATATGCAACGCATATTGAATCATACGAATATGAAAGAAAAGTATCTGCATTGCATATCAAATATTCACGGAACAAAAGAAGATGATATGCAACACAAATATGATCTTCACAAATCAGGAAGATTCTATCTGCATTGCAGATTACATACCATCATACCGATAGCTATCGATATGCAATGCGTCGACTATGCTCCTACTGCGATAGAACCGTATATGCAATGCATGTAGTATCTTTTTTATCCGTAGGAAAAGAATATGCAGCGCAGATTATATCTTCCCGAAATAAAAGCAGACTATATGCAACGCATAAGATCTTCTTTTGAGCCATGAGTATAGATTTTGCAACGCGGATATGCTTCTATTGGGTCGAGAAGATTACATTTGCAACGCAGATAAGATTCTTTCTTATCGGAAGGTATAGATATGCAACGCGGATTGTGATCTTTCATAGTGGGAGATTGTGATTTGCGTCGGGTTTTTACCTTTGTGGGGCTCGGGGATTGGAAATCTTGGCGGGTATGATCTACGCGGAGGCGTTGGGATTGAAAAACCGACCTAAAACGGGTATCCCGGACGGTCGGGGATTGGAATATTTGATGAGAATGGCCTGCGATGGGACGCGGGGAAGGGCGACCTTGACGGGGATGGGGTTCTCTGAATCGTTGGGAAGATGAAAGTTGAGAGCGTTTTTCTTCTGTCTCTTTCTCCTTTTCTTGTCTTGACACAAGAAAAGGAGACAAAAGAAAGTCAAGCCCCCACAGGGGGCATTTTCTTTGTCCGTCGGTGGGCGGGGAAGGGTAGACTTGGCGGGGATGGGCTTCTTTGAATCGTGGGGAAGATGAATGTTGAGAACGCTTTTCTTGTCATTCTTTCTTCTTTTCTTGTCTTGACTGGGGGAAAGGAGACAAAAGAAAGTCAAGCCCCCACAGGGGGCGGTTTCTTTGTTCATCGTCGGTCGGGGAAGGGGTATCTTGACGAGAATTGGCTTCTTTTATTTGTTGGGAAGATGAAAGTTGAGAGCGCTTTTCTTGTCATTCTTTCTTCTTTTCTTGTCTTGACTGGGGGAGAGAAGACAAAAGAAAGTCAAGCCCCCGCAGGGGGCAGTTTCTTTGTTCGTTGGCGGGCGGGGAAGGGCGATCTTGGCGGGAATGGGCTTCTCTGAATCGTTAGGAAGATGAAAATTGAGAGCGCTTTTCTTGTCATTCTTTCTTCTTTTCTTGTCTTGACACAAGAAAAGGAGACAAAAGAAAGTCAAGCCCCCGCAGGGGGCATTTTCTTTGTCCGTCGGTGGGCGGGGAAGGGGTATCTTGACAAGAATAGGCTTCTTTTATTTGTTGGGAAGGTAAAAATTGAAGGTTTTAATCATAGATATTTTTACACGATAAGGGGCGGGCGGATTGATATGTCCGCTCGCTATTTCTTAAGGAAACTATGGGGGCGTATGCAATACGCCCCTACCCTGACGGACGAAAAGGGGGCGGTTTCTTTGTTCATCGTCGGTCGAGGAAGGGAAATCTTGGCGGGGATGTGTTTTATGTATTTTATGGTGATGTTTTTTGTGATGATAATAGAATGAAACGTGTGATTGAAATTGAGAAACTGGGGCAGTATCGGCTGGATAATTCACTGCATACTTGGTTCCATGATAAGGTGTGCGAGCGTATCGGCGCGGCTGATGGAGAGAAGATCGGTGTGCCGCAGACGATGGTCGAGGAGTATCGGGCGTGTGTCGATGAGGAGTTTGAGATGCTGAAGGAGGTGTCTGGCGAGGAGAACGAAACAAAAGCGATCCTGAAAAAGGATGCGGAATGTGACCGTCTACTGTCTTTCATTTTGGGTGTGATACGTATTATGCGCCTTTCGCCGCGTCAGGAGGTGGCCGAGGATGCGCAGCATTTGTACGTTTTGACTCACGACAAAAAACGGATACAGTCGGAAGGCATCGGACGCAAACCGGCGCGTATCGATTCACTGCTGAACGACCTCAAAAAGCCTGAACCGGCGGCCATGATTACGCGGCTCGGCCTCGACGAGGCTGTCGGGCTGCTGAAGCAGGCTAACGAGGACGCGAGTCGGCTACAGCGTGAGCGGAGCAATCTGCGCGTAAGGCGAAAACGGCCTTCGATGACGCAAATCCGACCTAAAACGGACGAGGTTTACCATGAGGTGATCCTCCAATTACAATATGCTTACAAAAATAATGTTCCGCCGATCGACCGTGAAGCCATCGCCGAACTGGTCCGCCATCTGAACGAGCACACGGCACACGCCCGCATGACTTATAAGAAGAGCTTGGCCCAACGGCGGGCCAGACGTAGACAAAAATCGGTGCCCACGGATGCGGACAATCCTGTATAATCCACGGCTCCGCTTCATTTTATTTATCTTTGTTGCGCTGAAGGGACAAACGACCTCCACCCTCGATCGATGAACGCAAAATACCTCCTTTTCCTGCTCTGCACACTGGCCGCCATCGCCTGCCAGCCCAGCGGCGGGGACGACACGCCCGCCGTGGCTTTCTATTACTGGCGGACGACGTTCGACCTGACGCCTACGGAGCGGCGCGTGCTGGAGGATTGCGATGTGAAACACCTGTATATCCGCTATTTCGACGTCAAAATAGATCCCGCCAGCGGTATGATCGTGCCCGAGGCCCCGGTTCGTTTTCGCAGCCTGCCGCCGAAGGGTATCCGTGTCACGCCCGTGATCTTCATCACCAACCGCGTCATGCTCCGCCGCGAGACAAACGTCGACACGCTGGCTGCGAACATCGCTGCCTACATCCGACGGATCAACCGGGCGGTGGGTCTGCCCGAACCCGACGAGGTGCAGATCGATTGCGACTGGTCGACCGGCAGCCGCGACCGGTTTATGCTATTCATCGACACCTTGAAGCGGCACGGCGGCTTCCGCAACCTTTCGGCCACGATCCGTCTGCACCAAGCTAAGCATCACACCATTACGCGCATCCCTGGGGTCGATCGCGGCGTCCTGATGTACTATAACATGGGCTCCGTGGAGACGGATACGGTCAATTCGATCTATGACCGCAAGATTGCCAAGCGCTACCTCGGCAGCCTCAAGGTTTACCCCCTGCCGATGGACGTCGCACTGCCCATTTATGCCTGGGGTGTACACCTCAGCGAGGGTCGCGTGACCGAGTTGATCAATCGCATCCACCGCGCTGATTTTGAGCAAGACACGAATTTTCTTGTCCCACATGGTTCGAACCTTATCACGGTCAAACATTCCCAGATCAAAGGCGGACGTTACTACCGCACGGGCGATGAAGTGAGGATAGAGGA
>ERZ773056.864-NODE-864-length-15853-cov-21.737815_pt1 | contig 15853 bp, 10 predicted proteins | sample MGYA00580857_ERZ773056 | MGnify/ENA primary metagenome ERZ773056 (study PRJEB29015, sample SAMEA2737996) | human oral metagenome | biome: human oral; feature: human-associated habitat; material: dental | place: China | collected 2114 ... | reverse complement strand
GGGTAGTTTAGATATAAATGTATAATATACCAAATGAAAGCTTGCTTTCAGGTGTATATTATACATTTATATCAGGCTGCCGCCGGAATTCATCTTCGCCTAAAAAAAAAGAAACCCATATCACACAATATGAGTTTCTTTTTATATTTCTATATTCCACTAATTACTGTAAATATACCTTCTCCAAGTGCCATACATCTCTTACATAGTCCTCTACCGTTCTGTCTGATGAGAACTTACCGCAGGCTGCTGTTTGCAGTACTGCCTTTCTTCCCCAAGTTTTTCTGTCTTGGTAAGCTTTATTGACCTCATTTTGTATATTTACATATGACATAAAGTCCTTAAGTATGAAGTAGGTGTCTGCCTTATCATACCCTTGGTCTTCTAAGAGCGAGTCATAGATTTCTCTAAATCTTTCGCTGTCATCCGGAGCATAGTAACCGTTTATTAACTGCATAAGTACGGTTCTTATCTCTTCATTGTTGTTGAAGATTTCCTTAGGATCATAGTTACCGTTCTTTTCGTAAGCTATAACTTCCTCGGCTGAAAGTCCGAATATATAAGCATTCTCCCTGCCTACTTCTTCAACTATCTCAACTGTAGCACCGTCTAAAGTACCTACTGTTATTGCACCGTTCATCATGAACTTCATGTTACTGGTTCCTGAAGCTTCCTTACTTGCTGCCGATATCTGCTCACTTACATTTGCTGCTGCAAATATGATCTCCGCTGTAGATACCTTATAATCTTCTATAAATACAACCTTAATCTTGCCGTTAATGCTTTCGTCATTGTTAATTACATCGGCAACGGAATTAATAAGCTTAATTGTAAGCTTTGCCCTTCTGTATCCGGCAGCCGCCTTGGCACCGAAGATAAATGTAGTAGGATACATATCAAAGCTTGGATCAGTCTTTAATTTGTTATACAAATACATTACATGTAGGATGTTAAGAAGCTGTCTCTTAAACTCATGCAGTCTTTTTACCTGCACATCAAATATAGAATTGACATCCACTTCTATACCGTTATGTTTTTTAATATACTCTGCAAGCCTTATCTTGTTCTGCTGCTTAATCTCCATAAATTCGGCTACTGCAAGCTCATCATCTGCATAAGGTGTAAGCTTTCTCATTTGAGAAAGGTCTGTGATCCAGTCCTTACCTATTCTTTTTGTTACCCAATCGGCAAGTAAGGGGTTAGCCTTAAGCAAGAATCTTCTTTGTGTAACACCGTTAGTCTTGTTGTTAAACTTATAGCTTTCCATTTCGTAGAAGTCTTTTAACTCTCTTGACTTAAGTATTTCTGTGTGCAGTCTTGCAACACCGTTTACAGAAAAGCTTCCGGCTATTGCCATATATGCCATACGCACCTGATTGTCATAAAGTATAGCCATATTTGCAACTTTAGTTTCATCGTTATTATAGAATTTCTTTACTTTTTCGATAAAACGCCTGTCTATTTCTTCAACTATCTGATATATACGAGGTAAGAGTCTTTTGAAAAGGTCTATAGGCCACTTCTCAAGTGCCTCTGCCATAATTGTATGGTTGGTATAGGCACAGGTCTTGCTGCATATATCCCAAGCCTCATCCCAGTTAAGTCCCTCTTCGTCAAGAAGTATTCTCATAAGCTCAGGTACGGCTACCGTAGGATGTGTATCATTCATCTGAAATACTACCTTGTTAGGAAGTTCTCTTATGTCTGAATGATGTTCCTTAAATCTTGCAACCGCCCTTTGCACACTTGCAGATACGAAGAAATACTGCTGCTTTAATCTAAGTTCCTTACCTGCATAATGATTATCATTAGGATAAAGTACCTCGCAAATAGTTCTTGCAAGGTTTTCCTGCTCTACCGCTTTTTGATACTCACCCTTATCAAAGTCTGAAAGGCTGAAATTGACTATAGCCTCAGCATCCCAAATTCTAAGTGTGTTGACGATTCCGTTTCCGTAACCTACTATAGGCATATCGTAAGGTATTGCCCTTACTGAATTATAATCAGTTTGAACAAACTTATCTTTGCCGTCAACATTTTCCACTTTTACATAGCCCCCGAATTTTACTTCACAGGCATACTCAGGTCTTTTTAACTCAAAAGGATATGAGTGCTTTAACCATTCATCCGGCACTTCCACCTGATAACCGTCTTCGATTTTTTGCTTAAACATACCGTATCTGTATCTGATACCGCAACCGTAAACAGGATAATTAAGTGAACTTAAAGACTCTAAAAAACAAGCCGCAAGTCTTCCGAGACCGCCGTTACCAAGTGCAGGATCCGGTTCTTCATCTTCTATGGCATTAAGATCAAAACCAAGCTCATCAAGCGCTTCCTTGACCTCTTTCATTTCACCTAGATTAATAAGGTTATTGCCTAAGGCTCTACCCATCAAAAACTCCATGGACATATAGTAAAGAACCTTTACATCCTTTTCTTCATAGGCTTTATGGGTTTTTATCCAATTATCTATAATAATATCTTTGACCGCATAAGACACAGCTTGAAATACCTGTTCTGTGCTGGCCTCATCTATGGTTTTTTTGTAAAGAACTTTTACATTGTCTATAATAGACTGTTTCAAAGCTTCTTTGCTTATTATTGCCATTCAATACTCCTTTACACTTTTTTAACACCTAATATAACATTTTCCCCGTTCAGATTCCACTCTTTACTGTAGGCACCTTCATGGGTATATAAGACATCATCTGCCAAAGTTTCTGACTTCAATGTGTTCTTATTATTATTAATAATATTTATAAGCTTATCATTATCGCTTACAGATATAATTATGTGATCCATAACCTCAAAGCCGGCTTCTTTTCTCATAGTCTGTATCTTACTGATAACCTCTCTTACAAAGCCCTCTTCAATAAGTTCTTCTGTCAAGTAGATATCAAGCACTACACTAACCTTGGCATCACTCTCGGAAATATAATGCTCGCTCTTAACAGTATCTATAAGTAGATCATTCTTTCCAAGTTCAACTGTTTCACCGTTTACTTCAAACTTAAGACTTCCGCCTGAATTAAGCTCAGCCATAGCCTTAGAGCCGTCCAGATTGCTTAAGTATTCTTTTATGCCTCCTAAGAGTTTTCCATACTTTGGACCTACTGTCTTAAGTTGAGGTTTGAATACATAGGATACAAAACTGTCTACATCTTCTCTGAACTCAATATTTTTAACATTAAGCTCTTCCTTAACTATGTCCGCATAGAACTTTGGAAGTGTAGCCGCCTTTACATACATATTGGCAAGCGGCTGTCTGTTCTTGGTATTTGCCGCATTTCTTGCCGCCCTTCCAAGTACCACTATGTCGAGTACTTCGTCCATATACTTTTCAAGTTCTTTATCTATGTAGCTTTCTTCAACCTTAGGGAAGTCACAAAGATGTATACTTTCCTTAGCACTCTTATCAACACTTCTTACCAAGTTTTGGTAAATGCTTTCTGTTATAAAAGGTATCATAGGTGCTGAGATAAGGCAAAGCTCCTTAAGTGCGGTATATAGGGTCATATAAGCATTGATCTTATCCTGCTCCATACCTCCTGCCCAAAATCTCTCTCTGCATCTTCTTACATACCAGTTACTAAGCTCATCTGTAAAGTTTTGTAAAGCTCTTGCTGCTTCTGTAATCTTATAGTTAGACAAACACTCATCCACAAGCTTTTTGAGTGAATTAAGCTTTGATAAAAGCCACTTATCCATAACGGAAAGTTTATCATAGTCAAGGCTGTACTTTGTGGGGTCGAATTGGTCTATTTCCGCATACAGTATATAGAAAGCGTAGGTATTCCACAAGGTTCCCATAAACTTTCTCTGTCCTTCCATTACCGCCTTGTCATGAAATCTGTTTGGCAGCCAAGGTGCTGAATTTACATAGAAATACCACCTTATAGCATCAGCTCCAAACTCTCCCAAAGCTTCCATAGGCTCTACGGAGTTACCCTTTGACTTACTCATCTTTTGACCGAACTCGTCCTGCACATGCCCCATAACTATAACATTTTTATAAGGAGCCTTGTTAAATATCAAAGTTGATATAGCAAGTAATGAGTAAAACCAGCCTCTGGTCTGGTCTACCGCCTCTGAAATAAAGTCTGCCGGAAACTGTGCCTTAAAAAGTTCCTGATTTTCAAAAGGATAATGATGCTGTGCAAATGGCATAGCTCCTGAGTCAAACCAACAGTCTATAACTTCAGGAACTCTTCTCATCTGCTTTGAGCACTTCGGGCAGCTTATGGTAACCTCATCTATATAAGGTCTGTGTAATTCTATCTCATCAGGGCAGTTATCGGACATTGATTTTAACTCTTCTATACTTCCTATGCTGTGCATATGTCCGCACTCGCACTGCCAGATATTAAGCGGTGTACCCCAGTATCTGTTTCTTGATATAGCCCAGTCCTGAACATTTTCAAGCCAATCTCCGAATCTTCCCTTACCTATACTTTCAGGTATCCAATTTATTGTATTGTTATTCCTTATAAGATCCTCTTTTACAGCCGTCATCTTTATGTACCATGACTCTCTTGCGTAATAGATAAGAGGGGTTGAACATCTCCAACAATGCGGATAACTATGCTCAAAATCAAGCACTGAGAAAAGTTTTTTGTTTTCCTCAAGATCTTTTAATATAAGCGGATCAGCCTTCTTTACGAATACTCCGGGCCAATTTGTTTCTGCAGTCATCTCTCCTTTTCCGTCAACTAACTGCACAAATGGAAGGTCATAGTTTCTTCCCACTCTTGAGTCGTCTTCACCGAATGCCGGTGCTGTATGTACTATTCCCGTACCGTCTGTAAGTGTTACATAACTATCGCAGGTTATAAACCATGCTTTTTTATCCGGTTTTACAAAGTCGAATAACGGCTCGTATTCTGTGTATTCCAAATCCTTGCCCTTGTATTTTTCTAAGATTTTATATGTTCCCTCTCCAAGGTTTGCATCACAAAGAGCTTCGGCAAGTATGTAGACTTCTCCATCCTTCTCAACCTTTACATAGGTTTCATCAGGGTTTACACAAAGTGCCACATTGCTTGGAAGTGTCCATGGTGTAGTTGTCCAAGCCAGGAAATACTCGTCTTTTCCCTTGAGCTTAAACTTGGCTACTGCTGATTTTTCTTTTACATCCTTATAGCCCTGTGCTACCTCATGGCTTGAAAGAGGTGTACCGCATCTTGGACAGTAAGGTACTATCTTAAATCCCTTATATAAAAGTCCCTTATCCCATATCTGCTTTAATGCCCACCATTCGGACTCTATAAAGTTGTTGTGGTAGGTTACATAAGGATCGTCCATATCAGCCCAAAAGCCTACGACATCTGAGAACTCTTCCCACATACCCTTGTATTTCCACACACTTTCTTTACACTTTTCTATAAACGGTGCCAAACCGTAGGCTTCTATCTGTTCTTTACCGTCTATACCGAGCATCTTTTCAACTTCAAGTTCTACCGGTAGACCATGGGTATCCCAACCGGCTTTTCTTGGCACTTTATAGCCCTTCATGGTTCTATATCTTGGTATCATGTCCTTTATAACACGAGTTAATACATGTCCTATATGGGGTTTTCCGTTAGCTGTAGGAGGTCCGTCATAAAACATATAAGTTTCACTGTCCTTTTTCTCCTCTATGCTTTTATTAAATATATCGTTGTCTTTCCAAAATTTTAGTACTTCTCTTTCTCTATCTACAAATTTAAGATCTGTAGGCACCTTTTTATACATAATTATATCCTTTCCATTACCCCAATATAAAAATAAAAAATAATATAAAACTTTGTTTTTTCTCATTAAGAATTGGCTTAGCTTCGCTAGGTCAATTCTTACATTATAGTTAGTTTGTTATATTCTGTCAATTTTATATCGTTTTTAATACAATAAATACTTTCTCTTCATACATACAACTTCCTATTTAAGCTTAATTATAATAATCATATTTACACTAAATATGTGATGTTATTTTAACTGATTTTTTCCCAATTAGTAATTCTATTTAGTTTTACTATAAGATCGCTAATATGTTTTTTCATATATTCATTAGATGATTTCTGATTATATCCATGTACTTTTACACATTCACTTATTAACTTTTCATCCTCTTTACCCACATTGCTAACAGTTGGAAGAATGGCATACTCAAACTCATAAATATTTTCCCCATATTGAGCCGATTTGTAATCTTCCAATGTTCCTTGAGCTTTAGAATAATTTTCAGGATTATCCATACCTACCATTCTTACCTCATCTTCATACGGTTCAAGTTTATTCTCATCTAAATTAAATCTAAAAACATAAAAAGATTCTTCCTTGTGACACACAGAGTTTTTATTTCCATAATATATAGGGTATAAAATATCATTAGTACAATATATATATATATCCTGGTGTAGTATCCTTATATAACAGCTCTGCATCATGTTTGATACATTTATCTTCCACAATAGATTTCCCTCTTTTTCTTGTTGTTTCATGATATAATAACATAAATATCTCATTTCTTCTTAAACAATAATAACATTCTTCATGCATAACAAATCACAAATAATTATTCTTCCTCTTCCTCAGGTACAAATTCTGAAAAATAATCTATTACTCTATCCAATGCATCTGCCAATTTAGATACAGCAATTATATTCGACTTTGTAAGTATTCTCATGGTTTCTATAAATTCGTCATCCCATTCAGAATCAGATAATAATTCCTCAATTCCAATACTATTATTTATAATTGTATTGGAAAATATAAAAATAATGTCTGAAAAAGATGATTCCCAACCCTTATCTTCTACAATGGTGTCTACAAAAGATACTATATATTGCCAATATTCCGGCATATTTTGCAAACTATCTAAAGGATATTTATCTCTAAATTGATCAGGTTCAGAAAGTATTAATGCCCAAAATACAGTCCATTCATTAAACTTTGTATATTCATCAACATCGTCAATTGAAATGTTCTCCATATCAATTGTTTGATTGTACAACTCTATCAAAATATATCTCATTATTTGAAAAATTTCTATTCTTATATCCTCATCAATTTCACCCACATTTTGATTTTCAATTAGTATTTCAAAAAGTTCATTTACCGGAGAAAAAAACTCTTCATAAATACCCATACTTTTTCCGGTTTCTGCATTAATACTATCATCTAAACTAGCTATCTCATCTGCAATTGCTTCGTTATTTTTGTCAACAATAGTATCTCCTATGGATGAAATAATATCTGCAAAAAGCATAGCCCCTACTGTTGCAACACTCGCTACTTTAATAACATTGTTTCTAATTCTTTCTTTTTCTTTTTTCTCTTCTTCTTTTTTTTCTTCTTCAATAATCGTGGCTAAATCTGTTATTATTTTTCTCATTCTTTCTGTATCAAATTCATTGATAGTATCAAACTCAGCATTAGATGGTGCGGAAATTCTATTTTTATATATTCCGGTAAGAACACCTCCCCATGCTTTGCTATAAACAGAGTTTGTTGTAAATAACACTCCACATTTCCCTGTTTCAAGAATAGATGTTGAAATCAAACAAACTATATCCTCATATTTGGCATCACTTGCAAAATACTCCTTAACCCTATTAAAAACAGATTGCGGAAGTTCATTATAAGGAATAACTTCAAAAGATGATTTTGTCATAAACCAATTCACCTTATTGGTGATAATTGAAAGCATTCTATCTTTTTTACTCATATATAACCTCCTTAGAATCAACGCTTTTCTAGTAAGTCAGCTAAACTTTTCATGTCATTTAAAAAGTAATCTCTCATTCTTTCTTCAAAATTATTTAGCACAGAATCCAGATCTTCTAAATCTTCACTTTCAATTAAATCATCCACATAGAACTTTAATTCATCTATTTTTTCCTTAATATTCATATCGCCACTTATATAAAAATATTTATCTAAGATTTTTCTCTGCATATCTATGATATTTTTATTTTTCCCAATTCTTTTTACATTTTTTAATACATTAGGTAAATTTTTTACCACTATCATTAATGTATTCTGGTTTCTACTAGGAATATATGTCAGGACACATTTGTATATGATATTATAAAATTCCTCATACGATATTAAAGAGGTTTGTGGTCGAACGATTAATGCTGTATTTTCTGTTCTAGGACAAGAAAGAGGTATATCTTCTATAATATCACGAAACATTTTACTAACTCTTGCATTTACTTTTATTTTCACAAAGCTCTTATTTTTATATTCCATATAATTCCAAAACCTTTTTTTGTCTTTTTATCATTTTTATGTCTAATCCAATATCATAAGAGGGATTTAATGAATACTGAATCATTTTAGCACTTGTATCAATTATATCCTTTCTTTTTCCTTTTGTTAGAAATAATCCCTTTTTCAATGATACCTCTTCAACAATATTTTGCATTTGTTGTCTTCTATCTTCTCTTATTCGAGCGTAAGGGTCATTGCTTATATCATAAAAAGCAAATTTTTGAGCGTTTGATATATCTTTGATGAAATCTAAAAAAACATATCTATAGTTTATGGCTGAAAACCAAGTCATATCAGATATTGCATCTTGAGAAGATATAGAGTCTGCAATCAATTTTTGAGACTGAATAACATCTATATGCAAAAAATCCTCTAAAAACTCCATTGCTCTATCTCTAATTCCAACTTCATGTAAATCGCATCTGGAGATTATTGATTTTGCTACCGTATCCATGTTAATACTTCCTCTATTTCTAATTGATAAAGTAGGAATCTGTGAAATTCCGTTACTCTTACAATACTTCTCAAATATACTTTTTATTTTTTCATCGCTAACTGAAATTTTATTTTGTACAAACATTTCAGAAATATTGCCCATTATTAATGGTGTTAATTCACGATTTATATATGCATAAACACCCACAATAAAATCAATAATATCCTTTTGATTTAAATAATTATTTATTGATTCCATTATTATTGGTGCTAATGAAAATGCTGCATATACTCCAATTCCTGTCAGTTGCTTTGCCCTTATAACACTACCTTTATGCCTTTCAAATTTTTCTTGAGTTATTAGACCATTTTGTTCAAGTGTTGTTAATTTTTCATGAAATTTTCTATTCATATCTTTTTCAATTGCAAATGTCAAGAAACCAGCAACTGCATCTGCCAATTGTGTATCAAACTGTACTTCTGATAAATTAGAAAAGGTATTATATTTATTTAGTATTCCATTAGTAAAGCCTGTTATTATTTGTGATGAATTTGGCGTAACAACTGCTTCTCCAGTAGTTCCAGGCACTCTTTCTTCTCCTAAAATTTCAAAAATCCTATCTAAATCAGTATCCATTCTTTCTCCTTTTTTAATTAGTTCTTTTTGTATTCTATGTGTTTGAGCATTAAAACAATCTTGTTTTTTTATAGTTTCTCTCATTTCTTCTGATATAAAATCAAATTTTCTATGATAACTCTCAGATGCATCATTTATTCCTTTTTTATAAGCTTCTTTTCTATTCATACATCCCCCATGATTAATTTATTAAATTCATTATTTATATAATCTGTTTCAATTTCTATTCTTGTATTTAAATCAAATACAATTTGATGCACCATACTAATTAAACCACCAATATCAAGTTTTGAAATATTTCTGGTTGCTATAACAACTCCTACATTGCTAAATTCAGCTATAGTAGAGGAAATGGTCAAAATTCTTTCGATTTTTGCTTTATTAATATCACCTAAATTAATAAATAAATATATATATCGTATTATAAAATTGACTAACTCTGAAATCACAAATTGCATTGCAATAATACTTGAATTTTTCACTGTTTTTTTAATCATTCTTTCAATTTCATTACTATTCCAACCTTTATTAATCAATTTTTGAGCTATATCTGGAGTCAGTAAAGGAATTTGCAGACCATCCTTAGTAAATTTATCAGATTTAATATGCATAGCTTGCCTAGCTATTGCAGCTGGCAATCGCTTATAATCTTCTCTAATACTACCAATACAGTATGATATCATTTCCCCTAAACTAGAAGGATGCAAGTAATCTATTGACTGTTTCCATTTGTCAAGTTGAACATCTTGCTTGACTGGAAATGTCTGAAAGTCACAAAAAGTAATCATTGAAGAAATAATATTCATTGTTCCAAAAATCCATCCCAAAACAGGATCATGACCCAATGTAGCTACATGGTGGTTCTTGCCACTTAACTGTTTACCAATAGGACTTAGGATAGTTGTTTTACTAATCCAACTATTACTATTTATATGAATGTTCTCACTACCATTCATAGCATCATAAGGAACTGCATGAAATAAGATCTCTATCCATGAAAGATATTTATATGTTCCCTGCCCTCTTATCTTATTTTTATATTCCACCTCTTCTTTTATATATTTATCTTTATGATTTATTTTATATTGATTTATTTGTGGTTTCTCATATCTTTGTCCTGACCTAAAACCATCCAGTTGTCCCCCATGCTTTACTTCATTAGCTTCTAACCGTTGATCTTTTGAAATCTTTGAATAATCTAAATCTACTGAAGGCATTAAAAACCATCTAACTGTTTGTAAAGCTGTGGCTAAAAATAGAAATGGTAAATCAGCCTTAGTTAACTTCACTTTATCCAAAAAACAATTATCAATGTCATCTACAATATTTTTATTCTGCTCACAAATTCCCATAGTTTTATCAATAGAATTAATAATCTTCATTTTTTTATCGGTTTGTTTTTTGCTCTCATGATATAATTCGTCATTCAATCGCATTAATTCTTTGTAATCCATCAGTTTTTTATCCTTTTTTGTAAAACATTTTATTAAAGCTATATTTCATATTTATCACTATTTGAGCTATTATGATATGATTTTATTAAGAAATTCGAAATTAATAATACATAAAAATACCTACTTTGTCTATAGAAAACATATGTTTTTATTAATTTTTTATAACTTGATCTACTAGGACTCTTATATCAATTTTACAGACATTTGCTTATAAACATATTTTAGTACAAATACTACAATATGTTTTTTCATATACATTAACAAACTACACCAAAAAGATAAACCTCTTTCCTAACACAGCACAAAATATGGATTAGCAATAAAATCAAAGCCTGATTATAACAAACCTTTACTTCACCCATACCAATTACTTACGAAGATCTGGTTGTATTGACTCTTTATTCACCTGAATGCCTGTCCGTATTTAACAAAGAAACCCGATCATATTTCAATCTTTTCAGCGTTTAGCCCTTCGAACAAAACAAGATCAAATTTACACTAAGACTGTTTAAACTCAGTCCGCCTGATATTAAAGGTATATAATAACTTTACCTTTTATTTAAACGGACAGGTAAGTTCCAAAGTCTTTGTAAAATTTGACGAAGTTTTGTTTGAAGGGCTGCGAGTATGATTGAAATATAATCAGGTTTCAATAAGCTGTTTCACAACTCTATTTCATAATACAATTATAATTAGATTTTATAATAACTTCTCAATGTAACTGAGATATAATCAGATTTCACAACACCTACGTCAAAAACCACAACGCATATGCAACATGAAGCCAAGTTCCCTTAAGCATAGCCTCCTCATCCAAATCAAAACTATCGCTATGCAATGGCAGCTTAGTACAGGGCTTTGTATCACTTGAGGTTCCAAGATATGCATAAGCACCCTTCTTCTCCTCTATAAAATCGGCAAAGTTATCCCCTCCCAGAGAAATTTCCCTGTCTTTTACAACATGACCTTTTCCGAAAGTCTCATCTACAAGTGCCGCTACTTCTTCGCATACCTCGGGGTCATTGATTACCGGACCGGTAAATCCTTCCCATTCCACAGTGGCAGTGGCACCGTATATTTCAGCTATATTTTTTACACAGCGGTTTATTTCCGTCTTTATCTTTGCTCTGCTTTCCTTGGATATGGTTCTGGTTGTTCCTTCAAGTACTGCATTTGCCGCAAGTGCGTTATAAGTCGTGCCGGCGTTAAATTTACCTATTCCTATTATCATAGGCTCCAGCGGACTATTAAGCCTGGTTCTTAACGCCTGTACTGCGACAACTATCTCTGAGGCAACATAGAGTGCGTCAACTCCCTTATGCGGCAAAGAGACATGGGAAGATACTCCCTTTACACTTATAGTAAAGTGATCGACCGCAGCATTATTAAGCTTTGGAGTAAGCCCTACCGTTCCAAGAGGAAGATCCGGAGCACAGTGCAGACCGAACACCCTGTCCACACCCTCAAGTACATTGGCTTCTATAAAGGGCTGTGTACCCTTTCCTATCTCTTCGGCAGGCTGAAATACGAATCTTACCTCTCCGGCTATTTCATTTTTCTTTTCGGATAAAATCTTAGCTGCGGCAAGCAAACAGGTAGTATGTGCGTCATGTCCGCAAGCGTGCATAACTCCGGGATTTTTTGATATATACTCCACAGCTCCCACCTCATTTATAGGCAGGGCATCTATATCAGCCCTTAAAAGCAGTACCTTGTCTGAGGGCTTGTCTCCTTTTAATATACCCAAAACTCCGGTCTCTCCCACACGACTATGCTTAATTCCAAACTTTGTAAGCTCCTCTTCTATACGGCTTGCAGTACGAAACTCCTTTAATGAAAGCTCCGGATTTTGGTGAAATTCTCTTCTTGTTTCTATTAAATAATTCTTTAATGCTTCTACATCTTTTACTAAATTACTCATTTTTTACTCACTATCCTTTTCAGTACAAGTTTAACAAAAAAACTGATTTTACAGTATTTATTAAACCGTTAACAGGTTTCATATATTTACAAATTAGTGCATCGTTTCTTAAAATAAGTATACCGAACAACTTGCCTCTTTTCCTGATTGCATAAATCAAAAAAACTTAGCCCTACTACTCCTACATATTTTGATACATACACTCAAAAAAATTATTCATTGTTTTTGATATACTTATTTTGTGAACAACGCACTGAACTTTACTTCTTTTATGCAAATGGAGCTTTACAGAAGTTCTGTAACAGCCCCATTATTGATAATCTCAGTATATTTTATATTGAATTTATACAATATAAATGCAGTACTGACAAGTTTAATTTATTTCCATGTAGGTAAGTATGCACCCTTGTATACTTCCTCTATTTTTTGTGCAACTTCAGGTGTACGGAAATACTCCACTACCTTCTTGTAATTTGCATTGTCCTTATCTTCAGTTCTTGCAACTATAACATTGATATAAGGGTTTTCACTTCCCCCTTCCACCTTCTCTAAGTAAATAGAGTCGGTTTTTGGATTTAATCCGTTGTCTATAGCGTGTCCGCCGTTAATAAGTGCAGCTGCCACATCCGGAAGTAAACTTGCAGTATTAGCCGCCTCTACTTCCTCAAACTTAATGTTCTTAGGATTTTCGGTTATATCGTTTAATGTAGGTGTATAACCTGCTGCCGGATTCACCTTGATAACTCCTGCCGCTTCAAGTACCTTGAGTGCTCTTCCTCCGTTGGTTGCATCATTAGGTATAGCTATGGTATCTCCGTCCTTAAGCTCTGACAGATTCTTGATCTTATTTGAAAATACTCCAAGAGGCGCTACTAAAGTCTCACCTATGGCTTCTATCTTATATCCGTTGCTTTCTACATCCTTATTAAGATATGCATAATGCTGGAAAGCATTAAGATCTATTTCTCCATCATTTAATGCACGATTAGGTAATGAATAATCTGCAAACTTTACAAGCTCAAGCTTTATATTATCTTTTGCAAGCTTTTCTATAACCGGATCCCACTGCTCGTTGTTCTCACCTACGACTCCAAGTTTAATCACAACTTCTTCGCCCTTAACTGCCTCACTCTTTGCTTCTTCAGAACTTCCTGCCTCGCTTTTTGTTTCGCTGCTTTCAGCAGTCGTACTTTCTTCTTTACTTGCGTTATTATTGGATGCACAAGCGGTAAGTGCCAGTGTAAGTAATAATCCTGCCGCTACTGTATTAAAAAATTTTCTCATTAATATTTCCTCCCAAAATAAATATATTTATTTAAATAGCTGTTTCTTACTGTATGTAATAAACAGATGATTTACAAAGTTAATAAATTAAAGCTAGTGTAGTGTATCATTGACATTTAATTAATATCAGCAATAGTAGAGTAACTTTTAAATTTCTTTATTATGTTTATATTACAATCTGTTGATAAAGTAGTAATAAGGTTAGATATCAACAATACATTGCACTAATGCGTAGTCTTTTTAATAAAAAAAGTTCCCATGCTTTGTATAAAGCTTACCATAATAAGTATAATAAAAACCGTAACATAGGTTACATCAGTCTGTCCTCTTTGATGACCGTAGCGTATGGCATAGTCTCCGAGTCCGCCTCCGCCTATAGCACCTGCCATGGCGGTAAGTCCTATAAGGCTTATAAATGTGATCTGCGTACCTCTGATTATACCCGGAAGGCTTTCCCTTAAATACACCCTGAAAATAATTTCCAAAGGAGATGAACCCATACTTTCAGCGGCTTCTATCAGCCCCTTATCAACCTCTGCCAGGGCACTTTCTATCTGTCTTGTAAAAAACGGTACGGTTCCAAATACCAAAGGTACTAAAGCTCCTTTTGTTCCTATCGCACTTCCCATTATAATTCTGGTAAATGGAATAAGTGCCGCAAGCAGTATTACAAAGGGTATGGATCTGAATATATTTACAAGACCCCCAAGCAGGGTATATATAAACCTGTTTTTAAGTATGCCCGAAGGTGAGGTGACTATAAGTATTACTCCAAATATAATACCGAATACAAATGATATAAGTCCGGAAATAAACATCATATAGATAGTTTGTGAAAAACTTATATAAAGGTCATTTGGTTTTGACATAACATTCGGAAGAACATTAGTTAGAAATTCTTGCATCTTTAAGTACCTCCACATGAACATTTTTGTCTAATAAATAAAGCACCGCCTCTGAAATATCTTCTCTTTTTCCGCTTATTATAGCTACTGTTCCTCCTATAGGAGCGTCTTTTATAATCTCAACATCCGCATATATTATATTGACATCTATGTTAAACTTTCTTGAAACAGTAGATATCAAAGGCTCCGAAGTATTGCTCTCTACATAGGAAAGCCTTACTATAAGCTCTCCCGGCTTTAGTGCTACAACATTTGCATGGTCGTTTATCAAATCGTCTATCTTGTGTAAATTCGAAGTTGTGCGTATAAAATCCCTTGTAACAGCTTCTTTAGGATTGGCAAATATAGAAAATACACTGCCGCTTTCCACGACCTTACCGTTTTCCATCACTGCCACCTTATCACATACTTCCTTGACTACAGCCATCTCATGGGTGATAATTACTATTGTAAGCCCTAGCGTGTTATTAAGTTTTTTCAAAAGTGCCAGTATAGATTTTGTAGTCTGAGGGTCAAGGGCACTGGTTGCCTCATCACAAAGCAGTACATCGGGATCGTTAGCCAAGGCTCTTGCTATAGCCACCCTTTGTTTTTGCCCTCCCGATAATTGAGAAGGGTAAGCCTTAGCCTTGTCTGCAATATCTACCAATGAAAGAAGCTTACCTACCCTTTCCCCGATCTCTTCTTTACTGAGTCCGCTGCCATAGAGCGGATAGGCTACATTGTCCGCTACCGTTCTTGAAGGCATCAGGTTAAAATGTTGGAATATCATACCTATTTTTTTCCTTGCAGCCCTAAGTTCCTTAGCAGAAAGTGCGGTTATTTCCTTTCCTGAGACAAATACTTTACCGCTTGTAGGTCTTTCTAAAAGGTTGATACATCTGACCAAAGTAGACTTACCCGCCCCTGAAAAACCTATGATACCGTAGATTTCCTTATCGGCTATCTCTAAACTGACATCATC
>ERZ773056.860-NODE-860-length-15868-cov-7.544742_pt1 | contig 15868 bp, 12 predicted proteins | sample MGYA00580857_ERZ773056 | MGnify/ENA primary metagenome ERZ773056 (study PRJEB29015, sample SAMEA2737996) | human oral metagenome | biome: human oral; feature: human-associated habitat; material: dental | place: China | collected 2114 ... | reverse complement strand
GGGGCAGGATGTGCCGAGGGCTCGCGATACAGTCCAAGATCAAGACAAGGCACCAAGCCAAAGCGCCTTAGAGCGGATCTACGAGCCGCACATCCGCCCGAGCCCAGCCTGCGGGGGACGAGGTATAAAAATAGCTGTATATTTGCCGCCGAAGAAAAGCGAACCCTGCTCCTAGCTCTAGCTAAGGACATTAGGCAGCACCTGCTGCCCTCGGCTCTACGTTGCGGTGAAACCTGAGAAATTTCCAAGCAAGCAATTCGGGAGCGGAGGGTAAGGATAGGTGCATAGGCGTATGCGTGGGCGCTATTCTTTATCCAGTACGAATTGCGGGCATTCTCAGGGCCTCACCGAGTATGTGTTGAGATAGCGTCCACGCTATCTTCCGTAATTCATGGGATAGGATAGGTTCTGCCGCCCAATGACTTGACACCGGCTCCCCCCTTAGACCTCAAGGGGCGGGGCTGGTGTATGTCGCGCCCTGGCTGAGGCCTTCCCCCGACGACATCAGACTATGCTCCAGGTTCTCTACCAGAGGTATCCCCTCCTGGTACATCTAGGCTATAGCCTCCTCTTGCTCCTCTCCGCCACGGCTTGCCAGCCTGAGGCTGAGGGCAGCTACGCCAGCCGAGCGCACGCCGAGACCGCAGGCCAGCACGAGGCCGCGGACCCCATCCGACTACTCTCCGAGCTCTCGGAGGCCTTCGCCGAGGATAGCGTCCCACTGGCACGCATCCTAGGCGCTAGCCCCGCTAGTCTCTCGCGCCTGATGAGCCGCGAGAGTAGCCCGACCCCCGAGTTCCGACAGCAGCTCTGCTCCGCGCACCGCCTCTACCGTCAGTCGGGGCGCGACACGCGGATACTGCGGCAGCAGCTCGACCCCGAGTACAAGTGGTACGAGTACGTCTTGCACTACCCGCTCCTCTATCCGCTGCATCCCTTGCTGCTCGTGCTGGTGCTGCTCATCCTCTACAGGCTCCACCGACATCCGCTGGTGCTGATCCTCCCCCTATTCACCCTCTTCTTCCTCTGGATCGTAGCCCTCATCTATACGAGCCTCACCCCCTGCCGAGGCACGCATGACCACTATCGTCAGCAGCTCAACCCCAAGGTCGAGCGCCCGCGAGAGGCTCACCACCCGGGCTAGCTGCCGCGAGACGGGCATATGCCCTCAGACAAAAAGCCTTACCTTTGAGGGGGCGAAGGACTATCCTTCGCCCCTTCCTTATATCCGCTATGCAGTCCGCCCCCCCATCTCCCGAGTTCTCTCGCCTGGTGAGCGCCCTACGCTTCCCCCTGATCCTCCTGGTCGTCTCGGCACATCTGCTGCCGACGCAGCTACGGCGCCCGCAGGTGGAGGAGCACTATATCTACTCCTATCTGGTCGAGCTGGTGAGCCACGTCCTGGCGCGCGTAGCCGTGCCGCTCTTCTTCTTCATCTCGGGCTACTTCTCCTTCTGGGCGAAGGACTGGCGCCGTCGTGAGGTCTTCCTCCCCGCCTGGCGCAAGCGCCTTCGTAGCGTCCTGCAGCCCTTCCTCCTGTGGAATGCGCTGGCCTTCGTCCTGCTCAGTGCCTACAGCGCCGTGACCACCGCGCTCGGCGGCAGCCCAGCAGCGCACCACGATCCGAGCTGGACGCAGCTGCCGCACTACTTCACCGACCAGGTGCTGGACTACCCGCTGTGGTTCATGCGCGACCTCATCTGCCTGACGCTGCTCTCGCCCCTCATCTACTACCTGCTGCGTCTGAGCCGCGGCTGGATCCTGCTGCCGCTGGCGCTGCTCTTCGTCCTCGACCGCGAGATGAGCGTGGCGATGCTGGGCTCACGCGCCCTCTTCTTCTTCCCCCTAGGCGGCTGGATGGCCATCGAGCAGCTCGACCCGATCAAGGCCCTACGGCGCCTGCGCTACCCGCTGCTAGGGCTGGCGCTAGTCCTAGCGCTGGCCATACCCTTCTGCTCCTACGGCGCCGCCTATCCCTACTACCGCTATGTGCTCAATAGCTTCATCCTCACGGGCTGCCTCTCGGTACTGGCCTGGGGGCAGCAGCTGCTGGCGCTCCCCCCGCGACTCCTCGAGCGCTCCGCCGCCCTCAGTAGGTATGTGATGTACATCTACGCGGCACACGCCCTGCTGCTGCTCGACCTCGGGCGCTGGCTCGCCTACCTCTGGGCACCGCTACGCCCCAGCGGCGCGCTTCCTCTGCTGGGCTATCTGCTGGCGTGGGGGCTGACGGTAGGGCTCTGCTTCCTCACCTTCGCCCTCTTCAAGCGCCTAGCGCCTCGCCTGCTGGCCTTGCTCTACGGCGCCCGCCTCTAGCCCCTGAGGCGAACTAAGGCCTTGCCCGCCGAGCCCTCCACGCTCAGCGGCGCACACCATCTTAGGTAAGCCGCTCCCCCATCCGCTGCCCCTTCGCACCGCACGCCCAAGCACCACACACAAAGCACGAAGCCCTGCGGGACGACACTCGGTCGTCGCGCAGGGCTTCGTCTTTACCTACACTTGGACAGCCGTAGAGGCCGCCGTGCTAGTGGGCGAACTGGTCGAAGAGCTGCAGCGGATCACGCTCCGCCCAGTACCAGTGCGTATAGCCAGCCAGCACGCCGCCCACACGGTACAGCAGCGTCGGCGCCGCCTCACCGCGTGCCGTACGCTGCCCCCCGAGGGTCTCGAGGCCTTCGGAGGCCTCTACGATGCTGGAGTAGTGGAACTCATGCCCGCGCCACAGCTCCGTCCCCACCGTGAGCTCACGGTAGCCGAGCCTGAGGCGCATGCCCTCCATCGTAGCCTCCATATCGAGCACGCCACACATACGCCAGGCGCGCCCCTCCTCATCACGGATAGCACGGCAGAGGTACATCATCCCCCCGCACTCAGCCAGCACACGGCCGCCCTCGGCCACGTGGGCCGCTATGGTGCTGCGGCTCGTCGAGGCAGCCTCCAGCTCCTCGAGGTAGAACTCTGGGTAGCCCCCCGGCAGGTACAGCAGGTCGCAGGGAGGCAGCGGCTCATCGGCCAGTGGGGAGAAGAAGCTCACCGAGCCCAGCTCCGCCAGGCGGTGTATGTTCTCCTCGTAGATGAAGTTGAAGGCTTCGTCCCGCGCTACCACTACACGCAGCGAGCCCTCGGGGGCAGGGCGTGCGGGAGGCGGGGGGAGGCAAGGGCGCATGCAGAGCTCCAGGAGCCCATCGAGGTCCACGTGCTGCTCCAGCAGGTCAGCCACATGCTCGGGCAGATCATCCAGCTCGGCCAGCTCCTCCAGCGAGAGGCCGAGGTGACGCGAGGGTACCTCCAGCAGCTTTGTCTTGGGGATATAGCCCAGCGGACGTACGCCAGCGTCTTCGGCTGCCTCACGGAGGAAGCGATAATGGTTCTCCGAGGCCACGCGATTGAAGACCACACCGACGACCTCTGCCTCGGGGCGGAAGTTCTTGAAGCCGTAGAGGATGGCGCCCACCGAATAGGCAGAGGAGCGCGCATCGATGAGCAGCACCACGGGCGCCCCGACCGTCGCGGCGACCTCGTAGGACGAGCCCTGCATACGCACGTAGCCGTCGTAGAGCCCCATCACACCCTCCAGCACCGCCACCTCGGCCCCGGCCGTGCGGCGCGCATAGACCTGACGCACGTGCTCGGGGCTCATCATATAAAGGTCTAGATTGGTCGAAGGCTGGCCGCTGGCTAGTTCGTGGAACTTCGGGTCGATATAGTCAGGCCCGCACTTGAAGCTAGCTACCTGCAGTCCGCGGCGGCGCAGCGCGCGCAGCAGACCAAGCGTGAAGGTCGTCTTGCCACTGCCAGAGCTGGCGGCAGCGACAAGGAGCTGGGGGATCATCTTATTCATAGGAAAGGGATAGGATACTTGGGTAAGAGGTGTAAGGCTAGCACGTCGTCGGCGTGCTAGCTAGCGCAGCGCCTATGGTTAGAGCCGCGTCTGCCAGTGGAAGCACGCGGGCCAGGGACTGAGGTCGAGCTGCAGCGGCTGCCTGGAGAGGGCGTAGAGCGCGGCTCCCGAGCCCGTCAGGAGGGCGAAGTCCGCCCCTGCAGCGTAGAGCGCCGCCTTGAGGGCCGCTAGCTCGGGATGTCGGGGGAAGAGGCTCGGCTCGAAGTCATTGACCAGCCGCTCACGCCACTCCTCGAGCGGCTCGACGTCGGAACCTCCGGGCTGATGGTGCTGGCCCGTTCCGAGCGGGCCTATTCCGTGCTGAAGCAGGCGTTCCGGGACAAGGCCGTGGACAAGACCTACCAGGCGCTCGTGCAGGGACATCCCGACCCGTTCTCGGGAACCATCGACGCCCCGATCGGCCGGCACCCGGGGCATGAGTGGAAGATGGCGATCGTGGGGGGTGGCCGGGAATCGGTCACGCACTACGAGACCCTCGAGGCACACCGCGCGGCCACCCTCGTCGAGGTCAGCTTGGAGACCGGGCGCACCCACCAGATCCGGGTGCACTTCGCCGCGATCGGGCACCCCTGCTGCGGGGATCCGCTCTATGGCTCGGACCCCGCCCTGGCCAAGCGGCTCGGGCTCGACAGGCAGTGGCTGCACGCCACCCGCCTGGCCTTCGAACACCCGGTGGAGGGAAACCGTGTCGAGTTCAAATCGGAGCTGCCGCGGGACCTTGAACACGCCCTGCGCGAGGTGAGGTCGGATTGAGGTCGTGAGGTAGGGTTGCGGCGTGCGTAGAGCAAAGATCGTTTGTACTCTGGGTCCGGCCGTAAACACGACCGACCGTCTCGTTCAACTCATAAACGCCGGAATGAATGTCGCTCGTCTCAACATGAGCCACGGGGATTACGACGAGCACGAAGGCCGTCTCAATGCCGTACGCGAAGCCGCCCGGATCGCTGGTCGCACAGTGGGTGTCCTGGCAGATCTCCAGGGACCGAAGATCCGTCTCGGCAGGTTCGTCGACGACCAGAAACACTACTTGGAGCGGGGGGACCGCTTCACCATCACCATCGAGGACATCCTTGGCACCAAGGAACGCTGCTCCACCACTTTCAAGGGTCTCCCCGGGGACGTGAAACCGGGTGACCAGGTCCTGATCGACGACGGCAAGGTGGGGCTGCGGGCCTTGGAGGTCTCGCCCACCGAGGTGCTCTGCGAAGTGGTCGTCGCGGGTCCGGTTTCCAACAACAAGGGAATCAACCTGCCCGGGGTTGCCGTGTCCGTTCCCGCCATGAGCGAGAAGGACGAGCGGGACCTGCGCTGGGCGCTCTCGAAGGACATCGACATGATCGCGTTGTCCTTCGTCCGCAGCGGCGACGACATCAAACGGGTCCACGAGATCATGGAGGAGGAAGGCCGCCGCATCCCCGTCATCGCGAAACTGGAGAAACCGCAGGCGATCGCGAACCTCCAGGAGATCGTCGACGCCTTCGACGCCTTCATGGTCGCTCGCGGCGACCTCGGGGTCGAGCTTCCGCTCGAGGACGTGCCGCTGGTCCAGAAACAGATCATTCGCGCGGCACGCAAGTGGGCCAAGCCCGTCATCGTCGCCACCCAGATGCTGGAGTCCATGATCTCCTCCCCGCGGCCCACCCGCGCCGAGGCCTCCGACGTGGCGAACGCGATCCTCGACGGCGCGGACGGCGTGATGCTCTCCGGCGAGACCTCCGTCGGCGACTACCCGGTGGAGACCGTCCAGACCATGGCCCGGATCGTTGAGGCCACGGAACACGACGGCCACGCCGAGATCCACGCCATCGACTGGGATCCCCACACCACCGGAGGTGTTCTCGCGCACGCGGCGGTGGAGGTCACCAGGCGGGTCGGTGCCCGCTACCTGGTCGCCTTCACCAAGTCCGGCGATACCGCCCGGCGGCTGTCCCGTCTGCGCCCCTCCATCCCGCTGCTGGTGTTCACCCCGGAGGTGACAACCCGGCAGGCCATGACCCTCACCTGGGGAGTCGAGGCCCACATCACCCCGGACTTCACGGTCCAGGAGCAGATGGTGGAAACCGTCGACGCGTTCCTCCGGGAACGGGGCATGATCGAGGTCGGTGAGCGCATCGTCATCCTGTCCGGCTCGCCCATGGGGGTTCCGGGGAAGACGAACAACCTGCGTGTCCACAAGGTCAAGGCCAAGGGCGAGACCGACGCCTGAACCCGAACCAAGGAGGGTGGGAGCCGATGAATCGGCTCCCACCCTCCTTTTCTCGTACCCGGCAGGGGACTCGAACCCCTACGGCCTTTTGGGCCAACTGATTTTGAGTCAGTCGCGTCTACCATTCCGCCACCCGGGCAACGAAGGCCATTGTGCCACAACTGCCCGTTTCTTCGCCCAAACCCCTAGTGGCGCGCTAGAATGCCTGCTGAATCCATGTCTGGAGACCTGTCGGTCCACTCGAAGGGGAATGGAGCTAGAAGCATGGGCCAGAAGCGGCCGAAGAAGGTGCTCATTGCCGAGGACGAGGCGCTCATCCGCCTCGACTTGGTGGAGTTGCTGACCGAAGAAGGTTTTGAAGTTGTGGGGCAGGCAGCGGATGGCGAAGAGGCCGTCAAGCTTGCCCGGGAGCTGGAACCCGACCTGATCATCATGGACGTGAAGATGCCCGGCATGGACGGCATCACCGCGGCCGAGATCATCGGTGAGGAACGCATCGCCCCCATCCTCATGCTCACCGCTTTCAGTCAGAGCGAACTGGTTGAGCGGGCGCGTGACGCCGGTGTGATGGGGTATCTCGTCAAACCCTTCGGGGCCAGCGAGGTGGTGCCCGCCATCGAGGTGGCCATTGGGCGTTTCGCCGAGTTGCGGGCCATCGAGGAGGAACTGGCGAACCTGGAGGACCGGTTCGAGTCCCGGAAGATCATCGACCAGGCCAAGGGAATGCTGCAGGAGGGGCTGGGGCTGACCGAACCCGAGGCGTTCCGGTGGATCCAGAAGACCGCCATGGACCTACGCAAGTCAATGCGCGAGGTCGCCGAGGGCGTCATCTCCCACAAACGGAAGAAGTGATCATTCCCGGGGGGCCACGAGCCGGGATGTCAGGCGGCCGACGGCGGTGAGTCGTCCCTCTTCATCGTGCACCTCAACCGTGTGAACGGTGGTTCCGTTTCCCAGATGAACGGGAACCGCCCTGCCTGTGACCCTGCCCGAGACGACGGGGCGCAGGTGGGTGAGATTGAGGTCGACGCCCACCGCGACCCGTTCCGGCTGGGCGTGCAACCAGGCGGCCAGGGAGGCCAAACCCTCCACCAGAGCCGCGGTCGCTCCTCCGTGCAGCAGCCCGGCGGGCTGTGTGTTCCCCACCACTGGCATGGAACCGACCACCTCCGCCGCGCTGGCCCGGGTGATCTCGATGCCCAGTTTCTCGTGCAGCGAAGAGGGGGGTAGCGCGGTGGCGTCGATCATGATCGCCAGTCTCGCACAGTAGATTTGGTGGCGTGAATCGCCTGCTCCTCATCGACGGACACTCCATGGCCTACCGGGCCTTCTACGCGCTGCCGGTCGAGAACTTCCAGACCTCGACGGGACAGCACACGAACGCAGTGCATGGTTTCGTCTCCATGCTCATCGGGTTGCTGACCTCCGAGAAACCGAGCCACGTGGCCGTCGCCTTCGACGTGGGCCGGGAATCTTTCCGCAACGAGACCTACCCGGAGTACAAGGCCACCCGGAGCGCGTCGCCGCAGGAGTTCAGGGGGCAGGTGGAGCTGATCAAGGAGGTTCTTGACGGGCTGCGGATATCGCACGTCGAACTGCCCGGCTACGAGGCCGACGACATCATCGCAACCATGGCCACCCGGGCGGAGGCCGCGGGCTACGAGGTGCTGATCTCAACGGGCGACCGCGACGCCCTGCAGCTGGTGACCGACCACACCACGGTGCTGTACCCGCGCAAGGGGGTGAGCGACATGGTGCGGATGACCCCCGCCGTGGTGGAGGAGAAATACCTCGTGCCGCCGCCGCGCTACCCGGAGCTGGCGGCGCTTGTGGGGGAGACCAGCGACAACCTGCCCGGGGTTCCCGGCGTCGGGCCCAAGACCGCGGCCAAGTGGATCAACACCTACGACGGCCTGGCGAACATCATCGAACGCGCCGAGCAGGTTCCGGGCAAGGCGGGCCAGTCGCTGCGGGACCATCTCGACGAAGTGCGGCGCAACCGGCGCCTGAACCGGCTGCTGCGGGACCTGGAACTGCCCCTGGGTTTCGAGCAGACCGAACGCCGCGACTGGGACCGGGAGGCCATCACCCAGTTGTTCGCCGCCCTTGAGTTCCGTTCCCTGAAGGAACGGCTTTCCCAGCTGTACGGGAACAACGGGGACGAACAGAACGAGACCCGGGAGGCGTTCACCGTCACTGGAAGGGCCTTGGAACCCGGTGAGGTGGCGACCTGGCTGGAGGAGAACGCCGAGGGAGAGGTGGCTCTTTCGTTCGTCGGCGTCTGGGGGGCCGGGACGGGTGATCTGCGGGGCCTCGGCCTGGCGGCCGCCGAGGGGCCGGAGGCGTTCATCGATCCCGGAAAACTGACCCCCGCCGATGACGAAGCGATGGCGAACTGGCTGGCGGATGCGGAACGCCCCAAGGTGGTCCACGACGCAAAAGGCCCGTTGCTGGCGATCTGGGCCAGGGGCTGGGAGCTGGGTGGGGTGGTCCTGGACGTGGCCCTGGCGGCCTATCTGCTGCGACCCGACGTCAGGGGGCAGGAACTGGCCTCCCTGGTGCAGCGGTACCTGCACCGCGAGCTGGTGGTGGAGGTTGCCGCCGAGGCCCAGGAATCCCTGTTCGAGGTCGACGAGGGAGCCACGGCAGGAGCGGCCATGCTGAATGCCCGGGCGATCGCGGAACTGGCCCGGGTGTTGCGGCCCGAACTCGAATCCCAGCCCGCGGCGGAGCTCCTGAGGGATGTGGAACTTCCGCTGCAACGGACCCTGGCGAACTGCGAGCGCGTCGGCATCGCCGTGGATCGGGATGTCCTGGACGGGTTGCGGGCCGAGTTCGACTCCGCCGTCGTGGCCGCCCAGCAGGCGGCGTGGGACGTGCTGGGGCACGAGGTGAACCTCGGTTCCCCGAAGCAGCTGCAGGCGGTGCTGTTCGAGGAACTCGACATGCCGAAGACCCGACGCACGAAATCCGGGTACACCACCGACGCGGAGGCCCTCGAAGGGCTCTTCGAACGCACCGGGCACCCGTTCCTGGAGCATCTCCTGGCGCACCGGGACCGCATCAGGCTGAGGCAGACCGTCGACGGATTGCTGGCCGCCATCCAGCCCGACGGCCGCATCCACACCACCTACGTGCAGACCATCGCTGCGACGGGAAGGCTGTCCTCCACCGACCCGAACCTGCAGAACATTCCCATCCGCACCGAGCTGGGGCGGCGGATCCGCAGCGCCTTCGTGGCCGGCGACGGGTTCGAAGCGCTGATGAGCGCCGACTACTCGCAGATCGAGATGCGCCTCATGGCGCACGTCTCAGGCGACGAGGGGCTGATCGCCGCATTCAGGTCCGGCAGGGACTTCCACGCGGAGATGGCGGCCATCGTCTTCGGGGTCGCCCCGGAAGAGGTCACGGGACGGATGCGGGCCCGGGTCAAGGCCATGAACTACGGGCTCGCCTACGGGCTCGGTGCCTACGGGCTGAGCACCAGGCTCGGGATCTCCGTGGCCGAGGCGAAGGAGCTGATGGAGGTCTACAACTCGCGGGTCGGTGGGGTCCAGCAGTATCTGGCGGAGGTGGTGGCCGAGGCCCGGAGGATGGGCTACACCTCGACCCTGCTGGGAAGGCGACGCTATCTGCCGGACCTGAACTCCAGTAATCGGCAGCGGCGCGAAATGGCGGAGAGAGCAGCGCTCAACTCCCCGATCCAAGGATCCGCGGCCGACATCATCAAGCTGGCGATGCTCGAGGTTGAACGCGGGTTGATCGCGGCGGGGTTGCGCAGCCGCATGCTGCTCCAGGTGCATGACGAACTCGTCCTGGAGATCTTCCCGGGGGAGAGGGAAACGGTGGAGGAGTTGGTGCGCAAAGAAATGGGCACCGCCATGGATCTGGCGGTGCCCCTGGAGGTTTCGGTCGGGGTCGGCGACTCGTGGTTCACAGCGGCTCATTGAGCCGCCGACCCTTCTGGGATCAGGCCGCGTCGGTCACCGGCTTGAACTTGATGAAGGCCCGGGAATCCCAATCGTTGGTGCTCTTGTTGTGATCCCAGCAGATGACGATGGCGAGTGCGGGGTCTCCCTCGTGGCGCTCGAGAACGTCAGACTCCGGTTTGTACTCGGAGACGGCGATCTTCTGGGACTCGGTGTACTTGTAGCAGGCGACGCGACCGTCTTCTGCGTAGAGCTTCAGCACAGCGCCCTCCTTGAGCAGGCCACCGTTGTCGCTGTAGAGCATGTTCCCCACGGCGTCACCGGTCTGGTAGGTGTGGATGGTCAGCACCACCTGGCCGGCGTTGGAGGCTGCCTTCGGACCTTCGTTCCACCACAGCGCGGTCCGGGGCTCACCCTTCGGCGGTGCCGCAACGGCACCGTCCTCCTCGCGGCCTCCGGAGATCACCTTGTCCTCGACACCTATGCTCTCAATCGAGTAGCGGACCGGGACGAAACCAGCAGCGTCGGGCGTTACGCAGGCCCCTGGGCTGGCTGGGGGAGAGGATGCTTCGGGGGAAGTGACCGCCGCACCGTCGGCGGTCCCGCTGGACGACGCCGTGGCGCCGGCCTGGGGGTTGTCGTTCTTGGGCTGGAGGACCCACACGAGGGTCAGGGCTACGGCCAGTAGGACGGCGACTGCGGCTATGCCGATCTGCACCTTCCGGTTCTTGAGAGCTTCGACGAGATTCACGGGGAACAGGTTAATCCCTGCTCCATCCACGGCCAACAGGCCTACCGTATTTTATTTTCCCCGTATTATTTGGTCCGGATCGACCTTGACCGCCCCCCGGGGCGACGATAGGGTTAATGTGCACTGTGGCCTGCCTGCCCTCGGACCGAGTGGGGCCGGCGTGTCCGTCCTCCCGAGTCCCATCCCGACCCGGGATGAGGGACAGGGCGCAGGGTGAAACCTTATTGTGAAAGCCCTACTACATGTCCTCCTCCACCACTGAGGCCTCGACCGTAGCGGTCGACGATTTCGGTTCCCCGGAAGCCTTCATGGCGGCCGTCGACGCCACCATCAAGTACTTCAACGACGGCGACATCGTCTCCGGGACTGTCGTCAAGGTCGACCGGGATGAAGTCCTCCTCGACATCGGTTACAAGACCGAAGGTGTCATCCCATCCAAGGAACTCTCCATCAAGCACGACGTCGATCCCTTCGACGTGGTCCGGGTCGGCGACGAGATCGAAGCCCTGGTTCAGCAGAAGGAGGACAAGGAGGGCCGCCTGATCCTGTCCAAGAAACGCGCCCAGTACGAGCGCGCCTGGGGCACGATCGAGAAGATCAAGGAAGAAGATGGCGTCGTCTCCGGTTCCGTCATCGAGGTGGTCAAGGGTGGTTTGATCGTCGACATCGGCCTGCGCGGGTTCCTGCCCGCATCGCTGGTCGAGATGCGCCGCGTCCGCGACCTCCAGCCCTACGTCGGCATGGAACTCGAGGCCAAGATCATCGAACTGGACAAGAACCGCAACAACGTGGTGCTGTCGCGTCGCGCCTGGCTGGAGCAGACCCAGTCCGAGGTTCGCCAGACCTTCCTCAACCAGCTGCAGAAGGGCCAGATCCGCAAGGGCGTGGTCTCCTCCATCGTCAACTTCGGCGCGTTCGTGGATCTTGGTGGGGTCGACGGCCTGGTTCACGTCTCCGAACTGAGCTGGAAGCACATCGATCACCCGAACGAGGTCGTGGAGGTCGGAACCCCGGTCACCGTCGAGGTGCTCGAGGTGGACATGGACCGCGAGCGCGTGTCCCTGTCGCTGAAGGCAACCCAGGAAGATCCGTGGCAGACCTTCGCGCGCCTGCACCAGATCGGTCAGATCGTGCCCGGCAAGGTCACCAAGCTGGTTCCGTTCGGTGCGTTCGTCCGTGTCGGCGACGGCATCGAAGGCCTGGTGCACGTCTCCGAACTGGCTGAACGTCACGTCGAGATCCCGGAGCAGGTCGTCTCCGTTGGCGACGAGGTGATGGTCAAGGTCATCGACATCGACCTGGAGCGCCGCCGCGTCTCCCTGTCGCTGAAGCAGGCCAACGAAGGTGTCGACGTGGCCGCCGACGAGTTCGACGCCTCCCTCTACGGTATGGCCGACAGCTACGACGAGCAGGGCAACTACATCTACCCCGAGGGCTTCGACCCGGAGACCAACGAGTGGAAGCCCGGCTACGAGGAGCAGCAGGCCGCTTGGGAGCAGCAGTACGCCGAGGCCCAGGCCCGCTGGGAGGCCCACAAGCGTCAGGTGGCCGAGGCCGCCGAGGCCGAACGCCAGGCAGCCACCACGGCCGGCACCGGCTACGCCTCCACCTCCACCGAACCCGTCGAGGGCTCCCTTGCCTCCGATGAGGCCCTCCAGGCCCTTCGCGAGAAGCTGACCGGCAGCAACTGATCCAGCCGGAGAACCAGTTCCGGGCCCGTTCCCTGCGCAGGGAACGGGCCCGGAACCTTTTCACCCAGCCATGGGCTGTGGTGGCTGGTGCGTTTCCGGGCCCCGCTACTTCCGGACGGGGCCCGGAACTTCCTCAGGCCGTGGTGCCCTCCCAAGCAGGGCAGCTGCACACCAGGTGCCGGTCGCCGTAGGCGTTGTCCACCCTTCCGACGGGCGGCCAGTACTTGTCCACCCGGAACGCACCGGCCGGGAAACAGCCCTGCTCGCGCGAGTAGGGACGGTCCCAGTCGGCGACGAGATCCTCCACGGTGTGGGGGGCGCGGCGCAGCGGCGACTCCTCGGCGGCGATCCTCCCCGAGGCCACGTCGTCGGCCTCGCGGGCGATGTCCAGCATCGCGGTGACGAACCGGTCCAGTTCGGCCAGGGTCTCCGACTCCGTGGGTTCCACCATCAACGTGCCCGCCACCGGGAAGGACATGGTGGGGGCGTGGAAACCGTGATCGATCAGCCGTTTGGCGAAATCATCGACGGTGACGCCGTGACGCGCGAAGATGCGCGTGTCCACGATGCACTCGTGAGCCACCCGGCCGTTCCCGCCGCGGTACAGGATCGGATACGCCTCCGAGAGCCTGCAGGCGAGGTAGTTGGCGCTCAGGATCGCCACCCGAGTGGCCTGGGTCAGCCCGCTGCCGCCCATGAGCCGGATGTAGGCCCACGAGATCGGCAGGATCGAGGCCGACCCGAGAGCGGCGGCCGAGACCGCGCCCTCCTCTCCCGTTGCCGGGTCACCCGGCAGGTGCGGTTGCAGGTGTTCCTTCACGCCGATGGGTCCCATGCCGGGGCCGCCACCGCCGTGCGGGATGGCGAAGGTTTTGTGCAGGTTCACGTGGCTGACATCGCCACCCAGGTCCCCCGGGCGAACGAGACCGACCAGGGCGTTCATGTTCGCGCCATCGATGTAAACCTGCCCGCCGTGGGCGTGTGTGATCTCGCAGACCCTTCTGACGGTGTCCTCGAAAACGCCGTGCGTGGACGGGTAGGTGATCATCGCGGCCGCCAACCGGTCGCCGGCCTCCTCCGCCCTGGCGGCGAAGTCGTCGAGGTCGATGTCGCCGTTCTCGGCGGACTTCACCGCCACAACCCTCATGCCGGCCATGGTCGCCGAAGCGGGGTTCGTGCCGTGGGCCGAGGTCGGGATCAGGCAGACGTCTCGCTCGTCACCGTTGGCGCGGTGATAGGCGGCGATCGTCCGCAGCCCCGCGTACTCGCCCTGGGCGCCGCTGTTGGGTTGCATCGAGAACGCGTCGTAGCCTGTGATCTCGCACAGCAGCTTCCCCAGGTCCGCCGCCAGTTCCCGGTATCCCTCCGACTGTGAGGCGGGCGCGAACGGGTGCAGGCCTGCGAACTCCGGCCAGGTGATCGGCATCATCTCGGCCGCGGCGTTCAGTTTCATGGTGCAGGAACCCAGCGGGATCATCGCCCGGTCCAGTGCCAGGTCCCGGTCGGCGAGGCGGCGCATGTAGCGCATCATTTCCGATTCGGCCCGGTTCATGTGGAAGACCGGGTGGGTCAGGTACTCGGAGGTGCGCAGCAGGGCATCCGGGATCGCTGGGCGCCGGCTGAGCTTAGTGGCCGGTTCGATACCGAAGGCGTCCAGCACCGACGCGAGGGTCTCCAGGGTGGTGGTTTCGTCCACCGAGATGCCCACCCTGTCGCGGCCGACGCGGCGCAGGTTGATGCCCCGCTGCTCGGCTGCGGCGATGATGCCCGCCTGGCCGACCCCCACCCGGACGGTGATCGTGTCGAAGAACTCGTCCGGTTCGACGACGGCGCCCCCCGCGCGCAGGTGCTCCGCGAGGGTGACCGCCATCAGATGGACCCGCTGGCCGATTGCCTTGAGGCCGGCCGGGCCGTGGAAGACGGCGTAGAAGGACGCCATCACCGCCAGTAGCGCCTGGGCCGTGCAGACGTTCGACGTGGCCTTCTCGCGCCTGATGTGCTGTTCCCGGGTCTGGAGGGCCAGGCGGTAGGCGCGATTGCCCGCGCTGTCCTTGGACACCCCGACCAGGCGTCCGGGCATGGTGCGTTTCAGCTTGTCCCGGCAGGCCATGAACGCGGCGTGCGGGCCACCGAAACCCATCGGGACCCCGAAACGCTGGGCCGAACCGATCGCGATGTCGAATCCCATCGCCCCTGGTTCCTTCAGCAGGGTCAGGGCCAGCAGGTCGGCGGCCACGATCGCCAGGGCACCCGCCTCGTGCAGGACCTCGCACCGCGCGGTGTGGTCCCGCAGGTGTCCGTGGGTGCCGGGATAGGCGAAGATGGCTCCGAACAGGCCGTCGACGTTCAGGTCCTCGACCTTGCCGATCACCAGTTCGATGCCCAGCGGACGGGCCCGGGTGGCCAGGACGCTGAGGATCTGCGGGTGCAGGTCGGCCGCGGCGAAGAATCGCGACTTCCTGCGCTTGCCCGCCGCGAACGCCATGTTCATCGCCTCCGCGGCGGCGGTGGCCTCGTCGAGCAGGGAGGCGTTGGCGATCTCCAGTCCGGTCAGGTCGCTGATCATGGTCTGGAAGTTCAGCAGCGCCTCCAGTCTTCCCTGCGAGATCTCCGGCTGGTACGGGGTGTAGGAGGTGTACCAGGCGGGGTTCTCGAGGATGTTGCGCTGGATCGCCGGGGGAGTGATCGTGCCGTAGTAGCCCTGGCCGATCATCGATGTCCGGATCCGGTTCCTGGAGGCGATCCTGCGCAGCTCACCCAGCACGGCGCCCTCCGTCAGCGGCTCCCAGGCAAGCGGTTCGGCCTGGCGGAGGCCGGCGGGCACGGTCTGGTCGATCAACTCGTCGAGGCTGCCGACCCCGATCGCCGAGAGCATGGTCTCCATTTCGGCCGGGCTCGGGCCGATGTGGCGGCGATTGGCGAAGTCGTCCGGGTCGTAGCTGGTGGGGTTCCAGGTGCTCATCAGCCGATCAGGGCCTTGTACTCGTCCTCGTCGAGGTACTCCTCGAGCGCGGAGGGATCTTCTGGCCGGATCTTGAAGAACCAGGAACCAGCGGGGTTCTCGTTGACGGTCTCGGGGGAGTCCACCACGGTCTGGTTGACCTCGGTGATCACCCCGTCAAAGGGGGCGACGATCCCGGAGGTGGCCTTGGTGGATTCGATCACGACGATCTCCTCTCCCTTGGTGACCTCGGTCCCGACCTCGGGAAGTTCGACGTAGACGACGTCACCCAGCTCGCTGGTGGCGTGCTCCGTGAGGCCGACGGCGACCCCATCGTCACCGCTGTCGAGCCAATCGTGGTCCTTGGTGTACTTGATCATGTTGCTCTCTCCTCAGCGTTTGTAGGACGGTGTGATGAACGGTAGTGCGGTGACCGTCATGGGAAGGCG
>ERZ773056.859-NODE-859-length-15869-cov-9.093525_pt1 | contig 15869 bp, 13 predicted proteins | sample MGYA00580857_ERZ773056 | MGnify/ENA primary metagenome ERZ773056 (study PRJEB29015, sample SAMEA2737996) | human oral metagenome | biome: human oral; feature: human-associated habitat; material: dental | place: China | collected 2114 ... | reverse complement strand
CAAAGCGTACACGATTTCGGCAGCAGGCATTTCGTGCATAGCGCGCGACATGGACGCAGTCGATCGCACGGCATTTCGCGCATGCGACGAAGAAGCTGCAAAACTCATGGCTCTTCGCGTCGCGGAACGCCGCGCGAAAGGCGATAGCGCGGGCGGCATCGTCGAATGCACGGTAAGCGGCGTTCCTTCAGGACTCGGAGAACCGGTTTTCGACAAACTCGACGCCGAACTTGCAAAAGCGGTTTTATCGATCGGAGGCGTAAAAGGCATCGAATTCGGCGCGGGGTTCGGTGCTGCGCTCCGTACGGGAAGCGAAAACAACGATGCGATGCGCGTCGAAGGCGGAGCAGTTACATTTCTTTCGAATAACGCGGGCGGCATACTCGGCGGTATGTCGAACGGAAACGATATCGTTTTCCGCGCGGCGATAAAGCCCGTGCCGAGTATTTTCCATACGCAGCAAACGGTACGCGAAGACGGAGGCGCCTATTTCGACAGCGACGTATCGATCGAAGGGCGGCACGACGCGTGCCTGTGTCCGAGGATCGTTCCCGTCATCGAAGCTATGACTGCCATAGTCCTCGCCGATATGCTTCTTCGAAACAGGAGCGCACGGATTTGAACAGCGAAAAAGACGGCGGCAAAAAAATGAACGAAAAGCAAAATACGAACGGAAAACAACAAAAAGCGCGTACGGAAAACGCCGCCCGTCCCGCGCCGGAATCGCAGCGCAAAACCGTCTCCGGTCGCATACGATTAATAATTATTATTTTCTTTGCCGCGTTCGGTCTTTCGTTTTTCACAACGGCGGGGATCCGGCTCTATCGATTTAAGGAAGCATCTCCTCCGAGAGAGCTCACCGAAGACGAGCGAAAAGCGCTTGACGACGCGCTCGACAAAGCGTATCCCGCTCGAAACGATATTTTAAAACCGCTTCCCTATCCCGTCGTTCCGGCAAAACTTTCCGTCGAAGCGGGATCGGCCATCCTCATCGACACGGCAAGCGGCAGCGTTCTCTACGAAAAAAAAGCGGACAGGATCATCCCGCCTGCATCCATGACGAAGATCGCCGTCATGTACGTGGTCATGCAGGAAATCGAACGCATGGTGAAAGATGCCGAAGCCAATGCTGAAGAAGATAAAAAACTGACTGAATTGGTCGCTTCCCGCAACCAAGCCGAAGCCCTGATTCACTCCGTGAAAAAATCTTTGGCCGACTACGGCGACAAACTCGATGCAGCCGAGAAAGAAAAAATCGAAGCCGCGTTGAAAGAAGCCGAAGAAGCCGTGAAAGGCGACGACAAAGCCGCCATCGATGCCAAAGCCGAAGCACTGGGCACAGCCAGCCAAAAACTGGGCGAAATGGTTTACGCACAAGCGCAAGCCGAAGCCCAAGCAGGCGAAAGCGCACAAGCCGAACCGTCTTCCGCCAAGAAAGACGACGACGTGGTAGATGCCGACTTTGAAGAAGTAAAAGACGACAAAAAATAATTGAGGCCGTCTGAAAAAAGCGCGAATCGTAAGGTTCGCGCTTTTTGTTATGGTTTGAATGATTGCCGGCTGTTATTTTTGGTTTTTTGAAATATTCCTGTGTTTTAAATGGCGTTCGTAAAGATATATTTATTCTCTCCCGCCACCTCTTCATCTTTATAAACTTGAATCGGAGTCGGATTGCTTCCCGTCAGCAAATATCCGTTCCAGTTGTCATTGGGAACATAGCAAGCGATTTGCTTTGTTTGGGAGACGGCGATAATCCTCTTTTCGATTTCGTCATCTGTCGTCTCAATCCGATATAGATTCAAAAGCCAAGCGGCATCGCCTTCCACTTCTGTGCCAATACAAAGGCAGCACAGCTTATCCAATTCTTCAGCGGCAATTTCCAGGTCGGCATTCTCTTCAGAGGAAACGACAAAGATTTTATCGAAAGGACAATTTAGTGCTGCAGCAAGAAACTCCCTGATTTCAAAAATAGAAATCGGATATTTAATCAAAAAATCGAACATAGGGTACCTATATTGTTCAAGCCTGCAAGTAGCATTTAATCATGCCGAGATATATCAAACCCACAAGAGGCCGTCTGAAAAACAAAGTTTCAGACGGCCTCTTGCCGGATCGGCTGTCAGTCAATCAAACATCCGTATCGTCTGCCAAGCCTTCGGCCGTTTGTTCCGGATTGAAGCGGACGGATTGCGGGTAGGGATAGAAATCGTCAAACAAACCCTGTTGCAGCCGCTCTTTTTTGCCCTGCCAGAATTCGGGGGTCAGCAAATCGCGGTGGTGTTTGAGGAAAACCTGCCGCACGTCGGGTTCGCCGAGCAGGAAGGGGGCGAATTCTTCGGGGAATACGTCGCCTTTATGCACGGGATACCACACCTCGCCCGACATTTCCATTTCCGGATTCGGTGCTTCCGGGATTTTGCGGAAATTGCAGTCGGTCATGTATTCGATTTCGTCGTAGTCATAGAAAATCACCCGTCCGAAGCGCGTCATGCCGAAATTTTTGTACAGCATATCGCCGGGAAAGATATTGGCCGATGCGAGTTCTTTCAGCGCGAAGCCGTAGTCGATGACTGCCGCCGCTTTTTCTTCCGGCGAAGCCTTCTGCATAAACAGGTTTAACGGTGTGAGGCGGTATTCGATATAGGCGTGTTTGATGATGACCATATCGTCGGTTTCCTCGATTTGGCTCGGTGCCAAGGTGCGCATTTCGTTGAGGAAGGCTTCGTCGCAGCGTACTTTGGGCAGCGGGATGTCGGAAAATTCCAGCGTATCGGCCATCCTGCCGACGCGGTCGTGCTTTTTCACCAGCAGGTATTTCTGCTGTACATATTCGCGGTCAAAGTCTTTGTTCGGCCCGAAGGTGTCTTTAATCACTTTGAACACATAGGGGAAGGAGGGCAGGGTAAACACGCTCATCACCAAGCCTTTGATGCCGGGTGCGAGGATGAATTTGTCGTCGGAATAGCGCAGGTGCTGCGTGAACTCGCGCCAGAAAATGTTTTTCCCCTGTTTGTGCAGGCCGAGCAGGGTGTAAAAATCGCCGTCCGAGCGCATCGGCAGCATTTCGCGCAGGAAGCGCACATAGCCGCTGGGAACGGGCATATCCACCAAGAAATAGGCGCGGGCGAAAGAGAAGAGTACGGAAATCTGTTTCGGGTCAAACAGCGCGGCATCGATTTTCAGACGGCCTTCGGTGTCGTGTACCACCGCCAGTGCAAAGGGATGCCTGCTGCTGCCGTTGACAATCTGCCCGAAGATATAGGCCGATTTGTTGCGGTAAAAAGCCGAATTCAACACTTGAACGTGCAGGTTCAGCTCGCGCGGCGGCCATTCTTTGCCGAAATGCCGGCGCGCCGCACGCAGAATATCGGCCACGTCGGCGGCGGCGTGGGCAAACGGTACCTGCCAGCCGAAATGCCGCAATATCCGTTGCAGACAGCCGCGCAAACCGGCATTGGCTGGGTAGAAAGTACAGAACACGGGTGGGTCGGAGTCGATAAATTCCGTGCTGGCGGCCGGTTTGACGAAGATAAACCGATTGTTGAAATATTCTTTGGCCAACACTTTGGTGGATACGGAATTGAAAAAGGTTTCCGCCAGTTCGGGCTGTTTGTGATCCACCAAGAGGGCGATGTATTCTTTTTTGGCCTCCGCCCACAATTGGTCGGACGAGCCGCCTTCCAGACGTTCGGTCAAAATGTCGGCCGCTTCCGACACGCGGCGGTCGTACATTTGGATGCGGTAGGCCACCAAATCCTGTATGCCTTTCCAGTCGCGCCGTTCAAACAGTGCTTTGGCTTGGGCGGATTTTTCGCGGAACAGGCGGTAGTGCTTGTCGAATCCGGCCAACATGGTTTCGGCAATTTCGCGGGCAGACGGGGTGTTTGCCGTTTTTTCCATTGTAGTTTCTCCTTTATAGCTATAGCGGTTTCAGTTTCAAACAGGGCAAGGCGGAAGCGTGCGGGAATGATGTTTTAAAGCGCAGAAACGCATCAATTAAGCCGCTCCATACTGTTTGCGGCAGACTATTCGGCATCAACGCCGTTTAATTCACCATATATTTGTAGTTTTATGTAACCTTATGTTGCTTTGGATAAAAAAGCAAGCAGGCCGTCTGAAAATTTCAGACGGCCTGCTTGTAGGGGAAAGATTTGTCTATTGCCTGCTGATGGCGGATGCCGATTCGGCTACCGGCCCGTTCGGTGTGGTAACCGCTTCGTCGGGCAACGGCAGGGCGGGTAAAGATTGATTGGCGGCGGGATGCGGCTGAACCGCGTCGGCCTCGAAAGGTCGGTCCTGACCTTGTTCCACCACTTTGGTGCTGCAACCTTTAAATGCCACGACAGCCAATACGGCCGCCAGCAGCAACACCGGCAGGCTTCCGACAATTGACGATTTGCCCGATACGGCAGGCAGCCCGTCATCCGATAATTGCAGGGAAGCAGCATGCTCCGACAGCTTATGGGCAACGGCTGATACGGCGGCAACATTGCTGATGCCCAAAGCCGAGAGCAGTCCGCCGTTCAGATTTTCCGCCAGATGATCGGATTGACCGGCCAGCAATTTCAAAAAGTCGGGCAGGCTGCCGCTGCTGCGGCCCAAATGCGCCAAAACCAAAGGCAGGGCCATGGCCAGCAGGCGGGCGGCAGACGCTTTGGCAATCCCGCTCTGCCGTGCCAATTCGGCAGCCGCATCGGCGGCGTTACCGTCAAACACGGCAGGCAGCAGACTGTTGCCCAAAGCAATCAAGCGTTCGGATTGTGCCTGAACTTCGTCCGCAGACAGGCCGCTTTCCGCGCCGGCCTGCCGGTAAAGGGCGGCTGCATAATCGGGATTGCCGGCCGTGCTCTTCAATACGCCGGCCAAAACGGCGGGCAAAACCAATTTTGCCGCCTGCGTGCCCGATTCGGCGTTTTCGCCGGCGGCGGTCAAAAATCGGCTGAGGACGGGGACGAGTTCTTCTTGCAGCAACGGGCCGAAACGGGTGGTCATGGCGGGGTTCCTTGTATTTGTGCATTCAAAATGTTTTCAGACGGCCGGGCCGTCTGAAAAGACGGTTCGGAAGGAGGGTCCGAACCGGGCACATTGTAGCTTAAAGATAGGGGTTATGCTGTTTTTCGTAGCCGACCGTAGTCATCCTGCCGTGTCCGGTAACGATTTGGGTGTCTTCAGGCAGAGTGAAGATTTTTTCGCGGATGTTGCGGATTAAGTCGTCGTGGTTGCTGCGTTCGAAATCGGTGCGCCCCACGCTTTCATAGAAAATCACGTCGCCCGCCACCAACAAGTCGGCCTCGGCGCAGTAGAAAACGATATGGCCCGGCGTATGCCCCGGGATATGCAGCACTTTGAAGGCATATCGGCCGACTTTCAATTCATCGCCTTCTTCCAGCCAGCGCGTCGGCATAAAGGGTTTGGTTGGCGGGAAATTGTATTGTTTGGTGATTTCGGTGAGGTTCGCCAGCAGGAAGCGGTCTGCTTCGTGCGGACCCAAAACTTCGATTTTCGGATTGCCCGCCGTCATTTCCGCCACGCCGCCGACATGGTCGAGATGGCCGTGTGTCAGCCAAATCGCCTTAACGTGCAAACCGCGTTTTTCCGCTTCTTCCAGCAGGCGCGGAACGTTGCCGCCGACATCGGTAAAAACCGCTTCGTTGGTTTCGTCGTCCCACATCAGTGTGCTGTTCTGGCGGAACAGGGTAACCGCAATAATTTCAACATGTAGCGACATCGTTTTCCTTAAGATATTTATTTTGAATAACCGGCTGTGCCAAGATAATGAATTATATGTGATAATCCCGACCAAACCAATCACTTGGGCAAAACAGTCATGAAAAACCCTATTTTTTGTGTGCTTTTTTCCATAACCGCCTCTGCTTGGGCCGCACCGCCGCTGATGTTGGCGGAAGAATATAACAATCAAAACGTGCAGGGCTGGGCGGCCAGCGAGAAATTGGATGGCGTACGCGCCTATTGGGACGGCAAAAAGCTGATCAGCCGCCAAGGTTATGCTTTCACGCCGCCGCCGGGGTTTACCCGCAATTTTCCGTCCTATCCGCTGGATGGCGAGCTTTACAGTTCGCGCGGGCAGTTTGAGCGGATTTCCGCCGCCACACGTTCGGCCGACGGAGATTGGGGCGGCATCAAGTTGTACGTTTTCGACTTGCCGAAAGCCGAGGGAAACCTTTACCAAAGGTTGGCCGTATTGGAAGGCCGTCTGAAAAAATATCCGGCGAACATCGTCGTTGTCAAACAAACGCCGGTCAAAAATATTGAAGAAGCGCGTGCAATGATGGAAAAAATCGTGAAGGCGGGCGGAGAGGGCGTAATTTTGCGCGATCCGAAACTGCCGTACCGTGCAGGCCGCAGCAGCGGTTATCTGAAACTGAAACCGCAGCAGGATGCCGAATGTACGGTAACGCGCCATTACGAAGGCAAAGGGAAATATGCGGGCAAACTCGGCGCGGTCGGCTGCCGCAACGATTTGGGCGAATTCCGTATCGGAAGCGGGTTTAAAGATGCCGAGCGTGCCAACCCGCCGCCGGTCGGCTCGGTCATTACCTACCGTTACCGAGGTTTCACGCAAAAAGGCAAACCCCGTTTCGCCACCTTCCTGCGTATCCGCAAAGACAAATAAAAGACGAATCAAACGTTGGACAATAAAAGCATCAAGGCCGTCTGAAAAACCGGAAAACGGTTTTCAGACGGCCTTTTCAATACAAGATGGCCCGACGGGTCAGCGGCAAACGGTTTCTTCCACCGTTTTGTCCAATTCGCCGACACAAGTCCAAGACAGGCCGCCGTTTTCACGGGTGGAGAACAACATAATCTGTGCGGACAGGCCGTAAATATTCGGCTTCGGCGTGATGACGATATTGCCTTGCTTGATTTCAATCCGTTGCCAATAGCGCAGGCTGGGGTCGTCTTCCCCGGCTTCTTCGTGGGTTTCATTGATTTCGTCCAATGGCGTGCCTGCATTCAAGGCTTCTTCCACCCGTTGCTGGGCGGACAAAATCGGCACGGCTGCCGGCGGAATCACGGGAGGAAGCGGTTTGATGTTTTTCGCCGGAACGGCAGCGGCCTGGTTTTCCGAACTGCGCGGCTGCGGTGCGGCGGGTTTGGCCTGAACGGCCGAAGCGGCTTGTTCGGTCGGCGCGGCGGCCTCCTGCGGCCACAGCGATTTTCCTTCCGGCATGCCGGCCCAAATGCCGATCAGCATCATCGCCATACCCAAACCGCTGTAACCCAGCACCAGCCCCGTTAAGGCCATCCCCTTGCCGCCGACTTTCAACCGCTTGTCTTTGGCGTAGGCGATATGGCCGGTGAGGATGGCGGCCAGCGCGGCGAGGATGGGCAACAGCGTCCACGCCAGCAGCCCGCAAACCAAACTGACCGGTGCCAGGATGTTTTGATTTTTGCTCGAAGCGGCAGAAAGTGAGGTTTTCGGAGTCATGGCTGACCACGCACTGTTCGTAACGGATTATTGGGAAACGACATTATACCCGCTTTTGATTATCTTACCGCAACCGTATCTTCAGGCCGTCTGAAAATATCCATCCGTACCACAACGCATGACGGGGCAGGCTTTCTGCCGCCATGCATAAAACCTTGACAGGCACGCGCCAGGCCCTACAATGCCGCAGCCTTTTTGGAAAACCGATATGAAACTGATAATTCTCGACCGCGACGGCGTCATCAACCAAGACCGGGACGACTTTGTAAAGTCGGCCGACGAATGGATTCCCCTGCCCGGCAGCATGGATGCCGTCGCCTTCCTCTCCGAGGCGGGCTACACCGTGGCCGTGGCCACCAACCAGTCCGGCATCGGGCGCGGCCTGTTCACCATGCAGGAACTGACCGAAATGCACAACAAAATGCACAAGATGGTTCAGCAGGCGGGCGGCGTGATAGACGGCGTTTGGTTCTGCCCGCACACCGCCGCCGCCGACTGCGGCTGCCGCAAGCCGAAAAGCGGCATGGTGTTGGACATTCTCGACCGTTTCAACGCCAAAGCCGAAAACACCTATATGGTGGGCGACAGCCTGCGCGATTTGCAGGCCGTGGCCGGATCGGGCGGCAAACCCGTGCTGGTGCTGACCGGCAAAGGAAAGAAAACGTTGGCGGAACACGCCGCCGAACTGCCCGAAGGTACGCAGGTTTTCGACGACCTGATGGCGTTTTCACAATACCTGATGGGACAGGACGAAGCCGAAACGGAGGCAGGCCATGCTGTTGTTGCGTAACCTTATCTACTGGCTGATATTGGTGGTCAGCCTGATTACCATGTTCCCCTTCATTATCCTCGCCATACCGATTCCCAACGGCGCGCACACGGTAGCCCGGCAGTGGGTGAAAATCCTGATGTGGTCGCTGAAAAACATCGTCGGCTTGAAATACCGGCTGGTCGGCGCGGAGAACATCCCCGACAAACCGTCCATCATCTGCGCCAAACACCAAAGCGGCTGGGAAACGCTCGCCCTGCAGGAAATTTTCCCGCCGCAGGTATTCGTGGCCAAGCGCGAACTGTTTAAAATCCCCTTCTTCGGCTGGGGGCTGAAAATCGTCAAAACCATAGGCATCGAACGCGGCAGCGCGCAGGCCAACGCCCAATTGGCCAAACAGGGCAGGGAGCGGCGCGACGAAGGCTATTGGATTACCATTTTCCCAGAAGGCACACGCGTTGCGCCGGGCAGCAAGGCGCGTTATAAAAGTGGCGCGGCGCGGATGGCGAAGCTTTTTGAAATGGACATCGTCCCCGTCGCCCTCAACAGCGGCGAATTTTGGCCGAAAGATTCGTTTTTGAAATATCCCGGCACGGTGGACGTCATCATCGGCCCCGTCATCCGCCATGAAGACGGCAGCGAGGCCGAGCTGACCGCCCGCTGCGAAGAATGGATTGAAACGCAACAGCAGCACATCAACGGCAAAGGCCCGCGTGCCGCCGCGAACCATCATTGACGGCGGGATTCCGTTTCTTTCGATTCGTCAAAAGCCGTCTGAAAACGAAGTTTCCGAAGGAAGCCAAGTTTTCAGACGGCCTTTTGCTTTCTTGCCGACAGGCTTTCCACCTACATCAGCACCACGTCGAACTGCTCCTGAGTGTAACTGTTTTCCACCGCCAGCGACACCGGTTTGCCGATAAAGTCGATCAGCATCGCCAACGACTGCGACTCTTCGTCCAAAAACAAATCGATCACTTCCGGCGAGGCGAGGATGCGGAACTGGCGCACGTCGAAGCGGCGGCTTTCGCGCACGATTTCGCGCTGGATTTCATAGCAGACGGTCTGCGGGGTTTTCAGACGGCCTCTGCCCTGACAGGCGGGGCAGGGTTCGCATAGGACATGGCTGAGGTTTTCGCGCGTGCGTTTGCGCGTCAGCTCTACCAGGCCGAGGCTGGTGAAGCCGTTGAGGGTAACGCGGGTGCGGTCGAAGCTGAGGGCTTTGGCCAGTTCCTGCAGCACGGCTTCGCGGTGCACGTCGGAAGACATGTCGATAAAGTCGATGATGATGATGCCGCCCAGATTGCGCAGGCGCAGTTCGCGCGCGATGGCGTGGCAGGCTTCGAGGTTGGTTTTGAAAATGGTTTCGTCGAAATTGCGCGCGCCGACGAAGCCGCCGGTGTTCACGTCTATCGTCGTCATGGCTTCGGTGGCTTCGATAATCAGGTAGCTGCCGAAATTGAGATTGACGCGCGGCTGGAGGGCGCGGTTGATTTCGGCCTCGACGTTGTGGGTTTCAAACAGCGGCCGCTCGCCGGTAAAGAGCTTGATTTTTTCCGCCGCGCCTTGAACGTATTGGGTGGCGAAATGCTGCATTTTGGCGAAGTTTTCTTTTGAATCGACCAGGATTTCGCGCGTGTTGTCGCTGAACATGTCGCGCAGCACGCGCAGGCTGAGGGGCAAATCCTGATACAGCAGGCTTTCCGCCGGACAGGTTTTGGCCTGTTGGCGGATGTTGGCCCACACTTTGGTCAGGTAGTCGATGTCGGCCTGCAGTTCGGCATCGCCGGCGGTTTCCGCGCTGGTGCGGATGATGTAGCCGTGTGCGGCATCCGGCGGCAGCAGGTTTTGCAGGCGGTCGCGCAGGTTGTGGCGGTCTTCGTGGTCTTCGATGCGTTGGGAAACGCCGATGTGTTCCTCTTGCGGCAGGTGGACGAGGAAGCGTCCGGCCAGCGAAATTTGGGTGGAAAGACGCGCCCCTTTGCTGTTGATCGGGTCTTTGATGACCTGCACCAGCACGGTCTGCCCTTCAAACAGCATGTGTTCGATGCGCTGGGTTTCGTCGGGGTTTTGCCGCTGTTCCAATACGTCGACGATGTGCAGGAAGGCCGCGCGTTCCAAGCCGATGTCGATAAACGCGCTCTGCATCCCGGGCAGGACGCGCCGCACCACGCCCAGGTAAATGTTGCCCACCAGGCCGTGTCCGGAATTGCGCTCGATGTGCAGTTCGCAGATGTTGTTTTCTTCGAGCACGGCCACGCGCGTTTCCTGCGGCGTGATATTGACCAACACGGTTTCCGGCGGTCGGACGATGTCTTTATGGAGGGGGATGCTGGGTAACATAATCGGCTTTCGGATTTCAAGCATGCCATGATACAGAAAGCAGAGGCCGTCTGAAAAGTTTATGTGTGGTGAGGAGGGTGTTTTGTTTCCGCCGAAACCCGATGGTTCGGCGGAAACTCCGTTTTAGCTTCGCAGAAACTCGGCTTCCTTCAGAAGCCTCGTTTTCAGACGGCCTGTAGGATTTTGCCGACGATTTCCCCCGTTTCCCCCGACAGGCCTTCGGTGCCGTTGATGCGGCGCAGCTGTTCCGCCATCAGGCTGCGGCGGACGGGTTCGAGGCGGCGGCAGATGTTGAAGGCGTGCGCCAGCCGCGCGGCCAGCGACGGGTTGAAGCGGTCGGCTTCGAGGATTTTGTCGGCCAAGAAGCGGTAGCCTGAGCCGTCGGCGGCATGGAAATGCGGGACGTTGCGGCCGAATGTGCCGAGCAGGGCGCGGGCTTTGTTGGGGTTTTGCAGGTTGAACGCGGGGTGTTGCAGGGCGGCCTGTATCTGCTGCGGGGTGTCGGCGCGGCGGGACGATGCTGTCAGGGCGAAGTATTTGTCCATCACCAGCGGGTCGTCGGCGAATTTTTCGGCAAATTGCGCCAGCAGGCGGTCGCGTTCGGGACGGTCAATATGATTGACGGCGCTGAGTATGCCCCATTCGTGGGTCATGTTTTGCGCCATTTCGCCGTATTTTTCGGCTACGGCGGCAATGTGCGCGGGGTCGGCGCGCAGGATGTAGGCGCGGCAGGTGTTGCGCAGGGCGCGCCAGCCGGCCAAATCGGGGCTGTATTCGTAACGCGTTGCGGAGGGGGCGGCCTGCTCTTGGGCGGCGGCTTCGTTGTTCAGGCTGCGGAATTGCGGCAGGAAGCGGGTGGCGACGGCGTCGAGCAGGGCTTCGCGCGCGCGGTGGACGAGCAGCGGGTCGATGTTGTCGTCTTCCGCCCACAGGTCGGCCTCGGGCGGCAGTTGCAGCAGCAGGGCTTGGAAGGCGGGGTTGAAGTCGGCGTTTAAGACGTATTCGAGTGCCTGCATGAGTGCGTTGTGTTCCGGCGCGGGCAGGCCGTCTGAAAGCGCGGTTTGGTTGGCGCGGACGGCGCGGCGGTACAGGGTTTGGGCGGCTTCCCATTTGGCGAAGGGGTCGTCGTCGGCGGAAAGGAGGATGCCGAGTTCCCGGTCGGTGTAGGGGTAGTTCAGGATGACGGGTGCGGAAAAGCCGCGCAGCAGGGACGGCACGGCGGGGCGGTTTGCGCCGTAGAGCGTGATTTGCTGTTCGGCGGCGGTAATGTGCAGCACGGCTTCGGTTTGCGGTGCGCCGTCCGGTGTCAGGCGGAAGGGGATTTTTTCGCCGAAACTGTCTTCTTCCGGGCTGAACAGGGCGACGGCAAGGGGCATGGACATGGGCTGTTTGTCGGCCATGTCGGGGGTGGGCGGGATGCTTTGTCTGATGTTCAGAACGTAGTCGCCTTGGTCGTTCAGACGGCCTGTGATGTCGAGCGTGGGCGTGCCTGCCTGGCTGTACCACAGGGCGAATTGTTCGAAATCGAAGCCGTTGGCGTCGGCCATGGCGGCGCGGAAGTCGTCGCAGGTAACGGCTTGGCCGTCGTGGCGTTCGAAATAGAGCTTCATGCCTTTTTGGAAGCCTTCTTCGCCCAGGAAGGTGTGGTACATGCGGACGACTTCCGCACCTTTTTCGTACACGGTCATGGTGTAGAAGTTGTTCATGTCTTCGTAGCTGGCGGGGCGCACGGGGTGGGCGGTGGGGCCTGCGTCTTCGGGAAACTGGTGGGCGCGCAGTAGGGCGATGTTTTCGATGCGGCAGACGGCGGCGTTGGCGCGGTCGGCGGAAAATTCCTGGTCGCGGAAGACGGTCAGCCCTTCTTTGAGCGAGAGCTGGAACCAGTCGCGGCAGGTAACGCGGTTGCCCGTCCAGTTGTGGAAATATTCGTGGGCGATGACGGCTTCGACGCGGGCGAAGTCGGCATCGGTGGCGGTGCGGGAGTCGGCCAGCACGCAGGATGTGTTGAAGATGTTCAGGCCTTTGTTTTCCATCGCGCCCATGTTGAAGTCGCCCACGGCCACGACCATGTAGATGTCCAGGTCGTATTCCAGCCCGAAGCGGGTTTCGTCCCATTTCATGGCGTTTTTCAGGGCTTCTATGGCAAAGGCGGTTTTGCCCGCGTCTTCCTTGCGGGTGTAGAAGGCGATGGCGACTTCGCGGCCGCTGCGGGTGGTGAAGGTGTCGCGGCTGACGGCCAAATCGCCCGCCACGAGTGCGAACAGGTAGCTCGGTTTTTTAAACGGGTCGTGCCATTTCGCCCAGTGGCGGCCGTCTGAAAGTTCGCCGCCGCCTATCCGGTTGCCGTTGGAGAGCAGGACGGGATAACGCGCTTTGTCGGCGGTGATGGTGGTGGTGAAGACGGCCATCACGTCGGGGCGGTCGGGATAGTAGGTGATTTTGCGGAAGCCTTCGGGTTCGCATTGGGTGTAAAGGTTGCCGCCGCTTTCGTACAGTCCCATCAGGGTTCTGTTTTCAGACGGCCTGACACGGGTGGCGGTTGTCAGCGTGAAGGGGGCTGACGGCGGGTTGGCGATGGTCAGCCTGCCGTTTTTTTCGTCCAATCCGTATTGCACCGCTTCGCCGTCCAGCGCAACCGACAGCAGTTCGGCCGAACCGTCCAGCACCAGCGGTTCGCCCGCGCGCTGCGGCAGGAAACGCACGGCGGCGGTGATGTCGGTGTGGCTGTCGTAAATGTCGAAAGACAGGTCGGTTTGCGATACCAAATAGGCGGGTGCTTGATAGTCTTTGAGATGGTGTACGGTTTTTTCGGTCATTTTGTTTATCCTGAGTGTGAAGGGGCAATAACGGTGCAGCGGCCGACTGTGTGGCCGCCGCTCATGAAGTCGAAGGCGAAACCCGGCTGCAATAATTCGTGCGGTGCGGATTCTACGAGGAAATAAACCTTTTCGGCCATACTCTCGCCGGACGGCAGCGCGGGCGGTGTGTCGGAAAACTCCAGCACGACGCTCCAGCCTCCTTCGATTGAATAGTTTTATCGTTACTCAGCAGGTCTGCGTAGTCAGCCAAAGCCTGCACCGCAAGTATTGGTGATTCATCGTCTTGTGTGTTGTTTTGAAATGGGGCGGCAGATCGGGTGCCGCCTTCGGTTGTGGTTTGGGAGGATGTGCGGTTTTCAGACGGCCCGAATGCCTGTCGCCAATAAACTGTTCCCGCACACGCCGCCAAAGCGAGCAGTACGCCCAATCCGAGCCGGCTGCCGCCCTCCAACGGAGAATCGGTAAAAACGTTGCGGTAAAACACATAGCCAGTCAGCGGAACGGCAAACGCCAGCACCATCAAAACCAGCCAAAACATCAGCCAAAACAAAATGTTTCCGTATAATGGCAGGATGGCTCCCGTTTTCAGGGAACTCATTTGCGCGCCAAAAAACAGGTTGAACGCACCCAGCAGCAACAGCATGCCCACCGTATGGCACAGTACGGGCAGGATGTTTTTTGCCACCGCCATAAGCGACATCAGGACGGCGCGTAACGGCGGGATGCCGTGCAGTACCATCAGCGGCAGCGGCACAATCCATAATGCAAATACGCCGGCCAAGGTCAACATCATCATCAGGACGACGGGCCAATCCGAAGGATGCATACCCGCACGGGTCATGATTGTTAAGCCGTAAACTGCCGCAGTCATCGGCACGCAGCCCAGCAGCATCAGCTTGATAATCGGCCAAAACGACCCATTAAAGCCGTCGAATACCTGCCATATCGAGCAATTTCCCCGTTCCGCCAGCGAAGCCACCGCCGACATCAATCCGCCCGCGAACAGCAGCGGCAGAGAACAGATGAATACAATCACGGCAAACACCAGTGCCCCCAATACATACTGTCCGAGCTGGAAATGATCCGCGCCACCGAAGAACGGCGCAAGTATCGACAAGCCCGTTCCCGTTGCCGCTACGGCAACCACGCCCGCCACGATGGCCAGTATATAGCCGATGAGCAATACGGGCATCATCATCATAAACGGCACAATGCCGCGCATTAAGAGCAGGACAGCCTGAATAGGCCAGCCCAACCCGGACCAAGGCGCGCGCATGGCGGAAGTTTCAAGTAGAAAAACAGGTTTATACATATGATACATAAAATGACCTCGCAATTTTAGGGTTGCCAAATATTATGGGATTTTGTTGTTTTTTCATAGGTTATGATGGATGGCGTCGAAGTTGATCGGTCTTTCAGACGGCCTCTTTAGGCCGTCTGAAAGCCAACCAACCGTTTAGGCACAATAGCAGCAGGCCGGCCCAAATCAGGCCGTAAGTGATGTAGGCCGAATCGGCCACCGGTGTGTGCAGTACGAATACTGCCGCCAAAAACAGCAGTGCGGGTTCGGAATAGCTCAACATGCCGAACAGGCTGACCGGCAGAAGCTGCCCCGATTTCAAATTGGCCGACATGGCCAGTGCGCTGAACAGTCCCAGCAGCGGCAGCAGCAGCCAATAGCGCGGCTCCTGCCACACTACCGCCAACGATTCGTGCCGCCACAGCAGGTATGCGGCGGCAAAGGGCAGAATCAGGGTCAAATCCAGCGTCAGCCCCTGGAGGGCGGGAACATTCATTTTGCGGCGGCCTAAATAATAAACGGGATACATGCCGCACACCCACAGCGTCGTCCACGAAAAAGAACGCACGGTCCAGATTTCGTGCGCCACGCCGGCCGCCGCCAATATCAGCGCGGCCAGCTGGAGGCGGTTCGGCCGCTCTTTCAGCCACAGCATTCCCGCCAGCATCATCACCAGAGGGAACAGGAAATAGCCCGTGGCCACATTCACCCCTTCGCCGTTCACCGGCGCCCACATAAACAGCCAAAACTGGCTGCCGATATTGGCGGTGCCGATTGCAAACAGCAGCCTGTCGCGCCGGGTGCCCAGCCGTTCGCGGGCAAAACGCCCAAGTGCGGGCAGGCCGACGGAATACAGCGTCATCAGCCATATCCCCGCCGCCATGGTCAGCATCCGCAGGGCGAACACGTCCGTGCCGCCCAAGGGTTTCATCCAATGGCTGAACAGGTAGAGTACGCCGAATAGGAGTTGGGAAAACAGGCACAGCAGGATGCCTTTGGATAACGGGGTCATGGATTGCAAATCGCTTTCGTTGAAAAGCCGCTAGGATACAGGCCGTCTGAAACCGCAGCCTGATTGTTATGATTTCGGGCTTTTTCCGCTATATAGTGGATTAACTTTAAACCAGTACGGCGTTGCCTTGCCGTACTATCTGTACTGTCTGCGGCTTCGTCGCCTTGTCCTGATTTAAA
>ERZ773056.857-NODE-857-length-15906-cov-15.347549_pt1 | contig 15906 bp, 15 predicted proteins | sample MGYA00580857_ERZ773056 | MGnify/ENA primary metagenome ERZ773056 (study PRJEB29015, sample SAMEA2737996) | human oral metagenome | biome: human oral; feature: human-associated habitat; material: dental | place: China | collected 2114 ... | reverse complement strand
CTATGCAAAAACGAGGACCGCTGTTTTTTTTATCAAGACAGCCAATTCAAGAGGCAAAGAAACACTTGCCCGAGTATCATAGCAGTTGTAGGCAACTATGCTGATCTCTATGCCTAACTGAGACTTTTATTAGGGAGGGAGTAGGAAATAAATCATAGCTTTGCACTTCCGAAATACGATTACGATAGAGCGGAATCCAATCAACATACATTTTATTATACGAGTAGCACATGAGGGAGGGCCAAAACAATGTGGAGAAGATAAAACTGAACACGGCTGCAATTCTGCGACTGTTAACTCCTCTGGATGCACCGGATATTTTCAACGCGATCGACACACAACGCCGTCACTTAGCTCAATGGCTACCTTTTGTGAGCGGAACACGGACTATTGAAGACACTCTCCGCTATGTGCGAACCTCAATGCTTGATTTTGAACGGGGCGATTACGTGTTTGTGATCGTTTGCGAGGAGCAATTTGCAGGACTGATCGGGTTTAAGGATACAGATCGAGAAAACCGCAGAACGGAACTGGGGTACTGGCTGCGTGAGGAGTATCAGGGCCGAGGACTCATGACAGAATCGGTAAAGGCATTATGTCGCTGGGCATTTCGGAAACAGCGGATGTTCAGGGTACAGATCAAATGTGCGACGGAAAACATCCGTAGCCGGGCCATTCCGGAGCGACTGGGATTCGTACACGAGGGGACGGAGCGTGGAGGGGCGCGATTAGCTAACGGTCGACATACGAACTTAGAGGTGTATAGCCGTTTGCGGACAGATAAGGTGAAATAGATATAAAAGTATAGCAAGCAGAAAAGACAGATGTCATGAATTGGTTTGAATGCAAGGTATCATACGAAAAGATGATCGAAGGTGGGATGCAGAAGAAGGTTACGGAGCCTTATCTGGTGGATGCGATGTCGTTCACCGAGGCTGAGGCACGGATCATCGAGGAGCTGCAGCCCTATATCACAGGTGAATTCTTAGTAGCCGACATCAAGCGGGTACGACTCTCTGAGCTATTTTACAACGAACAGGGCGACCGATACTATAAGGCGAAGGTCTGCTACATCTCGCTCGATGAGAAGAACGGGATGGAGAAGCGCACCACCGTCCAGATGCTAGCCCAAGCCTCATCGGTAAGGGAAGCGTTAGACACGATCGATGAGGGCATGAAGGGCTCTATGGCTGACTATGAAGTAGCCTCCATCACGGAGAGTCCGCTGATAGACGTCTTCCCATTCTCCGAGGGCGCGAAGGCGCGGCAAGGTGAAGCACCGAAAAAAAGCTCTGCGGAGGACGAGGCATGAGCACGGTAGCAGAACGTCTGGAAGCCATCCGGAGAACGTTGCCCAAAGACGTGGAGTTGGTGGCAGTGTCGAAGTTCCACCCCGCCGAAGTGGTGCGCGAGGCCTACGATGCCGGGCAACGCTTGTTCGGTGAGAGTCGCGTACAGGAGCTCGTGGCCAAGCAGCCTCTACTTCCCAATGATATCGAGTGGCACTTCATCGGATCGCTACAGACCAACAAAGTGAAATACCTCACTCCCTTCATCCACACCATTCAAAGCATTGACTCGCTAAAATTGCTGGCCGAGGTGGATCGGGCTGCAGAGCGCGTGGGGCGGCAGATCCGCGTACTGATCGAGGTGCATATTGCCGAAGAAGACTCGAAGCACGGATTCAGCGTGGACGAGTGTCGCAAACTGTTTGCCGATGGTGCACTCTCGGCCTACAAACACGTCAAGATCGCAGGCCTAATGGGCATGGCTACATTCACGGACGACACCGAGCAGGTGCGTCGTGAATTTGATCGGCTCCGCGCTCTCTTCGACGAGGTGCGGGCGATGCCCGAAGCCGTCGACTCATGCTTCACGGAACTGTCGATGGGTATGAGCGACGATTATCCGACGGCCATCGAGGCCGGTAGCACGATGGTCCGCGTAGGCACGAAGATCTTCGGGCCGCGACAGTACAACTAAGGGTCCGACTTAGGAATTTGAATAGTAAACGAAAACAGCATAACCAATGAGAAATTTAGAGACAAATTATGCCGGCTTGACGCTGCGTAACCCGTTGATCGTCGGCAGTTCGGGACTTACGAGCAAGGCTGATAAAAACGGCAAATGGGAAGAAGCAGGCGCGGGGGCCGTGGTCCTCAAATCGCTCTTCGAAGAGCAGATCGAGGCGCAAGGTGACCTATTAATGGCCGGCGCAAGCGACTACCCGGAGGCCGAAGATTATGTCCGCGCCTACGTCCGCGCGAATGGACGCGAAGAGTATCTCCAGTTGATCCGCGATAGCAAAGCCGCCTGCCACGTGATCCCCGTGATCGCCAGCGTGAACTGCTACCGCGCGGACACCTGGGCCGACTTCGCCGCCGAGATCGAACGCGCGGGCGCCGACGCCCTCGAGCTCAACGTGTTCTACCTAGACACCGACATCCATTCCGACAGCCGCGAAGTGCTCCGGCACTACAGCTCGATTCTGAAAGACGTGCGCAGCCGCATCTCCATCCCCATCATCATGAAGATCGGCAAGGGCTTCAGCACCATCCCCGCCTTCGTCAACCGTCTGCAAGGCTTCGGTGCCAATGCCGTAGTGCTCTTCAATCGCTACTACCGGCCGGATATCGACATCGAACGCTGCCGCATCGTCGCTGCGCCGCCCTTCAGCGACCCGTCCGAGTTGGGCGACACGCTGCGCTGGACGGCCATCGTCTCGGGCGCGCTGCCGGACATGCCCATCGCCGCATCCACCGGGGTGCATACGTGGCAGGACGCCATCAAATGTATCTTGGCCGGAGCCTCAGCCGTGCAGCTTTGCAGCACACTTTACAAGCACGGTGCGAAGGTGATACCCGAGATGATCACGCAGATCGCCGACTGGATGGAGCGCACGAAGTACGAATCTGTCGAGGAGTTCCGCGGCCGCCTCAGCCTCTCGAATGCCGCCGACGCATCGATGTACGAGCGGACGCAATTCATGAAATATATCTCCAGCCGCGAGACCATCTGACCGGCCTCCGCGCTACATGTCATCAGAAAAAAGGGGAAGCCCGCACGGGTTGCCCCTTTCTTTTGCTCTTTTGTCGCCCTGCGCCCACTCCGCGCGATAACTTTCTATTTCCCTTCCGACGACTATCCGCATGGATTGGATCAAAAAAATGGCGTTCACAGTCACCTCCCCCTATTCTTCACTCTTAGTTTTTCGTTTTCCATGACTCCCTTTCTTCAGCAGATTGCCAAATGTTTTTATGATGCCTATGGTGCTGACGTGCAGCAGATGGCCTTCATCTTCCCCAACCGCCGTGCCGGCCTCTTCTTTCGCAAATACCTTTCGCAGACCGTAGGCCGACCTATGTTCTCCCCTACCATCCTCACCCTCAACGGTCTCTTCGAGCAACTCAGCATGCTCCAACCTGCAGATCACTTGCAGATGCTCTTCCTCCTCTACCATATCTATATCAGACGCAGCCAGCGACAGGAAACGTTCGACGATTTCGTCCACTGGGGCGAAATGCTGCTCAGCGACTTCAACGATGTCGACAACTATCTCGTTGACGCACGCCAACTCTTCACCAACGCCAGCCACCTCTACGAGTTCGAGAAGGATCTTTCTTATCTCGAGCCTGAACAAGTCGAAGCCATCCGCAGCTTCTGGGCCGCCTTCCGTCCCGACACCGAGGACGATGGCAACCGCCGATCCTTCCTCGGCGTCTGGGACATCCTGCACGACATCTACCTCGATTTCCGCGCCGAGCTCACCGACCGGGGGCGCGGCTACGAGGGTATGATCGCACGCGACGTCGTGGAGCGTATCCGACGCGAAGGGGGCGCCGATTTGTCCTATAGCCGCGTCATCTTCGTGGGCTTCAATGCGCTCTCGCGCGCCGAAGAAGCACTCTTGGTGGAGCTTCAAAAACAAGGCATCGCCGACTTCTATTGGGACGCCGGAACGATCAACGCCGACGCGGGCGAAGACGGTTTCCGACGCGTGCTCGACAAAGACAACCGTGCTGCGCATTTTCTCCGCGACTATCTCCGCCGCTTCCCCTCCGAGCTTCCCCTACCCCCGGAGGAGCCTAACGAGCCCGTAATCACCCTGACCGGCCTGCCTTCGCGCATCGGACAAACGAAACACGTCCATGAGTTGCTCCTGCGCATGGCTGACGGACGCCTCCGCATGACGGAGGACGAGGCGCTCCGAACGGCCGTTGTCTTGCCTGACGAACAGCTGCTTATCCCCATCCTTAACGCCATTCCCCACACCGTACCGCACATCAATATCACCCTGGGATACCCCCTCTCCGACACTCCCGTGGCCTCGCTCATCGAGGACGTTTTGGCTTTGCAGAAGAACCTCCGCACGACCTCCAGTGGCGGCGTGGAATACTACCACCGCGAGGTGACAGCCATCCTCAACCACCGCTATGTCCGCCGTGCTGCGCCGCGCATCGTGACCGACTTACTCTGCAATATCATCGCCAATAACCGCATCTATATCCCTGCGGAAGATTTGGCCCAGACGGACCTCCTCCGACTCATTTTTCGCCGCGTCCGCTCCGCAGCCGACCTCTCGCGCTATCTCATCGACCTACTCAAAGGGCTCAACGGCCTCTTTCCCGATAGGATCGATGAAACGGCCGACGACGACGCCACCGACCCGGTCGGTATGGATGCCGTCGAAGGCGAGTTCACCTACGCCTACTACACCACCTTAACGCGCATGAACGACCTCATCGCCGAGGCCCAAATCTCCATGTCGGTCGACACCTACACCCGCCTCTTAGCGCGCCTTATCGAAAGCGTATCCATCCCCTTCCGCGGCGAACCGCTGGCCGGACTCCAGATCATGGGCGTGCTCGAAACGCGTGTCCTCGACTTCGACCGACTCATCATCCTCTCCATGAACGAGGGCCTCTTCCCTGCGCGCGGCGCCACCCCGTCATTCATCCCGCACACCCTTCGCCACGGCTTCGGTCTGCCTACCTTCGAGCTGCGCGATAGTGTTTTTGCCTACTACTTCTATCGTATGATCTCGCGGGCCCGCAGCGTGAACCTCCTCTACGACACCCGCACGGATGGCTTTCGCACCACGGGTGAAGTCAGCCGCTTCATCCACCAACTCCGCTACCATTACGAGGTGCCCATGAAAGACGAGGCCTCGACGTTCGCTATCGCTTCGTCTGACGACCTCCGTCTGCGGATAGACAAAACGGGCGATGTGCTCCATCAGTTAGAATCGTTCCTCGGGGAGGGTGAAAAAGCGCTCTCTGCGAGTACGATTAACAGCTACATCGATTGCCCTCTGCGCTTCTGCCTTTCCTCCGTCATGGGCCTGCAGGAAGAGGATGAAATTACCGAAAGCGTTGAGAACCGCCTCTTCGGCAGCATCCTCCACCGCGTCATGGAGGGGATCTACAAGCCGCTCTGCAACGACACCGTCAACAAGGCATGGTTGGGCTCCGTCATAGCCAATCGCGAAAACCTGCGGCATAAGATCGACGAAGCCTTCGCTGAACTTTTCTTCCACACCCCGGGCGACGTCCGCCCCCTCACCGGCCAAAACAGCTTAACCGCCGCCATGATCGAAAAATATATACTCCGCATCCTTCGTTACGACCAGAGTCTGGCCCCCTTCGTCTATGTCGGTTCCGAGCGACGCATCCTGTCGGCCTTCCCCCTCTCCGACGGCCGCCGCGTCCGGCTCAAGGGCTACATTGACCGACTCGACGAGGTCGACCGCTCCCTCCGCATCGTAGATTATAAGACAGGTGCAGAGAAAAAGATGCAGTTCGCCACTCCCGCCGACCTCTTCGATCGGGACAAGGGGCTGAATCGCCAGTCTGCCGTCATGCAAGTACTCATCTACGCTTGGATGCTGCACGCCGAAAACCTCACCCGAAGCCTGCCCCTTCGGCCCTCCATCTATTATGTACGCAGTCTTTTCAAAGACGCCTTCGACCCCTCGATCTACACCAAAGAAGAAGGCCAAAGAACTTACGGCCTCCTCATTGACGACTTTGTCGGCCAGTGCCTACCCGACTTCGAGATCGCCATGCGCCATGTGCTTGACGAACTCTTTGACCCGCGCATTCCCTTCATACAGACCGACGAGGAAAAATCTTGCGGTTACTGCACCTTCCGCGAGCTCTGCGGCCGCAAGAAAACCGTATCGTAACTCTACTTTATTGAAGACGGGAGATATTCTTCGATGGTCACACCCGTTTGCAATGCAGATAGGCCCGATACCGCGATGAGCACACCCGATTGCAATGCAGATAGGTATGCTCCTGTGAGGAGCACCTCCGATTGCAACGTCAACAGCCATGCTCCCGTAAGGAGCACCTCCGATTGCAACGTCAACAGCCATGCTTCCGTAAGAAGCACCACCGATTGCAACGTCAATAGCCATGTTCCCGTGAGGAGCACAGTCGATTGCAGCGTCAATGGCCGTGCTCCCGTAAGGAGCACCACTGATTACAACGTCAATAGCCATGTTACTGTGAGGAGCACCGCCGATTGCAATGTTTCCAGTTATACTTCCTCGAGATACGCGATCATTTAGGTATGAAATAGCGCCCATTCAAGCAGATTGGCGCTTATTTTTTCATGCAATGAAGATCTATCGAAACAAACGGCCACTTTTTTTGTCCGCATATCTTTGGGATCATATCACAGACTCACTCTCTACGTTTTCGATAGAAACGAATGCGCACGAATAAATCGCAGAGACGAATAAAAAATCGTCCCTGCGCTATGAAGAATAGCCGAAAAACAAATGATTACCCCTACCTCCTCGGTTACCTTCTCAGCGATTCATAGGCGCTATCGGCCAGCAACACCAACGTCCGGCTGTAGAGGTTTTTGAGGTAGCCCGCGCGGGGTGTGGCGGAGGTGTTGTGCCAGAGGAGGGTCAGGCTGCCGTTGGCGCGACGCGTCTCGTCGGCCAATTCGATGACGAGTCGGAGGGCGTCACGCTCGTCGAGGTGCATGTAGCGCTCGGCCGATAGGGTGCACTCCATGACGGTCAACGGATGGAGAGTGAGCCTGTGCGAAAGGTGGTGCGTGGCAGGGTAAATACAGAGCACAGGGCGCGCGGTGCCGAGGCGGAAACCGACTTGATCGGCGTATCCCATCGTGTAGTCGTCCGTGATGCCGGCGTTCTCGAGGGCCTCCATGTGCTGCGGCTCGCGGAGGCCGAGAAAGTGGTGGCGATTCAAGGTGACAGGCCTGTCGATAGCGTTTTCCAAGGCCGCCTTCTCTCGGGCGATCAGCTCAGGCCGGCGACCCGCCTCGTGGCTGGCATGCAGGCCGATCTCGACGTCGTAATCGCGGCAGAGTTGGAGCAGGCGGCCGATGTCGCGCCCGTGAAGGTCGTAGTGCGGGCGATCCTCCACGTCGTTTCCACCGGCGCGGAAGAAGAGGATCGGCCGACAGTGGTCAGCGCCGAAGATGGTGCGCATGCGGTCGTCCTGCTGCAGCATCCAGGGAAAAGTGTAGTAAGGGTCATCCTCCAGCCGGCCGAAATGGCCTCGGAAAGCGCTGATGAAATGGCCTCGGAGCAGCTCGCGCGCCATGCTGCGCAGGGTGCGGCAGAAGAAGGGCGCGTCAACGTCGTGCGTGAGGTTGATCTGGCTGAATGCGGCATGCGGTTCGGGGGCTACGCAACCCACCTCGCGCAGCAGCCGACGCAGCAAGCGGCCGTAATCGTCGACGAGCGGGCGGCGGAGGAAGCCGGCGCGATGGGCGATCGACTCCCTGCCCGGGAAGCGGCCGTGGATATCGCGCACATCCGGCCGCATCCACTCCTCATACCGGCTGAGCAGGAAGTAAGCGCCGGCGATGACGTCGGCGTGCAAGATGATGGTATGTCCGCGCCGCGTGATCTCCGGCCGGCCAAAGAGGATCGGCAGGTCGCCATCTACCGCCTCCCCTGCGCCGCCCTTGAGCATCGGTAAGGGAAGCGTGGGCATCGAGCGGGCCGTGCCGTAGACGTCCTCATCGAAGAAGCCCGAGGGGAGGATGACGAGGCGGAAAGTGTGAAAGGCCTGCGCGTCGGCCGTATAGCCCACAGCGCGGCAGGCATCCTCGGGGACGCTGTCGCCCAGCAAGAAGCGGAGGATGTAGGCTTGTATCTCGTTCATTTATCCCCTCCATTTCATCCGTGCGCGATCCCATAAGCTGAGCCGCCCACGACGGATGCAGAAGTAAGGCGTCTGCACGCCGCCGAACTCACGGAAAAAGCGCTCTACGCCGCGAAGCATGGAGCCTTCCAGGTCGAAGGTCTCGGTGTATTGAGCCGTGTGGCAGACGGCCTCCCAAAGGGTGAGCGCATGAGCGCCAGAGGCGCGTAGGGCAGGGTCGCTACCGCCGGCAATGTAGCTCGCGCCGCTCGGTTGCCACACGACGAAGACGGCCGCATGCAGCTGGCCCTCGGCGTCGTAACCGCCGAAAATTTCGCCTTGGCCGCGGCTGTGCGCGGCCTCTACGAGGCGACGAAGTGCGCGTGAATCTTGTTTGTTGGCGACACCCTGCCGTTCAAAGGTTTGCTCCTGCACGGTGAGGAGGGCGTCGGTGGAGAGGCCTGCGCGGACAGTGATGCCGTGTCGGTCACGGGCCTTGACGAGGTTGCGGCGAATGTTTTGGCTCATCCGTTCGCGCAATGCGTCTGTATCGTGGATGGTGTGCAGGAGGTAGGTATAGCGTGTGGTTTGTGTGTAGCCCGCCCAGTAGAAGGGCAGCCAATCGGTGACAGCGTGATGAAAGTTTTGCAGGAAGGCTCGGCGGCTGTCAAGTCGCTCCAGCAGCATCGTCATAAGCTCCTGGCGGCGCGCCAACGCAGAGGCATACTTCGTGTCAGCGGCCAGGGGAGCGAACCAAGGGCCCATTGTCTGCGTGTAGGACGGCATACTGACAACGTCCGCGAGGGGCTGGTAGAGGGGCATGGCGGCGACGATGCGTCCGCGATCCTCGATGGTCAGCGCGTCCCAGTGATCCTCGCCACAAGCGGCGTCGAGCCACCAGTCGCGAGAGAAGAGGGGGAGACCGTCTTCCGTGCGGCAGAGTGCGCGGTAGATCTCTTTTTCAGATAAAGCCACGGCGATACGGCTCCCCTCCTTCTGTTATTGGTTCTTCATCTTCTCCGAGATCTTTGCCTCCAGATCGGCGGCAGCCTCGGGGTTATCCTTGAAGAACTGCTTCGCCGAATCGCGACCTTGACCGAGGCGTATCTCGCCGAAGTTGAACCACGAGCCATTCTTGGCGATCAGTCCCAGCTCGACGCCCATGTCGACGAGCTCGCCGGTGTGGGAGATGCCCTCACCGTAGATCATGTCGAACTCTGCTTTGCGGAAGGGCGGCGCCACCTTGTTCTTGACCACTTTGACGCGCGTCAGGTTGCCGATGATGACATCGCCATCCTTGATCGGTGTGCTGCGGCGGATGTCCAGGCGGACAGAGGCGTAGAACTTCAGCGCGTTGCCACCCGTCGTCGTTTCGGGAGGGCCACTGCCATACGACGGCGCACCGATCTTCTCTCTCAGCTGGTTGATGAAGACGCAGACGGTGCGCGTCTTGCTGATCGCACCCGTCATCTTGCGCAGGGCCTGCGACATGAGCCTGGCCTGAACGCCCATCTGACTCTCGCCCATGTTGCCTTCCAGCTCAGACTTCGGCGTGAGGGCGGCCACGGAGTCGATGACGATGATGTCTACCGCAGCCGAGCGGATCAGTTGCTCGGCGATTTCGAGCGCCTGTTCACCGTTGTCGGGCTGCGAGATGAGCAGGTTGTCCGTATCGACGCCTAACTTCTTGGCGTAGATGCTGTCGAAGGCGTGTTCGGCGTCAATGAAAGCGGCGATACCGCCTCCCTTCTGTGCCTCGGCGATCATATGCAGGGCGATGGTCGTCTTACCGGACGATTCGGGGCCGAAGACCTCCACGATGCGTCCGCGGGGTACGCCTCCGACGCCCAACGCAACGTTCAGCCCGACGGATCCGGTGGGGATCACCTCAATGTTCTCCTCCACCTGCCGGTCGCCCAGTGCCATGATCGAACCCTTACCGAAGTTCTTTTCGATCTTATCCATTGCCGCCTTTAGGGCCGACAGCTTGTCCGACCCGCCCGTGGCGGCTTCCTTTTTCTCTTTTGCCATGTATGTGTTTGCTTATTGTAAATGTGTGGGGTTATGCCTCCTCAGAGAGGATCTGGCGGGCGTGATCTTTCGTATTCACACGCTCGATCACGCGCTCCACCACACCCTCGGCGTTGATGAGAAACGTCTGGCGGAGGGTACCCATGTAGGTGCGTCCGTAGAGCTTCTTCTCGGCCCAGACACCGAACTGCTGCTGCAGCGTGGTGTCTGTGTCGGCGATGAGCCGGAAGGGCAGGCTTTGCTTTTCGATGAATCCGCGGTGCGAGCGGGCACTGTCTTTGCTGACGCCGATCACGTCGTAGCCGGCCGCTTGCAGATCGGCATAGCCGTCGCGCAGGCTACAGGCCTGGGCTGTGCATCCGCTGGTGTTGTCCTTGGGGTAGAAGTACAGAGCGACGCGACGACCGCGATAATCGCTCATGCGCACTTCCTTCCCGTCTTGATCCGTCCCGAGCAGGTCGGGCACACGATCGCCTACTTGTATAGCCATAAAACGACGAGGGATTAGAGTTCCAAATCGCCACCGAAGATCTCGTGCCACGGCAGACCCTGCACGTTGAGCTCCTTCATGAAGGGATCGGGATCGAACTCCTCCACATTCCACACGCCCGGCCGACGCCACTGCCCCTCGAGGAACATCTTGGCGCCGATCATGGCGGGCACGCCCGTGGTGTAGCTCACGCCCTGCGCACCGGTCTCTTCGTAGGCGGCGCGGTGGCTACAGTTGTTGTAGACGTAGTACGTCTGCTCGCGACCGTCCTTCAACCCGCGGATGCGGCAGCCGATCGACGTCTCGCCCGTGTAGTTCTCTCCCAGCTCGCCGGGATCGGGCAGGACGGCCTTGAGGAACTGGATGGGCACAATCTCCACGCCTTTGTAGAGGATGGGCTTGATGCTCGTCATGCCGATGTTTTGCATTACGCGCAAGTGCGTCAGGTACTCCTGCCCGAAGGTCATCCAGAAGCGTGCGCGGCGCAGCGTCGGGTAGTTCTTAACGAGGCTCTCCAGCTCTTCGTGATACATGAGATACGACTCACGCGGCCCGACATTCGGGTAGTTCAGCGCCTGGTGTACGGAGAGCGGCTCCGTCTCGTGCCATTTTCCATCTTCATAATAGCGGCCCTTTTGGGTGATCTCGCGGATGTTGATCTCCGGGTTGAAGTTGGTGGCGAAAGCCTTGTGATGGTCGCCGGCGTTGCAGTCTACGATGTCGAGCGTGTGGAGCTCGTCGAAGTGGTGCTTGGCGGCGTAGGCCGTGAAGACGCCCGTCACGCCGGGGTCGAAGCCGCAGCCGAGGATGGCGGTCAGGCCGGCCTCGCGGAAGCGATCCTTGTAGGCCCACTGCCAACTGTATTCGTATTTGGCTTCGTCGAGCGGCTCATAGTTGGCCGTGTCGAGGTAGCTGACGCCGTACTTGAGGCAGGCGTTCATGATGTGGAGATCCTGATAAGGCAGGGCGAGGTTGACCACCAGCTCGGGGCGGAAGTCCTCGAAGAGGCGCACCAGTTCGTCCTCGTTATCGGCGTCGACCTCGGCCGTGCGCACGCGTACGTTCTTAATATCCTCCGCGATGCGATCGCATTTGCTTTTCGTGCGGCTGGCCAGCATGATGTCAGTAAACACATCGGCATTCATAGCCATTTTCTTCACGGCAACGGTGCTCACGCCCCCGGCGCCGACGACTAATATCTTCCCCATAAAATCGATGTTATTAATTGTCTGAGTGTGGTTTTGTATAGGGCAAAAGTAGACCATTTCCGGCGATGCGACCGGCCTGTCGGCGTTAGGGCCACGGTCGCCCCCCTGTTTCCACCATGCAAGAGGGGATAAGTCCTGCCAAATAATAAGGCGCAAAATTGCGAGTGAACGATATAGTACAACGATGGCAACTCACAGCTTTGTGAGTTAACGACATAGTACAACGACGGCAACTCACAACTTTGCGAGTTAACGACATAGTACAACGACGGCAACTCACAACTTTGCGTGTTAACGACATAGTATAACGATGGCAACTCACAACTTTGTGAGTTAACGACATAGTACAACGACGGCAACTCACAATTTTGTGAGTTAACGACATAGTACAACGACGGCAACTCGCAACTTTGTGGCTTAATCGTATAGTACGACAATGCCTCCAACCGAGGGTGGGTTGGAGGCATTGCTACGATAGCAGTCGCCATTTCATCCCGTTGGGGATCCGCAGATACCGCGCAAGGCTATGGCCAGATGCGACCACGGCGTCGGGTTTACGCGTTTTGCGGCTCGCTGGGGCGCTGGCCAGCGATGCGGTCGACGATGACGGCAATGGCGCCGTCGCCCGTCACGTTGCAGGCCGTGCCGAAGCTGTCCATGGCGATGTAAAGGGCAATCATGAGCGCTTGGAGCGTCTCGTCAAAGCCGAGCATGGTGCCTAAGAGTCCGAGGGCCGCCATGATGGCGCCGCCGGGCACACCGGGTGCAGCAACCATCGTAATGCCGAGCATGAGGATGAAGCCACTGAACGCGGTCGGGTCGATCGCTTGACCGGACATGAGGAGGATGGCCATTGCGCAGGCGGTGATCTTCATCGTGCTACCGGCCAGGTGGATCGTGGCGCAGAGTGGGACGGTGAAGACGGCGATGCTCTCCCGGACGCCATTCCGGAGCGTCTGCTTGAGCGTCACAGGGATGGTGGCGGCCGACGACTGTGTGCCAAGGGCGGTGGCGTAAGCCGGCAGCATGTTCTTCAAGAGCCGAAGCGGATTTTTGCCCGCTATGACACCGGCTATGCTGAACTGGATGAGCAGCAGCACGACGTGCAGCACGAAGATGACGAGGATGACCCGAAGGAACATGGACATGATGCCGGCCACCTGTCCGCTGACGGTGATGTTGAGGAAGATGCCGAAGATGTGGAGCGGCAAGAGGGGCACGATGACGGTCTCGATGAGGCGCGAGACGATGTCGCGAAAGTCTACACAGCCTTTTTGGAGCGTGTCGCCGGGGATGGAGGCGAGGCCGAGACCGACGACAAAGGAGAGCAGAAGGGCGGTCATAATGTCCATCACGGGCGGCATGGCAACGGTAAAGTAGGGCGTGAGCATGGCCGATTCGGGGTTCTGCAACGCCTCGAGCGACTGGGTGCCAACGGTGAGGAGGTGGGGGAAGACCGCCACACCGGTGAAGTAGGTGAAGAAGCCGGAGAAGATGGTCGATCCGTAGGCGATGAGCGCCGTGATGAGCAGCAGCCTCCCCGCGCCCTTGCCTAACTCGCCGATGGCGGGGGCTACGAGGCCGAGGATGATGAGCGGAATGGCGAACGAGAGGAAGTTGCCAAAGAGACTGTTGAACGTGACGAAGATTCGGACGATGGCCGTGGGCAGGAATTGCCCCAATAGGATGCCGCCTACGATGGCTATGGCCACCCATCCGAGAAGGGAAATGCGGAAGGGGATTTTCATAAGGATAAAGGATGTGTTTATGCGGCGTCGCCGCGGGAGTGAAGGCTTTGCCTCCTAGCTACTTTCGGACTACCGGGCGGCCACTATGGCCGCCCCTACTACTTGTTTTCGCTGAGGAACCGGTCGACGTCTGGACGCCAGTCACCGCCGTTGGTGGCGAGGAGGGTGTGGAAGCCGAGCGATCGGGCGGTGACGAGATGATGGGCGCCGTCGTCGATGAAGAGTGTCTCGGCGGGCACCATGCCGCTGTCCTCGATCATGCGTTGGAAGATCTCGGGCTCGGGCTTCATGCAGTGCATCTCGTAGGAGATGTAGAGGCGGTCGAAGTAGTCCGTGACGGGCCGACCGGCAGCGGAAAACTCGCTCGTGCGCGCCCAACCGGTGACGATGGGGTTGTTGTTGCTGAGCACATAGAGGCGGTAGCGTGGCCGGAGACGGAGGATGTAGTCGAGCTTCTCGACCTCCGCGGGGTTGGCTATGCTGAGCCATGCGCGGCGGACGTCCTCCGGGTCGAGCTCGTGGCCACAATGGGCGGAGAGTTGGCGGACAAACTCGTCCGCGTCGATCGTTCCGCGCTCCAAGTCGCCGAAGAGTCCGCTGTGGTTGTAGGGGTTGATAAGGTCTGCGGCGTCGGATACACCGATGGCCTCGAAGCTGCGGATGGCACGTTCCGGATGGATCTTAGCCAGCACGCCGCCCATGTCGAATACGATGTTGTTGATCATTATGATGTGGGGAGAGATGAGAAGGACACGGGGTGGAGAACAGGTTAGTGTTCGTCGCGGCCCCGTGTCCTCTCTTTTTTGGCGGTTGATTGGTGTGGTTTCTCTTTCGAGAATGAGGGTTAGCTCAGCTTATGGATGACTAATCCCGAACGGAGCTTGGGTTCAAACCAGGTCGTCTTAGGCGGCATGATGTTGCCCGTGTCAGCGATGTCGATCAGTTGCTTCATGGAGACGGGGTAGAGCGCGAGGGCCACCTTCATCTCTCCGCTGTCGACGCGCTTCTTAAGCTCGCCCAGTCCGCGGATGCCACCGACGAAGTCGATGCGCTTATCACTACGGAGATCTTTAATGCCGAGGATCTTGTCGAGGATCAGGTTCGAAGAGATCGTCACGTCGAGCACCCCGATCGGATCGTTGTCGTTGTACGTGCCCGGTTTAGCCACCAACGAGTACCAGTTGCCACCGAGGTAGAGCGAGAACTCATGCAAGCGCGAGGGCTTGAAGATCTCCGTGCCCTTCTTCTCCACGATGAAGTCTTCGGATAGCTTCTTGAGGAACTCCTCGTCGGAGAGTCCGTTGAGGTCCTTCACCACACGGTTGTAGTCGATGATCGTAAGCTGGTTAGCGGGGAAGCAAACGGCCATGAAGAAGTTGTATTCCTCATCGCCACGGTGGTTCGGGTTCTGCTTGGCCTTCTCTGCGCCAACGAGTGCAGCGGCGGCGGAGCGATGGTGTCCGTCGGCGATGTACATAGCGGGCATGGCGGCAAACAGCTCCGTGATACGCTGGATGTCGGCATCGTCGTCGATGATCCAGAACGTGTGGCGGAAACCGTCAAGCTCGGCCGTGTAGTCATACTCGGGCGTGCCCTTGGTGTATTTGGCTACGATAGCGTCCACGTCCTTGTTGTCGGGGTAGGCAAAGAACACCGGCTCGATGTTGGCGTTGTTCACGCGCACATGCTTCATGCGGTCTTCCTCCTTGTCGCGGCGGGTCAGCTCGTGCTTCTTGATCTTGCCCGTCATGTAGTCGTCGACATAAGCGCAGACCACGAGGCCGTATTGCGTCTTGCCGTTCATTGTCTGGGCGTAGATGTAGTAGCGTTCCTTGCTGTCCTGCACAAGCCAGCCTTTGTCCTGGAACATTTGAAAGTTCTGTGCGGCCTTCTCGTAGACTTTCGGATCGTGTTCGTCCGTGCCTTCGGGGAAGTCGATCTCCGGCTTGATGATGTGATAGAGCGACTTCTCGTTCCCTTCCGCTTCGGCGCGTGCCTCGGCAGAGTTCAGCACGTCGTATGGGCGCGACTGCACCTGCTCAACGTATTCCTTCGGTGGGCGGACGCCTTTGAATGGTTTGATCTTCATGATTGGATGTATATGAATGTGTGTAGAAAGAAGCTCCCGCTACCGGAATCCTCTCTTTTTTGAGAGAACTGCGATAACGGGAGCTTGCTATGATTCATTACTTATTCACTTGGAACTTGCGGTTGCCGTTCTTCAGGAAGTCTACAATCTGATTGGCAGCAGCGATACCGGCGTTGATGTTAGCCTCAGCCGTCTGCGCACCCATCTTCTT